>Ga0208357_1002827_pt1 | contig 11169 bp, 11 predicted proteins | sample NGESurdeep092012_6_FD_184487 | JGI IMG/M metagenome (GOLD analysis project Ga0208357, IMG submission 184487) | Arctic peat soil microbial communities from Barrow, Alaska - NGEE Surface sample F52-2 deep-092012 (SPAdes) | ecosystem: Environmental > Terrestrial > Soil > Wetlands > Peat ... | reverse complement strand
GCGCGGTGGCGTAGCTGAAGGCCCAGCGGCCCTTGTCGCAGTTCCACTCCTCGTTGACCTGCGGATCGACGCCGGCCAAGCGGCGCAACATCTTGCCGCGGCGGTGGTCGTTGCGTTGCTGACAGCCCGAGGCGCAGTGTTCGCAGATGCTCGGCGATGACACCAGGTCGAACGGCCGGGCCCGGAATCGATACTGCGTTCCGGTCAGCGCGCCGACCGGGCAGATCTGCACGGTGTTACCCGAGAAATAGGAGTTGAACGGCTGGTCCTCGTAGACCGCCACCTGCTCGAGCGCAGAACGCTCGAGCATTTCGATGAATGGATCGCCGGCGATCTGCTGCGCGAATCGGGTGCACCTCGTGCACAGCACGCAGCGTTCGCGGTCGAGCAGTACTTGCGCCGAGATGGCGATCGGCTTGGGATACGTGCGCTTCACATCGCGGAAACGCGACTCGGAGTAGCCGTTCGTCATCGTCTGGTTCTGCAGCGGGCACTCACCGCCCTTATCGCACACCGGGCAGTCGAGCGGGTGGTTGATGAGCAGCAATTCGATGATGCCGTTCTGCGCCTTTTCGGCAACGGCCGAGGTGTACTGCGTCTTGACGATCATGCCTTCGGTGACCGTGGTCGTGCACGACGCCATCGGCTTCTTCTGACCCTCGACCTCGACGAGGCACTGACGGCAGGCGCCGACCGGGTCGAGCAGCGGGTGCTCGCAAAAGCGCGGCACCTGGATGCCGACAAACTCAGCTGCCCGAATCACCAAGGTGCCCTTAGGCACCGAAATCTCGAACCCATCGACCGTGAGATTGATCAGGTCGGACCGGGCCGGCTGGTTCGCGCCGCCGCCACTATGCCTTTCGCCGCCTCCGGCGCCCGCCGGAGGATTCGTCGTGACAGTCATCAGGCACTCGCTCCGGCGAAGACGGTCGATGCGACCGGATCGAACGGACAGCCCTTACCGTCGAAGTGCGCGATGTACTCGTCGCGGAAGTACTGGATCGACGAGGTCACCGGGCTGGTCGCACCGTCACCAAGAGCACAAAACGCGCGGCCGAGAATGTTCTCTGAGAGGTCGAGCAGCGTTTCGATGTCCTGCTCGTCACCCTCGCCACGCTCGAGGCGTTCGAGGATCTGCACGTACCAGAACACTCCTTCGCGGCACGGCGTGCACTTGCCGCAGGATTCGTGCGCGTAGAACTCACTCCACCGCAGCACCGCGCGCACCACGCAGGTCGTCTCGTCAAAGAGCTGAAGGGCGGTTGTCCCAAGCATCGAGCCGTTCGCCACTGGCCCTTCGAAATCGAGCGGGACGTCGAGGTGTGCTGCCGTAAACAACGGAGTCGACGAGCCCCCCGGCGTCCAGAATTTGAGTTCGTGACCCTCGCGCATACCGCCGGTGGCGTCGAGCAACTCGCGCAAGGTGATACCGAGCGGCGCCTCGTACTGGCCGGGCTGCGCGACATGGCCGGAGAGCGAGAAAATCTTGAATCCGGGCGACTTCTCTGTGCCCATCTTTCGGAACCAGGCGGCGCCACCGCGCACGATCGCCGGCACACTCGCGATGGTTTCGACGTTGTTGATGACGGTCGGGCAGGCGTAAAGGCCTTCGATCGCGGGGAACGGGGGCCGCAACCGCGGCTGACCGCGGAAGCCTTCGAGCGATTCGAGCAGCGCGGTCTCTTCACCACAGATGTAGGCACCGGCGCCGATGTGCACAACGACATTGATGTCGAAGCCCGAGCCGAGCACGCCCCGCCCGATGAACCCGGCCGCCTTCGCCTCTTCGACCGCATTGAGCAATCGGCGGACGACGTGCAGCACCTCGCCGCGAACGTAGATGAATGCCTCGGTCGCGCGGATCGCATACGCCGAGATCAGCACGCCCTCGAGCAGGGTGTGCGGGCTGGCCATCATCAGCGGAATGTCTTTGCAGGTGCCGGGTTCGCTCTCGTCTGCATTGACGACGAGGTAGTGCGGCTTGCCGTCACCTTGCGGGATGAAGCCCCACTTCATACCGGTCGGGAAGCCAGCACCGCCGCGACCACGCAGCCCGGAGTCTTTGACCATCGAAATGACGGCGTCGGGCTCCATCGCGAGTGCCGCACGCAGCGAGTCGTAACCGCCCGTGCGGCGGTACGCGGCCAGCGTCCAGGACCGCGGCGTACCCCAGTTCGCCGTGAGGACCGGCGTGAGCGCGAAGGTCATGACTCGTCCTTGCTCTCAGCGGCTGCAGCCTTGCTCTCAATTGCTGGCGCAGCGTCGCCGCGCTCCTTCGCCAGGTCGAGACCGACCAGCGAGCCGGGACCCGCGGAAGGACCTTCGTTGACCAACGTGTCGGGGAAGCCGGCAAGCACGCGCGAGGTCTCGACATGCGTGATGAGCGATGCACCGCGCGTCGGCACCGGCAGGTCGCCCGCACGCAGCTTGTCAACGAGTTCCTTGGCGCTCTCGACGGTCTGGTTGTCGAAGAACTCCCAGTTGACCATGACCACCGGGGCGTAGTCGCACGCCGCATTGCACTCGATATGCTCGAGGGTCACCAAGTTGTCGGGCGTCGTGCCAGCGTTGCCCACACCAAGATGTTCTTTGAGCGCAGCGAAAATGGCGTCGCCGCCAAGGATCGCGCACAGGGTGTTCGTGCAGACGCCCACGTGGTAGTCGCCGCACGTACGACGCTTGTACATCGTGTAGAACGTGCTCACCGCGGCCACTTCGGCCGTCGTCAGCCCGAGAAGTTCGGCGACCAGCTTGATGCCGTCGGGTGACACGTAACCTTGCTCGGCTTGCACGAGATAGAGCAATGGCATCATGGCCGACCGCGCCCGCGGGTAGCGCGCGATGACTTGCGCGCCGAGCTCGCGAACGCGCGCCTTTGCGTCGTCCGACATCGGATCGGCAAGGGACGCGCCAGGACCGAGCCGTGGATCAAGCGTGACGGTCGGCAGGCCGTTCGGTTCACCGTGGCTGTGACTCGCTTCATCGTGACTGTGAGTCAACGGTCGCACCCACCCATCACCGGGTCGAGGCTCGCAACCGACGCGATCACGTCGGCAATGAGGCTGCCCTCGCACACCGCCGGGACCGCCTGCAGGTTCACGAACGATGGCTCGCGCAGGTGCACGCGGTACGGCTTGGTGCCACCATCACTAACCAGATGGACGCCGAGTTGTCCGCGTGGTGATTCGATCGGCACGTAGACCTGGCCCGGGGGTACGTGGAATCCCTCGGTGACCAACTTGAAATGGTGGATGAGCGACTCCATCGACGTCGCCATGATGTGCCGGATGTGGTCGAGCGAGTTGCCCATGCCATCGGCACCGAGCGCGAGCTGCGCAGGCCACGCAATCTTCTTGTCTTCGACCATGACGGGGCCTGGACGCAGCCGATCAAGGCATTGTTCGACGATCTTGACCGACTCGCGAATCTCGTCGAGCCGCACCAGGAAGCGCGCGAAGCAGTCGCCCTCTTGTTGCGTCGGGACGTCGAACTCATACGTCTCGTAACCGCAGTACGGCTCGCTCTTGCGCAGGTCCCACGGCAGGCCCGCGGCGCGCAGCAGCGGACCGGTGACGCCAAGGGCGACGCAGGCGTTGACGTCGAGATAACCGACGCCCTGCAGCCGGGCAATCCAGATCGGCTGCCCGGTGAGCAGGTTGCTGTACTCGTCGACCTTTCCTGGCATGAGTTGCACGAACTCGCGGATCTTCTCGACCGCGCCGGGCGGCAGATCCTGAATCACGCCGCCGGGCCGGATGTACGCGTGGTTCATCCGTAGACCGGTGACCATCTCGAAGATGTCGAGGATAAGTTCGCGCTCGCGGAACGCATAGAGCATCGCCGACAGCGCACCGATCTCGAGACCGCCAGTGCCGAGCCAGACCAGGTGCGAGGAAATCCGGTTGAGCTCCATCATCATCACGCGGATCACTTGCGCACGAACCGGAACTTCGTCGGTGATGCCCAGCAGCTTCTCGACTGCCATCGAGTAGCCAGTCTCGGTGAACAACGGCGACAAGTAGTCGGCGCGGGTGAGGAACGTGACGGCTTGCGTGAAGTTGCGGTACTCGCAGTTCTTCTCGATGCCGGTGTGCAGGTAGCCAATCGCGAGCCTGGCCTGCGTGATGGTCTCGCCGTCGAGTTCGAGGATCAGCCGAAGCACGCCGTGCGTCGACGGATGCTGCGGACCCATGTTGACGACGACGCGCTCGGCATGTTCGCTCGTCACATCGGCTGCGAGGTCGTCCCAGTCGCCACCAGTCACCGTGTAGACGCGGCCCTCAGTGGTCTCGCGCACTCCCGCGTAGGGATCGGTCGTGGTCACGCGTACTGCCTGCGCTCATCTGGCGGCGGAATCGTGGCGCCCTTGTACTCGACCGCGATGCCGCCGAGCGGGTAGTCCTTGCGCTGCGGATGCCCCGGCCAGTCGTCGGGCATCATGATGCGCGTCAGCGCGGGATGCCCGTCGAAGATGACGCCGAACATGTCCCACGTCTCGCGCTCTTGGAAGTCGGCGGTTGGCCAGACCGAAACGACCGATGGAACATGCGGGTCGTCGTCCGGCGCTGCAACTTCGAGCCTGATGCGGCGGTTGTGCGTCATGGATGTCAGCTCGTAAACGACGTGCAGCTCGCGACCGGCGTCCATCGGATAGTGCACGCCTGACAGCGAGGACAGCAGCTCGAAGCGGAGGTCCTGGTCGTCGCGCAACGGCTGGGCGAGATCGCGGAGCTTCTCCCTGCGCACGTGCAGAGTCAGTTCGCCGCGATCGACGATCGAGCGCTCGATCGCCTGCGCCACGCCTGGGTAGGCCTGGGCCAGCGCGTCAGCGACCTCGTCGAAGTACCCGCCGTAAGGGCGTGGAGTCGACGGCGCGGACGCGGTGGCCTGCGCAGGGATAGCACCGACCTCGGATTCGGCACCGCTCATGACGGGCGCCGTCGGCGGCTGACCTACCGGCTGATCGCTCACCGAAGCAGACCCTTCATCTCATGGGTCGGCACGGCCTCCAGCGCCTCGATCTCGCGCTCCTGCGCTTGCTTCTTGGCGTTCGGGCCAAGCTTCATGACCTGAATGCGCTCGTGCAGTTCGAGGATGGCGTGCATCAGCATCTCCGGCCGTGGCGGGCAGCCGGGTAAGTACATGTCGACAGGCACGACGTGGTCGACGCCCTGGACGATCGCGTAGTTGTTGAACATGCCGCCCGACGATGCACACACACCCATCGCGAGCACCCACTTGGGCTCGACCATCTGGTCGTAGATCTGCCGCAACACCGGTGCCATCTTCTGGCTGACCCGACCGGCGACGATCATCAGGTCGGCCTGGCGCGGCGAGGCGCGAAAGACCTCCATGCCGAACCGAGCAAGGTCGTAGCGGCCAGCGCCCGACGCCATCATCTCGATCGCGCAGCAGGCCAAGCCGAAGGACGCCGGCCAGAGCGAGTTCTTACGTGCGGTGCCGGCCAGCTTCTCGACGCTGGTCAGCAGGAAGCCGCTGGGCAGATTTTCTTCAAGACCCATGTCTGGTTCTCAGTCCCATTCCAGTCCGCCGCGACGCCACACGTACACGTATGCGACGAACACGGTGAGGATGAACAGCACCATTTCGACGAGGCCGAAAACCCCGAGGTGCTGGAACGCAACTGCCCACGGATACAAGAAGATGATTTCGATGTCGAAGACGATGAACAGCATCGCGGTCAGGTAGTACTTCACCGGGAACTTGCCCCCGCCGACCGGTTGCGGAGTGGGCTCGATGCCGCACTCGTACGCGTCGTACTTCGCGCGGTTGTAGCGCTTCGGCCCACTCAGGCTGCCCATGAGAATCGAGAACACGGCGAATCCGGCAGCGAGCAGGAACAGTGCGAGGAGAGGCACGTAACTGGCGTTGGTACTCACCGTGGTTCCTCACTCTCGCTTGCCGACTAGGGCCGTGTCAGTCTAGGTGGGTGCGAAGCGCGTCCTGCGCGCGGGTCAGGCTGCAGGGGCGATCCGGGTGAGTCCGTTGATGATGCGATCCATGGCGTCGCCGCCCTTGGGATCAGTGAGGTTCGCAAGCATCTTCAAGGTGAACCGCATGATGGTCGGATGCGACATCCCGTGGCGGGTGAGCAGTCTCATCACACCGGGCTTGCCGATCAGATTCACGAACACCCGCCCGACCGTGTAGTAGCCGCCGTAGCGGTCGTCGAGTGCCTTCGGATAGCCGTGCAGGGCACGCTCGCGAGTGACGCCTGCAGGTCGGGCCAACGCCTGGGCGATGATCTCGGCCGCCAGTTCGCCAGACTCCATCGCGTACGCGATGCCCTCGCCGTTGCAGGGATTCACCATGCCGCCGGCGTCGCCAACCAACAGCACTCCGCGGTCGTAGTGCGGCTTGCGGTTGAAGCCCATCGGCAGCGCCGCGCCCCGCACCGGACCACGCGCATGCTCCTCGTCGAATCCCCACTCCTTGGGCATGCCCGCCGTCCATCTCTTCAGCAGTTGGCGGTAGTCGACGTTGCGGAAGGACGCGGACGTGTTCAGGATGCCCAGCCCGACATTGCTCGTGCCGTCACCCATGCCGAAGACCCAGCCATAGCCGGGAAGCAACCGGTCTTTGCCTTCGTAGCGATCCCACAGTTCGAGCCACGACTCGAGCCAGTTGTCATCGTGGCGTGGCGACTCGAAGTAGCGGCGATACGCGACGCCCATGGGCCGGTTCTCCCGGCGGTGCAGGCCGAGCGCGAGGGAGAAGCGGCTCGAGTTGCCATCAGCGGCGACGATGACCGGCGCCTTGAACATGATGTCGCGCTCAGCCCCGACCGGGCGGGCCATCACACCGACCACCCGCCCTGACCCGCCGTCAATCACCGGCTGCGTTGCGGGCGTCTGTTCGTGCAGCGCGACACCCAGCTTTTGGGCCCGCCGCGCGAGGATCTGGTCGAAGTCGAGCCGGGTTCGAACGAGTCCGTAGTCGGGGAAGCTGGCGAGCTCCGGCCAGGGCAGCTCGACGCGCATGCCGCCCGCCAGGATCCGCAGCCCCTTGTTCTGCAACCAGCCAGCTTCAGGGCTCGTGTCGATGCCGAGCTTCACGAGTTGGGTGACCGCGCGAGGCGTGAGGCCGTCGCCGCAGACCTTCTCCCTCGGGAACGCGGACTTCTCGAGGAGCGCTACTGACAGACCGGCTTGCGCGAGGTGCGCGGCGGTCGCCGACCCGGCGGGACCAGCACCCACCACGATCACGTCAGCCTCTGTGGTCGGCGTCCCGGCCGGAATGGAATCGGCCAGCACTGCCGACGCCGCCGCCACTGGGCTAGGCGTCGCGGAGCCGCCATCGGCTGCCTTGCCTGTCACGGATTCACCACCTAGGCCGAAGCGGGTACGCCGCGCGCTAGCCCTTGTGAACGGGTTCACGAGAGCGGCTGGGAAAGCATATGCCGTCGGCGGGCACGCTACCCCGCCGACCGCTTCGCCCGATGGACGGCCACGATCCCGCCGGTGAGGTTCCGCCAGGCGACGCTGGTCCAGCCCGCTGCCTGGATGCGCTGGGCGAGCCCCGCCTGGGCCGGCCAGGCCCTGATCGACTCGGCGAGATAGACGTAGGAGTCGGGGTTGGAACTGACCTTCTTCACGACGGCCGGCATGACGCCCAGGTAGGCGTCGTAGACCCGGTGAAAGGGCGTCCACGTTGGGGAGCTGAACTCGCAAATGACGAGCCGACCGCCCGGCTTCGTCACCCTGCGCAGGTCGCGCAACGCGGCATCGACGTCATGGACGTTACGCAGGCCGAACGAGATCGTGACCGCGTCGAAGGACTCGTCAGCGAACGGCAGCGCGAGCGCGTCGCCTGCCACGAAGCGCACTCCCCCTATGGCGGCGCCACCGCGTTGGCGGGCGCCTTGCCGCAACATGCCGAGCGAGAAGTCGCAGGCCACGGTTTGTGCACCCGCTGTCGTGAACGAGGCGGACGACGTGCCTGTACCTGCGGCGACGTCGAGCACCCGCTCACCCTTGGTCGCGCCGACCGCGCGGGCGACCACCTTGCGCCAGGCCCGGTCCTGGCCAAGCGACAGCACGTCGTTCACGAGGTCGTAGCGCGGCGCGACATCGTCGAACATGGCGGCGACCTCGGCGGGCTGCTTGCCCAGGTCGGCGCGGGTCGGCGTCACGGGGTTATTTCGTTGTCTGCGATGTCGCTGTCTCTGGCGTCGCTTGCTGCTGCGTCGACGACCGCCCAATCGATTGCCGCCCCCGCCGTCCGTATCAAGGCTTTCGTGTCGTCGTCGCACATCGCGCCGCGCAGGCCGGCTTCGAAGAGCGCCGAGGGCGCGACGCCGAGCCGGCTGGCGATCTGGTGCTCGCGACCAAGGTCGGTGCCGAACATCGCCGGGTCGTCGGTGCCGAGTGAGCAGCTGACCCCGGCGGCGATGAGGCGTGGCAAGGGATGGGTGTCGAGGTCGGTGACACTGCGGGTGCGCAGATTGGACGTCGGGCAGACGTCGAGCACGATCTGGCGGGCGGCCAACTCGGCGGTCAGGTCGGCGTCGTCGATGGCTCGGATGCCATGCCTGATGCGGTCGGCGCTCAGGGTTTCAAGCGTCTCCCTGACCGACTCGGCGCCGGCCGATTCGCCCGCGTGCGGAAGCGAGGCGAGCCCGCCGGCCTTGGCGATCTCGAACGCGCGCTTGTACGGCTGCGGCGCAAAGCCCGCCTCAGGGCCGCCGAGGCCGAGCCCGACGATGCCGCGATGGCGAGACGTGACGGCGCGGCGGGCGAGCTCCTCGGTGAGCTCGACGTCCGCTCCTCGGTAGGAATCAGGCGTGAGTCGGACGACGACGCCGTACTCCTCCTGCGCCTGCTGGGCGCCGTCGCAGTAACCCTCGAAGAGGTCGTCCCAGGCAACGCCCCGGGCGACCCGCTCGATGGGGGAGAAGATGGCCTCGAGGTAGACGGCGCCGTACCCAGCCGCCTGCGCCGCGTAGTCGACCACGATCTGGCGGAAGTCGTCGGCCGTGCGCATCACGTTGGTGGTCAGGATCCAGACGTCGATGAAGTGCGCGAAGTCGGTGAACTCATAGAGCGCGGTCAGCTCTTCGACGCTGTCGACCGGGAGCGGCAGGTCGTTGCGCCTGGCGAGCTCAAGGAGGGTGCGCGGCTGCACCGTCCCCTCGAGGTGGACGTGCAGCTCGATCTTCGGATAGTCCGCCACGCCGCCCATCCTGCCGTACGGGTGTTGGTCTTAAACGGTCGTTCTTGCGCCCGCTGGAGACCAACGGTCGGGCGGGACGGCGGGGGGGGTTGGGGTCAGCTCGCCACTAAAGGGAGGGTGACCCGCTGCGCGCCGGGAGCCGTCGAGGCGAAGTGGGACGCGATCCGCTCATCGGGCTCGGGATCATCGGCCGGCGTCCAGTGCACCCGCAGGTGGTGGTAAAGGGTGTCGCGCTGCGCCGGCACCCGGTCGGCGGACCGGATCAGGTGGATGAGCTCGGTCAGATTCCAGCGGTGCTTGGCGCCGGCCGACGACACGACGTTCTCCTCGAGCATGACCGATCCGAGGTCGTCGGCCCCGTAGTGCAACCCGAGCTGCCCGACCTCTTTGCCGAGGGTGAGCTGCGACACCTGCAGATGCGCGATGTTGTCGAAGAAGAGCCGCGCCACCGCAAGCAGGCGCAGGTACTCCAGCGGCGTCGCCAACGTGCGCCCGCGCAGGTGGTTGTTCTCCGGTTGGTAGGTCCACGGGATGAAGGACCGGAACCCGCCCGTGCGGTCTTGGACGTCGCGGATCATCCGCAGGTGCTCGATGCGCTCGGCGTTGGTCTCCCCGGTGCCCATCATGAACGTCGCCGTCGACTGCACGCCCAGTCCGTGCGCCGTCTCCATCACCTCAAGCCAGACCGCCCCGGTCTCCTTGAGCGGCGCGATTTCGTGCCGCGGGCGCTCGGTCAAGATCTCCGCGCCGGCTCCGGCGAACGAGTCGAGGCCGGCCGCGTGCAACCGCGTGATCACCTCGGTGAACGTCAGACCGGAGACCCGCGCGATGTGTACGACCTCGGAGCCGCCGAGGGAGTGCAGCGCGAGCGACGGGTACGCGGCGCGCACTGCCGAGAACGTCTGCTCGTACCACTCGATGCCGAGGTCGGGGTTGTGGCCACCCTGCAGCATGATCTGCGTCGCTCCGAGCTCGACCGCCTCGCCGCAGCGGCGCAGGATCTCGTCGAGCGGATGGGTCCAGGCCTCCGCGTGCTTGGGCGCCCGGTAGAACGCGCAGAATTTGCAGGCGGTGACGCAGGCATTGGTGTAGTTGATGTTGCGGTCGATCAGGTACGTCGCGATGTCAGCGGTGTCGGCGAAGCGACGGCGGCGGGCCGCGTCAGCCGCGCGGCCGAGCGCGTGCAGCGGGGCGCCCGTGTAGAGCTCGAGTGCGTCGGACGGCGATAGGCGGCCGCCATCGGCAGCCCGATCGAGCAACATGCGCAGGTCAGCCACGTGGGAGAGCTTAGTCGGGCTGCTGAATCAGCAGACGCCTGCCTGAGGGGCCGTCTGGCCCGGCTGGCAGAGGGCCCGCAGCGTGGCGACCACCACCTCGTTCGGCGTCCCCTTCTCGATGTCGGCGTCCGCCCCCGTCGGCGACGGGCGCCGCTCCCCCGACAGCACGGCCACCCGCGTCGCTGGCGAGACGGCCCGGATTCGCTCGATCGCTTCGAGACCGTCCATCACCGGCATCGAGATGTCGATGACCACCAGATCGGGCTGCAGCTCGGTAACGAGCTCGACCGCCTCGAACCCGTCGCGGGCCTGCCCAACGACTTCGAAGTCGGGCTCGAGTGACAACAGCGTGTGCATCAACTCACGCATGCCGGCCGCGTCGTCGGCCACGATCACCCGGTAAGTCTCGACGCTCGGAGCGACGCCCTGAGGCACGCGCGGAGCGGGAATGGGCACAGCCATGCGACCGATCGTGACAGCAATCACAACCGGCCGAGCCACGAAACGCGCAGGTTGATCACTAAGGACGATCTGACTACCGAACTGGTAGTCGAACGGGTCAGACTTCAGCGAACGTCGGCTGCTCAAACCGGGCTAGCCCGATGCGCGGGCCGACTCGGCGGGCGAACTCGGCGAGGCCGGCCAACTGTCTTTCGCCGAGCGAAAAGTCGAGCGTCTGGAAGTAGCGCACGAGGGCGGG
>Ga0208357_1002824_pt1 | contig 11181 bp, 12 predicted proteins | sample NGESurdeep092012_6_FD_184487 | JGI IMG/M metagenome (GOLD analysis project Ga0208357, IMG submission 184487) | Arctic peat soil microbial communities from Barrow, Alaska - NGEE Surface sample F52-2 deep-092012 (SPAdes) | ecosystem: Environmental > Terrestrial > Soil > Wetlands > Peat ... | reverse complement strand
GCCGGGGCCCGGCCGCGATCGCGGTGACCGCCGCGCCCCGCCTGGCCAGCCGCTCGCCGGCGTAGAGGGCGTCCCCGCCGTTGTCTCCGGTACCCGCGAGGATCACCACCCGGGCGCCGTAGACCCCGCCAGGAAACTGGCGCAGCAGGCTCGCGCAGACCGAGGCGAGCCCCGCCGCCGCTCGCTGCATAAGCGCGCCATCCGGAACGAGTGCCATCAGCCTGGCTTCCGCCGCCCGGACCTTAGCCACCTGGTAAGCGTCACGCATGACGCCTAGTCTGCCCGCGACGCGGCCGGCCAAGACAGCGGGCGGGGTGTTTGGCGCTCCTAGACCCAGCCGAGGCCGGCCTGGCCGTCGCCCTCGGCGATGACCACGGCCGAGGCGATGCCCGCGTCGTGACTCAGCGACAGGTGCCATCGGGTGACCCCGAGACGGCCCGCGGCGGCCGCGACCGTGCCGCAGACCAGCAGCGACGGCCGTCCGCGACCGTCGGTGACGACCTCGGCATCGGTCCAGAGCAGACCGCGGGGCGCGCCGAGCGCCTTCGCCAGGGCCTCCTTGGCGGCGAACCGCGCCGCCAAGGAGCGCGGCGGCAAGCCGCGTTCCCCGTTGGTGAACAGCCGGTCGGCGAGCCCCTCGGTGCGGCTCAGCGCCCGCTCGAAGCGGGCTAGCTCGACGACGTCGATGCCGACGCCGACGATCATGACAAGCCGGCGGTCATGACAAGCCGGCGGTCATGACATGGCCAGGCGGACGGCATCGGCCAGCTGCCCGGCGATCTCCTCCGCCAGCTCCGAGTGCCGTGCCTCGACCATCACCCGGACGACGGGCTCGGTGCCGCTCGGCCGCAGCAGCACCCGCCCGGCGTCGCCGAGCCTGGCCTGCGCCGCCGCCGCCGCCTCGGCCACGGCCGGATCGGCCATCGCCCGGTCCTTGTCGCCCCGGACGTTGAGCAGGACCTGCGGGTACCTGGTCATCAGCTTGGCGGCGGCCGAGACCGGTATGCCCGCGCTGTTGACCGCCGCGAGCAGATGCAGTCCGGTCAGCACCCCGTCGCCGGTGGTGGCGTAGCCAAGCTGGATGATGTGCCCGGACTGCTCGCCGCCGAGTATGTAGCCGCCGTCGCGCATGGCGGCGTAGACGTGCTTGTCGCCCACCGGGGTCTCGATCACGGCGATGCCCGCGTCGCGCATGGCGTCGTGGAAACCGAGATTGGACATCACGGTGACCACCACGGCGTCGCCCGCCAGCTGGCCGCTTCGCTTGATGTGCGAGGCCAGCACGGTAAGAATCTGGTCCCCGTCGAGCGGCCGGCCGTCACCGTCCACGGCCAGGCACCGGTCGGCGTCGCCGTCGAACGCGAGGCCCGCGTCGGCGCCGTGCTCGACCACCGCCGCCGCCAGCGTCTCCAGGTGGGTGGAGCCGATGCCGGCGTTGATGTTGTCGCCGTCGGGCGCCGCGCCGATCGCGATGACCTCGGCCCCGGCCCGGCGCAGCGCGCGCGGCCCGATGCTGTAGGCGGCGCCGTGCGCGCAGTCCACGACCACCCGCAGCCCCTGCAACGGCGCATGACCCGCGGGCGACGCCGGAAGGGTCGCGAGCAGGTGGTCGAGGTAGGTCTCGTTGGCGGAGTAGGCGTCGGTCACCCGGCCGAATCCGGCCGGGGCCGCCTGCCCGGTGTCCGGGCGCGCCCGGCCGCTGCGCACTGCCAGCAGCGCGGCCTCGATCTCGTCTTCCGCCTCGTCGGCCAGCTTGACGCCGCCGCGGCCGAAGAACTTGATCCCGTTGTCGGCGGCCGGGTTATGGCTGGCGGACAGCACGACGCCGAAATCGGCGTTGAGCGCGCGGGTTAGGTACGCGACGCCGGGAGTGGGGATGACGCCGAGCCGGAGCACGTCCACCCCGGAGCTGGCGAGCCCGGCGACGACGGCCGCCTCGAGAAAATCGCCCGAGGCCCGGGAGTCGCGGCCGATGACCGCGACCGGGCGAATGGCGTTATCGGACCGGGTCGCGGCGGGGACCAGGGCAGGTACCGCCGCGACCGCCATGTCCATGGCGAGCTGGGCCGTCAGGTCAATCCCAGCTACCCCACGCACGCCGTCAGTACCAAAGAGTCGCCCCATGTCGGTCGATTCAGGTACCAGCGACGACTAGCGCTTCGAGTACTGGGGCGCCTTGCGGGCCTTCTTGAGGCCGTACTTCTTCCGCTCCGTCACTCGGGGATCCCGGGTGAGGAAGCCCGCCTTCTTCAGCGCGGGACGGTTCTCCGGGTCGACCAGGATCAGCGCGCGGGCGACCCCGAGCCTGAGCGCGCCGGCCTGGCCGGAGACGCCGCCGCCGCCGATGCGCGCGATCACGTCGAAGTTGCCCTCGGCGCCGAGGGTCACGAACGGCTCGGCCACGATCTGCTGGTGAACCTTGTTCGGGAAGTAGGAGTCAAGGGACCGGCCGTTGATCTTCCACTCGCCGGTGCCGGGGACGATGCGCACCCGGGCGATGGCCTCCTTGCGGCGGCCAAGACCGTTGGCGTGGCCGGTGACAACCGGACGGCGCGCGGCGGCGCGCGGTCCCGTCGCCTCGGCCGACTCGGTCGTGTACTCCGAGGGGCCAGCCTCGGAGTCAATGGGCTCTTCGGCGGTGTGCTCCTCAGAGAGGTATGCCGCGTCGTCTGCGGGCGTCTCTACGCCTGTGGGCTCGGCCACGTTGCTCTTCCTCACGCTTCCTTGCGGCACTACTACTGGGAGATCTGCCGGATCTCGTACGGCTGCGGCTGCTGAGCCTGGTGCGGGTGCGTCGGCCCCGCGTAGACCTTCAGCTTGCTGAGCGTCTTACGGCCGAGGGAGTTCTTGGGAAGCATCCCCTTGATCGCCTTCTCGACTGCTCGCGTCGGGTGCTTGGCCATCATGTCCGCGTAGCTGATCGAGCGAAGGCCGCCCGGGTAGCCGGAGTGCCGGTAGGCGCGCTTGTCCTCCAGCTTGGTGCCGGTGAGCGCCACCTTGTCCGCGTTAATGACGATGACGAAGTCACCGGTATCGACGTGCGGAGCGAAAATGGGCTTGTGCTTGCCCCGCAGCAGCACCGCCGCTTGGCTGGCCAGTCGGCCGAGCACGATGTCAGTGGCGTCGATGACATGCCACTGACGGGTGATGTCACTGTCCTTCGGGCTGAAAGTGCGCACAGTCGTTTAGCCTTCGCATGTGGTTCGTGATCCTCAAGACCTTCGTACCGGGTCAAGACTCTGGTACCTGGTCATAGCAGCCGGAAATGCTGCTCGTCGCGGATGACGCCAATGCAGCATACTCGAATCCGCGCGTACTGCCAAAGCGCGCAGACTTCCCTGCCGTTTATCGCTCCAGCCTACCGCACCAGCGCCCCTCCGAGCGCCGTCACGTCAAGCGCTGGGCCCTAATAATACAGACGGCCCTTGCGTTGCTGGTGGGGACGCTAACCTCAATGACATGGCATATCGGGGTGAGGACGTCTCCCGCACGCCCGCGGACCGGGGTCACCAGGCACCCAGGCAGTCGTCGCCCGGCATGGGGCAAGGCGGCGCGGCATCGTGGGTCGACGGGGCACAGGCAGCGGGTTACGGCAACGACGGCTACGCCTCGGACGGCACGGGCTACGGCTACCAGGGCAGCGACGGCTACGGCGGCTACCCGCAGCAGGGACAGCACGGCCAGGCCGATCCCTATGGTTCGCAGCCGGCCTACGGCGGGCCCGGTGGCTACGACCAGCCGGCGGCCTACGACCAGCCGGCCGACTACGGCTACCAGCCGGAAGACCCGTACGGCGAGCAGGGCCGCTTCGGTCAGGCCGAGCCGGGCTACGGCCCGAGCGGCGGCGGCCAGGGTCATCAGGCGCCGGGCGACGGCTACGGCCAGCCCGGCGGCTACCCGCCGCGGCACGCCAGCGGGGCCTACCCCGCCCTGCCCGACGGCTCCGACGGCTATCAGGGCCGGGACGCCGGAAACGACTGGTACGGCGGCCAGCCCGCGGCCGCGGCCGGCGCCAGCTTCGCCGACACCGGCGCGTACGCGCTGAACGGCCGGATCATCGACGAGTACGGCACCGGCCCGCACGAGACCCAGCACAGCGCGGCCCTCGGCCAGCCGCCGGGCCCGGCCCAGGCGCTTGGCCGGCCTCAGCTCCCGGCTCCCGCCCAGCCGGTGATCTCCGGCCCGCAGGCGGTCCCGCACACCGGAGCGCAGGAGCAGTACAACGATTACGATTCCTATCCCGGCTACGGCCAGAAGTCCTACCAGGACCGGGGCGGCCGCAACCCGACTGGCGGGTACCCGGCCGCGGGCCGCAACCCGACCGGCGAATACCCCACGACCGTGCGCAACCCGACCGGCGGGTACCCCGCGGCGGGCCGCAACCCGACCGGCGAGTACCCCGCCGCCGTGCGCAACCCCAGCGGGGCCTACCCCGCCGCGGGCCGCAACCTCACCGGCGAATACCCCACGACCGTAGGCAACCCAACCGGCGGGTACCCCGCGGCAGGCCGCAACCCGACCGGCGAATACCCCACCACCGTGCGCAACCCGAGCGGCGGCTACCCGGCGACGGCGACCGACGACTACGACGCCTACGCCCCCGACGGATACGAGCAGGACCTCGCCTACGGGGAGCAGGGCAACCAGGCTGTCGGCTACGACGATTACGCGACTGACGACCCCTACCAGGATCAGTACCGCGATGAGGCCGGCGGGCGCGGCCCGGGCAAGGGCGGCCGCTCCAAGACCAAGAAGGGCGGCGGCCGACCGCGTGGCTCGGGTTCGTCCGGCGGCAGGCGCCCGCGAACGCTGGCGCTGACGCTCGGCACCGTTTTCGTGGTCGCGGTCGCCGCCGCGGCCGCCTACTTCCTGGTGCTCAGGCCGCACTCGAGCACGCCGAACCCGGATGCAGGCGGCCGGCTGCCCACCGCGGGCGCCTCGCCGTCGGATCAGGCGTGCGTGCAGCAGTACGGGCCCTATTGCCACATCGAGCTCCGCACCCTCGACCCGGCTCCGTTGACGCTGGCCGAGCTCTACCCGCCCGTGGTCAACAACGAGAGCACCGGCGGGCACATCACCAGCTCGTTCACCCTCGAGACGACCAAGCTCGACACGACCTGCTCCAGCGCCGTGATCGGCACGAGCCTGATCTCCACGCTTAAGGCAGGCGAGTGCTCGCAGGTGCTGCGCGCGAGCTATCTATCGGGTGACAGCAAGATCATGGGCACGATCGGCGTGATCAACCTGTCCACGACCAACGAGGCGCACTACGCGGGCAAGGTAGTCGGCCAGAACGACTTCATCGCCCCCCTGGCCACCAGCAAGGGCATCGCGAGCAAGCTCGGCCAGGGCACCGGGGTCGTCGAGGCGCAGTACAAGGGCCACTACCTGATCCTGACCTGGTCCGAGTTCGTCAACGGGGCGACGCCGTCGACGACCGCCCAGGACGATCAGCTTGAGCAGTTCAACAGCGATCTGGTCGCGGGCACCGCAAACATCAACCTCAGCGAGCGGATGGTGCAGGGCGACACGGCGTCCCCCAGCGCGAGCACCAGCGCCAAGGCCTCGTAAGCCGCGAACCCGGCGGGTGACGGCGGCGCGCGCCGCCAGCTGCCTCTCGTCCGGGTAGCGGACCTCTTCCAGGCACAGGCCGTGCGGTGCGACGACCCGCACGGCCGGGTCGCGCACGGCCGCCGCCAGCACCTGCGACGGCCACGCGGGCGGGCGGCTGCCCTCACCGACCGGAAGCAGCGCGCCCACCAGGGCGCGCACCATGTTGTGGCAGAACGCGTCGGCCACGACCACGCCCACCGCCACCGAGTCGGCGTCGCGCTGCCAGTCGAGGCGGCGCAGCGCGCGGACCGTCGTCGCCCCCTCCCGGCGGCGGCAGAAGGCCGCGAAGTCACGCTCGCCGAGCAGCAGCGACGCGGCCTCGTTCATGGCCGCGAGGTCGAGCGGGCGGGAGTTCCAGAGCGTGTCGTGCCTGCGCAGCGGGTCGGCGGCGGCCGGGTCATCGCAGATCCGGTAGGCGTACCGCCGCCACAGGGCGGCGAAGCGGGCGTCGAACCCCTCGGGTGCCGGCCCGACCGCGTGCACCCGGACATCCGGCGGCAGCGCCCGCGCCAGCCGCCGCAGCGCGGCGGCGCCGTGCTCTTCCCAGGCCTGTGCGGGCAGGTCCGCGTGGGCCACCTGCCCACGGGCGTGCACCCCGGCGTCGGTCCGCCCGGCGACGGTCAGCCGCACCGGCTCCGGCAGGCGCAGCACGTGCCCGACGACCCGGGACAGCTCTCCCTGCACGGTCCGCTGCCCGGGCTGGGTCGCCCACCCGGAGAAGTCAGTCCCGTCGTAGGCGAGATCGATTCTCACCCGGACCACCGCGTTACCGGCGACCGGGGGCGGGTCCGCGGGTGGCTCCCCGCTCATCGGTTCCGCCGGGCAATCGGGCAATGCAGGACGACGGGCGGAGCCAAGGGTCCGTTCGGGATGAACCTGATCTTGAATTTGGCTTTGCGGTCGGCCCGGAAATGAGAATGGGTAGCCTGCGGCAATTGCCGCAGGCTACCCATTGCTCGTGACTTCCGTGACCGCAGGCGTCAGGCCTCGGGCTCGGCCTCGTCGGCCGCGTCCTCGACCTCGGCCTTGACGATCTCGCTGTCGGCAGCGTCGTCGGCCGACTCGTCAAGGTTCTCCGCCCCGTGAGCCCCGGCCAGGTCAGCCGCGGCCTCCGCGTCAGCGGCCGCTTCCGCCTCGACTGCGGCCTCGGCCACCGAATTCGGGACCGGTGAGGCGGCAGGCGCGCGGCGGGTACGGCGGCGCGACTTGGTCGCGCCGAGCTCCTCGGTGACCAGCTCGATGACCGCCATGGGGGCGGCGTCGCCCTTGCGGTGGCCGATCTTCGTGATCCGGGTGTAGCCACCGGGGCGCTCGGCCATGGACGGGCCGATCTCGGCGAACAGGGTGTGCACGACGCGGTCTCCCGCGCCACCATCACTCCGGCGGTTAGGCGTGATCACGCCCTCCACCTGGCGACGGGCGTGCATGTCACCGCGCTTGGCGGAGGTGATCAGCTTCTCCGCGTACGGGCGGAGCCTGCGTGCCCGGGCCTCGGTGGTGGTGATCTTCCCGTGCTCGAAGAGAGCGGTGGCCAGGTTCGCCAGCATGTGTCGCTGGTGAGCCGGGCTGCCGCCCATCCGGGCACCCTTGGTAGGCGTGGGCATTGAAACCCTTTCTGTGAAGCAGGTACGAGCTAGTACTGCTCGGTCTCGACGTAGCTCTCTTCATCGTCGCCGCCGAAGTTGTCCACGGCGCTGCTCGGGTCGAACCCGGGCGGGGAGTCCTTGAGCGCCAGGCCCATGTCGATCAGCTTCTGCTTGACTTCCTCGATGGACTTCGCGCCGAAGTTCCTTATGTCGAGGAGGTCCTGCTCGCTGCGCGCGACCAGTTCGCCCACGGTGTGGATGCCCTCGCGCTTGAGGCAGTTGTAGGAGCGAACGGTGAGGTTCAGGTCCTCGATCGGCAGCGCCAGGTCCGCCGCGAGCGCGGCGTCCGTCGGCGACGGACCGATGTCGATGCCCTCGGCGTCGACGTTGAGCTCGCGGGCCAGGCCGAAGAGCTCGGTCAGCGTCTTTCCGGCGCTCGCCACCGCGTCCCTCGGGCGCATGCACGACTTGGTCTCGACGTCCAGGATCAGCCGGTCGAAGTCGGTCCGCTGCTCGACTCGGGTGGCTTCCACCTTGTAGGTGACGCGCAGCACGGGCGAGTAGATGGAGTCGATCGGAATCCGGCCGATCTCCTGCCCGGGCTGCTTGTTCTGGGTCGCCGAGACGTAACCGCGGCCGCGCTCGACCGTCAGCTCCATCTCGAGCTTGCCCTTGCTGTTGAGGGTCGCGATGTGCAGATCCGGGTTGTGCACCTCGACGCCCGCGGGCGGCGCGATGTCAGCCGCGGTAACCGCGCCGGGACCCTGCTTGCGCAGGTACATCACCACGGGCTCGTCGTGCTCGGAGGAGACCACCAGCTGCTTGAGGTTGAGGATGATGTCGGTGACATCCTCCTTGACCCCGGGCACGGTGGTGAACTCGTGGAGCACGCCCTCGATCCGGATCGACGTGACCGCCGCCCCCGGAATGGAGGAGAGCAGCGTACGCCGGATCGAGTTGCCGATCGTGTAGCCGAAGCCGGGCTCGAGCGGCTCGATCGTGAACTTCGACCGGTAGTCGCCGATCTGCTCCTCACCGAGGGAGGGGCGCTGTGCGATGAGCATGAGACTTCCTTCCAGGTGCCCGCTATATGACACCGTGAATGGCGGCGGGCGACTGTCGCCCGCCGTTACTAACAGTTTACTTCGAGTAGAACTCGACGATGAGCTGCTCTTGGACCTGGGTGTCGATCTGCGCCCGGCCCGGGAGCTGGTGCACGAGGACGCGCATCTGGTCCGGCATGACCTCAAGCCAGGCCGGGACGATCCGCTCGCCGACTTCGGCGCGGGCGACGACCATCGGGGTCAGCTCAAGCGACTTGCGGGCAACCTCGACGACGTCGTTCTCGCGAACCCGGTAGGACGGGATGTCGACCCGCCTGCCGTTCACCAGGAGGTGGCCGTGCCCGACGAGCTGGCGGGCCATGTCCCTGCTCTTGGCGAACCCGGCGCGGAACACGACGTTGTCCAGCCGACTCTCGAGGATCTGCAGCAGCGCCTCGCCGGTCCGGCCGGACTTGCGCGTGGCCTCGACGTAGTAGCCGTGGAACTGCTTCTCGAGGATGCCGTAGATGCGACGAGCCTTCTGCTTCTCGCGGATCTGCATCAGGTACTCGCTGTCCTTCTGCCTGATGCGGCCGTGCTCGCCCGGCGGGTACGGCCGGATCTCGATGGCGCACTTGGGCCCATCGCACCTGGCGCCCTTCAGGAACAGCTTTACCTTTTCGCGGCGGCACAGCTTGCAGTCTGGCCCTGTGTATCGTGCCATCAGTCTCTCCTCACACCCGCCGACGCTTGGGCGGGCGGCAGCCATTATGCGGAACGGGGGTGACGTCCTGGATGGAACCGACCTCAAGGCCGGTCGCCTGCAGCGACCGGATTGCGGTCTCCCGGCCGGAGCCCGGCCCCTTGACGAAGACGTCGACCTTGCGCATGCCGTGCTCCATGGCACGGCGCGCTGCGGCCTCGGCGGCCTGCTGGGCTGCATAAGGGGTCGACTTGCGCGAACCCTTGAACCCGACCTGCCCGGAGGACGCCCACGCGATCACGTTCCCGATCGGGTCGGTGATCGAGACGATGGTGTTGTTGAACGTAGAGCGGATGTGGGCGTGGCCATGAGCGATGTTCTTCCGCTCTTTGCGGCGCACCTTCTTGGGTGCGCCCTGCTGGGTGCTCTTGCGCGGCGGCATCTGTCTGTAAGCTCCTGATTGAGGTGATCACCCGGAAAACGGGTTACTTCTTCCCGGCCTTCTTCTTGCCGGCGACGGTCTTCTTCTTGCCCTTGCGGGTACGCGCGTTGGTCTGCGTCCGCTGACCGTGCACCGGCAGCCCCTTGCGGTGCCTGATGCCCTGGTAGCAGCCGATCTCGATCTTGCGGCGGATGTCGGACGCGACTTCACGGCGGAGGTCACCCTCGACCTGGTAGTTCGCGTCGATCCACTCGCGGAGCTTGGCCAGCTCATCGTCGCTGAGAGCATGAACCCGGGTGTCACCGCTCACGCCGGTGGCGGCGAGGGTCTCTGTTGCCCGGGTGCGGCCAATGCCGTAGACGTAGGTAAGGGCGATCTCAAGCCGCTTCTCACGCGGCAAGTCAACGCCAGAGAGACGTGCCATTCTGGGCAGTTCTCCTTCTTATGGGGTGGAGGTCCTCCGCATCACTCCCCGTCCCTGCCCAGGACGGGCCCCGGCCTCCAACCGGGGGAGGCGGCCAGCATTGCTGCTGGCCGCTTGAGATGCGCGTACTACTCGGTTTTATTCAGTTGTGCAGCTGTGCGCTACAGCTCACGGGCGCGGCTGACGGTACCGCTCAGCCCTGGCGCTGCTTGTGCCGGGGGTCCGAGCAGATCACCATGACGCGGCCGTGGCGGCGGATGACCCTGCACTTGCTGCAGATCTTCTTGACGCTCGGCTTGACCTTCACGGCAAACTTCTCCTCGTGGCCCGCAGGGCGGGCCTGTTAGCTCCGGGCACCGAGGTGCCTGGATGCCCTTACTTGTACCGATAAACGATGCGACCGCGACTGAGGTCATACGGGCTGAGCTCTACAACCACCCGGTCGTCGGGCAGGATCCGGATGTAGTGCATCCGCATCTTCCCGCTGATGTGGGCGAGTACCTTGTGCCCGTTGTCCAGCTCCACGCGGAAGAAGGCATTGGGCAACGTCTCGACCACCGTGCCTTCGATCTCGATGGCGCCGTCTTTTTTGGGCATATCCTCCGCGCTTCGTCCTGCGTAGTCTCGGCTGGTGTCTTGGCTGTTCGCAGCAGCTCAGACAGGCAAGTCGAGCTGGACGACGGTACTCCCCCGTGGCATGAGGCCATGCGGAAAGCGATCCGATGGGCCGCAGCAGAGTCTACTGCACCCCTCCCGCGAACGCGAACCGGCAGCATAACACCGGCGTCGTGTAGAGCAACACCGCCCTGCGGTCTATTCCGTGTGACATTCCCGATGCGGACCGCGCGGCGGAGTACGTGGGCGTGCCCTCTCAGGGTACGCGACGCAGGCCCGCGCAACCGCCATCGCGGCCGCCCCGGCCGGTCGCGCCGCGTCGACGCCCGCCCGATTGATTCAGCGGCCCCTGTCGGCTACGCCATCGACAGGATCCGGCTCCTGTCGCCTACGCCGCCGACATCGCCTATCGGTGTCGCTGGCGTAGGCGACAGGTCGCCTATCGGTGTCGCTGGCGTAGGCGACAGGTCGCGTTTCGGGTGAATGGCGTAGGCGACAGGTTGTTCGTTTGGGGTGGATGGCGTAGGTGACTTGGCCGGGAGTGGCAGTGCCGAGGTGGAGCGGGGGCGCGAGCGGTGGCAAATCTTCCGAAGAGCTAGGGGTGGTCGGGGGGGCGGCGGGCGATGGTGAGGGCCCACGGGATGACGATCAGGAGGAACCAGGGGAGCCAGCCGACGCCGCCGGTGGCGAGGCCGACGCCGAACCAGACCAGCAGCAGCAGCGAGGCCGCCGCCATCCAGGTGATCCAACTGGCG
>Ga0208357_1002823_pt1 | contig 11186 bp, 12 predicted proteins | sample NGESurdeep092012_6_FD_184487 | JGI IMG/M metagenome (GOLD analysis project Ga0208357, IMG submission 184487) | Arctic peat soil microbial communities from Barrow, Alaska - NGEE Surface sample F52-2 deep-092012 (SPAdes) | ecosystem: Environmental > Terrestrial > Soil > Wetlands > Peat ... | reverse complement strand
CGGCAATGCCGACCTCGTTGTCGTCGGCCTCATGCTGCTGCTCTCGGCACTTCTTACGCTGGTGCCGTTCATCCCGGGCCTTCGTTCGCTGCCGCGCCTTATCCCGATCCACAGGCTGATCTGGCGGGACTACTACCGGCACCGTGGGGATGGTGCAGGCGGTTCCAGTTTCGGTGGCGCAGGGGATAGATCCAAGCGCCTATGACCTGGTAATCGTCGGCGGCCCGACGCACGTGCACGGAATGAGCCGGGAATCCACTCGACAGGCTGCCAAAGAGGCCGCGACGACATCCGACGGCAATTTGGTGATCGAGCCGGATGCTGCGGGTGCCGGAGTGCGCGAATGGTTGACATCGCTTTCCGAGCTGACCGGGCGGGCTGCTGCCTTTGATACGCGACTCGACGCTATACCGCTCTTTACAGGCCGCGCATCGACAGGGATTGCAAAACTGTTGCGCACGGCCGGCTTCGAACTGATCGCCGAACCTGAGAGCTTCCTCGTCGACAAGGCCACCGACTTGCAGCCGTCGGAAGACGCGCGGGCGCAAGCGTGGGGCGTTCAGCTCGCCGCGGCTGCAGGCGAATAGGCCATGAGCATTGACGCGATAACGCCCGACGAATATGCCGGGTTGCCGCTGCGATGGGCGGCGCTATCCGCCGTGACAGCATTGTTTGCCGGCGGGGGAAGCCTTGTCGCGCTTCTGCTACCCGCACAGATCTACGGACAGGAAACGTCGACACTTTTTGATGCAGCCGTTGCACAAGATATGGTCAATCTGTTCCTTGTATGGGTGGTCGTGTTCGGCTTGGCTGTGTTCGCGTTGGCCGGGACGCGGGCATCGTTGACGACGCGCGCGGGTACAGTGACCCTCGCTCGCCCTGAGCGCGAACGCGCTGCGGCAATCCAGTAATTGCGGCCGCACTACCGAGCGCGGACGACGACTACCGGACACGGCGTGTTGGCCACGAGGGAGCGGCTGACCGAGCCCAGCAGAAGCCTCGCGACCCCGCGACGTCCGTGATTTCCGACCACGAGCATGCGTGCAGTTTCGGCAGCATTGAGCAGTACCGTCGCTGCCGGGCCGCGCACCAGGCTACGGCGCACCTCGAGCCGAGGATGATTGCTGGCAAGAACTGCCAGCGAATCGTCGAGGAGCTCTGCGTACATTTTCTCCAGCGACCGCAGGTACTCCGCATCCGGCACTGTGGCATCGACCCACACCGGCGGCTCCTGCCAGGCAAGAACGGCGTGTAACGTGCCACCGGTTCGAATAGCTTCGGACGCCGCGAATTCGAGGGCGGCCACTGATGCGGCCGAACCATCGATGCCGACCACGGTGTCGCCACCGTTCACGTTCCTGCCTGTCGGGACGACAGCGATCGGACCGTGGGCGGTCGCCGCAAGTTTCGCACCCACTGACCAGCGATAGCGGATGCCGCCGCCTTGTTGCCGGTCTGTCCCGACAACGACGAGGGTCGTCTCATTGGAAAATCGCGCGAGTTCCTCGACCGCGTCACCTGACACGAGTTCTGCGTCGATGGTGAGGTGTGAATTATCCTCCCGCAGTCGCGCCAGGTCCTCGTGGACCGCCGCAAGCGCAGCCATAGACGGCGAACCAGGTGAGGACGCTGCATCCGTCGAGACATCAGCATCGGTGACCTGTACGAGGACGATTTTGGCGGTCCGCGCGCAGTTGAGCGCCCACTCCAAAGCCGCATTGGATGCCGTGCTCCGGTCCCAGCCGACTACCACGGTATGCATGCTGATCCTTCGTTCGATTTGACGACGTGTCCAGTCAAGCGGTGCTTCGACGACGTGCCCAGAGTCCAAAGTCCCACGGGGACTTTCGGACCTGGCAGCAGCTCCGCGAGACAAGCACGATGGATGGGCGAGTTGCGTTCAGGTGAGAGCCTCGCGCGGCCAAAGGTCGCGATGAGAGGAAGAAGGGACAATCATGACCGGAACAATATTGGTGGGCGTCGCGGGCATCGAGCCCAGCCGGGCAGTCCTGCGTTGGAAGCCGAAGCCAAATATGCACGTGCCCTGGCACCCGGCATTGTCGTGCACACCCGGTTGCTTCATGGCAGCTTGATGAGAGAACTCGCCGCAACGTCGCAGAGTGCAGACCTGGTGGTCGTCGGAACGCACGAGACGGGGTTCGTGAACGGCAAAGTCTTCGGTTCACGCAGCCTCGTGCTGGCCGCCACAGCGCGCGCGCCGGTAGCGATCATTCCGCAGACGTCGCCGCGCGATGGACGCGGTGTCGTGGTGGGGGTAGACGATTCGGCCGCCAGCCGCGTCGCGATCCGGTTTGCGGCCAGGGAAGCCGAACGAGCACAGGAATCGCTGACTCTGTTGCACGCCTACACGGTCCCAGACGCTCCCGGCAGAGATGAAGAACTGCAATACGAGCTGAGCCAGCATATCGAGGTACGCACGACAACGATCGTGACGGATGCCGGTGCTCTCGCTGGTGAGACTGCGCCGACGGTTGCGACCAAGACTCGACGGGATCGACGCCCCGCCTCAATCGCGGCGCTTTGTGCGATCATTGGCTTGGCGCGTAGGCTGGCCACACTCTAGGGTCAACGACTCATGATGCGTGCGCGCCTCGGTGTATTGCTGACGGAAGTCGTGGAGAGCCTATGGCCGATGAGGATGAGCTGAGTTTTCCGGACGCACCTCGCGGCGATTTGGACCGGGCGCTGGGGACGCTTGTTGAACTTGCGAACCATGTCACGGCAACTCAGGGTCGTCTGCGTGCGTTGATCAGGGCGAATCAAGCGGTCGTGGAACATCTTGACCTGTCCACCGTGTTGCGAACGATCGTCGAAACAGCCGTGGAACTCGTTGGCGCACAATATTGCGCGCTCGCCGTGCTCGCGCCAGATGGGAGCCTGGAGCAGCTGGTCCACGTGGGTATGTCCGAGAGTGACGTGAAGGCCATCGGTCATCTGCCGGTCGGGCTGGGCCTGGTCGGAGCCCTCACGGACGAGCAGCGACCGATCCGCCTTCGACACCTTGCCGAGGACCCGCGTTCGACGGGATTCCCCGCCGGACACCCGCCGATGGATAGTTTTATGGGCATTCCGGTGCGCGTACGCGGCGAAATCTACGGCAATTTGTATCTGACGAATCAGTCTTCCGGTGAATTCACTGCTGAGGACGAGCAACTCGTCACAGCGCTGGCAGCGGCGGCCGGATTTGCCATCGAAAACGCGCGGCTGTTCGCCGACTCACAGCGCCGGCAGGCCTGGGCGGCAGCCTCTGCAGAAATAACGGCGGCGCTCCTCTCGAGTGAGCAAGAAGATTTTGTTGAACTCCTAGTCTCGCGAACGCTGACATTGGCGAATGCCGACCTCGTTTGTATCGTGCGGCTTACCGATGATGTACAGCACCTCGTTATCGAAACCGCACACAGCAAAGACGGTGACGCGGTGCAGGGGACGGTGTTCCTCGCTGCCGGATCGATTGCGGCGAGCGTGATCGAAGGCAGGCAGCCGCGACTCGTCAACGACGCAGAAGCGATTGAACTCATTCCGACTCCGGGCAGAATACCGGGCCCGACAATGGCCATCCCACTTGTCACATCGCAGGGGACTGATGGAGCACTGGTAGTTTCGCGAGCCCCAGGCCGTGGACATTTCAGCGCCGTCGATCTGGAGATGGCCGCCGACTTCGCCGGACGGATCAGCGTCGCCATGCAGCTCGCCTCAGCACGGGCAGGCCAGCAGAAGATGCTGCTGTTGGAGGATCGGGGCAGGATCGCGCGTGACCTGCACGACCATGTCATCCAGCAGTTGTTCGGGATGGGGCTCGAATTGCAAAGCATTGCCGGGGCACTTCCTCCGGGGGCACCTGCGGATCGGATCGGTAGCTCGATCGACACGCTGGATGCCACGATCGCCCGGATTCGAACGGTCATCTTCGCCCTGTCCCGTTCGCACAGCGACAACCCGACGGTTCGGCATCGGATTATCGATCTCGTCAATGAATTGGCAGGCGTATCGTCTTTGGAGCCGCAGCTGGAGTTCTCGGGTCCGGTCGACCTGGTCATCACGGATTCGCTCGCCGACGATGTCGTGGCGGTCGCACGCGAAGCTCTCACGAATGTCGTGAAACACGCCTCCGCCCAACACGTTTCTCTCGTGGTCACCGCCGCCAACGGCTTGGTGACCCTTGGCACCATCGATGACGGTGTCGGCGCACCGGACGTGAAGCGACGCAGCGGACTCGCGAACCTCGCGGAGCGCGCTGCGGTTCGCGGCGGTACATTCTCCTTCGACTCTGAACCCGGGCGGACCCATGTTCTGTGGTCCGTTCCTGCTGCTGAGGCGTCAGAACGAGGGACCAATGCGGGAGCAGTCTATTGAGAGTATTTGTCGTCGATGACCAGGAAATCGTGCGGCGCGGAGTCATCGATCTCTGCTCCGCCGAGCCGGACATCGAGGTTGTCGGTGAGGCGGGCACGGCCGCGCAGGCGCGGGCACGGATCCTGGCGACGCGGCCGGACGTCGCGTTGCTGGACATGCGATTGCCGGATGGCGACGGAATCGAGGTGTGTCGCCATGTGCGGTCGCGAGATCCGGACATCCGCTGCATCATTTTGACAGCGTACGACGATGACGAAGCAATCAACGCGGCCGTTCTGGCCGGTGCGTCCGCATACGTGCTCAAGGAGGTTCGGGGTAACCGGCTGATCGAAAACCTGCGCACGGTTGCGGCGGGAGGGTCGCTCCTCGGGTCTTCTTTGAGCCACCGGGTCGTCGATCGTATCCGTGACGAACATAGAGCGGACCCTCGCTTCGTAGCACTCACCCAGAGAGAGAACGACGTACTTGCTTTGATCGCCGACGGAATGACCAATCGTCAAATCGGTGAGACCCTGGCGTTGGCCGAGAAGACCGTGAAAAACTATGTGTCGAGTTTGCTGAGCAAATTGGGATTGCAGCGGCGCACTCAAGCCGCAGTGCTGAGCGTGGAGACACGCACTACACGAGGTGAATGAAGCGTCGAATGCGTGCTCACGTTAGCGGTGGGCGTTGGCTTCTTGCAGTACCCGCGTGGCCGCGTAGTCCCACAGTGGAGACTGGCCGCACTCCTCGGCACGATCGAGGCGCGCGCCGACAAGAGCCACGAAAATTCGGTCGACATGACGGATGTAGCCGATAACACGACCTCCCTGACGTATCGCTTCGGTGTCATCGCACACCCGGGCAACGTTCAGGGGCACCAGCTGGAGTTCGTCGTTATGGCCGAACAGACGCAGCCACACGGTTCTTTCGGCGCGCTCTGCCACAGGCTGTCGGTCGCAGCCGGGAGAAGCCTGGACCCGAGGCGAACGATGTTCAGTGGTGATCATATGATGACGGTAAGGCCGCCTATCGCGGTTCAGTAGGGCCTTTCGGCCTCTTCTTAGCTTCGTGGTTGTCGCGATGGCAGCGAGGTGTAGTCTGCGACGCAGGTCGATCCGGGACCTTCGGCCCTTGTTGTCGTTGTTGCGACGGTAGTTGGCTGGGGTAGGCGATACATCGATCGCGCTTCACAAGCAGGAGGTTAGTCGGCCCCATGGATCCATCATCCCTTGATCGAAACATTCCGGCGGCAGATATCGGCGCTGGCGGCACGCACATGAGTTTTCGCGATGAGGTAGACAGCAAGCGGTACAGCGTTGTCGACGAAGATTGGGCTGGCGGCATCCCCGCTCAATACGGTGTCGCGCCGCGCATCCGGATCGGTAAGAACAAGTGGTTCAACCTGCTCTGGTTGATCCCGATCGGAGTCGCGCTGCTGATCATTGGCATCGCTGTCGCCAAGGGGCTGCGCGAACTACCAGCGGTGCAGGGCTTCATGCGCCAGTTTCCCGGCATGTCGGAGTTGCCTGACAATGCGCCCGTCGGGTTCCCGGCGTGGCTCGGTTGGCAGCATTTCCTGAACATGTTCTTCATGATCTTCATCATCCGGTCGGGCGTGACCATCATGGCCGACCATCCACGGTTCTATTGGACGCGGCACTCCACTCCGGGCAAGGACTGGTTCCGGATGCAGAAGCCGGTCCCGAGCGACCCGCTGTATACCGCGAAAGCTGACTCGATCACCCTGCCGAACGGTGTCGGACTGCCAGGGCGGCGTCACTCGATCGGCCTGGCACGCTGGTGGCATCTCGGTATCGATACGTTATGGCTTGCCAACGGCATCGTGTTCTTCATCCTGCTGTTCACCACCGGGCAGTGGATGCGCCTGGTTCCGTTGCACTGGGATGTCATCCCAAACGCGATCTCGGTGGCGATCCAATACCTGTCGTTGGACTGGCCGTTGGAGTCCGGCTGGACGAATTACAACAGCCTGCAGCTGATCGCGTACTTCATCACCGTGTTCATCGCGGCGCCGTTGGCACTGATCACCGGGCTCGGGATGTCGCCTGCGCTGTCGACGCGGTTCCGCAAGATCAGCTCGGTGTTCAGCATCCAGGTGGCCAGGTCGTTGCACTTCTTCGTCTTGTGCTGGTTCATTCTGTTCATCGTGGTACACGTGACGCTGGTGCTCACGACCGGCGCTCTGCGCAACCTCAACCACATGTATGCGTCGCAGAATAACGAGTCGTGGGTCGGCTTCTGGATCTTCGCGGCCTCGATGGTCGTCATCATCGTCGCTTGGGTCGCTGCCACCCCCTTCACATATCGGCATCCGCGTGTCGTTCAGCGGGTGGGCTTCGCGTTGATCGGGCCGGCGCAGCGCCTGTTCGAGCACATCGACTCGAAACCGGGTCAATATACCGAGAAAGATATCTCGCCGTACTTCTGGCACAACGGCAAGTACCCGGAGACCGAAGAATACAAACAGCTCGAACTGGGAGACTTCGCCGACTACAAGCTCGTGATCAACGGGCTGGTGGACGAGCCGGTGGAATTGGGGCTCGATCAGTTGCGGGCTCTGCCATACCACGATCAGATCACGCAGCACTTCTGCATTCAGGGCTGGTCGGGGGTGGCGAAGTGGGGCGGCGTCTCGATGCAGACCATCCTCGATCTGGTCAAGCCGAAGCCTGAGGCGAAATGGGTGATCTTCTACTCGTTCGCCCACGGCCCGGATGGTGGCATCTACTATGACGCGCAACCCATCGAACAGATGAGCTACAAACTGACCATGCTCGCCTATGACATGAATGATGCTCCCGTGTCATTCGGGCACGGTGCACCGTTGCGCTTGCGCAACGAAACACAGTTGGGCTTCAAACTGGTCAAATGGATTAAGGGAATCGAGTTCGTCGAGGACTTCTCCGAAATCGGCGGCGGTCTTGGTGGGTATAACAACGACCACGAATTCTTCGGCTATCGACAGTCGATCTAACGCGCGCCCGTATGCCACGCATCGAGCATCGAGTGGACGCAGGAATTGCGACGTCGGGTGGACCGTCGTCTGGTGGATCGCCTCTGTGGCGTGAGGCGATCCACAGGCTCCCGTCGAACTCGTTCGCGTTCGTGATGGCGACGGGAATTGTCTCCACGGCGTTCGAGCTCATCGGCTGGCACGGAGTGTCGGTCACGTTGCTGGTAATCGCGGGGGTCGGCCTCGTAGTGTTGACGGCTTTCACCGTGGCTCGGCTGATCTTCTTTCGGTCGCAGGTCATGGAGGACACCCGAGATCCCAAACGCGCATTCGGTTTCTTCACCATCGTCGCAGCGGTCAACGTCGTGGGTGTGCGGTTGTATTCGCCTAGCGCACCGGCCATCACCATTACGCTGGCCATCATCAGCGTTCCTCTGTGGCTTGTGTTCACCTACGGATTGCCCGGCAACCTCATGCTGCGGCCTCGAACCGGGCCGGTCGCGGGGGATATCGACGGCAGCTGGTTTCTCTGGGTGGTCGGTACACAATCTCTGGCGGCAGCGGCTGCAACGATTGGGATGCCTGGGAACCCTGCGTTGGCTGCGACCGCCGTCGCGCTATGGGGTATCGGTGTCATGCTCTATCTCATGCTTGCGACGCTCGTTACCCTGCGGTTGTTGACCGTGCCGAGCAAGCCGAGCAGCTTCGCTCCGTCGTATTGGATCTACATGGGCGCCACTGCAATCACCGTCCTCGCGGGCTCGCGAATCCTGCTCCTGTCTCCTGAGCTGCCCGTCATGAGGGCAACGATGCCCGTTGTATCAGGGTTGACGTTTGTGCTCTGGTCGTTCGGAGTGTGGTGGATTCCGCTGCTGATCCTGTTCGGGATTTGGCGCCACATCATCAACCGCGAGCGACTTCGTTACGAGGCAGGCTTGTGGAGCATCGCCTTCCCTGTCGGGATGTATTCGGTTGCCAGCATGGACTTCGGCGCGGTCACCGGTCTTCCCGGGTTGGTCGCAATTGGTCGAACTGGCACTTTCATCGCCGGGCTGGTGTGGTTGGCCGTGGTCGTCGCCATGGCAATCGCGGGCGTCGGTCATCTCAGGTCAATCGGTGCGCCACGTTCGACCGCCGACGCGCCGATCACATCTGGACATCGACCAGTTCGAAGATGTCCAGACTGAAGCGACCCTGGCCTTCGGAGAGAAACGGAAGCCCTGCGCTGAGTGCCTTCGCACCGTCGAGGTCGGCGGCCTCGACGATCGAGTAACCCTGAAGTTCCGTCGGCGTGCGCACGCTGCCGTCGTCGCCGACGCTCGCACGCTCGCCGAAAGGCGCGCCGCCGTCAATGAGCGCGGTGCCAACGGAACCCATCCAGGCGCCCCATGCGGCCATCTGCGCGGCGGACTCCTCCTCGGTGAATTGGTCCATCGGCGTTGCCGGACCGTTGTAGATGAAGATGTACTTGCTCATGATCTTCCTTTCATCGTGCGCGGCCGATCCGCCGCGCAACTGCGGAACGTCGGCTCAACGCCGGCGCGTACTCGCTGCAAAGTCTCGCCCTCCGTGTCGTCAGCGACGGCGCTGAATGTGGACATCGATGTCGTCTTTCTGTTCTGCCGTGGCTTCGTTGGTCTGGCCCGAAGCCCCTCCAGAAGGCTCGTCTTCGCACCGAAAACACGGCGACGGAAGCGGCAATATCAGGCGAAGCGGGCAGCTGGAATTCCCCGGAATCATCTCGGACACTCCAGCGCAAACGAGCGCAGCTCAGGCGAGGACGATGGCGGCCTCCGGCGTCGCGACGCGGAAGCTGAACGTCTCGACGAGGTAGAGATCGACGGATTCTGACGTGTGCGCCGAATAGCCGATCGAAAGGTCTTCGCCGCTCTCCAGAATGAAGTCGCCGCCGCGCAAGCTCAGAACCACGGGGGAGTCGATTCCGGGAGCCCATTCGATCGGACCGCCGTCCAGAACTCGCTGCACATGCGTCAGCAGTGGCGCACCACCGGCGTCATTGCCGCCGGTGACGTTTACCCACGTGTCGTAGTCGAGGGCGAGCCCGTAGGGACCGCCGACCCCTGCACGCTTCAGCGACGCAATCGCGGCGGCCACCCGCAGCGCATAGCGGCTCGGGTCATCGCCGGTTGCTATCGGCTGGTGCGGCGAGCCTGCGACGATTCCGGTCATGCCGAGTTCTTGCCACCCGTGGAACACTGCAGCATTCTCGACGCTGGCGATGCTGAGGGCTGCGGCGTCGAGTGCAGACAGGTCCACGTCCACGGCTCCACGTGCGGCCGCGCCGAGTTCGGCGCGTGGCACGGAGAAGTCGGCTCGAACTTCGGCCAGCGGCAGCACCACGCGCGGGCGAGCGATGACCCCGGCAGCCGGCGCAGAGACGACAGCGCCGACTCTGCCCGTGGACGTCGCCGAGTGCTGCCAGCCGAGCGGGCCAACGAAGTCGACGAGTTTGCGTGCGCCGAGCACGGCAGAGAGGCGGGCGGTCGCCTCGCTATCGAGCAGATCCCAGGCCTCCGAGGTTAGTGGCGCGAGTTCACGCAGAAGATGATTCATGGTCCGGTCCTTCCGGCGGGTGAGTTGTTGAGAAACCCGAGTTGTTGAGGGAACCGATGCCCAGAGAGGCATCGGCGGTTGTCGATCCAGCGAACTCGGGTTCGGCATCCGGCTGCTGGTCGAGCGACGCGAGCATCGTTGCGGGAGGGGCGAAGAACGTGCTCCCGGTCTGCGGGGTGGAGAAATCGAGGAGTCGATCGTGCATGCCCGGCGGGTCGCCGATGAACATGCGTTCCAGCATCCGCTCGATCACCCACAGGTGACCGCTGTATCCGATGAAGTAGGTGCCGAACTCGGCGCTGCCCGGCCGGCCGAACGCCATGTTGTCGCGGAGGATGTCGTGCTCGCCCAGGTCATCGGTGATGGTGGTAAGCGTTTTGTGCGACTTCTGCCCCGTGACGGCGTCGTCGAGTTCCACGTTGTCCGGTTTCCTCCGGCCGATGATCGCCTCCTGCTGCTCGGCAGTCAAGGCCGCCCAGGCGGCGAGCGGATGCAGATACTTCTGCACCACAATGTAGCTCCCGCCGGCAAACGCCGGGTCTTCATCGCCGACCAGGGTGGATTCCGGCAGGTCTGGCCCGACCGGGTTGGCTGTGCCATCAACGAAGCCGAGGAGGTCGCGGGCGTCGAAGTAGCGGAATCCGGACACCTCGTCGACGGTCGAGACGGATGCCCCCAATGCATCGAGGAGCAGACGTTCCAGCTCGAAGCAGAGGTCTGGCCGTTCGGCCCTGATGTGGAACAGCAGGTCGCCAGGGGTGGCGATGGCCGTGTGCGTGGCACCGACGATCTCCCGGAACGGATGAAGCTCGGCCGGCTGATCGCCACCCGTCACCGCCGACCAGACCCGGCTGCCGATTCCGACCATGCACGAGACCCGCCCCTTCAGCTCGCGGAATCCGACGGTCTTGATCAGGCCGTCGAGATCGGCCAGGACGGCGCGAACGGTCTCGATCGCATCCGCGTCGTCGGAGACCGCAAGCACGAGGAAAACGGCAGATCGGGTGAGGGGAGCGTCGACGCTCTGTGGCGCGATCGGAACGCGGTCCATTGTCACAGCTCAGTCCCGCTCTACCGTGACGATCTGCGCCGAGATATCGGTGTCTTCGCTGACGTGGTACGAAGCGCACACGCGGTGGTAGCCATCCGCGACGATCAGAGGTGCCCCACTGAGGGTGCCGCGAACCAGCAGCACCGGACTCAGCGCCTTGCCCTGTTTGACCCGCGCCAGGTCCTTCGCGACATACGGGTCATCGGCGGGCAGAAGTCGAAGGTTCGCAGC
>Ga0208357_1002820_pt1 | contig 11194 bp, 11 predicted proteins | sample NGESurdeep092012_6_FD_184487 | JGI IMG/M metagenome (GOLD analysis project Ga0208357, IMG submission 184487) | Arctic peat soil microbial communities from Barrow, Alaska - NGEE Surface sample F52-2 deep-092012 (SPAdes) | ecosystem: Environmental > Terrestrial > Soil > Wetlands > Peat ... | reverse complement strand
TCGTCAAAGAGATGGTCTCGGGGTTGAACGACTACCTCGACGCCAAGGGTATGGCCTCGGTCGACGAACTGATCGGCAAATCGCAGAACAAGATCACGACGTGGAACAACCTTAACCTCAACTACGCGATCGTCGCGCGGGTCGACCAGGATCGCTGTATTCACTGCAACAAGTGCTTCATCGCATGCGAAGATGCAGCGCATCAATGCATCGATCGGGTGCTGCAGGACAACGGCGTAACCAATCTGGTCGTCGACGAGAAGAACTGCGTCGGCTGCAACCTGTGCATGATGGTCTGCCCGGTCGACTGCATCGACATGATCCAGGTTCAAAACGGACTGCCGCCCGAATCCTGGAAACAGCGATCGGCAGCACTGGTCTAAAAGGAGCGACAGTTGGGAACCATCATCCGCGGCGGCACGATCGTCACCGCCACCGATACCTATCCCGCCGACGTCCTGATCGAAGGCGAAACGATCTCCACGATCGGCAAGAGTCTTTCGTCCGACGGACATACCGTCGTCGACGCGAGCGGAGCCTACGTGTTCCCGGGCGGCATCGATCCGCACACGCATTTGGACATGCCGTTCGGCGGCACGACCACAATCGACGACTTCGAAAGCGGCACCCGCGCCGCCGCAATGGGCGGAACGACCACGATCATCGACTTCGCGCTGCACACCCGCGGCAAGTCGCTCAAAGAAGCGGTCGACACCTGGCACGGGAAGGCCGACGGCAAAGCCGTTATCGACTATGCCTTCCACCTGACCATCGCCGACGGACGCGACGAAACGATGGCCGAGATCCCCACGATGATCGACGTCGAGGGCGTCAACTCGTTCAAGTGTTTCATGGCCTACAAACACGTGCTGCAAGTCGACGACGAAACGATCTTCAAAACCCTGCAAACGTGCGCCAAGCACGGCGGCCTGGTACAGGTGCATGCCGAGAATGGCGACGTAATCGAGGTTACGACCAAACAGGCCTTGGCCGCCGGCCACACCGAGCCCAAATGGCACGCGCTGACGCGTCCGGTCGAGTGTGAAGGCGAAGCCACCAACCGCGCGATCCGTTTGGCCGAGATCGCCGGCGCGCCGCTCTACGTCGTGCACGTCTCCAGCGCCATGGGCGCGGACATGATCTCCGAGGGCCGCGCCCGCGGCTTGCACATCTACGGCGAAACCTGCCCGCAATATCTGGTCTGCGAGTATGCCGATTACGAGCGCCCGGATTTCGCCGGCGCCAAGTACGTGCTCTCGCCGCCGATCCGCGACAAGTGGAATCAAGACGTCCTGCTCAAGAAACTCAAGAACCTCGAATTGCACTCCTTTGGCAGCGATCACTGTTCGTTCAACCTGTGCGGCCAAAAAGAACTGGGCAAGCACGATTTCTCAAAGATCCCCAACGGCGCGCCGACGATCGAAGACCGCATCGCGATCCTGTACGAGGTCGGCGTTAACCGCGGCGTGCTCGGTTTGAACAACTTCGTGGCGCTGGGCTCGACCAATCCCGCCAAGCTGTTCGGCCTGTTCCCGCGCAAGGGCACCGTCGCGGTCGGCAGCGACGCGGATCTGCTGATCTGGGATCCCAATGAATCGCGCACCATTTCGCCCGCAACCCATCACATGAAGGCGGATAACAACGTTTTCGAAGGCATGACGATCAAGGGTCGCCCGCGCTACGTCTTCTCGCGCGGCAAGATGGTCGCCGACGGCAACACCTTCACCGGCCAAAAGGGCGCCGGCAAATTCCAAAAGAGCGCCAAGTTCTTCCCCGTACAACTCTAGGTGGTTTGAAAGGTATCATGGACAGCAAAGTTACCATCGGGCTTATCCAAGCGCACCACGACACGCACGGCGACAAGCCGGTCGACGTGCACAAAAAGGCAGCCATCGACAAGCACGTCAAGCTGATTCGCGAGGCCAAACAACGCGGCGCGCAGATCGTCTGTCTGCAAGAGATCTTCTACGGCCCGTACTTCTGCACCGAGCAGACCCCAAAGTGGTACGATTCGACCGAGCAGATTCCCGACGGCCCGACCACCAAGCTGATGCAAGACCTCGCCAAAGAACTGGGCATCGTCTTGGTCGTGCCGATGTACGAGGAAGAGTTTTCGGGCGTCTATTACAACACGGCGGCCGTGATCGACGCCGACGGCGCGTATCTGGGCAAATACCGCAAGCACCACATTCCCCAGGTGCAAGCCGGGCCGGCCGGCTGCGGTTTCTGGGAGAAGTACTACTTCCGTCCCGGCAATTTAGGCTTTCCCGTCTTCGAAACGCGCTTTGCCAACGTCGGGGTCTACATCTGCTACGACCGTCACTTTCCCGAAGGCGCGCGCGCGCTCGGCCTCAACGGCGCCGAGATCGTCTTCAACCCGTCGGCGACCGTCGCCGGCCTTTCGGAGTACCTCTGGAAGCTCGAGCAGCCCGCGCACGCCGCGGCCAACGGCTACTATGTCGGCGCGATCAATCGCGTCGGTACCGAGGCCCCGTGGAACATGGGCGAGTTTTACGGCCAGTCCTACCTCGTCGACCCGCGCGGCAAGATCGTCTCGATCGGCAGCCGCGACAAAGACGAAGTCGTGATCAGCGTGATGGATCGCGACGTCATTCGCGAAACGCGCAACACCTGGCAGTTCTATCGCGACCGCCGCCCCGAAGCCTACGAAGACCTCGTCGAACTCTGAAAGTGAAGCCCGGCGCTAACGCGCCGGGCTCTTTTTATCCCCTGCTTGTCGAAGGACGCCTCTAGCCCCACCCCATCGACGTTTATCCGCGGTCGCACTGCCTGGCTTTGGCTTCTTAATTCCGCCAGAACGCCAAGCAAGACGCTTGACTCTGTGTTTTACTTAAACTATAGTACGTTTTAAGTAAATAACTCAGTCTTTTAAGCGGAGTTCCTCATGGCGAAGTCTGCTCCGACCATCGGCGCCCGTGTGACGCGTATACTCATTTGGCTCTTCGGAGCCGCCCTCGTCCTGGAGGAGGCCACCCGATTTCACAGCCCGCGTCACGACCCGTATGAGCGCACGTTTTGGGCCCACATGATGGCGCCGATGCTCTTTTGGTTCGCGCTCAACGCGGCGGTGGACGCGATGTTCCGCTTGCGCGCGGGAGAACCGTTCGGCCCCTCCTTGATCAAAGCGCTCGAGGGAATCGGCGGCTACCTCATGGCCGGAGCATTTGCCGCCATCGTGGTCCAGCCCAGTCTGCTCTATCTGATCGGCAACGGCTTCACCGAAATGGCCGGCGTCCAGTTTGATCTCAACGTCGAGACCGTTACCATCGCCCTAGTCGGATTTGTGCTCTATCTCCTAGCACGCCAAGGTCAGAAGCTTCAATCTGCGCTCGACGAGTTCGTCTGATGCCGGTTCGAGTTACGCTGGACGTTATGTTGGCGCGGCGTAAGCTGCGCGCCCGAGACGTCGCCGAGCGGATCGGCCTCTCGGAAACCCAACTCAGTCTGCTACGCACCGGCAAAGTCCGCGGCATGCGCTTCGACACCCTATCAAAGCTCTGCCTCGTCTTAGGGTGCACGCCCGGCGAGCTCCTCGAATACGATCGCGACGAAGCAGATTTGAACGCAAACCACAACCTGTCACACTGAGCCCGATTTGGCCGACGGGAACTCCAGGGTCGGAGCAAACGTTGTGAGAACACGCTCACCACTTCGCTTTACCAAGGAGCCACTATGAAACCGCTCGCATTTGCTGCGGCCCTCGCGCTGCTTCCGATTGCCGCCGGCGCCGCCAGCGGTATCGACGTGCCCGCCTCTTTCAAACTGAAGATGACGCAGACCAACATGGTGCGCATCAGCGTCTTCTCCGTGCGCGGGAAGGTCCGCGTGACGCAAAACAACTGCTACTCCTCACCAGCCGCGGCGCACGACATCCTGCGCGTGGCGTACTCGGGCACGTCCGAGGGTTCGGGCGGAGGCGTGATGGCGATCGACATCTATCCGAAGAACCCCGGCGAATGCAAGATCTCCTTCGCCGACAGAATGGACAACACAGGCACGACGGCCGTCACCGTAAGCAAATAGCAAAGAGCGCTACCGGCGCCCGTCTTCGATGAGATCTCGAACCGTTAGACCATCCAGTCGAATTCCCGTGCCCAAAATCCGTCGCATGGCAGCGGCCCGGTTCGAGCGGGCGGGTAGCGGGACCAGCTGCGCCACCGGCACGCCGCTGCGTGTAACCGTAATTTCTTCGCCCCCCTGGACCCGCTCGATCAACGTCGAAAGGTGATCCCGAGCTTCCCGTATTCCGATACGTTCCAGATCCCGATTATATGACAGCGCGGTGCGCCGGCGCCAGAGGGGCGGCGCAGGTTGGCGCTCGCTCCCTGCGAATAGGCCGACGATGAACGCTGCGACTCAAGAACAGCACGGCGATATCGTTGTCCTAACGCCCGCCGCCGTCGCCCAGGCCGCCCAGCATCCGTCGATGTGGAACGACGACCTGCGGCCGTGCACCCTCGCCGAGCACAACTGGCCCGGCAGCAAGTTTTCGTCCCTCTGGATCGGGATGTGCTTGTGCCTGCCAACCTACTCGCTGGCGTCCGGCATGATCGCGCTAGGCATGAACTGGTGGGAGTCCGTTCTGACGATTCTGCTGGGCAGTGTGGTGGTCATGGTTGCGATCTTGCTGGTTTCCCACGCCGGCACAAAATTCGGGATTCCCTATCCGGTATTCGCTCGGCTCTGGTTCGGAACGCGCGGCGCGCACGTTCCCGCATTGGCTCGCGCCGTCATCGCGGCAGGATGGTTTGGCATCAACTCGTGGTTCGGAGGAGAGGCGCTCGACGGGATCCTAGTCGCCGTGGTTCCGTCTTGGCGGGCCTTTAGCCAGGGCAGTCATCTCGAAGCGCTCGGTATCGCGTTCGCGATATTTTGGGCGATCAACGTGGCGATTGCGATGCGCGGACCCCAGGCGATCGGCCGGCTCGCGCAGATCGCGGCGCCGACGCTTACCGTTGCGGCATTGTGCCTGCTGGTGTGGGCCTTACGTAGCGAGGGCGGTTTTGGGCCGATCCTCTCGACGCCCGCTACCGTGCACGGTCATCTCTTTTGGATGAATTTCCTCGCATCGGTCATCGGTGTGATTGCGTTCTGGGCGACGATGGCCTTAAACATTCCCGACTACACGCGCTACGCCGTCAGCCAACGCAGCCAAATGCTCGGTCAAGTCTGGGCGATGCCGCTTGCGATGGCGGGCTTCTCCTTCATCGGCATCGTCGTCACCGCGGCAACCGAGAATCTTTTTGGAGCCGCGCTCTGGAATCCGGTCGATGTGATAGCAAAATTCCCGCCGATCGTGATCGTCGTCGGCGGCATCATCGTGATCCTCTCCTCCGTGACGATCAACGTGGGCGCAAACGTCATGGCACCCGCGCGTGCCTTCGAGAATCTCTGGCCCGCGCGCATCACGTTTTCGATCGGCGCGGTCATGACCGGCGTTCTGGCACTCGTCACGCAGCCATGGTACGAGCTCTCCTCGGCACACACGTACATCTTCGTCTGGCTGGGCGCCTACGGCGCCCTGCTGGGCGCGTTTGATGGGATCGCCATCGCCGATTATTGGATCGTTCGCCAACGCCGGCTCGACCTCGCGCAACTCTATAATCCCGACGGAATATACGCGTACTACGGCGGATTCAACGCTCGCGCGGTTGCTTCGCTCTTCATCGGTTGGATCGTCGCTTCGATCGGCTTGGTCGTGCCCGCCCTGCACTTCCTCTGGAGCGGCGGCTGGCTTTTTAGCCTGCTCGGCGGCCTGATCGCCTATACGTTGCTGATGCGCCACAATCGCTCCGCAATCACCCAAGAGCGCTACGACGCGATCACCGCAGTCGCACCGGTGACGTTCGTTTAACGGCTTGTAAGCCTGACGCCGGTGTCGTAACGCTCCTAACCGGGGTGAGTTTTTGGGCTTGGGGCGTGTCTTGGTATTCTACCAGAAGCATCGATTTCAGTTGGTTGGCGGTGGAGCGGACCTCCGGTGTGTCCATGCGCTCGAGCGTGGTGTAGCAATCGAACAGCATCTGGGGAAGGTCGCGGTCGCGGGGGTACACGTTGTGCAGGTCGACGATCGCCGTCGCGACCTGCAACGCATCGGTCGCCTCCCGATCCCCATAGTTGTAATTCAGCATGAAGTTCACGTGCTTCATCTGATTGCGAATGCCCAGCACCGACATGCCGAGCGGCCCGAAGTATTCGTCGGCCGGAGCCAGCGTGCCCATGTAGACTGCGTGCGGCATCGCGGTCACCCTGGCGATCACGTTCAATGTCGGAATCTTCAGCGCGCGCGCGTATAGGGCGACGTCCTCGGACTTGGCCGACTGCAGAAACGCCGGTCCCCAGCTGCCGGGCAAATTGGCCAGTGGGAATTGCGGCTGCTCGGCGCGCGAAAACGCCAAGGTTTTCCAGGCCGCTTTGCCGGTGAGCACGTAGGCGCGCCAGTCGGCTTCGACTTGTGCGAGCAGGGCGTTCCCGTCGTGCGGATAGTTCTTGAGGTTGGCGCTGGCATCCTGATCCGCGAAGGCCGCGAGCGTTCCCGGATCGTCGTAGGAGTTCACGCGCGCGAGCAGCTGGTTCGCGGCGGCCACCATCGTTTCGTCGGTCGCATTTTTCTGCACGTACACGGCTGCCTCGCGCACCCACCAGTCGGCGCCGTCGTGATTGATCAGCGGGTCGTAGTTGAGCGCCGCGCCGATCTGCACGGTCAAATTCGCTAACTGCCCGTAGGCCGGATCGTCGGGGTGCTGCAGCGAGTAGGCGCGCCCGGCGTTGAGGATCGTGCCGTAGTAGGCGAGCTGGTCGTCGAGACCCCAGCCGTGCGCCGAACCGCGCGCGTAGGCCTTTTGCATCTGGACGTAGAGCGCCGTCGGATCGGCAAGCAGCGCGGCGTTTGCCGGCACGCCGGTCCAGAGCGCGAGCGCCAACAGGGCCGCAACCGCTCGGACAACCAACGATGGTTTAAAGAATGCTCGTATCATCTAGTACTAAACGGAGATTATTCCCAAGAAGTGCGTTCTTGATCTCTCTAGCGATGCGACGGCCGGTCGACATCGGTTCGGAGTAGTTCAGATATGAGTACGGCGAGCCGTCGATAAAAAGGTTCGTACCCGCAACGATACGCGCGCTAATCTCCATCACGTAAAATTGCATGTCGGGAGTGATGATCGTTTCGATGCAGAACGCGCCGAAGAGTCCTTTGGGGCCGCAGATCTCGCGGCTGACCTTGACGACGTCCTCGCCCATGCGATACGCCTCGGCCAGCATCGACTCGCGCAGGCTGACGGGCTGGTTGCCTACCACCACGTAGGAAGGACTCACATCCATGCCTTCCTGGGCCGCCGCGGGAATGCGTCCCAACGAATCGACGTTGGTCTCGTAACGCCGGTCCATCGACATGATTTCGAGCCGGTCCTCCAGGAGCGAGTAGAAATAGTGCACGTAGAGCGGCACGCCGATAATATACTCCTGAATCGTGTACGCTTCGGTCAAGTGTGCCGTACGTTGCGCGAAATCGCTGGGATCGCGCACGAACATATAGCCCTTACCTCCCTGCGCGCCGTAGAGCTTGACGATGACCGGACGGTCGATCTCGTCGGGCGTCTTGAACTGCCGCGGCATCGTGATGCCGGCACGCGTAAGCCATTCCCGCTGCAGCTCGCGGCTGGCTTCCCAATCCAGTACGGCCTTGTTGCCGAAGTACGGCACGGTCATGCGCTTGTGTTCCTCAAGCGAAAGGTAGGCGACGAACGAGCCGTGCGGCACGACGATCGCCTTGCGGCGCGCCAACTCGTCGAGCGTCTGCGGAAAGTCCGAATACTTTTCCAAAACGATCACGTCGTCGACGAAGGCGAACGACCGATAGAGGCGCTCGGTCTGCGGCACGGTGATCGCCAGCGTCGGAAAGCCCTCGTCACGCGCGCCTTTGAGAATCTGCAAGGCCGAATGCGAGCCCAGCGTCGCAATCGTATGCGGGCCGTTCATTGCGGAAACCGTGCCCGTTCGATCGCGGGATTGCAGAGCAAACGTTGCGCGGCGAGTTCGAGCATCGCACGATCTGCCGGCTCGCCGTCGGCGCGGTATAACCGCCACCCAACGAAGCGATCCGCCGGTCCGTCGCGTTCTTCGATCCAGACCTCACCCGCGCGGGGTTCGTCCGCGTCGAGCAACGCCAGCGCGTGTTTGTTGGGATTAAAGATCGCCGCATCGTTCGAGTCGATGCGCCCGATCAGCGATCGCTCGACCCGTCCCACCTCGACGCCCAGCCGCCGCAGCGTCGCCGCCGCGGTCAAGGCCTCGTTATCGGGAATCTTCAGTCCGATCGCACAGAAAAGCGCCATGTCCGGTCCTTACGCGACCGACCCGCCTATTCTCTCCCGGCACGGGCTGCGGCCGACGAAATACAGGAGGGGGACGCCAGCCCGTAGAGTTGTCTAGCCCGCATTGAGGGCGTCGGCAAAGCCCCGGAAGAATGCGGCTCCGCCGGAGGGAGCAAGGATGTTGCCTTGGCGACGCTGCGGATGGTTGAAATTGTGGGCGTCGCGTTCGGGATGGGGCATGATCGCCAGGACGTTGCCTTCGCGGTTAAGCAACGCGGCGCAGCCTAATGCGGAACCGTTCGGGGTGGCGCCTTGCGTCGATCCGTCCGCGTTGGCGTAGACGAATGCGATGTGGCCTCCCTTTGCAATCGCTTCGAGTTCGGCCGGATCGGCGGCTAGGCGCCCCTGTCCGTGCGCGGCCCACGCGGGAATCAGCGCATCGTGCGCATGCGCGGCGGTAAACGGACTGCGCGACGGATCGATCGTGAGTTTGACGTGAACGTGCCTGCAAATGAAATGTCGCTGCACGTTGTGGGTGAAGGCCGCGGTGGGCTTGCGCGCCGGACCGGTTCCCGGCACGAGACCGGCTTCAAGCAAGATCTGCGCGCCGTTGCAGATCCCCAGAACCAACTTGCCGCGCGAGGCGCCGTCGATCACGTGGTCCATCATTCGGTCGTGCGCGGGAATCGCGCCGGCGCGGATACGATCCTCGTACGCGAAGCCTCCCGGCAGCACGTAAGCGTCGTACTGCGGCAGCGTGTCTCCGCGGCTCCAGTGGACGAGGTCCGCTTGCGCCCCGACGTCGCGCAGAATTCGCAGCGTCTCCTCCTCGGAGTTGGTTCCCGGAAAGATCAGAACCGCGACGCGCGCGCTCACGCGCTCTCCAACGGGTAGACGACGTTGGCCACATCGTCGATGACGCCGACGCAGGCGACGATCGGCGAGGGCGGGATCGCACGCCCGTCCGCATCGACGTTGTACAGGCTCACGTTGCCTGAGATAAACGGCAAGCGAAACTCGCCGGCCGCGGCCGCCAAGCCGTCGACGGCACGAACCAACGCGCCGAGCTGCGCCGGATCGTGCGGGTTCCCGAAATTCAGACAATCGGTCAACGCGATCGGCGTAGCACCAACCGCGACGACCTGACGGACGGCTTCGCGCACCGCATACTCGCCGGCTTCAAACGCATCGTCGATCGACGGATCGCCCGCGACGGCAAGTGCGACGCCGAGCCTCGACCCCGGAATCGGGCAGAGGACCCCGGCATGCCCCGCACCGCGCGGGACCACGGTCCGACCGCGGACCGCCGTATCGTAGCGAACGTAGTGCGGCTCGCCATCGAACGCATCGGTCAGATCGGTCAAGAAGCCGTCTGCCGCGCTTGAAGTTGGACGCACGTCAGCAGCGTACGGCAGTTCCTCGTGAATCGAACCGGTCAGGAAATCGATGTCGACGTCCATCACGATCTCATTTCCATGTCGCAGCACGTAGCGCTTATCGTCGCTGACGACGCCGATAACGACCGCGCGCGCGTTATAGGCGATCTCGGGCAACGTAAACTCCTGGTTGTAAATCTGCAGGACGTCGGCGGTGATGTCGGGCGGCAGCACCCACAGCAAACGCTCCTGCGTCTCACCCACGGCGATGACTTCGGGCGCCATGCCTTCGATCGCAACGTTCACGTCATCGAGATCGATCGTCGCACCGTACCCGCCGGCGGCGCAGAGCTCGGCCGAGCAGCCGACGATCCCGCCGGCGCCCAAATCCTTGAATCCCGCGACGACCCCGCGTTCTCGCAGATGCGCGAAGACGCGATACGACGCGCGCATGATGACGTTCTTGAGGAACGGGTCGGGCACTTGCACCGCACCCTTGTCGGCCTCCGCGCCGCCTTCGAGCGCGACCGAGGAAAACGACGCACCGCCAAAGCCGCTCGGGTCCGTGGCTTTCCCGACCAGGACGAGATCCCAACCGGCCGACCCAATGGGCGCCCGCGAACGGACGATCTCGCTTTCCTTGACGATGCCCAGCGCGATCACGTTGACCAAGCAGTTCTCGTCAAAGCCGGCGTGGGAATACGCGTCGCCGGCGATGTTGGGCACGCCGATGGCGTTGCCGTAGGCGGAGATCCCGTCGACGACGCCTCGCGCGACCGCGCGTTGGTGCCCCCGCGGGTCGCTCGTATCGCCAAAACGCAATGCGTCGGCAAGTGCGACGACCTGCGCGCCCATGCACAGCACGTCGCGCACGATGCCGCCGACGCCCGTCGCCGCACCCTCGAACGGGACGATCTGCGAGGGGTGATTGTGCGACTCGTGCGCGATGACGACGCCGTAGCGTTCGCCTTCATGTACGCCCAGGTGGACGATGCCGGCATCTTCTCCCACACCCACGACCACGCGGTCGCTCAAGGTCGGCAAGCGGCGCAGAAACGTGCGGGAGGATTTATACGAGCAATGTTCGCTCCACTGGGCGTCGAACGCATGCAGTTCGACGGTCGACGGTTCGCGTCCGAGCGTTGCGACGATTCGCGCCAGTTCGTCGGCGCGAAGATGGATGGCCCGACTCATCGTCGCACCACACTAGCCAACCTTCGTCCCGGGCGACGGGGCGTTTGCAGATTGTGCCATTGCGTCGGCCTGCAGTACTGCCGACCGCAGATTGGCTTGCACCAGCAGCGTGCGGCCGAAGATCACGGTGTCCTCGGCACCCAATACTTTGGCGCAGCGCAGACCGATGGTCTGCGGATCGCCGCCGCCGTCGATCACCGGCGCCGGCGTTGCAAACTCCAACATGGCTCGCAACGCGTCGTCGCCGACCGAAACGAACAGCAGACGCGCGAAGGTCGCCTCGAGCTG
>Ga0208357_1002818_pt1 | contig 11203 bp, 8 predicted proteins | sample NGESurdeep092012_6_FD_184487 | JGI IMG/M metagenome (GOLD analysis project Ga0208357, IMG submission 184487) | Arctic peat soil microbial communities from Barrow, Alaska - NGEE Surface sample F52-2 deep-092012 (SPAdes) | ecosystem: Environmental > Terrestrial > Soil > Wetlands > Peat ... | reverse complement strand
CTGGCCGCGCTCCTGATCTTTTGCAGCATTGTGCAGTCATCATTTGCGACGGTTTCAAACTTCCAAAATGTGATTGATACGAATGCCATTCTCATGATTGTTGCGGTGGGATTGACATTTCCAATGCTCGCAGGTGGTTTTGATCTTTCAGTTGCCGGGATTGACGCGTTGTCAGGCGTGCTGCTCGCGAAACTACTTTTGGCCGGAGTCTCAATACCTTTGGCGATACTAATCATCGTTGTCGGCGCACTGATGTTCGGTGCCTTTACCAATGGGGTCCTCATTGGTTATTTTGGAGTGAATTTCTTCATCGTGACGCTGGGAACGCTGACGATTACCCAAGGAGTGTCGCTGCAATTCACCGGCGGAAACAACATTCCCATGTTCAACGAGCAATGGCTGATCGAGCTCGCTGGAAACAATTTTGGTGGAGTGCCAATAATCGGGATCGTCGCCGCAGGTGTTTTGCTCCTTGGTATTCTCATCTTGCGCTACACCGGTTTCGGACGAATGATTTATGCCGTGGGAGGTAATCCCGAAGCATCTCGACTTGCTGGTATCAATGTTGCCCGAGTTCGTCTCGCGACGTATGCAGTTTCAGCTGCCCTTGCGGGACTGGCGGGGGTGCTTGAAGTAGGGCGACTAGCTTCAGCGGGGCCAACCACTGACGGCAATATCGAATTGACGGCCGCAGCGGCAGTGTTGATTGGCGGCGTTGCTTTTGGTGGGGGGATCGGAACGCTCCTTGGTACCTTCCTGGGAGTTACCTTCTTGGGAGTCCTTGAGAGTGCGCTCCTCCTTTCGGGTATCTCATCATATTGGCAAGGCGTCATTACGGGTGTGGTGCTGATTACATCAGTGACGCTCGACCGCATACGAGGTCGCCGTGGCGTAAAGAGGAAACTTTTGGAATCGGTCGTAGCAACTGTCACGCAGCCAACTGAGGCAAATTCCGCAACCAAGGAGACATGAAATGGATCAGCAGGAATTTCTCTCGACATTGAGTTATCGCTTTGGCTCTCATAACCCGTCGCCCCACTACGACCGACCACCCACCGTCAAAGAGATGGAGTGGGAGAGGGACGTAAGGGTTCCGATGCGCGACGGCGTCATGCTTTGTGGTGATATCTATCGCCCCAAAGCCGAAGGTACGTTTCCGGCATTGTTGGCGTTTGCTCCACATAACAAGGATCTGCAGAATCCTGAAGCAACGGAACGCGCACCATCGATTGGGGCTCAACCCGCATGGTCTTCATGGTGGATGGGTGCTCAGGAAGCGGGGGACTCGCGCTACTTCACTAGCCGAGGCTACGCACACGTGGTGGTGAACGTTCGTGGAGTGGGAAAATCAGAAGACGGTGGCGACATCGGAGCGCCCTGGATGGGCGGCGAAACCGACGTCTACGACGCCGTTGAGTGGGTTGCTGCCCAGCCGTGGTGTGACGGAAATATTGGAATGATTGGCATTTCTGCGTACGGTGGCTCCCAGTACAGTGCGGCAAAGTTGCACCCGCCGCATTTGAAAGCGATATTTCCGTACGACCCGTGTTCAGTTTGGGGGACCCCCATTACTGGGTTTCGTGGCGTGTACCCCGGTGGGGTTCTCACTCCGTTCTTCTACATCCTGGATCAACTTGGAATTCCGCACATGCAGCGAAGCCTTCCGGGTGAATTAGACCCAGAAACGGACGCGAGATGGCGCGCAGCTATGGATAACCCGGACTACCGGATGTATTTGACCCTGTACAACATCTTGACGCAGAAGGGTCAGCATACGCCGTACATGTTTGATTTGCTTCTCAATCCCTACGACACGGAAGAGAGCGTCGTCGAAAGTGAAGCTGATTTTGACAAGGTCGAGATTCCGATGTACACCGGTGCGGGTTGGTACGCGTACTCGTACAAATTGCACTTACAGGGATGCCAGGATCTCTTTGCTCGAGTTAAGGCGCCGAAGAAACTACTACTCACTGGTCCAGCACATCTTGAGCGGCCGTGGAAGGCCTTCCACGGAGAGGTGCTGCGTTGGTACGACTACTGGTTGAAGGGAATTGACAACGGGATCATGGACGAGCCACCCGTCAAGTACTGGTTGATGGGTGCGAACGAATGGCGTAGCGGGGATGACTGGCCACTGCCTGAGACTCAATGGACGAAGTTTTATCTTGACAGTTGGGAGCGCTTGCGGCTTGACCCGCCCACACCAAGTAGTCGTGACAACACCGAAGAACCTGACGCCTTCGTCCAGATGCCACCCACCCAGACCCGTGAGATTTCGAAGTTGCGATTCATGACCGATCCGCTGCCGTGTGACGTGCACATTGCTGGACCCAGTTCGCTGTATCTCAACGCAAGTATTGATCAGGAGGACACCAACTGGATCGTCATCTTGAAAGATGTTGGTCCCGACCCTTCGGTGCGTACAGCTCGCGAAGGTGAAATGAGCATCCCTGATGACCTGCATGAGCGTGAGCTTGTTCGAGGATGGCTGAAAGCCTCACACCGAGCGCTCGATGAGACGCGCTCAACCCCGTGGAAACCTTGGCACCCGATAACTCGCGAGACACAGCAGAAGATTGTTCCGGGAGAAATTAATGAGTACGCCATTGAGATATTGGCCACCGCGAACATGTTTAAGGAGGGGCATCGAATTTGTGTTGAAGTGACGAGCATGGACATGCCAACGGGGACCGCAGGCTTCACCAACGTTGAGTATTTCCCGTACCACATTGGTAGTTCAAAGACCACCGTGCACAAGATCTATCACAGCGAAGAACACCCTTCGTATCTGCTGCTGCCCGTCATCCCTGACTCGTCAACAAAGTAGTCATTCCTCGGCCTGAGGGACATTTCGACAAAATTTAAGGAGTAGATATGTACGGAAAGAATTGGCAATCTTCGCGGCGTGAGTATGAGCCCGTCGTTGAAAAGAACGTAAAGATTCTCGTTTCAGCGGGTCACGAACTTGACGCGACTCTGTACCGGCCAGAAAGTGGCCAACCCTTTCCCGTAATCCTTTCACCGTGTCCGTATTACTTTGATGACCAGGTCGCTCCTCTCAAGCCGGTTGGCTTCTCACACCTTCGTGGGCACATGGAAGCGGGAGACCCGAATTTCTACGTTCGTCGTGGGTACGTTCAGATTTTTGTAAATATTCGCGGCACTGGTGCATCCGGTGGATTATTCGACAATCTGGGCACCGGAACTATTGATGACATCTGCGATGTGATCGCGTGGCTGGTACGACAACCCTGGTGTGACGGGAACGTCGGGATGTTCGGTGCTTCGTACTTCTCGCTGATTTCGAATCACGTGGCGGCGCGCTCACCCGAGGGCCTCAAATGTGTGTTCGCTCCCTTCGCGTGGACCGATGCGTACCGTGACCGGTTCTACCACGGTGGGATTCTGAATCACGGATTTACGAGAGCGTGGTTTGCCACGTTGCCACACACCACATTCGGACCGGGTCTTCGGGCTACCTGGGGTGATGAAAAGTTTGAAGCGGCATTGGAGCAAGCACGCCAAGACCCTGAACTCAGCGCAGTTCCATTCCTGCGCGGAGTAATGGACAACCCCGACGTGGGCGAGAATCGAATCATTCTGGAGTTACTGCTCCAAGGGCTGGACAGCCCTTACTATCGGGAGCGCTCAGTTGCCTACCCGGCTGCATCAGATGTTGCGGGTTATTTCGGTGCCTGTTGGGGCGTGTATGGGAATCACCTGCCGGGCGCGTTTCGCAGTTACGATCGTTGGCCCGGACCAAAGAAACTTACGATTGGACCGCCGCTGTATCTTGATCGTCCCCTTTATCAATACGCCTACGAATCGCTCAACTGGTTTGATCACTGGATGAAGGGCATTGAAAATGGAATTATGGACGAACCGCCAATCACGTTGTTTTTGGAGGGCTCTGGAGGGAATTGGAAGACCGCGAAAGAGTGGCCGCTACCCGAAACTCGATGGACACCCTTCTACCTTCATGAGGGTGGGTTGTTACTTGAGCACGAATTTTGGCCCAACGAAGCACACTCTACGTACGTCGATTCTCCCTACGAGCGTGGTGAACTTCGTTTTTCAACGCCAAAGTTTGTTGAGGCAACCGAGATCTGCGGTCCAATCACCCTCAACTTCTGGGCCTCGAGCTCAACTGATGAAGCTCTCTGGTTCGGATCGCTCCTCGAAGTTGACGCAGGCGGCAATGAACGGCTGTTGACGAGAGGTTGGCTACGCGGTTCGCACAGAAAAGTTGACTCGAGCCAATCGCAGCCATGGGCTCCGTATCATCCCCACACTGAGCGTGAGCCTCTCGAGCCCGGGAAAATCTATGAATTCAACCTAGAGATTCGTCCCTACGCGATTCAGATGAACCCCGGATCTAGTTTGGTGTTGCGTTTGAAGAGTGTGGATGACGAGGAACCCGCAACCGCTCTGCAGGCCATTGCGATGGGGCACCTCTGGAGCCCTAGGAATTCGAGAATCTCGGTGTACCACGATTCAGGGCGCCCGTCGGCGCTTCACCTGCCCATTACTCGGGGAAATCGAATTGGCATGTTCGTGTCGGGCGGCGTCCAGGAGCCACCAGGCTAGTCAAGCGAGACAGAAAATAACTGTCGATGAAAGGTGTGTGCATGAATAATCCACTTTGGAAGGGGAAAAATGAGGATAATTGCGGTTGAAGAGCATTTTCTTATGCCTGGTCTCGCCGCATCGATGGGAGACACCTCTGGGCGTTGGCCAGAAGATGCTCACTTGCTTGACGTGGGTGAGATACGTCTTGCTGGGATGGATGCCGCGGGCATTGATGTGCAAGTACTTTCGTCGGGCGGCAATATGTTCCAGAATATGGAGCCTGCCATTGCGACGGATGGAGCGCGTCGCTCCAATGACTATTTGGCCGAGATGATATCTGCGAACCCCGAACGGTTTTCCGGTTTTGCTGGTCTACCAACACCTGATCCCAACGCTGCCGCCAAGGAACTTGAGCGCACGGTGACCGGGTTTGGATTCAAGGGCGCGATGATTATGGGGCTCACCAATGGTCGCTTTCTCGATGACGAGTACTTCTGGCCAATTTTCGAAGCCGCCGAGTCCCTCGGGGTGCCAATCTATCTTCACCCGTCACTACCACCGGCTGCCGTTCAAACGGCCTATTACTCCGATTTCGATGAAAAGGTCGCGGGGATCCTGTCGACGGCTGCGTGGGGTTGGCACGCTGACACTGGCCTTCACGCAGTTCGACTAATGGCGTCGGGCCTCTTCGATCGCTTCCCGAATTTACAGATCATTCTGGGACACTTAGGTGAAAGCATTCCTTACATGATTGACCGCACCGCGCAGAAATTATCAAGATTTTCCACGAAGGCGCAACGTCCCGTCACGGAGTATTTTCAGGAGAACTTCTATCTTTCAACGAGTGGAATGCGTGCTCACGCTCCTTGGGTCTGTGCGCTCATGGTGGTCGGCGCGGACCGGATCATGTTTGGGGTTGACTATCCCCACGATGACAACGTGGCGTGTGTGTCGACACTCAACTCTGCGCCAATTAGCTTGAAAGATCGCGAGAAGATAGCGCACGGAAATGCGGAGCGGCTCTTACGCATGTAGCGGGCGAAGCATCGCCACGACGACTCGATGAAACGTATTCGGTACTGCCACGTCGTGCTGATTTCGTCGCAGCGAGTCGCCCTCGAACTGTTCGCGAGGCCACGAAATTCGCGACGACGTTCACGCGGCGGCGTCGAGGAATCACCAGGGCGAGGCCCTCCGGATAGTCGATGTTCTGGGGGAGCGAACGGTTGACCAGTCAAGAGAGAAAGTGACTTGACATGACGGATTGGGCCTGATACGTTGGCGCTGTTTAGTGAAACATAGTGTCCCGCACAATGGGACGATTCCGGGGGGAAATATGCTGAGAACACTAGGTTTTACTCGGTCACAGCGAAGGCTGACGAAGTTGGTCGCGCTCGGCGTCGTGGGGGCGATGGTGATGGCCCCCACGCTTTCGGCGGGGGCGGCCAGCAAGCCCTCGGGGAGCACGCTCGATATAGCGGACGTCATCTCCTTCTCGGGCCCCAACTCATTCTTGGGTACGATCACGGTCGGTCCCTGCGACGGCGCCGTCAGTGTCATCAATGCAGCTGGTGGGGTACTTGGACACAAGCTCTCGTGCATCAAGGTTGACGACTTGGGCGACCCTGCTGACGCGGTGGCGAACGTGAGTAAAGCGCTGGCCACGAACAGGAGTATCATTGGAGCAGTCGGCGTAGCCAGCGCGACGGCGGCCACTGAAGTGCCCATCTTGAATACGGCCAAGATCACCATGGTGTCGCAGGCCGGGCTCAGCCTCTTTTCGAATAAGTACTACAAGTACTTTTGGCGAATGACGCCCCCTGACGTGTTCGGTGGCGTGGCGATGGGACTCGCCGCCGCGAGCAATGGTTACAAGAAAGTGGCCGTTATCATCCAAAATGACGTCGGCGACACTGGGAATACTCCGGGGATCGTTTCCGCGCTCAAAAAGAAGCACGTGTCTCTCGTCAGCAACGTAACGGTTCCATCCGACGCTACGTCGTACGAGACAACCATCAACAAAATCGTCAACCTCCACCCCGACGGTTTGATTATCTCGGCGGATAATCAGACGACCGAGACACTTCTTGCCGAGTACCAGAGTCTTGGTAATGGCAAGGTGCCACCTACAATTTTGTCGACACAGATCTTGGGTGGCAACATCTTTCCCTACGTGAAGAAGTCGCTCGGTCTCTCCTTCGCGACCAAGAAGATGAGTCTCGTCGGTACCTATGTTGACGAGACCACCCCGCAGTTCAAGGTGTACGACGCAGCCGTCAAGGCCACTCCGGGAGGGACCAAGCTGGCCACGGCGATTGTGGCAACGCAGGCGATAGGAACGATCTACGACGGCATCATCACGATGGCGCTTGCCATGCAGGCAGCGCACAGCACAAAGCCCGTCAACTTCAACTCGTCTATGTCCAAAGTGGCAACGAAGCGCTCTGGAGCAGTCGAGGTCAACTCCTACGCTCAAGGTGTGAAGGAGCTGAAGGCAGGGCACAAGATCTACTACGTCGGTGTAACCGGACCCATTGTGTTCGACAAGTTCCACAATTCGGGCGGCGAGTTCGCGACCTTCCAGTTCACGTCGAGCGGCAGCGTAAAGTCGGTCAAGGTGTTCCCGCCCTCAGTCACAGACGCACTAGCGCCGTAGGGGCTCGGTGGTGAACACCTTCATCTCTTCGATCGGCTTCGGCATCGCCTCTGGTTCAGTCCTCGCCCTCGCGAGCCTGGGTTTCACCCTGCAGTTCGGCCTCAGCAATACGCTGAACGTCGCGTACGGGGCATTCGTAACCTTGGCGGCCTTCCTTGGCTACGTATTGATAGCGCTGTGGGGCGTGAATCTCTGGCTGGCGATGGCAATCGTCGCCGTCGTGATCGGAGTCTTGTCAGGTGCCTACTACCAGGGCTTCATTCGGAACCTGATTCGCCGAGGTGCTGGTATGGGGCCGGTGACGATAGCAACGGCGGCGGCACTTATATTCATTGAATACGCCATCGTGAGCGTGGCGGGACCCAGCGTCAAGAGCTATGGAATAACGACGGGGCGGACCTATCACTTCTGGGATTTTGTTCTGTCGAGCACTCAACTGGCCATCATCGCTCTCGCGGTCGGCTTGATGCTGATATTTCAGGTTCTCTTGCGTGTGACGCAGTTGGGGCGGTCGCTGCGAGCGACAGCTGTGAATAAGACGCTTGCTCGCAGTTGTGGCATACGGGTGGAGCGCGTGACGAGCATCACCTGGCTGATATCGGGATTGCTGTGTGGAACGGCGGGCGTCGCGTTGGCGCTGACGACGCAGGCATTCGATTTCAACGTGGGATCGTCGTTCCTCATTTTGATAATCGCCGCCGCGGTGGTCGGTGGGATCGGTGAACCGTACGGGGCGATATTCGGTGGGTTCCTCATCGGTATCGCAACTGAACTTTCTTCCGCGTATTTCAATCCCGCCTACAGCCAGGTCTTCGCCTTCGTACTGCTGGTCGCGGTGATCCTCATTCGCCCGACCGGCATTTTGGGCGTCAAGGCCAAGGCGCGAGTGTAATCACGGCCTAAACAGTGCCAATAGAAGGAGTTCACAATCACTGGCTTTAGTTTCTACTTGGTAGTGCTCCTTGTCTATTTCGGCACCGACGTGATCGCCGCCTGGGGGCTGAATCTGCAGTACGGAGTGGCGGGCGTCCTCAACTTCGGCTACATCGCGGCCGTTGCCGTAGGGGCCTATATGTTCGGGGCCTTGACCCTGGGGCCAGATTCGGGCAACGGGGGCTACCAGAGCTACATAATCGGTCTGCACCTCACGCCCGCGCTCGGGTTCTTGGGCGCCGCTCTCTCTGGCTGCATCTTTGGGGGTGTCATCGGCTTGCTCGGTATGAGACGGCTGCGCCCTGACTATCAGGCAATAGTCCTCCTAGTCGTGGCGGTGGTCGCCCTCACCGTCGTCCAGGCCGATACCGGGCTCTTCAACGGCAACTCGGGCCTTTCGCTCATACCTAATCCGGTTGGGTTGACAGGTCCGGCGACGGGCAACGGATGGTTCTACGTCGCCATCGTTTTTGGTGCCTGCATCGTGTGCTATCGAGTGCTGCGGCGTTTCACCGACGGACCCCTCGGTCGATCGCTGCGTGCGCTTCGAGACGACGACGTCGCGGCTGCGGCGATTGGTAAGAACGTCGTCGCGCTGCGCATCCTCGTTCAAATCGTCGGCGGCGGTTTTGGCGCCCTCGCTGGCGCCTTGCTGGTCGGTTTCATAGGTGCCTGGTCGCCATCGGCGTGGCAGTTCGCCGAGTCGCTGTCGCTTCTCACGGCGATCATCGTTGGGGGCTACGCGAACAATGTTGGCGTCATCGCCGGTGCACTTCTGGTCCCCGTGATCTTCCAGCAAGCCACCCAGTACGTGCCCGGGCTGGCATCGAACGCTGAGTTGGCAACTGACATCGGCTGGATGGCTACGGCCGTACTGACCATCGGGTTCATCTGGTGGCGGCCGGGAGGCATCATCGCCGAGCGAAGACCGCGGTACGGAAGCGGCGTACGCTCTCGATCGCGCTTCAGTTACGCGCCACTCGCCATGGCGCCCGCGACCGTGAAGGAACGCGCCCCCGGTTCGACTCCGAGTGACGTTGGAACGGCCCACGAGTTCACTCGCCCGGCTGTTGTCGCGAAAGGGCCCAGCACGACGTCGACCACGTCGCACGATGAGCGAGCTGGCTCGTCGAGCGACGAGCAGTCCGGCAGGGCGCTTCTCCAAGTGTCAGATCTGGCAATCAATTTTGGTGGCGTCCGCGCGCTGGAAAGCGTGACGCTCGAGGTGGCCGCAGGGACTATCACCGGACTTATCGGGCCGAACGGCGCCGGCAAGTCAACGCTCGTCAACTGCGTGAGCGGCTTCAGCAAGCCTGATTCAGGAAGTGTCATGTTCAATGGACACGACATCACGAGAGCGCCGGCCTACCGGTCGTCGCGACTCGGACTGGTCAGAACATTCCAGCTTTCACGGCAGTTCTCGCGCCTTACCGCTATCGAGAACTTGCTGGTCGCTCGACAACATCATCCGGCTGAGTCGGTGCTCGGCGTGGTAGCGGGGCTCCGCTACTGGAAGGGGGCCGAAGAGGAGACGGTGATTCGCGCTCGCGGACTCCTGGAAATGTTCGAGATGACCGCGAAAGCCGATGAGTTGGCCTCCAACTTGAGCGGTGGCGAACGGCGAATGATCGAACTCATGCGTGCGCTGATGACCGATCCGGTACTGCTTGTCCTCGACGAGCCCCTCGCCGGGTTAAGCCCGCGGTGGTCGGAACGCTTTGAAGAGGCGGTCCGATTGCTCCGCGAGTCTGGAATCACGTTCCTACTCATCGAACACGATCTTGGAATTGTGGAAAGACTCTGCGAGTCGGTAGTCGTGATGGCGCGTGGTCGCGTGCTGTCCACGGGGTCGATGAGTGAGTTACGAACCCGGGCGGAAGTGCAGGCAGCGTATGTCATTGGATAAACCTCCCGCCGTTGCCCCTAAGGACCTCGTCTGTGAGGGGGTGGTCGCCGGCTATGGCGGCGCGCCCGTGATCAAGGGTGTCAGTATTACCGCCGCGGGCGGGCGGATACTCGCAGTAGTCGGACCGAACGGAGCGGGCAAGAGCACGATGCTGCGAGCGGTGTTGGGCCTGGTTCGCGTACGAGAGGGGAGCGTCTCGCTCGGGGAGAGGGATATTACCAATAAGCCCCTTGAGGAACTATCCCGGATTGGCGTCGGCTACGTACCTCAGGGCGAAGACGTCTTCGACACACTGAGCGTCAGAGAGAATCTCGACATGGGCGGATTCATCCTTCGTCGTAAGCAACGTGAGGAACGGGTGGACGCCGTCATGGAGATCTTTCCAGCCTTGCGTTCCCTTTCGCGCCGTTATGGTGGCACGCTGAGCGGAGGCGAACGGAAGATGGTCGCTTTCGCCCGCGTGTTGATGCCGGATCCGGCGGTCCTACTCCTGGATGAGCCAACTGCAGGAATGTCAGGCGAACTTACGTCGATACTTTTGGAGCAGCAGGTGGTAATGCTGGCTGGTCTAGGTAAAGCGGTGGTACTCGTCGAGCAAAAAGCGGAGGCTGCACTCAAGGTGGCGAACGATGCAGTTGTGCTGGTTGGCGGCACAATCGTTCTCGCCGGTTCCGGCAAGGAGATCTTAGAAGATGACCGTGTCGGTGAGATATTCCTCGGTAAGCATGTCGGAGGAGTGGCTTGACTTCGTAAGCTGGATGAAAGCCGTCGCGACAAAGCGCCTTGGAACGACCCCTTGCATGCCATCAACCCTTTCGACGTTTTCTTGCGTGTGCAGACGTCCAATTTTCCAGTAATTCATTGGGCTTTCGTGCGTAGACGTGTTTTGGTGTTTCCCTAAGTTTTTTGTGGTTGCTTGTATGGTTGCTTGCATTTACGACAGTGCAAGGGCTCAATCCCGATTGCCTCGCTTGGGAGTGAAGGATGCTTGCTAACTCTGAAAAAACTCAATGACGCCGTTCACTAGTTCGCGAGCAGAGTTGACGGCCCTCGACGCCTTGCCGACCGACACTTCAAGAAATCCGTAGTGCGCCTCATCTTTGAGATCGAGAAGGCGGACGAGGAGTGTCTTGTGGCGC
>Ga0208357_1002817_pt1 | contig 11203 bp, 9 predicted proteins | sample NGESurdeep092012_6_FD_184487 | JGI IMG/M metagenome (GOLD analysis project Ga0208357, IMG submission 184487) | Arctic peat soil microbial communities from Barrow, Alaska - NGEE Surface sample F52-2 deep-092012 (SPAdes) | ecosystem: Environmental > Terrestrial > Soil > Wetlands > Peat ... | reverse complement strand
TCCCACCTGCGTACGGACTCTTGGTCATAATTTGGGTCCCTGGTGCACACCTTGTGCAACCATGTTGGACTGTCCGTATTGGGACCCACTTTGACCAGACCTCGGAACCGAAGATGGCTGAAGCACCGTGCAATTCTAGGTGCACTTGCCTTCGTTGTTGCCGTCGGTGGCCTCGTGGTCGCCCGTTTGGTACCGGTATTGACCTCGCCACCGCCCTCGTGTCCCTGGGTGTCCGATTCGCTCCACCACCGCGGCACCCCGGCGTCACTTACTGCAGATGTCCTTTCCAAAATGACCTTGCCGGAAAAGGCAGCCTTTGTGGTTCTCCAGGCTCGTGGGGGCACCGAAAACATCGACGTTGGAGTTCCCTCTCTCTGTATTCCTTCTCTGACCCTCTCTGACGGCCCGAATGGCATTGCCAACAACGTGACCGGCGTCACCCAGCTTCCGGCGGCCATTGGTATCGCTGCGAGTTTTGATCCAGCAGTCGCACGAGCAACCGGACGGGTATTGGGAGCGGAGGCCCGCACGAAGGGTTTCGATGTCGCCCAGGGCCCTGAGCTCAATCTGGCTCGGGTGCCCCAAAGCGGGCGGATCTTCGAGACGTTCGGCGAGGATCCGTATCTGACCACGGTTCTCGGTACAGCAAACATCCGTGGGATTCAAGCGACAGGGGTGATGGCGAATGCCAAGCACTTCTCCGGATACACCCAGGAGACAGCGCGCTTCAGACTGGACCAAGTCGTTTCCCTCCAAGCCCTCGCAGAGCTCTACGATGCCCCATTTGCAGCAGCAGTTAAGGACGCTCATGTTGCATCGGTGATGTGCTCGTATGGGTCACTCAACGGCATCAATGACTGCTCAGATCCCTACATCTACTCGACCTTGCAGTCGTGGGGGTTCACCGGGTTCGTTCGCTCTGACCTCACGGCGGTAACGAACGCAGCTCAGGCTTTTCGCGCCGGACTCTCTCTGATCAAGCCAGCGTCGGCCACGTCGTTGGTCCGAATGGTCCGTAGTGGAGCGATACCCGTTCGGGATCTCAATCGAGCGGTGTCGTCGGTTCTGACCCAGATGTTCGCTTACGGCATGATCGCCCGCCCCAGGCACGGTTCCCTCACTGCACAGGCAGCGACACCGGCTCACACATCGGTGGCGCTGTCGGCAGCTGAAGCCGGCGTGGTGCTGCTGAAGAACGCCGGCTCGATTCTGCCCGTTTCGGACAAGAACCCATCCGTAGCGGTGATTGGTGTCGACGCATCATCGCTCCCACAAAGCACGGGTGGAGGGAGTTCTGCGGTCGAGGCACCCTTCGTGGTGACGCCGCTGGCGGCGATTCGCTCCGCGCTCGGGAAACGTGTGCTCGTCTCCTATGCCCCTGGGGGTCCCACCTCCTTAGATCTCGATCAGTTGAGCGACACGGATATTGTCACCGGAACTCCCCTTCCAGTGGAGACACCCATCAAGACCACCGGCGAGCCCGGGAAGGCCGACCTCTCGATCGACACGGCATCTAACGTCTCGGCGGCTGTCGCCACGGCGGCACACTCCGGCACCGGCGAGGGTTGGAGTCACTGGCGCGTCGTACTCCGTGCTCGACAGACAGGCACGTACGAGATCTCTCTGCAACAGGTCGGTGATGCCTGGCTATATCTGGACGGCCATCAGCTCCTCGCCTCACCGGGCTTGCACGCTCGCACGACCTGGGCGACCACTGTTTCGCTTCGTGCCAACCATCGCTATACCCTGACCGCGAACTGGTTCGCCGTCGCCCATCGAGGACCGCCCCAGTTCGGAATAGCGAATGTGACCACCCAGATCAACGCGGCGGTGACTGCTGCTCGCAAATCAAAATTTGCCATTGTCTTTGCCGGCGACTTTGATACGGAAGGCGCCGATCGACCCGACCTCAATCTCCCGGGTGACGCGAACGCGCTCATTTCCGCAGTTGCTGCGGCAAATCCGCACACCATCGTCGTACTCAATACCGGCGGTGCAGTCCTCATGCCTTGGCTGGGCCAGGTGGCGGCCGTTCTCGAGGCCTGGTACCCAGGTGAAGAGGACGGGACAGCCGTAGCGGCCGTCCTCACCGGTCACGTTGACCCATCGGGCCGGCTCCCGATTACGTTTCCGTCCAGTGCAGCCGCTTTGCCCAATTCGTCGGCCGGCCAGTTCCCCGGAGTCAATTCGGTCGTCAACTTCGGCAACCCCCTCGAGGTCGGCTACCGGTGGTACGAAGCCCATGGTGTCACGCCGCTTTTTCCTTTTGGCTTCGGCCTTGACTACACCTCATTCAATCTGTCGAACCCGAGCATGCAAACGACGACGTCCGATGTTGTGGTCCATCTCACGGTGACGAATACGGGCCCGCGAGCGGGGGCGGATGTCGTCCAGGCCTACGTTCGATATCCGAGTTCAGCAGGTGAGCCACCTGAGCAGTTACGAGCCTTTTCCAGGGTGGTTCTCCGGCCGACGTCGTCGAGCGACATAACGCTGGTGGTCCCGAAGACAGCATTCCAGGTATTCCTTCACGGATCGTTCAAGACCGTACCCGGCCAATGCGGCATCGACATTGGCCAGTCTTCAGCCGAACTTTCAATCCACTTTCCGGTCAGTTGTGCCCCTTAGACGATCGCCGACACAACCTGACGTTCGCCAGAAGGCCGCCGTTAACCCAAGCTTTGCAGTAAGCCGCAGGCGAGTACCTCCAGAAGTCTCCGCGGGCCATTTCACCGCCAATGGATGATCGCGATCGGAGATGCTGGACCGTTGAGAGCCAGATGACCGCTGTCTCCGATGTGGGACGTCGTTTCACACCGCGTCGTGGGCGTGCGTCATCAAGGCTTGGAGTTGGAGTTTGTAACTTTGAAGGGTGGCCGGCCGGCCGCTGTCAGGTGACGACGGTCTGCCAGCCGGGCAGGCGCCCGAAGGCAGCGACCAGCTCGTCGTTCCATGGCCAACTCTCGGCCAGTCGCAACGTGGTGTGGCGGGCGGAGCGCACGAGGACACCGGCGGTGTGCAGAATCGTGTAGCGCAGGCGTTTGGGCTCGGCCGTGGCCAGCGTGCCCTCGAGACACAGTCCCTTCATCCATGCCAGCAGGTCACCGGCCAGGAGGACGACCGTGAGCCAGGCGGCGTTGATGGCAAAGCTGGCCGAGGGCAGATGGGTGAGCCCGGTGTCCTTGGAGTCGCGGATGCGGCACTCACAGCGCCCCCGGCCCCGGTAGACGGCTTCCAAGAAGCAGATGTCGGTCGACGTATGGTTGGTGATGAACACCTGGTAGCGGAACCCGTCGGCGTCGGTGAAGGTGAGCTGGGCCCCGGGGTGCGGCTGTTCGCGACGGATGATCATGCGGGTGCCTTCGGGCCAGGCCGACAGATCCACCCAGTCGGTGATCTCGGCCACCTGGCCCTGCTCGCGCTCGTCGGTCCCGTCGGCCGATATGGTCGTTTTCCAGCACTTTTCCGGCACATCCAGGATCACCCGGGCCAGATCGGCGGTGAGGTTGTGGCCACTCACGAAGATGACATGCCGTTCCCGGCAGGCATTGAGGAAGTCGTGCGAGCACCCGGCTGCGTCGGTGCGCACCATGACCTCGGTGGTGGCCGGGTCGACCGGTAGTTGGTTGAGCGCCGCCTCAAGGACAGTGATGTGGTCGGCGGCCGTGCCCGAGCCGGCGTTGCCTGGACGCAGCAGTGCGGCCAGGGCCTCACCGGTGGCGTCCAGATAGGCCATGAGGGGATAGAAGCCAAAGCCCTTTTTGTAGGTGGGAGCAGCCCCCTCCTTGTCCGACGCTGACAGCACCAGCGTCCCGTCGATGTCGATCACGTAGTAGCCCGGATCGAGACCCGCTTCCCACGCCACTTTGCGGGCCCGGGCCCGGGCCGTGGCGATGCGCTCGAGACAGGCGTCGTCGATGGCCTCCAGGGTGCGCCAGGTGGTGGCCACCGAGGCCACGTCACCGAAGAGAGCGGGTTGATCGGACAGCGTCTTCAGATCCGAGATAGTGGTGGCCCCGTCGGCCAGGGCCACGGCCAGGTCCACCAGCACCTCGCCCCGGTCATGGCCTCGTCGCCGCTTCTTGGTCGGTGCCAGGGCCTCGGACAACGCAGTCGTGAGTCCCAGGTCATCGGCCAGGTCGCACAAGAGCCGACATCCGGCGTGGGCCACAACGCCCTTGCCTCCAGTGGTCACTGACAGGCGCGGCAGACGTGCGGTAGTTTTCATCTCGGAGATGCCCTTCTTTGTGGGGACTGGATTGTTTCGCAGCACCAGTTTCCCTTACGAGGAGGGCATTTTCACGTCTTTCGACCCGTGTCACACCTCAGTTATTGCAAAGCCCGGGCTAGCTCCTGCGAACGTCCTTCTTGGCTCCTTCCTAACGACCCGATCCACACGTGAGTGTGGAGTGACCCCTGCGCCTACGTCAAAGCCGGTGGCCGCTGTCATTCGCCGTCGTGGGCGGGCGCTCGCCACCTTCAGTCGGACTTGATGGCGGAGAGGAATATGGGGGCTGGTCTAAGCAGTCGGGACGGGTATGAAGGGCCGACCAGCGGGGACCGCGCCTGAACGCTCGAGCATCACCTTCAGATCGTGAGGGTTCGAGGCGGCATTCATTGCTTGCTGTAGGTCGAGCTCGCCCTTCATCACCAGCTGCCCGAGAGCCTGATCGAAGGTCTGCATCCCGTAGTACTCACCGTCAGCGATGATCTGGCTGATTTCCCCTGTCAGGAGGGGGTCGGCAATGGCTTGCTGGATGCGCCCGTTTACCACCATGACCTCAAGAGCCGGGACTCTGCCGTTGCCGTCAGCCCGGGGAACGAGTCTCTGTCCGATCGTTCCCTTCAGGGCGCCGGCCAGGCTCAACCGAATCTGGTGGTGCTGGTGGGGTGGGAAGAAGTCGACGATACGGTTGATGGTCTCCGGCGCCGTGGTCGTATGCAGGGTGGAAAACACGAGGTGCCCTGTTTCGGCTGCCGTCAACGCGGTGAATACCGTCTCCGCATCCCGCATTTCTCCGACCAGGATGACGTCAGGGTCCTGTCGGAGCACTACTCGCATGGCACTGGTGAACGTGTCGGTATCGAAACCAACCTCACGTTGGTCGATCCTGGCCGTCTTGTCGCTGTGGAGGCACTCGATCGGGTCCTCCACGGTCACGATGTGACAGGCGCGCGTTTGATTGATGTGATTGATCATGGCGGCCAAGGTCGTCGTTTTCCCTGAGCCGGTCGGGCCGGTCACGACCACCAGGCCACGCTGCTCCTCGGCCAGGCGTCTCACGACGTCAGGAAGGCCGAGCTCTTCGATGCTCGAAGTGCTCGTCCGTACTCGCCGTATGGCCAAGGCCACGGATCCACGCTGGTAGAAGGCGTTCATGCGGAAGCGGCCGACGCCGTTCAGGCTGTAGGCGAAGTCGGCCTCATGTTTGTCCCAGAAGATGGCTCGGATGTTCGGGGGCATGATCGCCTCCGTCATCTTGAGGGTGTCCTCATCGTTGATCGGTGGCTCGTTGTCGAGGGTGCGGAGGTGGCCATCGACTCGTACGCTGTGGAGGGCCCCTCCTTTGATATGCAGGTCCGAGCCGTCGAGATCGCAAAGTATCTGTAACAATCGATCGAGCTCGCTCCGGGCCTGGTCCTGCCCGTCCTCAGGCGCTGGCTGGACTTCCCCGAGGGTGTTTACGTCTAGTTCATCCACCCTGGGTATATCGGCATGTGGCCGGAGTGTCTGTAATGGCTCCTTGCCAGCTTCGACCCGTGCCTGAATCGGGCGTCCCGCAGAGGGGTGAATTTGCCTTCCCTCTGACGATCCTGGCCCTTGTGGCCAGATGGTCGACAACCCTGGGCGCCGTTGCCGGCCCCGGGTGAAGCGGCTGGTGAGCGGGCTCTGAGCTGAGATCCGTTCCTTCCCGGTCTCCCGACGCTCCGGTCTGGGGACATCGCCGACTCATTGGCATCTAAAAGCGCTCGGGCCGGTAGGGCTTGATCAGTTCATTGACAGTGCCGTCGATGATCTCCTCGGCGACGAGGCGGCCCACCACGAGACCAAGGGTTATGCCGCTGTGGGTCACCGCCTCGAAGTACCCGTTCAGCTCATCCAGCCCACCGACTGACGGGAACCCGTCACCTGGAATCGGACGCCAGGACACCTTGGCTCGGCCACCCGGTGGCTCGGTCCAGTCTGGCCGTGGGAGCGTGACGCACTCACCTACCGGGAACAGTTCGTGGCTGGAGTGCTGGTGGCACTCCACTTTGACGAGGTAGGACAGTTCGTGGAGCGCTGGGTCCGTCAGCTCATCGGTCTGGGCGTGGCCATCGGGGTGGCGGCCACGATGTGGTACCTGATCGCCGTCGGGACCGGTTCAGGGACCGGACGCGCGTCCGACCTTTATCAGTCCATCGCCTTCCTCTGGTTCACTGCGGCCGTCGCCGCTCTTGAAGGTGGCACCTGGTGGTGGTTCCGGCGGACCATGACCAACGGGCAGCGGCCCGGCTATCTGTCGGCGGCCTATTTGGCCAGCAGGACCGGTGGCATCTTATTTTGTCACGTTCTCTTCCTCAACCTGGTGCGTTCAGGGCTGGGTGCCACTGGATTGGTCCCCCACCTCGGGTGGGCCGGGACGGTGGTGGTGACCTATGTCCTGACGCTCTCGATCTCGGCATCGTTCACCGCTCTCGTCCTGCTTACACCGCTGCGATGGGTGCTCACCGGACCGGTCAGGAAAGAACAGCGCGCCCGACTCAGCCGGCGGGTGGCCGAAGGTCGACCAATTTCGACCCCGGAGATTTCAATGTCACCTGCGTGATCAGGCCGGCGTGCGCTCCTCGAGGGCCCATGGCGCTCCGCTTTCGTTGAGGAGGTCAAGGAAAGGAAGAGGTGGAAGGGCCTCCGGACCGAGTAGGCCGACGCCGGACCAAGCGCCCGAAGCAATGAGTTCAAGAGCCAGAACCGGGTTCACCGCGGTCTGCCAGACCACAGCTTGGGAACCGTATTCGGCCATGGACCAGTGGTTGTCCACCACGTGGTGGAGGTAGACCTCACGTCGTGCACCATCCTTGCCAGTGCCTTTGACCCAGGTTCCGGCGCAGGTCAGGCCGTGCATGCGATCGCCGATCTCGGCCGGGTCGGGCAGGCAGGCGGCGATGACGTCTCTGGGAGCTACTTTGACGCCACCGACTGAGACTTCCTTCGTCGAGTCGAGACCGAGCATGTGGATCGCCTTGAGAACGCTGATGAACTCGTCGCCCAGGCCGTATTTGAACGTGACCCGATCGGCATCGACCCACCGGGGAACGAGGAGGACCTCTTCGTGCTCCACGTTCACGCATTCCACCGGACCGATTCCCGCGGGAAAGTGGAAGGTCTCTGGCTCGCTAAAGGGTTCTGTCGTGAACCATCCTCGGTCCTTCTCCCAGATGACCGGGGGATTCAGGCACTCTTCGATGGTCGTCCAGATCGAGAAGGTCGGACAGAAGTCGTAGCCGTCGACAACCAGGTTCGCCCCGTCGCGGACGCCCACTTCCTCGATCGAGGAGAAGAGATTGTCTGCGGCGTGACGAGCGAACACGTCCGACAACCCCGGCTCCACACCCATGCCGGCCAATGCCAGAAGTCCGCGCTCTTCCCACTGGGTGCCGAGTTCAAATTGTTCGTCTCCCAGTTTGACTCCTGTTTTGGCGTAGGGGTCGTCGGGATGAGGGTGAGAAAGTGACATGGCCATATCCATATATGTCGTGCCCGCGGCCAGAGCGGCACGATAGATCGGCATGACAAATCGAGGGTCTATGGCGTTCATAACGACGTCGCACCGTTGCGCCTCGATCAGCTCGGTGATCGATGACTCGTCAGAGGCATCGAGCTGGACGCCGATAAAATGATCAGCCGCCGATCCCGCCGCTCGCTCTGCCCGTCCCCGGTCGTAGTCGGCCACGACGACCGTCTCGAAGACGCCTCGACGCGCGGCGATACGGGCGAAGGCACTTCCGACTCCACCGGCGCCGACCACGAGCACCCTCATGCGGTCCACCACTCTCTTGGGGCCCCCCGTGAGTGAGTCTCAAGCATGATAAAGGCGGCCAGGGAGAGGTTCATCCTGCGACCACCGTGGGCGACGCGTCTGGGAACATGCGTCATTATGGCCCCCTGGAGGTGGCGCTGCTCAGCGTCCGCCACGGGTGCACTTCTCCGTGGATTTGTAGTCAGCGTGAACGATGGCGCGGCGCCATGAACGGCGGTTATGGGGTGAAACATTGACGACGATGGTCTCGATCTCGGGGTGCCTCAGCCAGGTTGTTTCCACCAATCGGTCGATGATCGCCGGTCCCAGGCCAGTCCCGATCAAGGACTCCACACCAATGAATAAGTCGATCCCAGCCGCATTTTCCGGCGTCCCGGCTACGGCGAGAGAGGTCTGCCAGTCCGGATTGTCGACATAGAGGTAGCGCTGGACGGATCCCACCGGTTCCCCGTCGTGCACGACGACGAAACACTCCGTCGGGTCGGTGCGGTCGATGACTGGTCCGTAACGAGCTTCGAGCGCACCAGGGTCGAAGCCTTCCGGCCACCACATCTGAACGTGAGGATGAGACAGCCAATCCGACAGGAGAGGAAAGTCATCTCGACTGATGGGCCGAAAGTCCAGATTCGAGGTAGGAGGGACGGTCACCGACTCGCTCGCCGCACACCGTCTGCTCCATCCTGGTCGCTGCCGTCACCTCAGAATCTCCGGTTCGTCTGAGGTCCCGGATGAAGAGCCGGAGAACCATCAACGACGAAGAGTAGCGGTCGAGGCATTGTCGGTAACCAATGGATTGAGAGGTCACGCGCCCACATTGGCCATCGCCACCGCTCAATATGATGGATTCAGACCCCGCTTCTTTCGGAAGCGGCGAATGGTTCCAGGAGTTGACCGAAGAGCATTCGTAACCTCGGACGGGAATCTGATTGTTCGACCGCTAACGGTCGACCGGCCAGTCCGGTAGCCGAGATCGGTCCTCCCGCGATCGGGAAGACGGCCCGCTTGGCCAGCACATCCCAGATGGTCAGGACAATGCCCAGGTTGGCACCATCCGGCGCGCCGATGGCGTGATGGATCCGGTGATACGCCGGACTCACCACCACCCTGCCGAGCGGACCGAACGACCACCGCACGTTGGCGTGGGGCAGGGTCCCGAGACAGACGTAGAGGGTTATGAGCGCGGGCGCCACCGACCGGTCGCCCATCAGGAGCAAGACCGGGATGGTGGCCAGGAAAAAGCCGGTGGTGTGTACGAGCGGATGGGCCCGAAACGACGTGAGGACGTTCAACTCCTCCTGCGAGTGGTGGACGGCGTGGAAGCGCCAGAGGGCGGTGATCCGATGATCGGCCCAGTGGGCCAGCCAGTTGGCACCGTCCATGGCCACCAGAGTCAGGGGCACCACCAACCAGAGGGGCCAGGACGAGGACCAGGGGGCTTCGATCCAACCGGCGTACGTGCCCAACAGCGCGGCGAAGGCCACCCCGAGCAGCGTCATGATGGGTACCACGCAGCTGGCGTAGACGACGAAGAAGCACGCATCCTGGATATGTCCCGTGGCCAGAAGGCGCCGGGGTTGTGCCGGCCAGATCTGCTCACAGACGACGGCCGCCAGAATCAGAAGGATGAAGCCGGGACCGGCCAGTTCGACCCACCCCCCGGTCAGCGTGGCGAACAGGCGACCGGATCCGGTCAGGGTGTCCACCCCCAACCACAGGAGCGCGGCGGTAAAGCCGGCGATGGCCACCGAAGACAGCGAGAACCGCTGTGTCCAGACGCGGGACGTCGCCGGCGTCAGTCCGGCGACGTGGGGTCCGATGAGAGCCATTTCACCCGAGGATACGGAGCCCACCCCCTGGACGTTCGATCTTCGCTCAAAACCTGCCTCCGCCCCGTCGATTTTATGGGGCTTGCCCGAGAGTTCCCAGGTGGAACGACTGATCAGTCGGCCAGGCAGTACGAGTTGCGGAGATCGTCCTGCAGGACGACAGCGTCGACCGTCGTCGTCATCACGTGCAACGGTGCCTCCAGACGACGAGACCCGTAGGCCCAACCATCAGGCAGGACCAGACGGTCCCCAAGAGTGGCCAGATCGTCCTCCACCAAGGTGGCGTCGACCGCGGTACACCAGGACTGCATCACGTAGACGGCACCGTCGTGATTCGTAAGTTCGTAGACGACCGAACCCGCCGCAAAAGAGAACTGCGCCGTCCGGGCCACCCGCCTTTCGTTGTACGGCGAGGGGTCGATTCCGGCCGTGCCGAGATTCAAGATGGCGGCCCGGGCCATGAGGATGCCACCGAAGTCGTGGACCTTCGGTACCGGTGGCCCTGACTTCTCGATGGTGTCGACGAGCCAGTAGCGCGGCCCGTTGGCTATGGCAATGAGAGCGCCCTCCGTCTGGGCGATGGCGGCCAGATCGAGTGCGTCCCAGAGCTCCTGTGGACAATCGTTCAACGTGTAGCTGTTGTAGACCTCCGCGATGAGGCCATCGTCCCCACTCTTGACCATCAATATCTCCCCGTACCGCTGGCCGTGTACCTCGGCCAGGGTCCGTCTGACGAGATCCGAATCTGTCATTGGTCCTCCTTCTCCGGGGTAGGGAGCATCAAGGCGTCGGTTTCTGCACGCTCTGCCAGTCCCGAGCAGCCAGGTAGGGAGCGAAGGCGGCGGAGATGGATGCGATGTCGCCGACTTGCTTCGGCCTCTGGAGCTCATAGACGGTGGGGAACTCGAGCCATCCGGTCACCAGCTTCCACAGTCGTATGGCGGCATCGCCCCGAGGGGGAGAGATCAGGACGGGACCGAAGAGCGCCTGTCCGTCGTCGAAGACGAGGGTGGGGACACCGAAGGCGCCTTTGTCTACGACGATGTCGTGCTCCCGTCGCACCTCGTCGCCCGTCGTCGGATCATCGAGCGCCTGTCTGAGGATGGCCGGATCGAGACCGAGCTCCTGAAGGAGTTCCATGGCCACCTCCGGACGATGCGGCTTCCGGCCCTGCACGTGGAGAGCGGTTCCCGCCGCCCAGTACCACTGGTCGAGCAGGTCCATGTGGGTGCGTCGGAGGTAGGCCCCGATCCGCATCATCGACCAGCCGTAGGACCAGTCCCGTTCCCAGGGGTGCTTCTTGTTCTCAGCCCGGTTGATCTCCTCGAGGCTGAAGAACCGCCAGCGAACGTCGAC
>Ga0208357_1002816_pt1 | contig 11203 bp, 10 predicted proteins | sample NGESurdeep092012_6_FD_184487 | JGI IMG/M metagenome (GOLD analysis project Ga0208357, IMG submission 184487) | Arctic peat soil microbial communities from Barrow, Alaska - NGEE Surface sample F52-2 deep-092012 (SPAdes) | ecosystem: Environmental > Terrestrial > Soil > Wetlands > Peat ... | reverse complement strand
CCGATCGCCTCCACCTACAGCCAAGATGGCCAGACCTGCCGCGATTTCCTGGCAAGCTATGTCAGCGAGCGCGTGCAATCCTGGATGCAGGGCGAAGCCTGTCAGGACAAGGGCGCCTGGGAAGTGCGAACGCTCAAGCCTTGGAATCGCTCCTAGCAGTTGCCTCCTCGCGGCGAAGGCTTAAGGGTCGGCGGCGCGTTGCATCGGCGTCACTGGAACCCCACATTAAGACGCAGAGTCGCCGGCATCGCCGGCTCCCGACGCTCGACCATTTCACAGAGAAGGAAACACGATGCGCGACCCCTATGAGGTCCTGGGGGTTTCGAAGACCGCGAACGAAGCGGAGGTCAAAAGCGCCTTCCGTAAGCTCGCCAAGAAGCTGCACCCGGACGCCAATAAGCACGATCCGAAATCGGCGACGCGCTTTGCGGAGCTGAACGCCGCCTATGAGATCGTCGGCGACGACAAGAAGCGCAAGGCCTTCGATCGCGGCGAGATCGACGCCGAAGGCAAGCCGCGCTTCACGGGCTTCGAGGGTGTCGGCGGAGCGCGTCCCGGCGCCGGCGCGCGCGGGCCGGGGGGCGCGCATTTTGAAAACTTCTCATTCGGCCCTGATGGATTCCAGCGCGGCGGCGCGGGCGGTAGTGGCGGCGGTTTCGAAGATCTGTTGCGCGGCATGTTCGGCGGCGGCGGAGCCGCCGGGCCCGGCACGCGCACGCACGGCTTCAACCGCTCGGCGTTCGAGCCCGAAGATTTCGGCGCGCCGACCACCGGCCAGGATCTGCACGCCACGCTGACCGTCGGACTTGCCGACGCGGCCAAGGGCACGAAGGCACGCGTCTCACTGCCCACCGGCAAGGAGATCGACGTCAAGATTCCGGCCGGCATCACCGACGGCCAGCAGATCCGCCTGAAAGGGCAGGGGTGGCCGAGCAATTCAGGCAAGTTCGGCGATGCATTGATCACCGTGAACGTTGCGCCGCATCCGCTGTTCAAGCCGGACGGCGCCGACCTGCGCCTCGATCTGCCGATTACGCTCTACGAGGCGGTGCTCGGCGGCAAGGTGCGCGTGCCGACGCTCGACGGTGCGGTCGAACTGGCCATTCCGGCCGGGACCAATTCCGGCCGCACCTTCCGACTCAAGGGCAAAGGGCTCAAGGCCAAGGGCGCGACCGGCGACCTGCTCGCAACGGTGCGGATCATGCTGCCAGACAGCAAGGACGACGAACTCGCCGCGCTGATGAAAACCTGGCGCGACGGCAAGCCCTACGATCCGCGCGGCGATTTGGAGTGACTGGCTAGCCTTATGACTTCTTCCAGTCGCCCTTGTCGGTCTGTTCGTAGATCGCCTTGCTGACCTGCTCGAGGCGGGCGCGCTCGGCCGGGCCGGACACGACGAAGGCCGCCTTGTCGTCGACCCAGGTGAACGCTGCGTAGCGCGCACCCTGGCGGAAGTGCAGCGCGCTCTCCGGCGTCGTCGTCTTGGCGCAGTAGAGCGTGAAGCGCTCGCCCGACGGCCCCTCATACATATACAGCGCCGCTGCGCCGGTCGGTCCGGGCAGCAGGCGGCCGCCGACCAGCTTCAGTCCGAGCGCCTGAAGGTCGGGGATGCGTTGCGCGTAGCCTAGCCGCTTCGACAGCCATTGCGTCATGTGATCGCGCTCATTGCCGGGCACCTCGACCGGATGGCGCACTTCGACGACGTAGAGCTGATGTGCCTCGAGCGCGTCGGTGGTGATCGAGCCGCTGCTCGACGGTGCTGCCGCGGTCGCGCCGCGCGCCATCCAGCCAGCACCGCCGCCGACGATGAAGGCGGCGATCACGGCCGCCGCGGCGAACGTCCACCACGGGCGGCGCGATCCGCGGCCTTCGTGCATCAGCGCGTCGATATTGAAGCGCGCGGGGACCGGCTCCTCGGCCACTGCACCATACCGGGCGCGGATCGCCTCGGCCTGCGCTTGCCAAGTCGCGACCAGCGCTGCCTGCTCGGGATGTTCGGCAAGCCACGTGGTCACAGCCTCGCGCCGGTCGGCTGGCAATTCGCCGTCGACGAAGGCATGCAACTCGTCTTCATTCACGGGTAAATTGGGTCCGTTCATCGCTGCACCTTGCTCATTTCACACGGCGCAGCGCCGGGCGCTCGCCGTCGAGATAAGATTTGATCTGCACACGCGCACGCGCCAGACGCGACATCACGGTACCGATCGGTACGCCTTGCACCTCTGCGACCTCGCGGTAGGTGAGGCCTTCGAGAACCACCAGCAGCAGCGCGTTGCGCTGCTCGTCGACGAGCGCCGCCAAGGCCCGCTCGATATCGCGGCCGCCGGCTTCGGGGCCGGCGAGATCCGGCGCATCGTTGTCCTCGAGCGGCAACAGCGACGGCCGGCGCGAGAGCGAGCGCAGCCGGTTGCGATTGAGGTTCGTCAGGATCGTGTACAGCCAGCTGCGCACTTCGTCGCCGTGGAACAGATGCTCGGAGCGCAACGCGCGCACGAGCGTGTCCTGCACCAGGTCGTCGGCGAGGTCCGCGTCGCGGGTGAGCGCCCTGGCGTACCGCCGAAGCGCAGGAATGGTCGTTTCCACCTGCTGCCGGAACGTGGCCACGCGGCCCCCCTTAACCATCCTGATGAACCGGAACTTGGCACGTCTCGCTTAATAAACCCGCGAATTCTCATCATATTCCCGATTCTGGAATTGAATTCACATTAGGCGCAACCGCTACGTTCCGTTTGCTTGATGGCAATGCCCCCCTATGCCATAGGGAGGCGCGCACCTTCGGGGGCGAACGGGGACAGGAATGGCGGACAGCGCTGGTTTGATGCGCGGCAAGCGCGGCCTCATCATGGGCGTGGCGAACAGTCGCTCGATCGCCTGGGGCATCGCCCGTGCATGCCGCGAGCATGGCGCCGACCTCGCTTTTACCTATCAGGGGGATGCTCTCAAGAAGCGCGTGGAGCCGCTCGCCGAGGAGGTCGATGGCCTCGTCGTCGGTCATTGCGACGTAACCGATCCGCGGACACTGGACAATGTCTTCTCCGCCGTGCAATCGGCCTGGGGATCGCTCGACTTCGTGCTGCACGCGATCGCGTTTTCCGACAAGGATCAGCTCGACGGCCGCTACGTCGATACGACTGAAGAGAACTTCAGCAAGACGATGCTGGTGAGCTGCTATTCCTTCACGTCGATCGCCCAGCGCGCCGAGAAGCTGATGACGAATGGCGGCTCGATGTTGACGCTGACCTATTACGGCGCCGAAAAGTGGATGCCGCACTACAACGTCATGGGGCTCGCCAAGGCGGCGCTGGAATGTTCGGTGCGTTACATGGCGGCCGATCTCGGCGTGAAAAACATTCGTGTCAACGCCATCTCCGCCGGGCCGCTCAAGACGCTGGCGGCCTCGGGCATCGGTGACTTCCGCTATATCCTCAAGTGGAACGAGTACAACACGCCGCTCCGCCGCAACATCACGCTCGACGACGTCGGCAAGACCGGCGTCTATCTCCTGTCCGACATGTCGAGCGGCGTCACCGGCGAGGTGCACCATGTCGATGCCGGCTATCACATCGTCGGCATGAAGCATCCGGACGCGCCGGACATCGCCGTCGGCAAGGACAACGGCGGCTAGTCCAACCGGCCTCAGAAGCGGTCCGTCACGTCATGCCGCGCCCGACCGTCTACTATCTCCGTCACGGCGAGACCGACTGGAATGTCGCCGGCCGGCTCCAGGGCCGCCGCGACGTACCCTTGAACGCGCGCGGCCGCGAGCAGGCGACGCATTGCGGCGTCATTTTGCGTGACCTGTTCGCGCGCGAGGGTCGGGAATCCGCCACGCTCGATTATGTGTCGAGCCCGCTCGGCCGCGCCACCCAAACGATGGCGCTCGCGCGCGCCGCGATGGGCCTCGCCCCCGACGATTACCGCACCGACCAGCAACTCGCCGAGATTTCATTCGGCGATTGGGAAGGCTGCACCATCGCGCAACTGCATTACCGCGACCCGCAGGGCATCGCGGCGCGAGAGCACGACAAGTGGCGCTTTCTGCCGCCGAACGGCGAAAGCTACGAGATGGTCGCGGCGCGAATGCGCGTCTGGTACGAATCCCTCACGCGCGACACCGTAGTGACCGCGCATGGTGGGACGTGCCGCGGCCTCATTGCCCATCTCGGCCTCGCCAAGCCGGCAGCGGCGCCGCTCGTCGATATCGCGCAGGGCGTGGTCTATGTTTTTCAAGGCGAAAGGCTGACACGCTATGCGTGACGATTCCCGCCTGCGGGTGCTCGCAGGCGGAACGGGAAGAACGTGACGATGAAACGCCCCGTGGTCGGCGTGATCGGAAGCGCGCATCTGGCGGAAAACCGGTTTCCCGCGCAGCGCGTCGGCGAACGAAACCTGATGGCCGTGGCCGAGGTCGTCGGCGCGCTGCCGTTGATCTTTGCCGGCGATCCCGCCATCACCGACGTCGACGCGCTTCTCGCGACGGTCGACGGCGTACTCCTGACCGGCGCGCGCGCCAATGTCCACCCGACGCTTTTCGGCGCCGAGGAGCATCCAAGCTACGAGCCATATGACCGCCGCCGCGACGCGCTGGCGCTCGCGCTGGTCAAAGTGTGCGTCGAGCGTGGCGTGCCGCTGTTTGGGGTTTGCCGCGGCTTCCAGGAAATGAACGTGGCCTATGGCGGCTCGCTGCATCCGGAAATCCGCGAGTTGCCCGGCCGCATGAACCACCGCATGCCGCGGCTGCCGAACGGCGACATCCATCCGGACCTGACGGTGGTCTACGGCGAGCGCCACGATGTGCGGCTGACGCCGGGCGGTGCCTTTGCGACGCTGCTCGGCCGCGACAGGATTCGCGTGAACTCCCTGCATGGACAGGGCATCCTCGCGCCGGGCAATCGCATCGTGGTCGAGGGTGTGGCGGACGACGACACGATCGAGGCGATCCGCGTCGCCGACGCCACCGGCTTTGCGCTGGGCGTGCAGTGGCACGCCGAGTACGATCCGCAGAGCAACCCGATCAATCGCACCCTGTTTCAGGCCTTCGGCGCGGCGGTCGCCGAACGCTGCTGCCGTTGACGGCCGTGCGGAGTGTCCACCTGGCGGAGCAAAGCTGGAGAATTTGACCCCCGCAACGCCCCGGGCTACTGAACCCGCAGCGGCGGAACCCCTATGTCCTTCAACACTTTCGGCCATCTGTTCAGGTTCACCAGCTTCGGCGAAAGCCACGGGGCTGCGATCGGCTGTGTGGTTGACGGCTGTCCGCCTTTGATCCCACTCGAAGCGGCGGACATCCAGCGCGAGCTTGATCGTCGCCGGCCCGGCCAGTCGCGCTTCACCACGCAGCGGCAGGAGCCGGACGCGGTGAAGATCCTTTCCGGCGTCTTCGCCGGCGAGGACGGCAAGCAGGTCACCACCGGCACGCCGATCGCGCTGTTGATCGAAAATGTCGACCAGCGCTCGAAGGACTATTCCGACATCAAGGACAAGTACCGGCCCGGACACGCCGGCTACACCTACGACGTCAAATACGGCATCCACGATTATCGCGGCGGCGGCCGCGCGTCCGCGCGCGAGACGGCGATGCGCGTTGCCGCCGGCGCCATCGCGCGCAAGGTCGTGCCCGGCATGGTCGTCCGCGGGGCGCTGGTGCAGATGGGGCCGCACAAGATCGACCGTTCGCGCTGGGACTGGAACGAGATCGGCAACAATCCGTTCTTCTGCCCCGATCCAGTGCAGGCGAAATTCTACGAGACCTATCTCGACGACGTGCGCAAAGCGGGCTCGTCGGTCGGCGCGGTGATCGAGATCGTTGCCGAGGGCGTGCCGGCGGGGCTTGGCGCGCCGGTCTATGCCAAGCTCGACGCCGACATTGCTTCGGCGATGATGGGTATCAATGCGGTCAAGGGTGTCGAGATCGGCGACGGCTTTGCCGCAGCGGAGCTGCGCGGTGACGACAATGCCGACGAAATGCGGATGGGTAACGAGCGCAAGCCGCGCTTCCTGTCGAACCATGCCGGCGGCATCCTCGGCGGCATCTCGACGGGGCAGGCGATCGTCACGCGTTTCGCCGTCAAGCCGACCTCGTCGATCCTGACGCCGCGCAAGACCGTCGATCGTTACGGCAACGAGGCCGAGATCGCGACCAAGGGCCGACACGATCCTTGCGTCGGCATCCGCGCCGTGCCGGTGGGCGAGGCGATGCTGGCGTGCGTGCTTGCCGATCACTATCTCATGCACCGCGCGCAGGTCGGCGAAGGCAAGCCCTGGCCGTTCGAGAAGCGCTGACGCGCAAAGGCAAAACGAGTGCCCGACACCCACGCCAGAGTCGACGCGGCGATCAAGGCCTTCGCCCGGGGCGAGCTCGTCGTCGTCACCGACGATGACGATCGCGAGAACGAGGGCGACCTGTTCGTCGCCGCCTCGCTGTGCACGCCGGAGAAGATGGCCTTCATCATTCGCCACACCTCCGGCATCGTCTGCACGCCGCTGGGAGTCGACCTCGCGCGCAAGTTGCGTCTTGAGCCGATGGTGGCGGAGAACGACGCTCCGCTCGGCACCGCTTTCACCGTTTCCGTCGATGTGCGGCACGGATTGACCACCGGCATCTCGGCGGAGGAGCGCACCAACACCGTCCGCGCGCTCGCCAACGACAACAGCGGCGGGGCGGATTTCGTCCGCCCCGGGCACGTTTTCCCGCTGATCGCGAAGCAGGGCGGCGTGCTGATGCGCTCCGGTCATACGGAAGCCTGCATCGATCTTTGCCGGCTGGCCGGCCTGCCGCCGGTCGGCGTGCTGTCCGAATTGATGAACGACGACGGCTCGGTCATGCGCGGGGCGCAAGTCGCCGAGTTCGCCCACAAGCATAAGCTCACTTCTCTCTCGATCGCCGAGCTGATCGCCTACCGGCAGGCGCGCGACAAGCTGGTCGAGCGCGTCGGCGAGTTCACGCTGATGTCAGACATCGGCCCGCTCAAGGGCTACGCTTACGTGACGCCGTTCGACCGTGTGCACCACATGGCCTTCGTCTATGGCGACCTCGGCGACGGACGCGACGTGGCGGCGCGGCTGCACCGCGCCGACGTCATCGGCGACGTGTTCGGCGGCGCCCGCACCATTCACGCCGCGCTCCATCGCTTCAAGGCGGACGGCCGCGGCGTCATCGTCTACCTACGCGACGGCACCGCCGGCGTGCCGGTCGCCGAGATCCCGCATGGCGACACCGGCACCGACGCGGCGCGCTCGCGTCAGTGGCGCGAGATCGGTCTCGGCGCGCAAATCCTCCGCGACCTGAACATCTCGTCGATCCGGCTGCTTACCTCGTCGAAGCGTACTTACGTCGGTCTCGGCGGCTTCGGCATCGAGATTGTCGATACCGAGCCCCTCGAGGGCTGAAGGCTCAGCCGCCGGTGCAAACCGCCTCGTCCGCCGTTGCGGAGCCCGCGGAACAGGCAAATACTCTTCCCCCGGGCGGACAATAAGGTGGGGCATCCGACGCAGCCGCCCGGCCCCCTATTTCGGGGAAATCGCAATGACAGCCATGACCTATGGAGACCGGTCCGCCTGGTATTGGAACCGGTGGTCGCAGCTTGTGCTCGGCCTCATCGCCATGATGGCGATATCGAGCCCGCAATATGTGTGGACGCTGTTCACCGGGCCGCTCAACCAGAAACTCGGCACCACGCTCGCCGAATTGCAGTGGACCTTCTCGCTGCTGATTATTTTGCAGACCTGGTGCTCGCCGCTCCAGGCTTATCTCGTCGACCGCTTCGGGCCGCGCATGCTCATCTCGCTCGGCGCGCTGATGTCGGGCGGCGGCTGGGTGCTGTCGGCCAATGTCGACAATATCTGGGCGCTGTATTTCACCTATGGCGTGATCTGCGGCTTCGGTACCGGCATCATTTATGTCGGCATCATCGGGCTGATGGTGCGCTGGTTCCCCGATCGTCGCGGTCTGGCGACGGGGCTCGCGGCTGCCGGCTATGGCTTCGGGGCGTTCTTCACCAGCTTCCCGATCGACAGCATGATCAAGAGCTCGGGCTATGCGCATACGCTCGTGGTGTGGGGCATCATCCAGGGCGTGATCGGCATCGTCGCCGCGCAATGGCTGCGCGTGCCGCCGGAAGGCTGGGTGCCCGAGGGCTACACGCCGGCGACCGCGTCGACCGCGCAGGTCAAGCGCAGCTTCACGCCGACCGAGATGCTGCGCAGTCCCGTCTTCTGGCTCTTGTTCTTCATGATGAGCTTGATGTCGACGTCGGGGCTGATGGTGACTTCCAACGTCGGGCCCTTCGCCCACGAATTTAACGTGGCGCAGGTCATGGTGCTCGGCATGGCGGCGCTGCCGCTGTCGCTGACGCTGTCGCGCGTGACCAATGGACTGACGCGGCCGTTCTTCGGTTGGGTGTCCGACCGGATCGGTCGCGAGATGACGATGTTCGTCGCCTTCTCGCTCGAGGCGGTGGCGATCCTGGTGCTGTTCGCCTTCATCGACCGGCCGGCGCTGTTCGTTGTGCTGACCGGTCTCGTGTTCTTCGGCTGGGGCGAGATCTTCTCGCTGTTCCCGTCGACGCTGACGGACACGTTCGGGCCGAAATACGCGGCGACCAACTATGGCTTCCTCTACATCGCGCAAGGGATCGGCTCGATCCTCGGTGGACCGGCAGCGGCCTATCTCAAGCAGATGACCGGAAGCTGGACCAGCGTGTTCATCATTGTTGCGGCGCTGGACATCATCACGGCGCTGCTCGCGGTGACGGCACTGCGGGCTATTCGCGGCAGGCACATCGCCGACAACTGAGTCCGGCCGGATCACGGGGCCCCCGCTTTGGGGGTCCCGTTTCCGCCGCATAAAAAAGCAGGGACTCGCGGTGTCGCCGCCGTAGCGACGGTGTCCGACGGCGACGGCGGCCTTTCTTTCGCCCCTCCGGCCGTGGCAGCCTCGGCGCATGGGGCGAAACGGATTGCATTGTCTTGCCGTTGCCGCGCTGCTTGCCATCGCCGTGTCGATGGGCGCCGACGCCGCGCCGACGGTCCAATTCGCCGACACCAGCGCCAAGGCCGTCCCGGTCGACGTCGAATTGATCCTGGCCGTCGATGTCTCCTTTTCGATGGACCCGGAAGAGCAGGCGCTTCAGCGCGAGGGCTACGTGCAGGCGCTGCGGTCGAAGGAATTCCTCTCCGCGCTGCATGAAGGCGCGCACGGCAAAATCGCCGTCATGTATTTCGAGTGGGCCGGACAGTTCGATCAGAAAATCCTGATGCCGTGGCGTCTGATCGATGGGCCGGAGGCTGCCGACGCAGTGGCCGACGAGCTTGCGCGCGCACCGTACCGGCGCGCCTCGCGCACCTCGATCTCCGGCGGGCTCCTGTTCGCCAAACCCCTGTTCGACACCAGCGGCTATCGCGGCCTGCGCCGGATCATCGACGTGTCCGGCGACGGCGCCAACAATGCCGGCGTGCCGGTCGCGCCGACGCGTGACGAGGTGCTCGCCGCCGGCATCACCATCAACGGCCTGCCGATCATGCTCAAGCGGCCGGCGCGGAGCATGATGGATATCGAGAACCTCGACATTTATTACGAGGACTGCGTCATCGGCGGCCCGGGCGCCTTCGTCGTGCCGATCCACGAGCGCGAGCAGTTCGTCGAGGCAACGCGCACCAAATTGATCCTCGAGATTGCCGGCCGCCAGCCGCAGCCGCGCGTCGTGCCGGTTTCGGCGAAGGAGCCGCGCGTGTCTTGCCTCATTGGCGAGAAGATGTGGCAGGACCGCTGGGGCGGTCGCGGCTACGATTTCCGGTGAACTCATGGTGAGGAGCACGGCGAAGCCGCGCGTCTTGAACACCGTAAGTCGGCTATAGCCGGCTTACGTACCTAAATTGCCGATCCCGGGTAAACCCGAGATCGGGAGGCCGCCCGATCCTTCGAGACGCGTCGCTGCGCGACGCTCCTTCAGGATGAGGCGGAACTACCTCTCCAGCGCGCCCACCACCTCGACGTGATGCGACCATCGAAACTGGTCGACCGGCGTGACGCAGACGAGTTTGTAGCCGCCTTCGACCAGGATCCTCACGTCGCGGGCGAACGTCGCCGGGTCGCACGACACCGCGACCACCGTTTTCACGTTGCTTTTGGCCAGTTCATGCGCCTGCGCCTCAGCCCCCTGACGCGGCGGATCGAACACGACGGCGTCGAACGTCTTCAGTTCCTGAGCCACGAAGGGCCTGCGGAAAAGATCGCGCGTCATCGCCTCGATCGGCTTCAGTCCGTTCGTCATGGCGGCCGCACGCTGCAATGCCTTGATTGCGGAGGCCTCGTTGTCGGCGGCGGTGACGCGGGCGCGCTCGGCGAGTCTGAGGGCGAAGGTGCCGATGCCGGCGAACAGATCGGCGACGCGCTTGGCCTTGCCGATATGGTCGAGCACAAGCTTCGCCAACGTCGCCTCGCCTTCCGCCGTGGCCTGCAGGAAAGAGCCCGGCGGCAGCGGGACCTGCGCGCGGCCGACGGCGAGGACGGGCTGCGCGCGTTGCGTCACCAGTTCACCGTGGCGTGTGAGGCGGACCAGCCCGTGCGCGTCGGCGATGCGCGCGAGCGCCGCGATCTGCGCGGGTTTGATTGCGCCGGACCCGCGGACGTCGACGTCGAGGCCGTTGTCGGCGGCGGTGACGTGGATGTCGAGCGGCTTCTGCGTCACCTTCAAAGCTTCCGCGACCGCCCAGGCGGCGCTCAGCGCGCCGGCCAGCTCCGGCGCCAGCACCGGGCAGGCGTCGATGGCGACGATGTGGTGTGCGCGCGGGGCGGCGAAGCCGACTTCGAGCACGTCATGCGTGCCGCGCCGCGCATGCAGCACGACGCGCCGGCGGCCTTTGCCATGCGCATCGACGAGAGCATTCACCGGCGCGACGAGGCCGTGATGCTCCAGCATCTCGACCACCAGCGAGCGTTTCCACCGCAGGTATTCGGCGAGCGACCAGTGCTGGAGCGCGCAGCCGCCGCAAGTGCCGAAATGCGGGCAAGCCGCCGTCGTGCGCTCCGGGCTCGGCGTGTCGATGTGCAGAAGCTGCCGCCGGTCGGGATGGCCGGCGACGGCGTCGACTGTCACCACTTCGCCCGGCAACGCATAAGCCACGTAGACCGGCCCTGTCTGCGTGTCGGCGACGCCGTCGCCGCGATGCCCGAGGCGGACGATGGTGAGTTGTTCGGTCATCG
>Ga0208357_1002815_pt1 | contig 11204 bp, 9 predicted proteins | sample NGESurdeep092012_6_FD_184487 | JGI IMG/M metagenome (GOLD analysis project Ga0208357, IMG submission 184487) | Arctic peat soil microbial communities from Barrow, Alaska - NGEE Surface sample F52-2 deep-092012 (SPAdes) | ecosystem: Environmental > Terrestrial > Soil > Wetlands > Peat ... | reverse complement strand
TGCACAACTTAAGCACCCACTTCTCGTGAAAACGAGAGCTAAGAATTCCGAATGATATGTCGTCATCCCGCGCAACAGCCACAACTTGGCTATCGGGCAAGATAGACTTGGATAACCACACAAACGTCCGATGTTTACCAACTCTAGGCGTAGCCAAATAACGCGCTAAACCAAGAGTGGCGTTTCGAAATTCCGGACGCGGACACCACGTGATCCACCACTGTTCGCGCGCGCGAGGAATACGATTTTGCTGCCTAACTGGATAAACTGCTTGTTTCAGATACTCAAAAGGCCCTTGAAAGAGTGCGGCGTCTTTTTCCTCCATCCAAACACCGAAATCAACAATCCAACGATCCTGATTTCTGCGGGCAATATCGAGCCCGTTGAAGTATGGAGCGAGAACTCGTGAATTTGGTTTTCCGTTGGGATTAACAGGAGCCAGGAGCCACTCGCGCGCTTGGCTGCCTGTGATCTGAAATGGCCCGGTAGGCTGTATGCCAATAAAAGCACGGCTCGAATTTTCTAAAAGCCGTCTTGCCTTCGTAAGATCTGCCACCGCGGAAGTAAGGTCCGAGTTTATTCTCGAGACAGGTTTTCCATCTAGCCGGAAGCTATCGCTTTCCTTGGAAAAACAAACAATTGCGACCCGAACAGATGCACCATCAACAACCCAAGGCTCATCTGACCATGCTTCGAAAATCACTAAGCCATTGACAATCGCGTCCAGAACTTTGCGATTGCTCCCTCCGCTGATCGAGTTCGTGGCCACGAGGCCAACCTGTTTGCTGCGCGAGAGACCGACTGCGCAACGTGCCTTCTCAAACCAAAAGCAAACAAGATCGGAAAAATCGGGCAGTCTGCCCTCGAATACTTCTCTTATGCTCGAAACATAATTCTCACCAAGTCCGCCTATCAAAAGTTTTCCGCCCAGAAACGGCGGATTGCCGACGATGAACTCGGCCGGCGGCCATTCGGCTTCGACATACTCAGCCTCTCCGTCGTTATGGCCGGGCATTAGCCCGTCGAAGACGGGCGTGAACGCTCTTTTGTCCCGGCCATCCACGTCTTGCTTTACGGCATTGCCCAAAGGCGCGGACCCCCGGGACAAGCCCGGGGGTGACGGCAGCGTTTGCGGCGGCCTCTTTGGCTCAAGCCGCGTCACCAGCGCATCGCGGCATTCGATGGCGTCGAGCGCACGCAAAATCGGCTCCGGGCGCGCATAGATGGCGTTGCGGATGCCCCACTGGATGTCACCGATCCAGATGGTGGTGCGGGCAAGCTCCGCTGCGAGCGGATTGATCTCGATGCCGTGCACGATTTCCGGGCCGACCACGGGCACGCGCGGCTCAAGGCCGAGCGCCTCGCATTCGAGATTGGCGCGCAGCTCGATGTCCTTCACGCCTTGCAGCGCGAGATAGAGGAAATTGCCGGAGCCGCAGGCCGGATCGAGGATGCCGATCGTGCGCAGCCGTTCCAGGAATTGCGAGCGCACCTCCTCGGCGGCCTCGATCGGCTTAAGTCGCCGCTTTTGGCCAAGCCGCATTCCCGCTCGCATCGATCCCGGCCGATCAAGGCGCACGTCCGACGGCTTGATCCGGCCTGCGAGCAGACCTTCGATCTTTCTTTTGACTTCTGCCCACTCCGCGCGCAACGGGCGCAAAATCACCGGCTCGACGATCATCATGATCTTGTCGGGATCGGTGTAGTGCGCGCCGATCTGTCCGCGCTTTTGCGGATCGAGAAAGCGCTCGAACAAACTGCCGAAAATGGTCGGATCGATCTGGGCCCAGTCGAGGCTGCCGGCAGCGATCAGCAGACCGACGTCGCCGGAGTCGAGCGCCAGCGCGCGGCGGCCATCGAACAGGCCGCCGTTGAAATGCGCGATCCGCGTCAGATCGAAGTCGCCGCCCTTCTCCATCGCGGCGAACAGGCTGTTGAAATAACGCTGTGCGTTCTCCGGATTTTCGGCAGCCCGCTTGAGCAAGCGCGGAAAGAAGCCGTCCGGTAACAGCTTCACGCTGTGCGCGAAGAAACAGAAGACGAGCTGGTTGACGAAGTGCGCGATTTCTTCGGGCGTGCCGCGGCCTTGCAGGCGCAGGGCGATGGTGGAGAACTTGTCGGCCGCTTCTTTGGTGATCCCGGCGCGCGTTTGCTTGGGCCGAAGCTTCTCGGGATCGAAGAAGACGGCATGAAGAATGTCGAGGTTGGCGGGCTCGGCCAGCTCGTCGAGACCGAATTCATAGATTTTCGGGACCGTGTTGGTCCACGCGGTGCGGATCAGAAAGCGGTCGGTGTCGCAGGCGACCTGCAACGGTGGATTTTCCAGCGCTGCCGCATAGCGCACGAGCTGCGCCATGGCCTCGTCGAGATTGCGCTTCTTCTTTTTATATTCCCAAGCGAAGAAGCCCCTCTTCCAGACGTCGGCGAAACCGTCGCCGCCGCCGGTCTTGGTCACGCCCTTTTCAAATGTGAACGAGTCGCCGGTCGGATCGGCCGCAACGGGGTCGTCGTGACCGAGCACCGCGCAGAGATCGAGAAAATGCGATTGCGCGGCGGCCCGCTCTGTCAGCGCGACCGGCTTCCATTTTTTGATGAATTGCTGAGGGGTCATCGCGCGTAAGGGTTAGCACGGATTAAGGCAACGCGCATGGCACTGCCTGTCGGCTGTGCCGGCGATAGATGCGAAAGTCTCTGTCGGTCGTCAGCAGCACCGGCTTGGGCAGGGTCTCGGACATGCGAACGAGACATCCGTCGGCCAGGCTCATTGGCACGTCAGCGTACTTTTTCATGAGGGCGAGCACAGAGCCGAAATCGTTTCCGAGCTCGAACGTGCACAAGACGGCTCCGCGGCCCATGAGCGCGGCAAGTGTGGAGGCGCCTTTCGCGCCGAGAAGACAGCACGCCTCCGAGAGCGCGGCCTCGCAGGTTTTCCACGGTGGCGGATGTTTAAGCGATTCGGCGGCGGCCCAGCGATGGTTGCTGTCGCGCTTGGCGAGAAGCGCAACCAGGAAACCCGCGTCAACGAGGACGCTTGCGGCCATAGCCCATCGTCCTCAGTTTGGCTTTCTTGTTTGCGCTGATGTCGCCAGGCCCGTCAACCGACCCAACCAAGTCTTGGATCGATTCGAGCAGCGGAGACATTTTGCGCGCCGGGCTGCGTGCGGTCAGCCGCTCCCGTACGACGTCGGATTTCGACAATCGTCGAGCGCGTGATTCGGCTTCGATCTGATCGACCAAAATCTCGGGAAGCCTGACCGTGAGCGTTTTCATGGCCGGAACGTAATACGGCAATGGCAGGAGCGCAATACGGGCCTCACCCCTTGACCTCCCCTGCCCTGCGGCGTTTGTTCGCGGCGCAATGAACGCGCCGTCCCGCGACACCATCTTTGCCCTCTCCTCCGGCCGCCCGCCCGCCGCCATCGCCGTCATCCGCATCGCCGGCCCGCGCGCCCGCGCCGCGCTCGAGGCGCTCGGTGTGAAAGTACCGGAGCCGCGCCGCGTCGGCTTCGCGCGTTTCCGCGATTCCGCCTCGGGCGAAGTCATCGACGAAGGGCTGGTGCTTTTCTTCGAGGGCGCAAAGAGCGAAGTCGGCGAGGACACGGCCGAGCTTCAGCCGCACGGCGGCCGCGCGATCATCGCCACGCTGCTGGCGGCGCTCGGGCGCGTCGAGGGATTGCGGCCGGCGGAGGCTGGCGAGTTCACGCGCCGCGCCTTCGAGAACGGCAAGCTCGATCTGACCGCGGTCGAGGGGCTTGCCGATCTGGTCATGGCCGAGACGGAAGGGCAGCGGCGTCAGGCCTATCGGCAGATGCGCGGCGCGCTCGGCAAGCAGGCCGATGCCTGGCGCGAGCGGCTGATCAAGGCGCTGGCGCTGGTCGAGGCGCGCATCGATTTTTCCGACGAGAGCGACGTGCCGGAGGATCTGCTGGCGCCGGCGGGGGCGATCGCGCGCGATCTCGCGGCGGAGATTGCGGCGGCGTTGGCCGACGGACATCGCGGCGAGCGGTTGCGTGAGGGGATGGTCGTGGCGATCGCCGGTCCGCCAAACGCCGGGAAGTCGACGCTGCTCAACCGGCTGGCGCGACGCGAGGCGGCGATCGTGTCGCCCTATGCCGGGACCACCCGCGACGTGATCGAGGTGCATCTCGATCTCGGCGGGATGCCGGTGACGCTGCTGGATACGGCGGGCATCCGTGAGACCGACGACCCGGTCGAGATGGAAGGGGTGAAACGGGCGCAGGCGCGGGCAGCGGAGGCCGATCTGGTCCTGTGGGTCGTCGATGCGAGGGAGGATTCATCGGTTGCGGCGGCGGCCGAGGGACGAAGCGATGAATCTCGGCCATTGACGTGGCTTGTGCGCAATAAAATTGATCTGAAGCAAGGCGTTTCGCCGGGTGTCGAGGATGGCGGTGCCGAGGAGGAAACTGAAGGTCGAGAGGCCTTTAAAGGAGACGCAGCTAGCGGCGCCCCTCGCAGAGCGCAGAATAGCGACGCTTTTGAAGGGGTTGGCCGCGGGGGCGGAAGTAATGAAGGTAATGACCGGTTTAATGATCTTCTAACAAAGGTGGTTACTAAGGAGTTAAACCGTACAAGTGAATCAGGTGCTCAACTTACTGAATCCGAATTCAGTATTTCGGCAACGACGGGCGCCGGCGTTTCCAGCCTTATGAGCGCGCTTCAGCGTCAGGCGGCGGAACTTTTGTCTGGTTCCGAGCCGGCGCTCGTCACCCGCGCCCGCCATCGCCGTGCGCTTGAAGACGCTCTCGCCGCCCTGGCCCGTGCCACCGCTCGGCCAGTGGCCGAGCGCGAGGATCTGCTGGCCGAGGAGTTGCGGCTCGCAGCGCGCGCGCTTGGCCGCCTTACCGGCCGCGTCGATGTTGAAGACGTGCTCGACGTCATCTTCAGCGATTTCTGTATCGGCAAGTAGGTACATCGACCCGCATCTTGGGACGTTGCCGTGTTTCACGTGAAACATCGGCTTGGCTTTGACCGGTCCGGTGTCCTCGGCTAAAATCAAGTCCCGAGGACCAAAATGCGCAGCGATTTCGACGTCATCGTTATTGGCGGCGGCCATGCCGGCTGCGAAGCCGCAGCCGTATCCGCCCGTATCGGCGCGCGCACGGCCCTGGTGACACATCGGCTTTCGACCATTGGGGCCATGTCGTGCAATCCGGCCATCGGCGGCTTGGGCAAGGGCCATCTTGTCCGCGAGATCGATGCGCTCGATGGCCTCATGGGCCGTCTCGCCGACCAAGGCGGCATCCAGTTTCGGGTCTTGAACCGCCGCAAGGGCCCGGCGGTTCGCGGCCCACGGGCCCAAGCCGACCGAAAGCTTTACGCCGCCGCGATGCAGGCGGCCATCACGGCGACCGTCAATCTCGAGGTCGTCGAAGGCGAAGCCGACGATCTTTTGCTCCTGAACGGGGTTGTATCCGGCGTTCGGATGACCGATGGCCGCGAATTCGGGGCCGGGGCGGTGGTTCTCACCACCGGGACGTTCCTCCGCGGCTTGATCCATATCGGCGAGAAACAGATTCCCGCCGGCCGCGTCGGCGAAGCGCCGGCGATGGGGCTGTCGAGGACCCTCGAACGGGCCGGCCTGGCGCTCGGCCGCCTCAAGACCGGGACCCCGCCTCGCTTGGATGGCCGCACCATCGACTGGCAGGGCCTCGAAATGCAGCCCGGCGACGACCCGCCGGAGCCATTCTCGATGCTGACCACGCGGATCACGACGCGCCAGATCGAATGCGGCATCACCCGCACGGTCGCGCCGACGCACGAGATCATCCGCGACAATGTCCACCGTTCGCCGATGTATTCCGGCCAGATCGCCAGCCGCGGGCCACGATATTGCCCGTCGATCGAGGACAAGATCGTCAAGTTCGGCGATCGCGACGGCCACCAGATCTTCCTCGAGCCGGAAGGGCTCGAGGATGAGACGGTCTATCCGAACGGCATTTCGACCTCGCTGCCCGAAGACGTCCAGAGGGCACTGGTCGCGACCATCCCCGGGCTCGAAAACGCCCGCATCGTTCGGCCGGGTTATGCGATCGAATACGATTACGTCGATCCGCGCGAATTGACGCCCTCGCTTGAGGTGAAGCGCCTCAAGGGTCTATTCCTGGCCGGACAGATCAACGGCACGACGGGCTATGAAGAGGCTGCGGCACAGGGGCTTCTCGGGGGTCTGAATGCTGCGGCGCTGGCCGGCGGCGGTGCGCCGATCGTGTTCGATCGCGCCGAGGCCTATATCGGCGTGATGGTCGACGACCTAGTGACGCGCGGCGTCAGCGAGCCCTATCGCATGTTCACGTCGCGCGCCGAATATCGACTACAGCTCCGCGCCGACAACGCCGATCAGCGGCTGACGGCGAAAGGCATGGCGCTCGGCTGCGTCGGTCCTGAGCGCTCGCGTTTCCACCTTGCGAAGAGCGCGGCGCTTGATGAGGCGCGGACTTTCGCCAAATCCGTCTCGCTGACTCCGAAGGAAGGGGCCAAGCACGGCCTTTCGCTCAATCAGGACGGACAGCGCCGAACGGCGTTCGAGCTGCTCTCCTATCCGACCATTTCGATGCCCGACCTCGCGCGCGTCTGGCCGCGCTTCGGCGAAGTCGCGCCGAAAATCGCCGAGCAAATCGAGATCGACGCCAAATACGACGTCTATCTCTCGCGCCAGGCCGCCGACGTCGCGGCCTATCGGCGCGACGAGAGCTTCGCATTGCCGGACGATCTCGATTATGGCGCGCTGCCGGGACTCTCGAATGAAGCGCGGCAGAAGCTGATGACGCAAAAGCCACGCACCATCGGCCATGCCGGCCGTATCGACGGCGTGACGCCCGCGGCGCTGACGCTGCTGGTCGCGTATGTGAAGCGAGGCCGCGGCAAGGCGGCCAAGCGCGCTTGACGGCAATCGGGCAGGGCGACCTCGCCGCCGATAAAGCGGAAGCGCTGCGGCTGACGCCTGTTTCACGTGAAACAGAGGAAAGGCTGCAAACCTTCGTCGCGCTGCTGCTGCAATGGCAGCAGACGACGAATTTGATTTCGCCGGCGACGATTCCAAATCTCTGGACGCGGCACGTCGCCGACTCGCTCCAGCTCATCGACCTCGCGCCCGACGCAAAAGTGTGGGTCGATTTTGGCTCCGGCGGCGGCTTTCCGGGAATCCCGGTCGCATGCGTTCTGGCGGGCCGACCCGGGGCGGCGGTCCACCTGGTCGAGAGCAACGGCAAGAAAGCCGCGTTTCTGCGCGAGGCGATCCGCGCCACAGGCGTGCCGGCGGTAGTTCATCACAAGCGAATCGAGGATTGTGGAGACAGTCTCGGGGACAAGGCCGATGTGGTCAGCGCCAGGGCGCTGGCGCCATTGCAAATCCTCTGCGATCAGGCGTTTGCTCTGATCGGGCAGGGCGCGATCGGACTGTTTCCGAAGGGCCAAGATGTAGCGGTCGAATTGACTGAAGCCGCTAAATGTTGGAGGATCGAGGCCGAGAGAGCCCCGAGCCGTACGAGTCCGGATGGCTGCATCGTGGTGGTGAGGACGCTCGAACGACTATAGTCCTAAATCGGCCGTCCGGAGCCGCGGGCTTTCGCTCGAACCGGTCGCGGCCGGGCCGAGATAGGGCGGCGGTCAGGCGGGACAGGCTGGCAAGGCTGGCGCTCGCCGTCGGAGATGAGCACCGGCACCGGCACCGGGCACCGACACGGGAACGGGCAGCGGTCGGCGGAGGCGGGTCGGCCGGTGGCCGACTGGCGAGATCAAAGATCGAGTTCAGGAATCGAGGCGCAGAGGCCATGACCGAAACGACCGACACGGCAGACACACCGGACCAGATCGCCGAGGCGCCCGTGCCGAAAGCCGAAGCGCCGGCCGCGTCCACGCCGCAGGTCGTGCCGCTGCGCCAGCCCTCGCTCGGCGGCGATGCGCCCGGCCCGCGCGTCATCGCGGTCGCCAACCAGAAAGGCGGCGTCGGCAAGACCACGACCGCGATCAATCTCGGCACCGCGCTCGCCGCGATCGGCGAGCACGTCCTCATCGTCGACCTCGATCCGCAGGGCAACGCTTCGACCGGCCTCGGCATCGAGCGCAAGGCGCGCCGCACGTCGACCTATGACGTGCTCACCGGCCTGGCGCCGATGCGCGACTCCGTGCTGCCGACGGCGGTGCCGCAGCTTTATATCGCGCCGTCGACGCTCGACCTGTCCGGCGTCGAGCTCGAGATCGGCCAGCAGCGCGACCGCGCCTACCGCCTGCGCAATGCCCTCAACGAATTGAACAAAGGTTCGCGCGCGCACGACTTCACCTACGTGCTGGTCGATTGCCCGCCGTCGCTCAATTTGCTCACCGTCAACGCGATGGCCGCGGCCGACTCGGTGCTGGTGCCGCTGCAATGCGAGTTCTTCGCGCTCGAAGGCCTGTCGCAACTTTTAAAAACGGTCGAGCAGGTGAAAACCGCGCTCAATCCGAAGCTGTCGATCCACGGCATCGTGCTGACGATGTACGACTCGCGCAACAATCTCGCCAATCAGGTCGTCGCCGACGTGCGCGAGTTCATGGGGCCGAAGGTCTACGACACCGTCATTCCGCGCAACGTGCGCATCTCGGAAGCGCCGTCCTACGGCAAGCCGGTGCTGGTCTACGATTTGAAATGCGTCGGCAGCGAAGCGTATCTGCGCCTCGCCACCGAGATCATCCAGCGCGAGAAGGCGCTCAAGGCGGGTTGAGCTGCCGCCGCACGGCGCCAGTACCGTTATCCTGAGGTGCGAGCGAAGCGAGCCTCGAAGGATGGCGGCAAACGGTCAGCGGCCGTGACCCTTCGAGGCCGCGCTACGCGCGGCACCTCAGGGTGACGGTGAAAGTCAGTACGGTGTGACGGCAAGAAGGACAGTAGCGTGACGGATCGGTCGGGAGCAGCGGCGATGACGGAACACAAACGGTTGGGACGGGGCCTCGCGGCGCTGATCGGCGACGTCGGCGACGAGCCCTCGGTGGCGCAGACGCCCTCGGCCGGCGAAGCGCAACGCCGCCCGCGCCGCGCGCCGATCGAACAGCTCAAGGCCAACCCGCGCAATCCGCGTCGCACCTTCCGCGAGGACGAACTCGTCGAGCTCACCGAGTCGATCAAGGAGCGCGGCATCATCCAGCCGATCGTCGTGCGCGAGACGGGCGACGGTGCTTACGAGATCATCGCCGGCGAGCGGCGCTGGCGCGCGGCGCAGCGCGCCGGCCTGCACGACGTGCCGGTCGCCATCGTCGACGCCACCGACGTGCAGTCGCTCGAATTCGCCATCATCGAGAACGTGCAGCGTGCCGACCTCAATCCGATCGAGGAAGCCTCCGGCTATCTCGCGCTGATCGAGCAATGCAATCACACGCAGGAGCAGGTGGCGCAGATTGTCGGCAAGAGCCGGCCCTATGTCGCCAACCTGGTGCGGCTGTTGAAGCTGTCGGAGCCGGTGAAGGAGCTGATCCGCAAGGGCCAGTTGTCGGCGGGACATGCGCGCCTGCTCGTCGGCCAGCCGAACGCGCTCGACATCGCGCTCGAGGCGATCGCGAAGGGCATGAGCGTGCGCCAGCTCGAGGAGTGGGGCCGCGAGGACGGCGCGCGCCAGGCGCGCGAGATCATGCGCGAAGGCAAGAGCCCGCTCATCCCGATGCTGCGGCGCGAGGCGGCGAAGGATGCCGATACGCGCGCGCTCGAGCGGCGGGTGACCAACGCGCTCGGGCTGGAAGTGACGATCGACCACCGCGGCGAAAAGGGCACCTTGTCGATCAAGTACAAGGATCTCGATCAGCTCGACGCTGTGGTGCGGAAGTTGGAGGGGTAGCGTTCGTGCGGCCGCATGTTGAAGGCGCGCTGCTCGCGCGTATCTGGAAGCACAGGCCGCCTCTGGCGAAGACGCTCGCAGCTACATTTTACATATGACACAAAGCCCTCAATGACACATTGAAACGTATTGAAACTTGGCCGGAGGATGCGCAGGATACGGGCATGACCAAAGAACAGGTGAAAACAGTTCTGGATCGCGTGCTGACATGGCCCGAGGACCGTCAGCAGGATGCTGCGGACATGCTGGTGCGCATGGAAAAGCAGGATGAGGCAGCCTTGCGCCTGACCGATGAGCAGGTTGCCGAGATCGAGCGCCGGCTGGCCGATCCGAATCCAAAATTTATGACGCTCGAGGAAGTGCGCGAGCGCTTTGCACGCCGCTCGGCATGAAAGTCGTCCTCCGCGATCAGGCGTACGCGGACCTCGACAACATCTTCACCTGGATCGCAAAAGACCGCCCGCGCTCCGCGCATGAGGTCATCGACCGAATTCTCGAAACTGCCGAGCGACTCGGATCGTTTCCTCACCTTGGACATACCGGGCAGGTGTCGGGTACGTTCGAGTGGGTGGTCCCCGGACTGCCCTATATCGTCCTCTATCAGGTTGTCGAGGAGGACGATGTCATCGACGTCGTTGCGGTTGTCCACGGCGCACAAGAACGGAAGCCATAATAGCATCGCAGGGTGCGTTCGCGCGCCGTGCTCACGCGGTGGACTTCCAAATGCGGCCGCGCGTAAGGCGCGCTCGGTGCGTCCCGCGCGCGTTACAAGATCTCGTCTACGGCCAGCGTCACCGCCCGACGGTCCTTTGGACCGCCACCCTCCCCCGCAAGTGGGGGGATAAGTGCGCTTGGCGCGTTCCGCGCTTTCGCACCCTATAATCGTGCGCCTACGCCTTCTTCTTCAGGAAGAAACTGCACCAGCCGGTCGGGCTGACGTCGCCTTCGACGAGCTGGCACGTCTTTGGCGGATGGAAGTAATTGCACTGCGAGCAGCTCTGGCCGTTGTTCGGGTGATCCTGGTATTTCGCCGTCTTCTTGTCGGTCTTCGACTGCGCGTGCGCGAGCGTGGCAAAGGAGATCGCGCTGCCACCGACGGCGACGGCGGTAAGCAGGCGAAACACGTCACGGCGTGACTGCGCCGGCATGGCGCTGGCACAACAGCTAACGGATTTTCGATCGGAGCGGGACATCGGCGACTCCACGACAGACCCGTCGCCCTCCGAAGACCGAACGCCACGGTCTCGCGGGCGTTCCGGGCGACAATGTCGCGGGCCTACCCCCGTATCTGGCTTCGGATCGGTGCAAACCATCCAGGTGCTACCACCGAAAAGCAAGGGAGCGGCGAGACGACCGGCCAAAGGGCTCGGGAGCGTCGAA
>Ga0208357_1002813_pt1 | contig 11208 bp, 9 predicted proteins | sample NGESurdeep092012_6_FD_184487 | JGI IMG/M metagenome (GOLD analysis project Ga0208357, IMG submission 184487) | Arctic peat soil microbial communities from Barrow, Alaska - NGEE Surface sample F52-2 deep-092012 (SPAdes) | ecosystem: Environmental > Terrestrial > Soil > Wetlands > Peat ... | reverse complement strand
CCCGCCGATCTCGGCGAGGTACCGGCGCTACCCGTTCTCGACGCACTGAAACGATTGCTCGGCTGTCCCGATCTCGCCTCGAAACGCTGGATTTGGGAGCAATACGATCATCTGGTGATGGGCCGCACCATGCAGCGCCCTGGGGGGGATGCCGCTATCGTCTTGATACCAGAATGTATACCCAAAGCTTTGGCGCTGACGACCGATTGCACCCCGCGTTATTGCGCCGCCGATCCCCGCCAAGGCGGCCGCCAGGCGGTGGCCGAGAGCTGGCGGAATCTGACCGCGGTCGGCGCCCTGCCCCTCGCCGTCACCGACAATCTCAATTTCGGCAATCCCGAGCGGCCCGAGATCATGGGCCAGTTCGTCGGCTGTATCGACGGCATCGGCGAGGCCTGCCGCGCGCTCGATTATCCCGTCGTCTCCGGCAATGTCTCGCTCTACAATGAGACCAACGGCAAGGGTATCCTGCCGACCCCGACCATCGGCGGCGTCGGGCTGATCGCCGACGCGGCCAAATCCGTCACGCTGGCCCTGAAGCACGCGGGCAACGCGCTGATCCTCATTGGCGAGACCAGGGGCCATCTCGGCTGCTCGCTTTACTTGCGCGAATTGCTGGGCCGCGAGGATGGCGCGCCGCCGCCGGTCGATCTCGCCGCCGAGCGGCGCAACGGCGATTTCGTGCGCGCCGCGATCGCCGCCAGCCAGGTCGCCGCCTGTCACGATGTCTCAGATGGCGGGCTGCTGGTGGCGCTGGCCGAAATGGCGATGGCGGGCCGCCTCGGCGCCACCCTCGACCGCACGGCGGCCGCCGCCTGGTGGTTCGGCGAGGATCAGGCGCGCTATCTGATCGAGACCGCCGACCCGGATTGGTTGCTCCGCGTGGCGGCGGCGGCTTGCGTCCCGACAGCGTGGCTCGGTACCGTCGCGGCCGATCAATTGACAGTCGCGGGGGCCGGTGCCATATCGATTGAGGAATTGCGGCGGATCAATGAATCCTGGTTTCCCGCCTACATGGCGGCCTCTGAGGAATAACCCCGATGGCTTTGGATGCGGCGACGATCGAACGGCTGATCCGCGAGGGCCTCCCCGACGCCCAAGTCACGATCGAGGATTTGCGGGGTGACGGCGATCACTATGCGGCGCTGGTCGTATCGCCCGCCTTCAGGGGCAAGAGCCGGATTCAACAGCACCAGATGGTCTACCAGGCGCTGGGCGGCCATGTCGGAAATGCCCTGCATGCCCTTGCGCTCCAGACCGCCGCCCCACAAGATTGACCCAGATTTGCCGAACAGATTGCCGAAAGGACCCATCATGACGACCGCCGCCACCGTTCACGACCGCATCAAGGACGATATCGCGCAGAATCAGGTTCTGCTGTTCATGAAGGGTACGCCGGTCTTTCCGCAATGCGGCTTCTCGGCGGCGGTAGTGCAGATCCTGACGCAGATCGGCGTGAAGTTCAAAGGCGTCGACGTGCTGGCCGATCCGGAGGTCCGCCAGGGCGTCAAGGAATTCTCGAACTGGCCGACCATCCCGCAGCTCTATGTCAAGGGCGAGTTCGTCGGCGGCTGCGACATCATCCGCGAAATGTACGAAGCGGGCGAACTGCAAGACCTGCTCAAGGAAAAGGGCGTCGCCACGCGGGGCTGAAATCGCGAGCCGGAAGATGGACATTTGCGCGCAGGAAAACCTGCTGGCACTGTTGGCCGAGTACGCGGCCGGGCGGCTCGGCACGCGCGAAGCCATCGCCCGCCTCGGTCTCGACGATTATGCCGATTTGGTCATCGCCTTGGCCCAGGAGGACTTGGACCTGCCAAAGCCAACCGATACGCCGGCCCGACGGGCACATGTAGCGCGTGCGCGGGAAATTCTGCAACCGCTCTTGCGGCATGGCGACTGACGTTAAAATCCTCATCACTGACGCGCCCCCGCTGATTACGCTCGCGGCCGCCAATAGTCTCGACTACCTCCTTTATCCCGCGTTGCCAGTCCTGCTTCCGGATGCGGTGTTTTATGAAGCGACGGGCATCGCGGGAAAGCTCGGCGCACAAGCAATTCTGGACTGGTATCGGGCTCACACGGACGCGGTACGCGTCGAACCAACCGATGTGTTTGAGCGCGAATCGAAACGATGGCACGGCTGCCGGCGCTTATTTTTTTGCGTCTTCTCCCGCCGCGTCCGCGCCCTTGATGCGCTGGGCGAGCGCAGCCGCCAGGAACCGGTCGATAGCGCCGTCCAGCACCGCGCCGGTATTGCCGGTCTCCACGCCGGTGCGCAGATCCTTCACCATCTGGTAGGGATGCAGCACATAGGAGCGGATTTGGTGGCCCCAGCCAATATCGGTCTTGCTGGCATTCATCGCGGCCGTGGTCGCTTCCTGTTTCTGTAGTTCGATCTCATAAAGCCGCGCCTTGAGCATCGCCATGGCATGGGCGCGGTTCTGGTGCTGCGAGCGCTCGCTCTGACACGCCACCACGACTGGATCGTCGCCGGGCGGCTGATAGGTCAGGCGCACCGCGCTGTCGGTCTTGTTGACATGCTGACCGCCGGCGCCGGATGAGCGGTAGGTATCGACGCGCAGGTATTTGTCCTCGATGGTGATCTCGATCTTGTCGTCCACCACGGGATAGACCCAGACCGAGGCAAAACTGGTCTGGCGGCGGGCATTGGCATCGAAGGGTGAAATCCGCACCAGCCGATGCACGCCGCTTTCGGTCTTGAGCCAGCCATAGGCATCCTCGCCGAGGATGCGGATGGTGGCGGATTTGAGCCCCGCCCCCTCGCCCGCGCTTTCCTCGATCCATTCGACCTTATGATCGTGCGCCTCGGCCCAGCGCGCATACATGCGCAGCAGCATCTCGGCCCAATCCTGCGCCTCGGTGCCGCCGGCGCCGGAATGAACCTCGAGATAGGCGTCGTTGCCGTCCGCCTCGCCCGACAGCAGGCTTTCGAGCTCGCGCTTGCCCGCCTCGTCGCGCAACGCGAGGAGATTGGCCTCGGCCTCGGCGAGAATGGCTTTGTCGCCCTCGGCCTCCGCCATCTCGATCAGGCCGAGCGCGTCGTTGAGCTCGTTCTCGATGCGGCGATAGCTGTCGATGCCGCGCTCCAGTCGCGACTTCTCGCGCATCAGCGCCCGGGCGCGCTGCGAATCATTCCACAGATCGGCCGATTCGGTGAGAGTCTTCAGTTCATTGAGGCGTTTGAGGGAATTGTCCCAGTCAAAGATGCCTCCTCAGCAACGCGAGCGAGCGTCCGATCTCACCCTGCATCGCCTCGATTTCAGCACGCATCGCCGTGGCCTTCGCAATCCGATAGAGGAAAAGGGAGCGGAATTTAGTACAGACCGCCGGTGCCGGTCGAGGGCGCCGCTTGTTCCCGCGGCATGATTTGCACGGGGACTGGCTGGCCGTTTTCCGGCTGAATGGCGGAGGCGGTCGGCGGCAGGCCCATTTCCTCGTCATCACCACCGCCACCGCGCGCCATCGACGCCGCGTCCTCGTCATCGACGAAATGCTGCGGGTTGGTGTCGGAGCCGCCCGCCTCAACGGTCGGCTGGGTCCCCGGCTTGAACGCTTCAAGGATTACGTTCTTGTCGCCCGGATAAGGCAGCTCGCCCGTCGCATGGTCGACCCGGACCAGCATCAATCCCGGCGGAATGCGGAACGGAATCGCGGGTTTGTCCTTCAAGGCCGTGCCCATGAAATCCTTGAAGATCGGCGCCGCGACGCTGGCCCCGGTCTCGTGCCCGCCGAGGGTGCGCGGAATATCAAAGCCGACGAACACGCCCGCCGCCAGATCGGGGGTGAAGCCGACGAACCAGGTATCCTTGGAATCGTTAGTCGTGCCGGTCTTGCCCGCGATCGGCCGGTTCAGCGAGGCGATGCTATGCCCGGTGCCATGCTGAACCACGCCTTGCAGCACCGATACGATCTGATAATCGCTCTGCGGATCGACAATCTGGCGGCGGATATCCGGTGGATCGGGCGGCGCCTGACCGTGATAGTCGATGTCGCGACAGCCCACGCAGGCGCGCGGATCGGCGCGGTAGATGGTCAGGCCGTTACGGTCCTGCACCCGATCGATCAGAGTCGGCGTGATCTGCTTGCCGCCATTATCGAGCATGGCATAGGCGGTGGTCAGCTTCAGCGGCGTGGTCTCGCCCGCCCCCAGCACCATCGAATAGACGTGAGGCATCTTGTCCATGATGCCGAAACTTTCGATCGAATGCGCCACCGCGTCGAGGCCGATGGTCTCGCCAAGCCGCGCGGTGACGAGGTTGCGCGACTCCTCGACGCCGACCCGCAGCGTCAACAAGCCATAGAATTTGTGGGTGTAGTTGCTGGGCGTCCATTTCGGCAGGCCCGGCCCCTGATCGATCACCACCGGCTCGTCCATCATCCGGCTCGACGGGGTGAAGCCGTGCTGAAACGCCGCGATATAGACGAAGGGCTTGATCGCCGAGCCGATCTGGCGATAGGCCTGGGTCGCGCGGTCGAACTGGCTGATCTCATAGCTGAAGCCGCCCGACAGTGCCAGGACCCGGCCGGTATGCGGGTCCATGACCACCAGCGCGCCCGAGACCTCGGGAATCTGTTCCAGCGCGTATTGACCACTCCTGTCGGTCGGGCCGACCAGCACGACATCGCCCAGCTCCGCCACGTCGCTGGCGCGGCGCGGCACCGGGCCGACCCCACGATCATGATCGAGCTCCTTGCGCGCCCACCGCATCTCCGCCATCGGGATCAGCCCGCGGCTGTCGTTGGCGAAGCCGATCCTGGCACCGTCATTCCCCGTGCCCAGGACATAGGCCAGTGTCCATCCCGCCACGTCGGCGCCCGGCACCACCGGCACCCCGGCGAGGCGCACCTTCCAGTCGCCGCCGACGCCCAGCCGCTGCACCGGGCCGCGCCAGCCATGCCGCCGGTCATAGGCGATGAGGCCGTCGCGCAGCGATTTACTGGCCATCGCCTGCAGCTTCGGATCGAGGCTGGTGCGTACCGACAGCCCGCCCTGGTAGAGCGCCTTTTCGCCATAGCGCGCCACCAGGGTGCGGCGTACCTCCTCGGCGAAATAGGGCGCATTCACCGTGTCGGAGACGCTGCGCTTCACCACCGCCAACGGCTCGGCCTTGGCGCTCGTCGCCTGGGCGCGGGTAATGAAACCGTCATCCATCATCCGGTCGATCACCCAGTCGCGCCGGTCCTTGGCCGCCTGGGGATAACGGTCGGGATTATAGCTGCTGGGCGCCTTCGGCAGGGCTCCGAGAAAGGCCGCTTCGGCGACGTCGAGCTGATCGAGCGGCTTGTTGAAATAGGTCAGCGAGGCGGCCGCGACACCGTAGGAGCCACGGCCGAGATAAATCTCGTTCAGATAGAGCTCCAGGATGCGCTGCTTGCTCAGCACCTGTTCCATCCGCAAGGCAACCAGCGCCTCCTTGATCTTGCGCTTCATTGACACTTCGTTGCCCAGGAGGAAATTCTTGGCGACCTGCTGGGTGATGGTCGAGGCGCCGATCGGCCGCCGGTTCTCGCGCAGCCGCGTCACGTCGGTCAGCGCCGCCCGCGCCATCGATAGGAAATTGACGCCCGGATGGCTGTAAAAATCCTTATCTTCGGCGGCGATGAAGGCGTTCTTGAGCAGCCGCGACATCGCCTTCACCGGCACGAAGATGCGCTTTTCCGTGGCATATTCGGCGAGCAGCCGCCCGTCGCCGGCATAGACCCGGGATACGATGGGCGGCTGATAGTTCGCCAACTGGGTATAATCCGGCAGATCGCGGCCGAAATACCAGATCGTGACCCCGACGACGCCGATCACGGCGACCCCGGCCAGAATGATCAATGCGAAGAGCAGCCTGACGATATGCATATGCTTGCGATACTTACGCCGTTTCGAACGCCACAGTGGCGCCCTTTTGTGACGCCTTCAAGGCGAGAGTAAAGCGTTCGTCAACCGCCTAGATGCAATAGGTCTTCAGCGGCTCGAAGCCGTTGAAGCCGACCGAGGCATAGGTTGAGGTATAGGCGCCGGTCGCCAGGATGCGCACCTTGTCGCCGACCTTGAGCGCCAGCGGCAGCTTGTAGTCGGTTTTCTCATAGAGAATGTCCGCGCTATCGCAGGTCGGGCCGGCCAGCACCACCGAGCCCGCCGCACCGCCATCGGCCGGCGTCTCGATCCGGTACTTGATACTTTCGTCCATCGTCTCCGCGAGGCCGTTGAACTTTCCGACATCCAAATAGACCCATCGCTTGGTATCACGAAGGCTCTTTTGTGATATCAGCACGACTTCACTTTCGATCACGCCGGCATCACCGACGATCGAACGGCCGGGCTCGACGATGATTTCGGGCAGATCGTTGCCGAAATGCCGCGTGATCGCCGCCATCACCGCGTTGCAATAGCGCTCGACGCCGGGCACGTCGCCCCGATAATGCGCGGGGAAGCCGCCGCCGATATTGACCAGCCGGAGATTGATGTCGGCCTCGGCCAGCAGCGAGAACATGCGCGCCGCGCGGCCGATCGCGCCGTCCCACTGGTCGAGCCTCGTCTGCTGCGAGCCGACATGGAACGAGACGCCATAGGGGTCGAGTCCGACCGCCTTGGCCTGACGCAACAGGTCCACCGCCATCTCGGGCGAGCAGCCGAATTTGCGCGACAGCGGCCACTCGGCGCCTTCGCTATCGACCAGGATGCGGCAAAACACCCGCGCGCCGGGCGCGGCGCGGCTCAGCTTTTCCAGCTCCGCCGCGCTGTCGAACGCGAACAGGCGAACGCCCTGCGCGAAGGCATAGGCGATGTCGCGCTCTTTCTTGATGGTGTTGCCGAAGGAGATGCGCTCGGCCGGCACCGCGAGGCCCAGGCACAGATCGACCTCGCCACGGCTGGCGACATCGAAGCACGAGCCCATGCCGTCCAGCATCGCCACGACCTCGCGCGCCGGATTGGCCTTCACCGCATAGAACACGCGGGCCACCGGCATGTAGTGCCGCAGCAGCTTGTAGGCGTCGGCCACGATATCGAGATCGACCACCAGGCATGGGGTCGCCGGTTGCCGCTCGGCGAGGAAGCGCGCGGTCTTGTCGCTGATGCCGCCGCGCCGGGTCGGGCGCTTGCGGCGCGGACGAGCGGCCGCGATGTCGGCGATTGCCGGCGGGGCAAGCGCGGTCACGAGTTCCGGGGCGAGGTCAACGCGCTCGCCGTCGGAAAGCCGGAGATTGTCGGTCAATGCCGTTACAGTGCGGGTAGCTGGCGACCGCTGCCGCGGACGCCCGGATTGAACCAAGCCACCAAACCAAATTCGGTGGTGTCAGGCCAGGGCGTTGCGGCCCTGCGCAGGAAAGCAACCATATCGACCTCCCTCTCGGGACCGGCCCACAATGACCGGTTCTGCCAAAAAGGACGCGTTACGTCGTTGCATAACCACGATGGGCCATAGGCACGTGCGAGTGCGTCGCGAGGCGCGATAGATAATGGTTTGATTTCGCGACGCAAGAAAAATTTCGGATCGGGCGAATATTTTTTATAAAAACGCCGCTGACGGCATGGTGAGCCGAGTCGCGGGGTCAGGCGGCCGACGCATGCGGCGGAAAATTCCGCGACCGATTCGCGGCATCGCCGCTATCGAGATAGTCGCGCAGCGGCCGCCGCACGCGGCCGAACGCGTCGCGCAATTCGACCAGGGCATAGAGGCACTGCTCGGTGTCGCCGGCCCTGGCGATGGTTTCCACCCGGCGCGCCTGGCGACTGACGCCACAAGCGCCGACGCTGCCGGCGGTGCTGACCAGATTGTGCGCCTCGCGACCGGCGGCGGCGAGATCGCCGCTCTGAACCAATTCGTCGATCGAATTGATGCCGTCGGCGACCGCGACCATCAGGTCGCGGAACAGGGCGCTGAACTCGGTTCCGACGCTGTCCTTCAGCGCATCGATCGTCTCATAATCGATCGCCTCCACTGGCGCCGGCGGCTGGGCGGCGGGCATCGCCACGCGCGGCGCGGCGGCTGCCAGGGTGGCGCCGATCTCGCCAAGCTTGGATAGGAGGGTCGCGGGGCTCAGCGGCTTCGACAGATAATCATCCATGCCGGCTTCGAGATATTGCTGGCGCGCGCCCACCATCGCATGCGCGGTCAGGGCAATGATCGGGATCTGGCACAAGGGCGGCGGCAGCGCGCGGATCAAGGCCGTGGCCTGCACCCCGTCCATCACCGGCATCTGAATATCCATCAGCACCACATCGAAGCGCGATGCCCGCACCGCGGAAACGGCTTCCTCGCCATTTCCCGCGATCTCGACCATGTGACCGGCCTTGGTCATGATCGCGCGGGCGACCTGCTGATTGATCTTGTTGTCTTCGCACAGGAGAATTTTCAGCGGACGGCTGGTCCGGGGCGCGGCGGCGGCTGGGGCCATCGCCTGGTCGATCTCCGGCGTGCCGAAGACCCGCGCCAGGCTTTCGCACAGCACCTGCTGACGCAGCGGCTTCGTTAGCACCGCGTCGATCCGGCCGCCGACAATCTGGCTGCCGTCGGTGTGATCCATCGCCGAGGACACCAGCACCAGCTTGATCGCGGCGCCCCAGGGCATGGCGCGGATGCGCGCGGCCAACAGGGTGCCCGACATGTCGGGCATCATCTGGTCGAGCAGCACCAGATCGAATTTCTCGCCGCGGACATGGGCGCGCTCCAAGGCGGCAATCGCGAAGAATGCGTCCGACACCGCCTCCGTTTGCATGCCGAGGCTATTGAGCTGGCCGCTCATGATGCGCCGGTTCATCGCGATGTCGTCGACGATCAGCGCGCGCATGCCCAGCAATTGCGATGGCGTCGCCCGGGCGAAGCGCGGCACCGTCATGGCCGCGACCGACAACGGCACTTCGAGCCAGAATTTGCTGCCGGCGCCAAGCTTGCTCTCGACGCCGATCCGCCCGCCCATCAGTTCGGCCAATTCGCGGCAGATGGCGAGACCAAGGCCGGTGCCGCCGAACCGGCGCGTCACCGAGCTGTCGGCCTGGGTGAATTTCTGAAAGAGGGTGGCGCAGGTATCCGCTGCCATGCCGATGCCGGTGTCGGAGACCTCGAAACGCAGGATCGGCGTGCCTTCCGGCGGCGTCCCGTCGGCCAGCGTCGCGTCGATCGCGACGCTGCCCTGTTCGGTGAATTTGATCGCATTGCCGACCAGGTTGAGCAGGATTTGCCGCAACCGCGTCGGATCGCCGTGGAAGCTCTGGCGCAGCTCGGGCGCGATGAAGACGCCGAGCTCGACATTCTTCTCGCTCGCCCGCCCGGCCATCAGCCCAACCGCGTTCTCGACCGTATCGACCAGGTCGAAATCGATCATCTCCAGCTCGACCCGATGGGCCTCGAGCTTGGAAATGTCGAGAATATCGTTGATCACGCCCAGCAGCGCGTCGGCGCTGCTCCGCACCGCCTCGGCATATTCGCGCTGTTCCGCGGTCAGCCGCGTGTCCAGCAACAAGCCGATCATCCCGATCACGCCGTTCATCGGCGTGCGGATCTCGTGGCTCATATTGGCGAGGAATTCGGATTTCGCCCGGTTCGCCTGCTCGGCGTCGATCTTGGCCGAGGCCAGTTCGTTTTCGCGGCGGCGATGCTCGGTGATATCGACATAGATGGTGCTGAACCCGCCGCCGGCATGCAGCGTGCGGGTGATTTCGAGGAGGCGTCCGCTCGGGTGTCCCCATTCCACCTTTTGCGCCGGGGTGTTGCGCACCCGCTCCAGCCAGTCGCGCGCGACTTGCTCGGGATCGCCAGGGCCGTGATCGCCTTTGCCCGCGCTGTAGCGAACGAATTTCTCCAGGGGATCGCCGACCTTGAACAATTCCGTCGGCAGTCCCAGCAGCCGGAAGAACGAAGCGTTAGCCGCGACGACGGTCAAATTCTTGTCGGTGACACTGATGCCGATAGGCAATTTTTCAATCAAATCGTCCAGCAGCTGCCGGGCATCGACCGCGCGCTTTTCCGCAGCGTTGAGTTTTTCGCCCTGCGTGTCGAGCTGCTGTCCCAATCGCGCGACCTGCTGAGCCAAGGCCGCGAGTCCGTCATCGCCGACGCCGCCGGATGGCTTGGGCGTCGCGCGGGTCGCCGTTTGAACGAAGGATGCCATTTTCTTCCTTCCTGGGCGCGCCCGTTGGTTAAGGCGCGTTAGCCATAGAATACGCGCCATTGTTAACGAAACCGTAAAAGCGGGGGCAGGAAGGAAGATTGGATGAGGCGGCGAGGCGTCGGGCGTTGCCGACGGGAAAGCGGCGCTTCGGAAGATATTGCAAGTGACAACAAGCTGTTTACAGTATGTTTCGTGATTGAAACCTTCCGACACAAAGGCTTGCGGGATTTTTGGCAGACCGGCCGTTCCGCCAAATTGAGCGCCAGCCTCGTCAAACGCATCCGCCTTCGGTTGGATTTTATGGAGGCAGCGAAGACCTTGGACGCACTCAACCAGCCAGGGTTCGATTTCCATCCGTTGCACGGCATGCCGACCCGGTACTCCATTCATGTGAATGGGCCGTGGTGCATCACCTTCGAATGGATCGACGGCCGCGCCTTGAAGGTCGATTTGGAACAGTACCATTGATCGGAGATCTAGAATGATCGAACACCGTGTACGTCGTCCTCTCAAGCGGCCGCCGTCGCATCCCGGCGAATTGATGCGCGAAATCTTGGTCGAGCATCTTCGGATGCCGTTGGCGGAGGCGGCGCGCCGCATGGGCGTGACGCGCACGGGACTCTATGCCGTGCTCGGCGGCAAGCACGGCCTTACCGCGGAGATGGCCCTTCGCTATGGCAAGCTGATCGGCGCACCCGTCGAGGCATATCTCTCGATGCAGACCAATTACGATTTGTGGCGGGCCGAGCAGAAGCTCTCTGCTTCCCTCAAGAAGATCGAGACGGTGAAGCGGGCGGCGTAGAGCAACTTTCACATCGATGCAATCACCCTTTGGCCGCCATCGCCCGGCTGACCCGGCCACTCAGGCCATCAAGCCACCGGTTTCGCCGTCAATCTCCGAACGAAAGGCATTAAAAAAACCAGACGCAAAGGCTCAAAGGCACAAAGACGCATTATCCCACCTCATTCCCCGTCCCGGCGAAGGTGTTGTGTCCCGGGAGGTTAGCGAGGAGTTGGGCGGGGGCTTTGTGGCCGAGGCATCGCAGTCGGGTTCGATTGTAGTCATGGACGAAGGTTTTGATG
>Ga0208357_1002812_pt1 | contig 11212 bp, 8 predicted proteins | sample NGESurdeep092012_6_FD_184487 | JGI IMG/M metagenome (GOLD analysis project Ga0208357, IMG submission 184487) | Arctic peat soil microbial communities from Barrow, Alaska - NGEE Surface sample F52-2 deep-092012 (SPAdes) | ecosystem: Environmental > Terrestrial > Soil > Wetlands > Peat ... | reverse complement strand
CGGCCGTAGTACTTCATGTCGTTGCAGCTCACCCCTTCCCAGGTGAGGAGCTTGTCGGGATATTCGAAGCTGGTGACCATGGTGTCGTAGAACTGCCAGTCGTCCTCGGTCTGGTAACGGCCGGCAGAGGATGTCACGCGGTCGGGGAAGCCGGCATCGAGAGCCCAGCGGGCAATGTCGACCTCATGGGTTCCGTTGTTAAGGCTTTCGCCTGTGCCGTAGCGAAAGAGCCAGTGCCAGTTATAAGGATGGATGTTGTCCTTGTAGGGACTGCGCGGGACCGGCCCCTGCCAGAGATCCCAGTCAAGCCATTCAGGCACAGGAACGACCTTGCCGATGCCCATGGACGGCCGTTTGTTCGAGTACCAGGTTTTCGCGAAATAGGCGCGGCCGATGAGTCCGTTGTGAATTTCGCCGATCATCTTGATGGTGTGCGGGGAAGAGCGCTGCTGATCGCCGACCTGCACGAGCCTGTTGTACTTTTGTTGCGCGAGCATGAGGAGTTCCCCTTCGCGCGGGTTATAGCTCGATGGCTTTTCGACGTAGACATGCTTGCCTGCACGCAAAGCCATGATTGCCATAGGAGCGTGCCAGTGATCGGGGCATGCGATGGTGATGGCGTCGACGTCTTTCGCGTCGAGCGCCTTGCGGAAGTCTTGAAGTGGAGTGGGTGCATAGCCAAGTTTCTTCTGCGCCTCAGAGGCATAACGCGACAATACATGGGAATCAACATCGCAACAGTAGGCGAGCCGCGAGGTTGCCTGATTCGCGTGCAGTGCGGAGAGATGCGCTTTGCCGCGGCCATTGAGACCGGCAACTGCGAAATTGACGCGCTCGCTCGCGCCCGGGATCCGCGAATAACTGCTGGCTGTCGCGGCTCTTGCCGTGGAAGCTACGGCAGCTCCTGCCGCGGAAGCGGCCAATCCATTGATGAAGGTGCGGCGTGTGATCATTCTGGATTTTCCTTTCGTTGTGCGCTCAGGCGCTGACGCTGGCGAGAATCTTCTGCAAGCCGGCCATACTCGCGCGCGTTGATGCTTCGGCTGAGCCCGCGCCGCGCCAGTGGGTTTCAAGCGAGAGTGTGTAATGGAAATTCTGTTTAACTAGAGCCTCGATCTGTCCGCGCCAGTCGACGATGCCGCTGCCTACGGCGGCCCATGACGGTTTGCCGCTTGCATCGCGGACAACATCTTTGCAGTGGCAGTGGCCGATGCGATTCTTCGGCAACAGGTCATAGCCGTGCGGATAGGGAACCGCGCCCACGTAAGCGGCGTTGCCCGGATCCCAGTTGAGCATAAAGTTTGTATTCGGCACCGCTGCGAGTGTGGCGGCCGCCTCGGCTCCCGTAGCGGTATTGCAGGTTTGCTCATTCTCAAGAAGCAAGATCAGCTTGTCTTTTGCGAGAACTTCGGCAGTCTTGCGCAGTTGCTCGTGAATCGCCGGCAGGAAGCGCTGGCGATCGGCGAGGCGGATGAAGTCGAAGCAACGAATGCGCGGTGTCGAGAACGAACGCGCAAGATGAATGCAGCGTTCGAGAACTTCGTTCTGACGATCGAAAGTGAACTTTGCGCCGAATTCGTCCACTTTAGCGCCGGGTGCGGCCTCTCCGGCCGGGAATGCCGTCTTGAAGAGCGGACTGGCAATATCAGAGACGATGAGATTGTATCTAGCGACGATGCGGCGCGCTTCAGCAATCTCCTGCTCGTTGAGATCGGCAACATTCTTGTGCCACATCGAGCGTATTTCGATGGAGTGCAGCCCGAAATCATTTGCGACTACATGACAGGCGTGATCGAAGTCGGGAGAGATCTCATCGTTAATAACGGCAACATGGAACGGCAGACGACGTGCCGGATACAGGGGACTTTGTCCGCGAAGTGAGTGAGGAAAGGCCGTGCCGGCGGCAAGAGCGGAGGCGCCTGCAAGGAAATGACGACGATTCAGATGCATGTGCAATTCCAAAGGGAAGATGGGCGGTATCTTGCCAGAAGCCGAAAACAGCTTGGCGAAATGATACAGCTTTGGGATTACCCTTCACAGTAAGCCCGTCGGCCCGTACGATCGTCGCGGACTCATAGACGGCAGATCTTCGTTCGGACACGAGACCCGCGAAAGGGGTGGCAAAGACACAGGCGTATCTGCGATTGGCCTTTGCTGCTACGCTTGAGAGAGGCACCGCCGCACCGGACTGCGGAGGGATGTGTGAGTGGTTGAAACAGGCGGTCTTGAAAACCGCTTTGCCTTAACGGGCAACGGGGGTTCGAATCCCTCTCCCTCCGCCAATCGCGTCTTTGAGTGCTGTGCGTATGCCCGCAAGCCGGATGGAAGGTGCAGAATCTGCGGGCGTAAGCGCGAATTCAAGCCGAAGAGTGGCAGTGGAGAAAGCGGTAAAATCCCTGCGGTTTGCCTCTGAAGAGAAATTCTCCAAGTGGAAAGATCGGAGAATGCGGGCATTTACGCGACGGAGTGGAGAATCATCGCCAGTTTCTGATTGGGCGCTCTCGCGGCGCACTTTTCCCGACACCACTGTCGACGAGCGAATTGGCGATATTGCACCATTTGATAGCTGCTCCGGAACACTAGCGCGGTCGGCGTTCCGAATCTAATCGCGCCACTGATCTCCGCCGTGACAGTTACGCTAACTGGTTGTCTCTAAATGATTTCATGGGCGTTGATGGCTAACTACAGCACCGTTGGGCATTCAAAAACACTGGGAAAACCGCGGATTCCAATTTTCAGCACCCTCGCCAGCACCCTCACTCCGTTACTCCTTCGGAGTGTCTGACCTCTGCCGTTGTTCAGCAAAGGTCTATCGCTTGGGCTTATATTCCACAAGCCCCGACTCATGCGGAGCGATCGAGGAAGTAGCGGCACGAGTCGAAGCGCCTGTCTTTTTCGTCACAGACCGACGGGCTTATTGCGTCGTTGTCGGGTTGAGAGCCTAAATGTCGTCCCATCCGTATCATTATCATTATCATTAAGATTCACGATGTTTGACATTACCGGGCAGGACATCTCGCTTCTCTCTGACGAAGACCTTCGGGCCCTTATTGGGCGGCTTTGCGAAGCAGAACTGCGCCGCCACAGTCTGTCGCCATTGGCTGTGACCTGGGGCGGCCATCAAAACGCAACCGACGGCGGCATCGATGTTCGTGTCGCCGCCGAGACTACGGTGCCCGCGACCAGTGCAATCCCGCGTTCCAACGTCGGTTTCCAAGTCAAAGCCGAGGATATGCCGCGTGGCAAAATCCTTGCGGAGATGCGGCCAGACGATATACTCCGGGCTTCGATTCAGGAACTCGCGACCCTTCGCGGCAGCTACATCATCGTCAGCTCCAAGGGGTCGGTATCCTACACAGCCCTTCGCGAACGCAAACGGGCAATGAAGGATGCGGTTGTGGACCTTCCGAACCCCAACGATTTGCATCTCGACTTTTATGATCGGGACCGCGTCGCCACATGGGTGCGCGACCATCACGGCATCGCCACGTGGGTGGCCCGGCAGACCGGAAGACACCGCGGTCCTGGGACTCGCCCATTGCTCCTAGGTTTGGCGGACGGTTTCGATGTCGCGTTGAATATGGTGTGGATACGGATCATTCAACTGCACCACGAGAAGAAGGACCCGACTCCAGAACTCGAGGCAGCAGGTCGGTTGGTTGTCGAAGCCTGCGAGTTCGACCGACGGTTAAATCGCGAAGCGCATGAGCTACAGGAGGTCGTCGAAGCGTGTCTGGTCGGCCCGGGAGGCATTGCGACTGCCGAGAGACTCTTCGATCGTCTCAAGGTGTCGCATTCGATATACGGCCTCGGCTTCATGGACGAGAGCACGGTTTTGGAGGCGCTCTTGGCTGTTCAGCCTCTCACCGTGCTGAATCGACTGTTCGTCTCTGCGCCCCCCGGAGACGAAGGTGGCATGCGGGGTTTCTTCGACAATCACAGGACGGTCGGCTCTCCTCTGGATCGCGTGCCCCAGACGATTTTGCTTGCGTGGTGCGATGAGGATCGTGTGTTTCGATATCCCTTGATTGCAGCCAGATTTTGCCCGTTCCACAAGCATCAGACAACGGACGTGCGCTCGTGGAAAGAGGTCGCTCTCGCTTTGCTGGAGCGCGCCCCGGACCAGATCGCAGTCCTGAAACAATACATTTATCAGTTTCGTCCCTGGAGCTACTCGGGTTCACAGTCGGCCGCGTGGGAAGCCAACGCGAAGCTGCTCGATGTATTCGAGAATCATGCCGATGCTGAACTAGCAGAGTTCGCGCGGAACGAACGAGAAAAGCTGAGGACCACATTAGACGAACTTCGGCAAGAGGAGCTGAAGTCCGAGAGACGCGACAACGAACGGTTCGAGTAATCGATGAGTGCATTGGCGATTTGGCACGAATCCAGAAGATCACTGACGAGAACCCTAGGTGTTTTGTTTTACCCTTACAGGTCAGGAGATCAGTGGAATGCTTACTCCTCAAGAACTCGCCGCGATGCGCTTTGCTATGAGTGCGCCGCCCCAACCCGGCGGAGAACCGGGCATCTATGAGGAGCAGGTAGCGCAATGGGTCGCGGAGAAGTCGTTTTTCAGAGACTTCATTTACCGGAACGCCAAAGGCAAGAAGAAGGGTGACCAACTGGTCGACGGAATCGTCCTCTTCGGGGATTTCATGTTCTTGATTGAAGTAAAGGCTCAGATCGGAACTGCCAAACGGGATGACTGGGTGAGAGACCGTCTAGGCAAAGCCGTAAGCCAGCTGAAAAAGTCCCAAGCTCTGTTGCAGGAGAGACAGATTCCCAAGCTCCAAAACGACTTTTACGGCGAGCTGGACTTCGAACCAGAAAAGTAACCCAACGTCTTCGGAATAGTCGTTTTGGCTCACGATTCTGATCCGTATTACGCCCCCGACCTCGTTCCGGATCTCCTCAGCAACGCTTTTCCTATTCATGTCTTTTCGTTGAAAGACTTCGAGCTCGTTTCCGATCGGTTCGATACTGCCGGCGACATGATCACCTTCCTGGAAACCCGAACAAATGTTTCTCGGCTGGATAGGCTTCTCGTGCAGGACGAAGCACAGAATCCACAGCGTATTATGGCGCATTTGAGAACGGTCCTGGCGCCACATTTCGTCGGCAACAAACCGGAGTTGCTAGAGAAAGCGCTGCTGATGTTCGAACGGAAGGCGACGGGCAAATTGGCGCTTGATAAGGATTGGCAGTACAGTCTGCTCATCGACGATCTAATCGCGCACGCCCACGACTTCGACCCCAATCTCTCGTGGAACGAGAACACAACGCACGAATCGGGTTTACGGGTTTCAACATTTCTGGGTTGGCTGACCCGAGATCGCCGCATTAAGCTCGGCAAACTGGCATATGAGCATGTTGATCTTGCGCGCGATGGGAAGGCATACAACTTCCATCACTTTCACCCGAGCGCAAAAACTTCTTTTGTCTTCTTCGCATCCTCGGCGAGTCGAGCTGAGCGCGTGGCGTATCTGCGTTTCTTGGTAAGCTATGCGATGTTCAAGGATGGCTCGAAGGAATCACTAGGAGTCGCGACAGAAGCAACTGGCAGCGGTAGGTCTTATGACTTCGTGGCTATTCGCGGAGAGCTATCTTCGGAGCAGATCGATGTTCTCAAGAACATGGAAGACCCTTTTTACACTGGTCTGCAGCCGCTGTGACAGCGGGCTACTTCCGCACCACTTCCTCGGCCTTCTTCTTCCACGGATGCGAAAACGGCATCCCGTTCACTTCGTTGAGAGCCTTAAGCAGCTCTTGTTCCGAGGCCTGCCTCATCCCGCTGCCGTCGATTTCGCAAATGACACCGAATGGTACAAGGTCAGACCTTTGCATTCCAAGATCGACCCGCAGATGTAGCCCGTAGAGGCGCACGAAAGCCTTCAGCCCATCCGGTTCGGACGAAATCACTACGCAATGAGGATCGTCGTTTGTAGTGAAAGTACCGCGCTCAGGTTCTTCCTTCACGGGCTCATCCTCCGAGTCACGATTTCCGAGAATGAACTGGCGCATCTCCCCGTCGAGGTCTGCTTGCAAACATTCACCTGATATCGCTCTGAACAGGCCGTAGCCGATCTTCGCGGCGACTCTCCTTACACATTGGGGGTCGTAACTCAGGGCAATCATGTGTTCGGTCCCGCCCGTGATCACGGTGCCCTCGCCCCAAGGGCCGGTGTCGACTTGAAATTCGCTTACGGCGATGTGCATGAAGACGTTACAAAACCGCGTCGCTTCCTCGGGATTTCGGGCTCTCACCATCAGCCGATTTCCAGGCAGCATGATGATTCGCGGCCAGAACCCCGGATCGGCTGATATGTTCGGATCAAGATCCGTATTTACTGTCAGTTCGCACACCAGTTCGCCAGGCCCACGCTTCACCTTCAGAAAATCGCGAAAGGTATCGAGCAGCTTCTGCACGTCTGCGGGCGCCGCTCCTCTGATGCGCGCTTCGACGGGCTCATCGGGAGCCACCTTTATCTCGATGTAGGGCAGTGAGCTCATCTTCTCCCCAGCTGACATCAGGCTCTCCCCGTACCCACCGTATGGGTGCGGCACCATGAGGTAGGTGGGCTGCAGATGTCCGCTTCTGGGTCTATTCGGATGTCTGGGAGAGAGAGAAGCAGCGAGCGCCGGAATAGCCAACGACGATTTGCGAGAGACTTCGAACTCTGCCTTAGAAAGAATGAACTGGCAGCTCTGGCATGCGGGCACTGTGAGCTCAAGCGTTCCGCCGAGCGCGCGCGGGACGATGTGATCCGCTGTGAGCTTTTCCTTCACTTCGTTGCACCAAAAGCAGCGCATATATGTCCCAAATTTAGCATTCGGAGACTGACTTCAGTTGGTGGTATCAGGCCAACTCGCTTATTGAACCCTGATTGGAAGCGATCTGGGATTAGTCCTGAGAAACGCGCATGCCGCCAATCACCCGTTCTTCAGCACCCGTCGACACCTTCGCTGTTTCGAAACAATCTCGGCATCCGCCGCCGTTTCTGCCACTTACACTTTGGAAGGTTTACAGACCTCTGCCGAGCCCCGGCAGAGGTCGGTAGCTTGGTTCTCTAAGATGGGCGAGCGTCCGCCAATCTGCCTCCGCGTGACCTTAGGCTGACGATATCAGACCAAAGCACTCATCGTGAGTTGGCGCGATTGTGGGAATTACTCCTCACAAATGCGCTTCTCGTTAATAGCCGCGTGCAATCATTCCCACACCTGCAGAGAAGGGCGCAGGCTTCTGCAGCCCACCCGCGCCGAACATCACTCCGTGCTCGCTATGGGTTCCTATTCTTTCTTCTATTTCTCCAGTTCAGCAAAGATGATCGCCGCCAGTTGGTCGTCGGTAAGGTCTTCCGCCCGCTTTCCAGATAGAGGGTCAGCCGCTTGCGACAGAGCGGCCTTCTCGCATGCTTGTCTATAAGCCTCGCGAAACATTCGCAGGTCAGAACTTTTTCCCTTCATGGCGTTATTAGTGAATTGTTTGACTATGATGTCATGTTTTGAAACACGTATCCGTCTTCCGTTCTCGATGAGGGTGAGGCGAGATTTGGCTTCTCGAAGCAATGCAGCATCAAAATCGGGAGCCTCCTTGGGTCGGCCTTTGGGGTTTCCAGAGACGCCCCTTGGGAACTGAGTGTGCTTCGGAGGCTTTCTGTAACCGACCTCATAGTTATCGTTCTTGTCGCTCATACCCTATTGGCCCCTTTCGTTGCCCCTGCTGTTGAATGTTTCGCCTGTCTCTACATGAATTGCTTCGAGCTTTGTCTGCCGTTGCCAGCGACGGATGACGGTGTCTACGTAAATCGGATCGAGCTCTAATCCGTAGCATCGTCGCCCCGAACGTTCGGCCGCGATGACTGCCGTTCCCGAGCCAAGAAATGGATCCAGGACTAGATCGCCTCTTGCCGTGCAGTCCTTGATTGCATCGGCGATCAGCGCAACAGGCTTTGGCGTGGGATGAAGAGCCAGGAGGTTCCCTTCGCCATCTGAGCGCGAGAAGGTATTCGCTCCTGGATAGTTCCAGACGTTGGTTCGATTCCGTCCGAACTTACCCAGCTGAATATTGTTCCGGTGCGATCCGGTTCCGTTCTTGAAGAGAAAGACCAGCTCGTGTGCGCCCCGATAGAAGCTGCCCATGCCGCCATTGCTCTTGGCCCAGACACACAGGTTCAGGAGTTCTGTGTAAACATCGTGCCCTGCGGATAGAATCTCCCGCATGTGCCGAAAGTCCATGAAGTAGTAGGCCAAGGACCCGGCAGTGCTGTGATCCCGCGCGGCGATCATTGCCTTGCGGAGGAAGTTTGTGAACTCCTCCGAGCTCATCTCACCGGACCCCATCACGAACTCACGATGGTGGATCGAGCCGTTGCCGGTCGCGTGGCCATCGATTGGAACATTGTAGGGCGGGTCCGTTATCACGAGGTCGGCCTTTGCGCCTTGCATGAGCCGCTCATAGCTGTCTGTGGTTAGCGAGTTGCCACAGAGGACGCGGTGCTTGCCCAACTGCCATACATCGCCGGGCACGGTAACCGCGGAGTCCGAGATCTCCGGCAGGCGATCGTCAGGATCGGCCTGGGGCACGGTGTTCAGGCCATCGATGAGTAGATCGATTTCAGGGACCTCGAAGCCGATGGCCTCGAGATCGAAATCGAGCTCGAGTTCAGATAAGATCTTGAGCTGCTCGCCGAGCATGCGCTCATCCCACGCTCCCGTCTCAGTTAAGCGATTGTCAGCGATCAGAAAAGCCATGCGCTGCGACTCGGTGAGGTGACCCAGCTTGATCGTCGGGACCGTATCCCACCCCAATCTGCGGGCGGCCATCAACCGTCCATGACCTGCGATGACCTTTTGCTGGTCATCGATCAGGAGGGGGACATTGAATCCAAACGACTCGATGCTTTGAGCGATCTGGCGAACTTGCTTGTCGGTATGAACTCTGGGGTTACGTGGGTCGGGTTTCAGGGATGTCACACGGAGGTAGGTAACTTCTAATGGTGTTGTCGATGGTTGCATAATCTACGCTTTTCTCCATAGGCACCATAGCATGACGCTTATTGACGGCCATTGCTTGTCGCCGGCCTGCCCCATTTCTCGGCGCCGAGTTACCGAAATCCTCCTCTTTTTGTTGACCTATAGTTATGGAAGCTGTCAACACAAGTGCTGAATTTAGTGGCTTTATTACTTACTTTCGTCGAATGCAGTTAGCTCCAATACAGCTACGTGAGGCGGCCGGCCGCCGGCGCCGGCCGCCGGCACATAAGTCAGTTGCAAGAGGTCTAGCCGGCGCTTCCCGAACTGGAGTCGCCTAACCGAGGTAGTCTCTGGCGCTCCCAGTCGACCTCTAACGTTGCTGTGAGATGTGCCACAGTCAGCGATGGGTCATGATCACCGCGCAAGATTGCCTCGGTGATGTCCGGCGAAAGCACGGCCAAGTCCAAAAGGCATGAGACATACTTCCGGTGCAGGCCAGTCCTTTTCGCAAGTTGGCGCATCGTGAAGACCTCGCCGTTGATAATCCACTCGTACCAGGTCTTCGCCTGAGCGACTGCTCGAACCACGGTGGAATTCGGGCTGGACTGTTGGGCGCCCGACTCCAGAATCAGTCGTACCTCGTTTCCCCGTTTTGCGAAATGACACCGCGCCCGCAGAGCGATCTCGCCTGCAAAGCCCTCTTTTCCGGCTCCCAGAAGCTCGGCGCCGAGAGCATCCTTGCTGATATGGATCTCTAGCGCATCGCTCTGAACTACCACATTCGAAATGATCCGGATGATCAGTTGGGCTCTTTCCTGCTCGGCGCCTTCCTTCAGCAGCGTCGACCGATGAGCCGCGGCTGACGTTAACATCCGGGCGCCGGGAATCGACAGTCCAGAAAAGTTTGTAACTATATTGGGAGAGTCTCCCAGAAACGCGGCGACTGCGTCGACGACTCGCGCTTCGATCTCGGCTGCTGGTAGACGCCGACCGCTCTTGGTCGACCCAGCACCTACGGCGCCGACGAGAGTGTAGTAGAAGTAGCGGCGCCCGCCCTTCGAGGAGTGCGTCGGCGTGTAGAGGCGCCCATCTTGGCTGGCCAACTTCCCGTGGAGCATTCGGCCTGAGGGTAGATTCTTCCGGCGTCGACGCTTCACTGCATTCTCGCGGAGCAACTCTCGACTGCTGTCCCAAGTCTCGCGATCGACGATCGCCTCGTGCATGCCGTCGTGGAGTTTGCCCTTATGGGCCGTCTTGCCGACATAGAGTGGATTGCCGAGCAGATGGTAGAGAGCACCTCTGCAGAGAACGACGCCGCCGACTTCCCTGCCGGACAACGTGACGCGTCGCTTCGTTCGGACGCCCGAGTGTTCGAGCTCAATCTGAAGGTCGGTAACGGTCTTCAAGACAAGATATCGCGCGAAGATCGAGCGGACCGTTTCTGCCTCTGCCGAATTGATAACCAGCTGGCGGTTGGACAAGTCGTATCCCAAAGGAACCGGCCCGCCCATCCACATGCCCTTCTTTTTGGAAGCGGCGATCTTGTCTCGGATTCGTTCGCCAGTCACTTCACGTTCAAACTGTGCGAAGGAAAGCAGCACGTTGAGCGTGAGCCTGCCCATCGAAGAGGTGGTATTGAACTGCTGCGTCACCGATACGAAGCTGACTCCTTGACTATCGAAGGACTCAACGATGCGTGCGAAGTCTGACAGTGATCGCGTGAGACGGTCTACCTTATAGACGATCACGGTATCAATCTTGCCCGCCGAGATGTCGGCAAGGAGCTTCTTGAGACCCGGACGCTCCATGTTGCCGCCGGAGAATCCGCCGTCGTCATATGCGGCCGGCAACATCTGCCAACCTTCGTGCTTCTGGCTAAGGATGTATGCTTCACAGGCTTCCCGCTGCGCATGGAGGGAGTTGAAGGCTTGGTCTAATCCCTCTTCTGAGGATTTGCGCGTGTAGATCGCGCATCTCCCTTTGGACCGTGGTTTCGTCATCGAGTGCTTTTCTTAGACTTGGTTCCAAAGAAGGCTGGGCCAGACCATTGGTCCCGGTGATCCGAAACGCGATCGGCGAAAGGCTCTTGTACACGTCGCCGTTATACACATACCCCCCAGCCGTGACCGCGACCTCGTGTAGCCGTTCTCTCCACTGACGGATGATCTTTGTACCCGTCTTGAGGCGACGGCGATTCGCATCTGAAGCAAGATTCTCAATGCGGCCTCTCCGTCTC
>Ga0208357_1002811_pt1 | contig 11212 bp, 7 predicted proteins | sample NGESurdeep092012_6_FD_184487 | JGI IMG/M metagenome (GOLD analysis project Ga0208357, IMG submission 184487) | Arctic peat soil microbial communities from Barrow, Alaska - NGEE Surface sample F52-2 deep-092012 (SPAdes) | ecosystem: Environmental > Terrestrial > Soil > Wetlands > Peat ... | reverse complement strand
AGGCCGGCCCCTGCCAGGGCGGGCCGGACAACGCGGACTGATCCGGCGAGCCCCACGGCCCGGGCGAGCCCCACGGCCCGGCCGGGCGCCCGAGGCCGGGCGAGTCGGCCCCGGCGCGCGGCGCGCCACCGTCGGGCCAGCCTGAGGGGCCGGGGAGGTCGGTGAAGAGGTCGCTCAGCTCCCGGCCGGTCCTGGCCTGCAGCGCCTTCGCGGACCGCTCGTCGAACTCATCCTGGGTCAGCCGTCCGGTCTGGAAGTGCTCGCTCAGCTCGGCGATGGCCAGATCGCGGTCGGCGTCCGACGCTCGCATCTCGCCGGAGGGGAATCCCCGTGTCTGCGCGCTCATCCTCGTTCCTTTCAGAAAACCATTGGCTGGTTGAAGTCGGCGGATATCGCCTAGGCGGGCACGGCGGCGCGGGCCGGGGCCGGCGCGTCGGCCGAGGGGAGGCGGCTGGAGCGGAGCCACAGCACCGCGAGCCGGGTGACGACCTCGGCCAGCGCCATCAGGAACAGCGCCGCGACCCAGGCGTCGACGCTGGTGATCGAGTGCGCGACCGAGAACCGCTCGATCGAGGGGCCCGCGCCGTGGATGGTGGCGTACGCGAAGCCCATCCGGGCGCCGATGCCGACCACCCAGAGGATCGCGGCGATCCAGCCCGCCCGTGACAGCGGCACTCCGTCGGCGCCGCGCCGCAGGCGGGTGGCCAGCGCGCACAGCCCGCCGAGGGTGGCGCCGATCGCGGCCAGGGTGACGTCGAGCAGCAGGTCGTTGCCTGCGGTGGGGACGGAGCGCAGGTAGTAGGCGGCCGCGCCGATCACGATCAGCACCGGCAGCAGCAGGATCTGCCAGGTCAGCCTGGTCTCGCGGATCTGCCTGAGCACCAGCAGGACGAGGACTGCGTTAATGAGGTAATCGGTGGCGTTCATGGCTCAAACGCTACGGAGCCGGGGGCTCCCTGCCATCGGACCACGAGTTGACATCCGGCCTCAACCCACGGGTGGAGTCCTCCACCCCCGCCGGCCAGGATCGGCCGGTTCTGCGGCGGGCGGCTAATATCCAGGTGTTCTACTCGCCGTCATGATCCGTCCCAGGAGGACTCCGTGGACCCCCAGACCGTGGACCAGAACTACGCACAGCTGCAGCAGCAGGGGCAGCAGACCGCCGCGCTGATCCAGACGCTGGCGGGCAAGCTGCAGACCGCCGCCTCGGCGGGCGACATGAACGCGCGCGAGTGGATGCTCGACCTGAAGGAGATCCGCTCGGCGTCCAGCAGGAGGAAGGGCAGGTGTCGCTGCTGCTGCAGTCGATCCACTCGATGGTCGACAACCACGTCCAGTCGAGCGGGCAGCCCGGGTATCAGCAGCAGGGCTACCAGCCGCAGCCGGGCTACCAGCAGCAGGGTTACCAGCAGCCCCAGCAGGGTTATCAGCAGGGCTACCAGCAGCAGGGCGGGATGATGGGCGGCGGGGGCGGCGGCATGCTCCAGTCGTTCCTCGGCGGCGGTTTCGGCCGCGCGATCGTGACCGGGGCCGGCTTCGGCATCGGCGACGACATCATCAACAAGATCTTCTAGGCCGACGTCCCGAGAGACGGACGCGGCGGCCACCCGGAGCACGCTGCGGCGACCTGATGACACAATCTTTCCGTGACGCGACCTCGGCCTAGCCCGCCGGCGGACGGGCAGCCCGGCCCGGTCCGGACTTCGGCGTCCCCCGGCCCGCCGCCGGTCCTGGTCGAGGATCACCGGGAGCGCCGGATCCGCAAGCCCGCCGATCTGCTGCGCTGCCTGGCCTGCACCGCCAGCGTGGTCGTGCTGGCCGGCCTCGGCATCGTCGCGAGCGCCACGGCCGACGGCGTCGAGACCAACATCGTCGAGGTCAGCCGGTCGGTGCCGCACGCGCTGCTGGTCACCGCGCGGCCGCTGGCGCTGTTCCTGCTGCTGCTGGTGTCGGTCGCGCTGGCCATCCGCCAGCTCGCCCGCCGTCAGGGCCGCACGCTGGCGGAGGCGGTGGCGACCGGCGTGCTGGCGGGCGCGGCGGTGGCGGCCGCCAACAACCTGCTGCGCGACCGGGCGGCCGCGCGGCTCTACGACGCGATCACCATGTCCAAGGTCGACGTCAGCCACGTGGCGGCGCTCGACGGGTACCTGGCCGCCCTGGTCGCCTACGCGGCGGTGCTCGGCCTGGGCGGGCGCCAGGCCCGCTGGCGGACCTTGCTGTGGCTGTTCATCGGCCTGTACGCGGTCGTCAACCTGTCCGCCTCGACCACCACCGTGCTCTCGCTGCTGATCTCGGTGCTGATCGGCGGCGCGATCGGCCTCGGCGTCCGCTACGCGGCCGGGTCGATACCGACGCGCCCGACCGCCGAGGAGATCGCCGGGGCGCTGAGCTCGGCCGGCTGCGCGGTGTCGGAGATGCGGCGCGTCCTGCAGACCGGCGACGCCACCGAGTCCCGCCGCTACGCGTCGGTCGCGCTCGGCGGGGGCCGCCTCGACGTCTTCGTGTACGACTGGGACCAGCAGGCGGCGGGGCTGCTGTACCGGCTCTACCGGCTGCTGCGGCTGCGCCGCCAGGTGTCGCGGGGGGCGCCGCTGTCGCAGGACCGCGCGACCGAGCGGCTGGCGCTGCTCTCGTACGCGGCCCAGGACGCGGGCGTCCCCATGCCGCGGCTGTGCGCGCTGGTCCGGGCGGGCCAGGAGGCGGTCGTGCTCGCCTACCAGCACCACGACGGCCCCACCCTGGCCGACCTGGTCATCCAGCCGACCGACGCCCAGCTCGGCCGGGTCTGGGACGACGTGCTGCGGCTGCACGCGCACCGGGTCACCCACCGGGCGCTCACCGCCGACCACATCCTGCTCGCGGCCGGGGACGAGGTCCTGCTGCTGCCGCCGACCGCGGGCGACGTGGCCGCGACCGACCTGCAGATCCGCCTCGACCGGGCGCAGCTGATGGCCGAGCTCGCGCTGCTGGTCGGCCCGGACCGGTCGGCTGACGTGGCGATGGCGAAGATCCCGACCGACGAGATCATCAACACCGTGCCGCTGCTGCAGACGGTGGCGCTGGCCCGGTCGACCAGGCGCGCGCTGCGCCGCCGGCGGGACGTGCTGCCGGCCCTGCGCAAGCGGCTGCTGACCCACGTTCCCGGCGGCGAGGTCGCGCCGGTCAACCTCGAGCGCATCCGGCTGCGCACCCTGGTGACGCTGGTCGCCAGCGTGGTGGCGGCCTACCTGCTGGTGGGCGAGCTGGCCAAGGACAGCCTGCCCTCGGTCCTGCGGTCGGCCGACTGGCGCTGGTCCATCGTCGCGCTGGCCCTGTCGGCCGTAACCTACATCGGCGCGGCGCTGTCGCTGACCGGGTTCGTCACCCAGCGGCTGAGCTTCTGGCTGACGATCCTGGCCCAGCTCGCGGGCTCGTTCGTCACCCTGGTGACGCCGGCCGCGGTCGGCGGGGCGGCCCTCAACATCCGCTACCTGCAGCGCAGGAAGATCTCGGCCGCCAGCGCGGCCGCCAGCGTCGGGGTGTCCCAGGTGGTGGCGTTCGTGCTGCACATCTCGCTGCTGGTGATCTTCATCGCGCTCACCGGCACCAACGAGAGGAACCCGATCAAGCTGCCGGCGGTGGCGTACTTCGTCATCGCCGGGCTGATCGCGATCGCGGCCGCGGCCGCGGCCCTCCCGGCCGGGCGCCGGCTGCTGCGGGCCCGGGTGGCGCCGACCATCAACCAGGTGCTGCCGCAGCTCCTGCAGATCGCCCAGCATCCCCGCAAGCTGGCCGAGGGGATCGGCGGCGCGCTGCTGCTGAGCGCGGCCTACATCGGCTGCCTGGCGGTCTGCGTCCGCTCGCTCGGCGGCTCGGTCCCGATCGCCAGCATCGCGGTGGTCTACCTGACCGGAAGCGCGCTCGGCTCGCTGGTCCCCACCCCCGGCGGCCTCGGCGCGGTCGAGGCGGCGCTGTCGGCCGGGCTCACGGCGGCCGGGATGCCGGGCGCGGCCGCGGTCAGCGCGGTGCTCCTCTACCGGCTGATCACCTTCTGGCTGCCGGTGCCGCTCGGCTGGCTCGCCCTTAGATACCTCGAGCGCCGCCAGGCCCTCTGATTTACTCGGACACCATTAACCAACATTTACTGTTTTTTGTCGCCATTTACCGTCGATTCCAGCCCCTCGTTTCCCCGCCGGTATTCAAATTCAACAATTCTGCTACCTCGCGCGGGCAAGAGCGAAAAAGGAATCGACGACGAATTAACTGGCCGGCCCGTTTCCCGGTATCAGACATGGTCAGCGGCCGGCCGGGGCCGAGGAAAGATCGTAGGCTTCGATCGTGAGCGGCCCGAGTGGTGCGAATTCGGTCGGCGAGAGGCTGAGAGAGCTGCGCCGCCGCCTCGGGCTGAGCCAGGAGCAGCTCGCGCGCCGTCTAGGGGTCTCATTCGCCACCGTCAACCGGTGGGAGTCCGGCCGGACCCAGATCTCGGCCCGGTCGCTGACGGCGCTGGCCGAACTCGAGGCGAGCGCCGCCGCCGCCGACAACGACGGCCACGATGACGCCGACAGCGACAGCGCGCTGCCGACGGCTCGGTCCAGCTTCGTCGGCCGGGCACGGGAGCTGGCCGAGCTGACCGCCCTGCTGCGGCAGTCGCGGCTGGTCACGCTCATCGGCCCGGGCGGCGCGGGCAAGAGCAGGCTGGCGGCCGAGGCGCTCAGCCGCCGCGCCGACGCCGACGCCGACGTCGTCTTCGTCGCCCTCGAGCAGATCCGGCACCCGCGCACGCTCGCTTCCGCCCTCGCCTCCCGGCTCCAGGTCCACGACCAGCAGGGAACGCCGCTGATCGAGTCGCTGCAGAGCGCGCTGACGGCCGGGCCGCCCAGGCTGCTGCTGCTGGACGGGGCCGAGCGGCTGGTCGGCCAGGTCGCCGAGCTGGCCGACCAGCTGCTCGACGCGGTGCCAGAGCTGCGGATCGTGGTCACCAGCAGGACCCTGCTGGGGGTGCCGGGCGAGGTCTGCTGGACCGTGCCGCCGCTCAGCTGCCCGGCCCCGGCGGCGGAGGCGGCCGACATCGCCGGCTCGGACGCGGTCCTGCTCTTCATCGCCCGGGCGAGCGAGCGGCTGCCCGACTTCCAGGCGGCCGACGTCGCGCCGCACTCGATCGCCGAGCTCTGCCGCCGCCTCGACGGCCTGCCGCTGGCGATCGAGCTGATCGCGGGCTGGGTCGGCACGCTCTCGGTCAGGGAGATGCTGCAGCAGCGCGCGGTGCTGCTCGACTCCGAGCCCGCCCACCACGGCGGACGGCGGCTGGCCGACGTGATGCAGGCGAGCTACGACCTGCTGACGGCCGAGCAGCGGGGCCGGCTGGCGATGCTGAGCGTGTTCGCCGGGCCCTTCCGCATCGCCGACGTGCAGGCCATCCTCGACGTGGACCTGGCGACGGCGGTCGCCACCGCCCGGGCGCTGGTCGACTCGTCCTGGCTGGTCGTCACCCGCGGCGGCGAGCAGAACGTGTTCTCGCTGCTTGAGACCATCGCCACCTTCACCGCGCTGCAGCTGGCGCGCGGCGGCGACGGCCCCGCCGTCCGGCGTCGGCACGCGCTGCACTTCGCCGCCGTGGCCGCCGAGAGCGAGCAGGCGCTGGCTGGCCCGGACGCGGCCGACTGGGCCGCGCGGATGGAGGCCGCCGTCGCCGACCTGGACCTGGCGATGCACTGGGCGGGCGAGCACGGCGACGTCGACCTCGGCCTGAACGTCAGCTCCGCCCTCTGGCGGTGGTGGCTGTTCAGCGGCCAGCTCGGCGTCGGCCGCGACTGGCTGGCCAAGTTCCTGATCACCGTCGGCGACCGCGATGACGAGCTCACCGGCCGCGCCTACTGCGCCGCGGCCGTGCTCGCGGCCGAGAACGGCGACTACAGCGAGGCGGTCAGGCAGGCCGAGCTGGCCATGGCGATCTTCGGCCCGCTCGGCCTGAAGACCCGGATGACGCTGGCCGCGACCGTCATCGGCTCGGCCAACCGCTATCTCGGCAACCACGAGGGGGCCAGGCGCGGCTTCGTGCGGGCGATGGAGCTGCGCGACGAGCTCGGCGACCGGCGGGGCATGTCGGTCTCGATCAACAACCTGGCGCTGCTCGAGCTCGACGGCGGCGACCTGCACCGGGCGCAGCAGCTATTCGAGCAGGCGCTCGCGATCAAGCGCGAGTTCGGCGAGCGGCGGTCGATCGCGATCGGCCTCGCCAACCTGGCCGACGTGCTGATCAAGACCAGCCAGTGGGACGCGGCCGAGGCCGTGCTGGCCGAGGGGGCCGGCCTCGCGGCGGGCAACCCGCAGCTGGTCGGCACCATCGCCTGCAACCAGGGCGCGCTCGCCGCGCACCGGCAGGACTGGGCCACCGCGACCGAGCGATTCGAGGCCGCGATCGCGTCGTCCCAGGCCGGCGGCCATCCGCACGACGTCGTGGAGGCGATGATCGGCCTCGGCCGGGTGCGCGCGCTGACCGGGGACCACCGGGCCGCGGTGGCGCGGCTGCGGGCCGCGCACGCGCTGGCGACCGAGATCGGCAATCCGCAGCGGCTGGCCGAGGCGGAGGCGGCCCTGGCCGAGGTGGCCGACCCCGATCCGGCCGGCCCGGCCGCGGCCGGGGAGGGGCCGCCCCGGCCCGAGAACGTGACCGGCCGCCAGGCCGAGGTGCTGGCCCTGCTGGCGGCGGGGCTCTCCAACAAGCAGATCGCGGCCGAGCTGTACCTGAGCACGGCGACGGTCGAGCGCCACCTGGCCACGATCTACCGCAACCTCGGCCTGGGCGGGCGGGTGGAGGCGGCCCGGTTCGCGATGGAGAACGGGCTCACCGGACAGCCGCGCAATCGCACGGTGTTATAGCTCGGCCGGGCCCTTCGGCGCCAACGGCCGGGACGAACAGGACCACGATCCCCTAATGAGCCGTATGTGCCTTTCTGCGGCCGGCGAAATTACATGGTTGCCGCGATTCGCCCCGGGCCTTGACCCCGATAGAAAGGTGGAGCGCCGTGGGTGTGCATGCACAACCTCCCGACTGCCGAGGGGCCAGCCGGGCCGCGTGCAGCGCGCTCAACCCAGTCCCCCGGCCAGGCGCCGCACCATTCCCACTATTCAAGGTCGAGGTACCCAGGAACATGAAGCTTCACAACGTGCGCCAGACGGCCGGCGCGTTCGCGGTCACCGCCGCCGCCGTCGGCCTGGTCCTCACCGGCTGCGGCAAGACCACCGGGACGGCCGCGGCCGGCCCGGCCTCAGCCGCCACGACGTCGGGGGCCACCACCGCCGCGGCCGGCTCGACCGCCTCGGCGGCCGCGTCCGCCACCGGCTCGCAGTCCTCGGTGACCTTGTCCTCGGGCTCCCTGCCGTTCCCGACCACCGTCGGCGACACCTGGAAGTACAGCAACTCCAACGGCTCCACGTCGGAGAACAAGATCGCCTCGAATACGCAGGTCGCGGCGGGTCAGCAGATCGCGATGGCCACCACCTTCACGGACACTGGCACGACCACGCACGACACATACGACTACGTCGTCCAGCCAAACGGGCAGATTTCGCTTCCGACCAGCCAGTTCACCTCGTCCATAGCGACCTCGGGCATATCGATCAAGGTCCTTTCCGGGGGCATCTTCTGGCCGTCGGCCGCTCAGCTCGCCAGCGGCCAGCCCGTTCACACCACGCTGACGATGGAGTTCACCATCGCAGGCAAAACCCAGAAGATCACCGAGCACATCACCTCGCAAGGCCAGGGCACCCAGTCGGTCACGGTCCCGGCCGGCACCTACAGCGCCTCGGTCGTGAGCGTCCAGGAAGCCGCGACCTTCGACGGGATCAACACGACCATCGACGACAAGACCTGGCTCGCCAACGGCATCGGGCCGGTCCAGAGCGAGCTGATCAACGTCGACGGCGGCAAGACGGACCTGACCAACAAGGAAGAGCTGACGTCCTTCGTCAAGGGGTAGGGGCTCAGCCCGTGCGGCCGGCCGCACGGGCTGCGCGCGATCCCTGTTACGCAAGTGCCGCGTACCCCGGCCTTCGATCGTTAAGATCTGTTCTGGCCCGGTCTCATCCGGTATGAACGTTGGGCAGGGGAATGCAGCCGCTCACTAGCGAAGATCCGGTGAAGATCGGGACCTACCGGCTGCAGGCGCGGCTCGGCGCCGGCGGGATGGGGCGGGTCTACCTCGCGTTCACGCCCGCCGGGCGGCCGGTCGCGCTGAAGGTAGTGCGGTCGGGGATCGGTGACGACCTCGATTTCCTGGTCCGCTTCCGCCAGGAGATCCAGGCCGCCCAGCGGGTGCGCGGGCTGTACACCGCGGAGCTGATCGATGCCGACCCGACCGCCACGCCGCCATGGCTCGTGACCGCGTACGTGCCAGGACCGTCGCTTGAGGAGGTCATCGACAACGACGGCCCGATGCAGGAGGCGATGGTATTCCGGCTTATCGCCGGGGTCGCCGAGGCGCTGCAGGCAATACACGCCGCGGGAGTCATCCATCGTGACCTCAAGCCGTCCAACGTGCTGCTCGCGGCGGACGGCCCGCGGGTGATCGATTTCGGGATCGCCCGCGCGCTGGCGGCGATGCCGCTGACGCGCAATGACGTCATGATGGGGTCGCCGGACTTCCTGTCACCCGAGCAGATCCTGGATCAGCCGATAACTCCGGCGATCGATGTGTTCGCTCTCGGCTCGCTCGCCGCCTTCGCGGCCCTCGGCAGGCTTCCCTTCGGCCAGGGTCACATCACCGAGGTCGCGCACCGCGTGGTGCACGAGCCCCCCGACCTCGCGGGCTGCCCGGTACGGCTGCTTACCCTGATTGAGGCGTGCCTCGAGAAGCAGCCGCAGGCCCGGCCCGGGCCGGGCCGGATCATCGAGTTCTGCGTGGCGCGCGCGGCCGAGCTGACCGATTCCGGCCAGCCCTGGCCGGCCTGGGGCGGCAGCAGCGGCGGCGGGCCCGAGCGCGGCGCGGGATCGGCCCAGTCGGCAACCGCCGTGCTGCCGGATCCGGCCCGGCTGGCCAGCACGGGCAAGCCGAGGAGGCGATACCTAGCGCGCACCGCCGGCCTGGCCGCCGCCGTCCTCGCCGCGGCGGTCATTTCGATCGCGGTGGCAAGCCATCTCGCCGCCGGCAACGCCCCGGCCGGCCGCCCTAACGCCGCGAGTCGTCCGACCACCGGCGCTGCCGCTCCCGAGCGCAGCCCGGCCGTTCGCAAGCCATCACAGGCCGCCAACCCGGTGCAGCCGGCGGCGCTGATGTCTCAGGGGCACCCGGTAACCACATCGTCGGTGCAGGGCCCCCCGTGGGCGGCGCCCAACGCCGTCGACGGGAACCCCACGACGCGCTGGTCCAGCGGCTGGAGCGATCCGCAGTGGCTGGAGGTCGACCTCGGGAAGACGCACGCCATCACCAAGGTCGTACTCGACTGGGAACACGCCTACGCCATCGCCTTCCAGATCCAGGTCTCCGACAACGGCGCGACGTGGACGGACATCTACTCCACGACGACCGGCACCGGGGGCGCGCAGACGATCCAGGTCAACGGAACCGGCCGTTACGTCCGGATGTACGGCGCCGCGCGGGCCACGCAGTACGGGTACTCGCTGTGGGAATTCCAGGTTTTCGGACGCTGACCACGGTCGGGCGCCATCGGAAACCGGGTGCGCGTCAGCGGTAGGGGCGGAGCTCCTCGCGCGCGATCGAGCGCAGGTGGACCTCGTCCGGGCCGTCGGCCAGGTGCAGGGTCCGCAGGTGCGCCCACGACTCGGCCAGCGGGGTGTCGGCCGAGACGCCGGCCCCGCCGTGCACCTGGATCGCCCGGTCGAGCACGTAGCTGGCCGCCCTCGGCGCGGCCACCTTGATCGCGGCGATCTCGGTCTTGGCGCCCTTGGCGCCCACGTTGTCGATCAGCCAGGCGGCCTTGAGCACCAGCAGCCGGGCCTGCTCGATCGCCAGCCGGGACTCGGCGATCCACTCCTGCACCACGCCGTGCCGGGCGATCGGCGAGCCGAAGGTCGAGCGCGACGACGCCCGCGCGCACATCAGCTCGAGCGCCCGCTCGGCCGCGCCGAGGCTGCGCATGCAGTGGTGGATGCGGCCGGGGCCGAGCCGGGCCTGGGCCATCATGAAGCCGCCGCCCTGCGGGCCGAGCAGGTTCGCGGCCGGCACCCGCACGTCGTCGTAGTGGATCAGCGCGTGGCCGCCGTGCGGCCCGTCGTTATAGCCGAAGACCGAGGTCGAGCGCTCGAGGGTGACGCCGGGGGCGTCCAGCGGGACGCAGATCATCGAGTGCCGCGCGTGCCGCTCGGCGTCGGGGTCGCTGACCCCCATCACGATCGCGAACGTGCACTCGGGCCGCATCGCGCCGCTTGACCACCACTTGCGGCCGCTGACCACGTACTCGTCGCCGTCCCTGGTGATCCTGGTGGCGATGTTGGTGGCGTCCGACGACGCGACGTCCGGCTCGGTCATCGAGAAGCAGGACCGGATCTCGGCCTCGAGCAGCGGCCGCAGGTACCGTTCGTGCTGGTCGTCGGTGCCGAACATGGCGATCAGCTCCATGTTCCCTGTGTCGGGGGCGGCGCAGTTCATGGCCTCGGGGGCGAGGCCCATCGAGCGGCCGGAGAGCTCGGCGATCGGGGCGTAGTCGAGCACCGACAGGCCGGCCCCGAACCGCTCGTCGGGCAGGAACAGGTTCCACAGCCCCTGCTTGCGGGCGACCTGCTTGAGCCCGGCGAGCACCTCGGGGGTGCGGAAGGGGTCGCCCGCGGCCGTGTTCGCGGCCGCCTGCTGGTGATAGTCGTGCTCGGCCGGGTACACGTGCTCGTCGAGGAACGCCCGTACCTGGTCCTGGAGGGCGGTCGAGCGCTCGCTGTGGTTGAAGTCCATGCCTGCTCCCGGCTGGTCGGAAATATGGGCTGGTCGGAAATGTGGACGGGGTCAGCGGTCGGCCAGCAGGCCCAGGGCCGCGTCGAGCAGCTGCGGAACTCGGTCGCCCATCTGCGAGAACCCCTCCCCTACGGTCTTGCCCTGCAGGTAGCGATAGTGGATGCCCTCGGAGATGACGGCGAGCTTGTAGTAGCCGAACGCGATGTACCAGTCGAGCTGGGACAGGTCGCGGCCGGCCTTTTCCGCGTACCTGGCTGCCATCTGGTCGGCGCTGAGGAAGCCGTTGGCGGGGCTCATCGCGGGCATAACGCCGTCGCTGACGGCGG
>Ga0208357_1002808_pt1 | contig 11223 bp, 10 predicted proteins | sample NGESurdeep092012_6_FD_184487 | JGI IMG/M metagenome (GOLD analysis project Ga0208357, IMG submission 184487) | Arctic peat soil microbial communities from Barrow, Alaska - NGEE Surface sample F52-2 deep-092012 (SPAdes) | ecosystem: Environmental > Terrestrial > Soil > Wetlands > Peat ... | reverse complement strand
TCGAGCGTGGAATTCCCGCCGAGTTCATTGACGAGGCCCCGTCCGGGAGCGCCCGCTTGCATCGCCAACACCGCGCGACCAATGACTGACGCCATGAGATAGGCGTCCGAGGCCTGCGATGAACTCAGTGATCCCGACCGGTCACGGTAGAGACTTAGTGAGCCAAAGCGAGCCGCGCCAATGCGAATCGGGTAGCCAAAGACGGCTCGCGCCCCGACGTCGACTGCCTCGGGCGCATAGAACATCCAGCGCGTCGATTCGGGTGACATGAGATTGGCTTCGTGAAGTGCCACGCCACTACGACTCGCGTCAATACCTGGGCCCTCGCCCAACACAACTTCAAGATCCATCAGTTTCTGAGCGACGTCGTCGCCCGCGCACAGTGCCGTGAACTGTTCGTCGGCAGAATCCAGCAAGATCGACGCACCACTGAGGTTGGTAACTTCCGCCGCGACGGTGCAGAGCGAGATGCCGTGAGAGTTGTCGTTCTCGTACTTCGCCATGAGTTTGAAGATGTGCACTAATCGGCTAGCGGTCACGTGAAGCGTCCCGAGTTGATTTACGTATCGGTCCAACTCGCAACGCCCGTCGCTCCACTGTTGGGTCTCCTCGTACTACGGCGACGCTCAACTGGGTCTTGATTCAGCGTTTTCTATTCTCGTCAGTGAGATAGAACCTCAGCCTAGTTCGATTTACTTGAAACTCATCGGAAACCTTTAGTGAATTTTCATTGACCACCTCGAACGTCTGCCGTCGACAGGCGCTCGCCTCCTGGGACTGCGGAACTCGTGGGTCATCCGGACGTAAAGACGTCGAAGCCACTCGAGATTGAAAAGCGCGCCGATTAGGGTGTGAAAATCGCCGATCGGAGGAGCGGGTTTGAAAAGCCAGGCCCTCACTCGTTGGCGATAGAGGAGGCCACGCGTGAACTTACCCACTAACTCGGCCAGCGCATTCGTTGATTGCGGGTGCGCGCCCCGGGCCACAGCGTGTTCCGGGTCATGATAAGGAACAAGGACGTCGCGGCGTCGCGCACGACACCAAATCAGTTCTCAAGAGCCCTTTTCGCACCGCTGCCTTCTCGATACAACTTCCTCGCGGCACTACTTTCGCTGGGCCAAGACCGACGCTGGCGATCAGCGATGCTCGATCACGTCGTGGGGTCTGAGCCGAAACTGGTCCTGGACGTTGCGTGTGGGCCCTGCGCCGTAACCAAAGCACTAGCCAAAGGAACGTCAGCGCACATCGTTGGGCTCGACCTCAGTGAGGACATGTTGCGCGAAGGACAGTCCAATGTCGCCTCATCAAAACTGACCGGGCGTGTCTCACTCGTTCTTGGTCGAGGGGAGCAACTCCCCTTCGCCGACGCCACGTTCGACGCACTTACTTTTACGTATCTGCTGCGCTACGTCGATGACCCGCGGGCCACGATGGCAGAACTGGCCCGCGTCGTGAAGCCCGGCGGGCCAATCTCGAGTCTTGAATTTTCGGTTCCGGGTTTGTTCGGGTGGCGTCTCGCGTGGTGGTTCTACACCCGAGCCGTCCTCCCAGTGGCCGGATATCTAACGGGCGGTAAGGGCTGGTGGGACGTTGGACGATTCCTCGGACCAAGCATCACAACCCATTACAAGAGCTATCCCCTCCACTGGACCGTGAACGCCTGGGAGCACGCGGGCATCGAGCACGTCGAACACCGATCGATGAGTCTGGGCGGCGGCCTCGTCATGTGGGGCTATCGATCACAGTGACGATGTCAAAATTCACTCCCAAAAAGACGCCACTCGTCGGACCAACTTTTTACGCTCAGCCGTCGTTTCTGAAACGACGGGCGCTGCGTGACTGGTGGACGCTGTTGCACCCGCCCTACACCTTGTTGCACCTCTCCTTTGTGGTCATCGGCGCGTGCCTCATGGGACCGGTCAACGCCGTGCGTCTCGCCTTTACCTTGCTCGCCTTTTTCCTCGCCGTTGGCGTCGGTGCCCACGCACTCGATGAGTTGCATGGTCGCCCACTCGGGACTTCGATTCCTACGTGGCAACTCGTGACCGCCTCGTCACTCGGCCTGGGGGGTGCCGTCATCGTGGGTGTCGTTGGCCTCTTTCTCGTGAGTCCCTATCTCGCGGTTTTCATCGTCGTCGGTGTCGTCATTGCGCTGGGATACAATCTCGAACTTTTCAACGGTCGTCTTCACTCCGACGCCGTCTTTTCACTCGGATGGGGAGCATTTCCCCTACTCACGGCGTACTTCGCCCAACACGCCAACCTCACCGTTCCGGCACTTTTCGCCGCTGCCTTCGCCGCGCTCACGTCCCTGACGCAGCGGAAACTCTCGACGCCCGCGCGCGACGTGCGCCGTCGCACCGCATCCATTGAAGGAACGCAAGTTCTTTTGAGCGGAGAAACCGTGCCGATCACGAGCAAATCACTTCTCGCGCCACTCGAAGGCGCGCTTCGCGCGCTGTGTTGGGCCACCATGGTCCTCGCCATTGCCTTGGTCTACCTCCGGTTCCACCAGTAGGAGTGTCATGCCAACGCTCGGTGTGCGAAGAACGCACCGATGGCCGGGACTCTATGCTGATTTCGAAGTGAATTCGCCAATAGAGGTCGTCTAGTGACTGAGGAGAGTGCCCGAGAGGAGTGGCGTCGTCTCTTCGCCGCAGCGCCCATGCGAACTGGAAAATTCACGACCATGTCGGGCATACCGCTCGCCCCGGTCTATGGACCAGATGACGCCGAGTTTCCCGGCCTCTACCCCTACACCCGTGGGGTTCACGCCTCGATGTACCGCACGAAACTCTGGACGATGCGCATGTTCGCGGGCTTTGGTACAGCCACCGACACCAACACCCGCTTTCGAGAGATCATCCGTGCCGGCGGCACGGGACTCTCAACGGCTTTTGACATGCCCACGCTCCTTGGTCTTGATTCCGACGACCCCATGTCACTGGGCGAGGTCGGGCGATGCGGCGTGGCCATTGATTCACTCGTTGACGTGCGTGATCTCTTCGCCGGCATCGATCTTGCGACCATCACGACGTCGATGACCATCAACTCCCCCGCCGCGGTGATGCTGGCGCTCTTCGTCGCTCAGGCTGAGGATACGGGCGTTACCAGAGATCGACTCGGCGGCACGCTGCAGAACGACATTTTGAAGGAGTACCAGGCCCAGAAGGAGTTCGTCTTTCCTCCGCGCCAGTCCATGCGTCTCGTTCGTGACACCATTGCCTTTACCACCGCCGAAATGCCCAAGTGGAACTCCGTATCGGTCTCGGGCTACCACATTCGAGAAGCCGGCTCCACGGCCGTCGAAGAGTTGGCCTTCACGCTGGCCAACGGTTTCGCTTACGTCGAACTCGCCCAACAGGCCGGACTCGCGGTCGACACCGTCGCGCCTCGACTCTCCTTTTTCTTCAACGCCCACATCGACTTCTTTGAAGAGATCGCCAAGTACCGAGCAGCGCGTCGACTTTGGGCAAAGTGGATGAAAGAGCACTACGGCGCGAGTGACCTACGCTCGTGGCAACTTCGTTTTCACACCCAAACGGCGGGGGTCTCCCTTACCGCCCAGCAGCCCGAGATCAACATTGCGCGCACCGCCATCGAAGCTCTCGCCGGCGTCCTCGGCGGCACGCAGTCCCTGCACACCAACTCCATGGACGAAGCCTTGGCGCTCCCTTCAGAGAAGGCCGCGCGCATTGCATTGCGAACTCAGCAGATCATCGCCAACGAAACCAACGTCGCGAACGTCGCCGATCCACTGGGCGGTTCGTGGTTCGTTGAAGAGTTGACCGACGAGATGGAGCGTGAAGCAGAAATTATCTTTGCCCAGATCAGCAAAATGGGTGAAGGTTCGATGCTCGAAGGTTGTATTCGAGGGATCGAGGAAAACTGGTTTCAAGGTCGTATCTCCGACTCCGCCTATGAACTGGAGCGATCCTTCAATTCCGGCGAACGCGTCGTCGTTGGCGTGAATGAGTTCCTTGAGGGAAATAACGAAGACGACCTCGCCACGTTGCGCATCACCAACGCCGACGAACACAAGCAGCTCGCGCGACTCAACCAAGTTCGCGCGGACCGTGACGACGATCAAGTCCGCACGGCCCTAGAGCGTCTCTCGCGCGAGGCGAGCGATCCCGAATTGAATCTGATGCCCGCGCTCATCGACGCCGCCAAAGCGTACGTCACCGTAGGAGAAATGATGACCGCCCTGGCCGGCGTCTTTGGTCGACACGTAGAGATTCCCTCGCTGTGAACGTGCGCGTGCTCGTAGCCAAAGTCGGGCTCGACGGCCACGACCGAGGTATCAAAGTTGTCGCGCGACTTCTTCGCGACGCGGGCATGGAAGTCGTGTACACGGGGCTCTTCCAAACGCCCGAAACAGTCGCGACGGCCGCAATCCAAGAGGACGTCGACGTCGTCGGTCTCTCGATGCTCTCAGGAGCACACATGACCCTCGCGCCTCTGGTAGTTGAAGCTCTTCGAGAGCGTGGCTCGGATATTCCTGTCGTTCTTGGCGGCATCGTACCGCCCCAAGACTTGGATGAACTGCGAGAACTTGGTGTCGCGGCGGTCTTTGGCCCCGGCGCCAGCGCCGAGGAGATCATTTCAAAGATCAACGGCATCGTCTCGCACTCGCGCTAACGCACCGTCCGAGAGTTCTCGGCGCCTCGCCACCACTGATTTAGAACGCGCTCGCTAGAGTCATGGCGACCATCTGATTGGAGACAACATGCTCAAGGGTTTCAGAAACTTTCTCATGCGCGGGAATCTCATTGTCGTCGCCGTCGGACTCGTCGTCGCGCTGGGCTTCAGCACTCTCATTTCGGCCTTTACGACCAACATCATCGCGCCCCTGATTAACGCCCTCGCGGGCGACAGCGCAGGCGGACCGGGACTCGGTTGGACGCTCAACGGTCAGTTCATCGCGCTCGGAAAATTCATCTCCGCCATCATCTACTTCATTATCTTTATGGCGGTCGTCTACTTCGTCCTCGTCGTACCGTACCGCAGGTACATGGCGAAACAGGGAACGCCCGTCTTTGATATACCCGCCCCCCTCGCTCCCACCAAGACCTGTCCCGAGTGTCTCAGTAGCGACCTTCCGGTCGCCGCGACGAAGTGCCTGCACTGCGCGAGTGTCGTCGCTTAATCTCCAGCTCCCACGGAGGATCAGCATCAACGTGGTTCAATCGGACCGATTCCGTGGCGTCACGGTCGTCTTTTCACCACGACCACGCGAAGCGCGCCGTAACATTGAACCACTGCTCGGTGCGGCGAGACGACAGTCATTGGAGGGTCAGTGATTCCCATTTTGACGAGCGCCGAAATGCGCGACGCCGACGCCAGGGCCGGTGCTCTGCGAGGCGTTGACGCGCTGGTTGGACTGGCGGGCACCGCCGTCGCGCTCAACGCCCAGCAACTACTGCACTCGTGCTACGGCAAGCGCGTTGGGGTGTTTGCCGGTCCCGGGCTGAACGGAGCCGACGGACGTGTCGCGGCGGCGTGGCTGACGTCGCGCGGAGCGCGCGTGGACGTCATTGGATGGGACAACCTGCCGCCGCTTCTTAACGGGTACGACCTCGTGGTCGACGCCGCCTTTGGTCTCGGCTGCACGCGACCCTTCATCGCGCCGAAGGTGTCGCCCGGCACCCTCGTTCTTGCGGTTGACCTTCCCTCTGGTGTGGACGCCGACTCCGGTGAGCTACTCGGCGAACCGATGAGCGCCACCGCGACCGTCGCACTCGGTGCTCTTAAACCCGCTCACCTCTCTGGTCCAGCCGCGTCACTGACCGGAGAACTGCGTTTCGCCGGCTTGGGGATCGTGACAACCTTCGACGACGCTCTGGTCGAGGACGCTGATCTGGCATCGCTTCTTCAGTTCAACCTCAGCGATCACAAATGGGACCACGCGGTCGAGGCACTCGTTGGCTCCTCGCTCATGCCCGGGGCCGCTGAACTGGTCGTTCGCGGGGCCATGGCCGGCGGAGCGTCCATGATCCGTCTCGCCAGTCGTGGCGACGTAGCCTCTTTCATTCAACTTCCCCCTGAAGTCGTTCACTCAACGGAATCGGCGGTCGATTCCCGTTGCCGGGCTGTGGTAGCGGGTTCCGGTCTAGGTCCCGGCGCCTCGGCGTGGTTGCGCGAACGCCTAGCTGGCGTGACGTGTCCCGTTGTTCTCGACGCCGACGGACTCGACCGCTCGCTCATCGACGAGCTCTCGCCACGAGACGGTTCGTGGGTCCTCACGCCTCACGAAGGTGAGTTTGTCCGCCTCACGGGTCGACCTCTTGGGACGAATCGATTTGATGAAGTGCGTGCCCTCGCTCACGCCACTGGTTGCGTCGTTCTCCTCAAGGGTCCAACGACCGTGATCTCGAATCCTTCTGGAACGCTGCGGATAGTGACGTCGGGGACTCCCGCCCTGGCGACCGCGGGCACCGGCGACGTTTTATCGGGACTCATCGCGGCGACCATTGCCCGAGGACACAACCCCTTAGAAGCCGCGGCGCTCGCCGCCCACCTTCACGGTCGAGCCGGTGCTCGTTTGACGCTTTATACCTCAGCGAGTGACGTCGTCACCGAAGTTCGCAAACTCCTGGGCGCGCTACGTCCTAGTGGTCACTGACAGATCGACTAGATGTTGTCAATCCTTGCATCGAACCATTCCCGTCGCCGCCAACCAGTAACTTAGGAAGACCATGGCGCCACCGCACGATTCTCTGGCACTTTCTCTAGAACACGTCTCTGTCCACTTTGAGGGGCTGAGAGCTTTGAATGACGTTTCCTTTACGGTCTCCTCGGGTGAGGTCGTAGGAATGATCGGACCCAACGGCGCCGGTAAGACAACGGCGTTCAACGTCGCTTGCGGATTCGTTAAACCCTCGGAAGGACGCGTCCTTTTCCCCAGCAAGGGCCTCGAAAATCTCAAACCTAACCAACTCGCTCGCGCCGGCGTTGCGAGAACGTTGCAGGGAGTAGGACTCTTTCCCCACTGCACGGTTCTAGAGAACGTGATGGCGGGGGGCCAGCTTCGCGCGAACGGTGGATTCATTTCCAGCCTTTTGTCGTTGCCGGCTGGCGTGCGCGCCGAACGAGCACTTCGCGACGACGCGTTCGCCATGCTGGAAAGCCTCGGCATCGCCAAGATGGCGACGAGACTGCCCTCGGCCATTCCTTACGGTGTCGCAAAAAAGGTCTCCGTGGGGCGAGCGTTGATGTGCAATCCGACGCTCTTACTACTGGATGAACCGGCGTCCGGACTTGACGAAGCCGAACTCGAGGATTTCGCGGCACTGATCACTGAACTGCGCAACAAAATGGGTGTTCTACTCGTAGAACACGACATGGAGTTCGTGATGCCACTGGTCGATCGATTGGTGGTGCTCAACTTCGGCGAGGTGATCGCTACGGGAACGCCCAACGAAGTCCGCAACAACGAAGACGTGGTGGCCGCGTACCTTGGGGTGGACGAATGATTGAGGTCGAAGAACTGTCGGTCTCGTACGGAGCCGTCCAAGCACTGCGCGACGTCTCGTTTCTCGCCGAAACTGGAAAGATTACGGCCGTACTGGGAGCCAACGGCGCGGGCAAGACGACCTTGCTGCGAACCATTAGCGGCCTGAAGGAGTCGGTGAAAGGGAACATCACGTTCGACGATCACTCCCTCATTCACAAGAAACCAGAGAACATCGCGCGGCTCGGCGTGGGACACGTACCCGAAGGTCGAGGGGTCATTAGCGAGTTCACGGTGGAGGAAAATCTACGCCTGGGCGCAATGATGGCGAAAGTCGATCTTGCGGCGGGGCTCGACGAACAGTACGCGCAGTTTCCAGTCTTGGGAGAACGACGTAAGCAACACGCCGCCAAGCTCTCCGGGGGCGAACGTCAGATGTTGGCCATGGCCCGCGCCCTCATCGCCCAACCTTCAGTTCTTTTACTCGACGAACCATCGCTCGGACTGGCCCCGCTGGTAACGGCGCAATTGATGCACACCATCCACGATCTGTGTGCGTCCAAGGGTCTGACCGTGATTCTCGTTGAACAGAATGCGTCAACCGCACTTCGAATCTCAGACCACGCCGTCATTCTCTACCTGGGTCGAGTAGTGGCCAACGACGTGGCTACCAACGTCATCGCCGACGAGAATCTGCGTCAGTACTACTTGGGGATGGTTGAGTAATGGACGCATTCCTCACCTCGAGAATCATCTCCGACGTCCTCGAAGGTCTCACGAACGGCGTCATCTACGGCCTGGTGGCCCTCAGTTTGGTGTTGATCTGGCGATCGACGGGCATCTTGAACTTTGCCCAGGGTGCGATGCCCATGTTCGCCACCTACATCGGCATGGTGGTCTTCGCCCACAAACTGAACTTCTGGTTCTTGGCTGCTATCGCCATCGTGGCGGGATTCGCTGTCGGCGGCATTACCGAACGCGTGCTCGTTCGCCATCTGTACGGCAAACCGGAGCTAAATCCGATCGTGGTGATGGTTGGCTTTTTGATTGTCCTCGAAGGTGTGGCGGCCGCCATCTGGTCGACGACCCCTCGTGGTCTTCCGAGCCCCTTCTCGCCCATCGACTGGCACCTCGGCGGCCAACCCTTCGCACTCTCCCCCTTCGCCGTCTACGAGATAGTTACGGCACTTATCGTCATGACCCTTGTTGCGTGTCTGTTTCGCTTTACGAAGCTCGGACTCCAGTTGCGGGCCTCGGCAATCGCGCCCGAAGTCTCACGACTCCTCGGCGTGCGGGTCGGGCGAATGCTGACCCTCGGTTGGATCCTCGCGACCGGAGTGGGCACCATCGTCGCCGTTCTCGTATCCTCCAACTTCTTCACGGGCTTAACCCCTCAAGTAATGGACGGAATCTTCGCGTTTGGTTTCATTGCCGCTGCGGTAGGCGGTCTTGACAGCCCCGTCGGCGCGATAGTCGCGGGCGTGTCGATGGGCATCATTCTCCAGTTCGTAGGAGACTTTTTGAACTCCAACGCCATCATCGTTACCGCGCTAATAATTCTTATTATCAGCTTGATGATTCGTCCGAACGGACTCTTCGCCAAGAGTACGGCGAGAAGAGTCTGATGAGAAGGCTCACGGATAAACGTCTGGCCCTCACCGCGACTTGCCTCATTGTTGGCGTCATCATCATCGCTCTGTCGGCTACGACGGTTCGAGTCGGTGCCGTCCTGGCGCTCATGCTCGTGGTAGGAATCGCCGGTATCTCGACGGTCACCACCAAGAGACTTCGAAAGGCTCACCCGGTGCTCACTCGGGCCGCCGTGACCCTGTTAGTGCTCGACGCGTCACTTTTCGCCACGTACTTCTTCTCATCGATCACCAACTTCAATTTGGCCATCGGCGCCGCAATGTCAATTGTGTTGCTAGGACTTTCGTTTCTCACAGGTGCGTCGGGTCAAATCTCCTTGGGCAACAGCGCGTTCATGGGTGTGGGGGCGCTCGCCGTCGCTATTTGGGCGAATCATCACGCCTCCACGCCAATCTTCGTCACCCTCATCATCGCGATTGCCAGCGGCGCCGTTGTCGGCCTGCTCCTCGGACTGCCGGCAACGCGACTTAGGGGGCCGTATCTCGCGGGCATGACGCTGGCCTTTGCCGTCGCGTTCCCCTCGATAGTGAACTCATTCAGTTCGTGGACGGGGGGTGACGCGGGCCTGCAACTTCCCACCGCGGTCTCGGCCCCCCGATGGCTTTCGAGCATCTTCGGCTCCCACGCGTCGCTGCTGACACTAAACACGGTGTGGATAACCGATATAACGATTGTCGTCACGGGCGTCGCGTTCTTCTTCATGGCGAACCTCTTCGCGAGCCGTACCGGGCGAGCCATGCGGTTGGTCAGAGACAACGACGTGGCAGCAGAGCTCGCCGGGGTCTCGCTTCCCCGAGCGCGCGTCATTGCCTTCATGGTCTCATCGGGCTACGCGGCTCTTGGCGGAGCTCTTTGGACGCTCATCAATAATTCTGTCTCTCCGCCGACGTACTCACTCGCGCTCTCAATCACGATCTTGTCGCTCGTGGTCATTGGTGGAATTGGCACGCTGCCCGGAGCCTTAATCGGAGGCGTCATCTACGCGTATTCAACCAACGTCATCTCGTGGTTCACGGCACACACCGGCATCAACTCTCAAGGAAATCTTGCGAGCCAGTTACCGGGCATCATCTTTGGCGGACTACTCATCGTGACGATGCTGTTTGCGCCCATGGGTATCGTGGGTGCCGCTCGTCGACTCTGGGCCAAGCGTCGTCTTCGAACCGTGGCCTGACTTGCAATGGTGCTTTGGCGCACGTACGCTCCAAGCAGGCTTTAACTTACAGGGGGAAATTACCACATGAAGAACATAAATACGCGTCGACTGGCGTCCGTTGGTGCAGCGTTCGCGCTGTGCGCGGCACTCGTGGCGGCTGGGAGTTCACTGGCCAGCGCTGGGGCGACCAAGACGCCAGGGCTCACGTCGAAACAGATCACCATTGGGGCCACGGTACCGTTGACCGGCATCGCCTCCTCTGGCTACAACGAGGTCGCCAAGGCGGCTAACGCCGTCTTTAACTACGTGAACAAAAAGGGCGGCATCAACGGTCGCAAGATCAAGTACATCCTCAAGGACGACTGCTACGGGACCCCCGGCTTCGGCTGCACCGGTACCCCGAGCACCGTCACGCAGACCCACGCGCTACTTTCAGTACCGGTCTTCGCCACCGTGGGTTCACTTGGCACACCTACGCAGGACTCGGTTCGCTCACTTCTCAAGCAAAATGGAGTACCGCAACTCTTTGTGAACTCCGGTTCACGGGACTGGAACAATCCGACGACCTACCCTGGTCTCTACGGATGGCAGACCAGTTACAACGAGGAAGGCAAGATATTCGCCAAGTACATCAACGCCACGTATTCGGGCGCGAACGTCTGCTTCTTGGGACAAGGTGACGACTTTGGGACCGACGGCCTCGCTGGCTTGGTTGGTGGTGGCCTAACGCCCCTCGACACTCAGCTCTACAGTGTCGGCGCCCTCGTAGTGTCGCAAGGTGCTTCATTAGCGCCCTACGTCGCTCGATTCCAGAGTGAAAAGTGCACGGTCGTCGTACTCGACACGATTCCCGGTGCCACTGACGCGGCGCTAGGAGCTGCACTCAAGTTGGGCTACACGCCACACTGGGTAATTTCCAGTGTCGGTTCGGACCCGTCGACCGTCTACGCCCCGTTCGCCTCAT
>Ga0208357_1002807_pt1 | contig 11225 bp, 14 predicted proteins | sample NGESurdeep092012_6_FD_184487 | JGI IMG/M metagenome (GOLD analysis project Ga0208357, IMG submission 184487) | Arctic peat soil microbial communities from Barrow, Alaska - NGEE Surface sample F52-2 deep-092012 (SPAdes) | ecosystem: Environmental > Terrestrial > Soil > Wetlands > Peat ... | reverse complement strand
TAAAGTAGAGACCTCTTCGGGGGTGTAGCTCAATTGGTAGAGCGCTACGTTCGCAATGTAGAGGCAGTGGGTTCGAATCCCATCACCTCCACCAAAGACCGCCTTCAACAAGTGACGTGGTGAAGAAGTCATGAGCAAATTTGACGATGACCCTGAAGGCGCAGGCGATTCCTCTTCACGCGACCACGAAGGATTTCGCCACACTCGGACCTCCGCCGCGTGGGTTGCCGTGGTGGTTGCGGTCATTTTTGGTATTGCATTAATTGACTTCATTGCACAGAACACACGTCACGTCCGTATTGAATTCTTCTGGGCGAGCGGATACATACCGGTAGCCGTTGCTCTACTCGGTGCCGCGCTCGCGGGCGCGGTGGTGGTACTCGCGATAGGAGTAGGCCGCGTGGCGCAACTTCGTCTCAACATTCGACGACAGCGACGCGGGCCAAAGCCATCGTCTCACGTTGGGCCCAATGAGGACGATCGCGACGCTTCCTCTGTCGATGACGAGAACTAACTAGAGGAAACGAAGAGCCGTGTGGCCCAGATGGATGCTGCTTGTTGGTTCTAAGAAAATGACAGCAACGCGTCACTATTCACCCGATTGCTGGAGTTTCTCAGAAAATTAAGAGTAACTTCACGAAAGCTCCTCCTTAATTTCTCAGTAAGGGTGGTACAATTCCCCCAGGACGCCAAGACCTCGCATCCTTTCGCCCAACCTTCGGTCGGGCCCGCACGAAAAGGGATTGACATGGTTTTTCTGGAACTGGCTCTAAGCGCTTTAGTTATCGCGGTGGTCGCGGTGGCTTATCGGCGGAATCTTACGAAACAACGGGGGCAACATCGCCAACCTCGCCGTCTGTGGGTCGCTCGCTTGGGGTTTGGTACGTTCGGCGTCGGTTTAGTAAGCCTTATGACACTGGTTGCCTTCAGTGGCCAGCCAGCTGTAGCTGCCACCAGTCTCACAATGGGCGCCGCGGCCCCGTACGCAGTGCTCGCGGGCTCGACGATTACCAACACGGGATCGTCGGTCATTACCGGCAGCATCGGACTTTCGCCAGGCACCTCAATTACTGGTTTCCCACCCGGGACCGTTACTGGGTCGACTGATCCGGCCAACGCCAATTCTCTGGCCGCGATGAACGCGTCGACCGCGGCCTATCTGGTGGCGGCGGGCGAGACGCCCTTTCAAACCGTCGCCGCTGGCACGCTTGGCGGAGGAGCCCCCCTGGTCCCTGGTGTGTACCAGTCAGCAAGTTCGCTCTCACTGACCGGCCCATTGACCCTTGACGCTGGAGGCGACGCGAACGCCGTCTTTATCTTCCAGTCCGGATCAACGTTAAAGACCGCCTCGGGCAGCTCGATTGTCCTCACGGGTGGCGCGCAGGCCTGCAACGTCTTCTGGCAAGTGGGCAGTTCGGCGACGCTCGGCACCACAACCGCTTTTCAAGGAACGATTCTCGCACAGACATCAATCACACTGAACACAGGCGCCACGGTCAATGGACGCGTACAGGCTCAAACGGGCGCGGTCACTCTTAACGGCAACACCGTTACCGTGCCGACCTGCTTGGCGGCTGTAGCAACGACGACAACGACCGTTCCCGCCACGACAACGACCGTTCCCGCCACCACCACCACGTTGCACCACACAACCACCACGAGCGCGGTAACGACAGCGACGGTTGTTCCGGTCGGTGCACCAGCAACTGGTGAAGGTGGCATGGCCGGATCTGGTTTGCCCCTTGGCCTCATAGGACTCGGAGCAATCGCTGTCGCTGCGGGAACTGCGACGGTCGCTGTGCGATCTCGTCGCCAACGCGGCGGATCATCTGGTGACCACACAAGTGGGTTATAAGAACAACACACGTCGCCAGTGGACCTGGTGGGGCATTACTGCAGTAGCGCTGGCCGTTGGGGTGGTTGCCCTCGTTGGTATGTTGCCAACGAGGGACCCCAAGGTCGCGGTACTGAACGTCGCGCCCGTTCGTGTAGTGGCATCGAAACCGACCGTGGCGTTAAAGATTCCTCGACTGCGTCCTATCCGACTCGAGATCCCGGCGCTGAGTATCAACACCTACGTCGGGACTCTCGGTCTCCAGCCCGACCATCAAGTGCAGGTGCCTACGAGTACCCACGTGGTCGATTGGTACAGGGACGGCGCAACGCCCGGTCAGATCGGTTCGTCGGTGATCTTGGGGCACGTTGATTCCTTCGTTGGCCCGGGCACGTTTTTCTACCTCAAGACGCTCAAGGGCGGTGATTCGATCACGGTGGTATTGGCAGACGGCACGGTCGAGCGCTATATCGTTTCCAAAGTTGTGCAGTACGCAAAGACGACGTTTCCCGATCAACTCGTTTACGGTTCGAATGGCTACCGCGAACTCAACCTCGTTACCTGTGGTGGGACGTTCGATCACGCGACTGGGCACTATGAGTCCAACGTCGTGGTCTTTAGTCGACTTGTGAAGGTGTCGACTCCGAAGAAGTAGTGCGACTTCCTTTCGAAGTGGCGAGATGTAAGAGTACTTTCGTGGACCTAAAGAACCTCGACGACGCGAAGATGCGCTACCACTTTGCAATGGCGCCCGAGGACTACGAACGCCTTCCTTTTTATTCTGCTCTTCTCCTACGCCTTGAAGAGGACGCACTCGCGCTCGAACTACTCGCGAGCGTTCGTGTCGAACAGCGCAACCCGATGCTCATCTTGGCGATTCTGCAGTTTTTGGCGCTTCGCGGTCACGTGGTGCTCGGACCGATTTACCACGACGCTCGACGCGGCGAACTCGCTGACCCCGACGACGCAGCTCGGCGCGTTCTTGACGTCATGCACGAGACGCCTGAACTCGTGCGAAGCGAACTCTGGCGCTCGACGCAAACGAACGAACCCGGACGCAGCGCCGTCTTGCAAGCGGTCATACGTGATCTGGCCATCGACGCGACGCCCACCATCAACATCATTGAAGTAGGCACGTCGGCCGGCATCAATCTCTGCTTCGATCAGTTTCCGGTTCGTGCGCACGATGACGGCAATCCCTTAACGCTGATCTGCGAAGACTTGACGCCGATAAATCGTACGCGTGCGATACCCACAGTGGCATCTCGTGTGGGCATCGATCCACACCCGCTCAATCTCGAGAGCGAGGAAGACCGTTGCTGGTTGAAGTCATGTCTGTGGCCAGAGGAACGACGTCGCCACGACCGCTTTGACGCCATTGTTAAGGAGCGGTCTTCGTGGCCGAGGGCAACAATTTTGACGGGACGAGCCCTTGAACGACTGGACGACGCGTTCGTGCTGTGCGACCCAGACAACTTGACCGTTGTCTTCAACACGTGGGTAGCTTTCTACTTCACGCCCGAGGAACGCGTGGACTACTTCAACAAACTGCAACGAAGGTGCGCGACACACAACGTGGCGTGGATATCGATTGAATCCCCGCTCGTAAAGGTGCCCGGCGTTGACCTCGATGAGGAGGCCCGCCACCGAGGCGCGTCCCAGATCGTGGTGACGCGGCCGGGCTCAACACCCACGCGCTGGGGCTGGTGTCACGCGCACGGGCGCTGGCTAGAGCGCTCGACGTCGTAGAAATTCTTCGTGACCTGGGAAAATAGATCGTAGGAGAATCATGGCCCCCTCGATTCTGTGGAAAAACTGCGCTTAAGTAGTTGGTATCTCCTCGTCTTGCTAGATAAATGGTGCATAAGTCATTTAATGCTGGGCAAAAGTATGTGATTTACCCTTCTGGCCTTGGTGAGAGGAAGAATCTCTGGCATGGTGTCTTTCGTAGTTCACGTAGTACCTGCCAACACAGGATCGACCCGAAAGGGGAGAAAGAGTGTAGGGGGATGAGGGGCCTCGCAAGAGGAACGGAATCCTTCTAACGGGCAGTGGAGTTCGGTCCACTGTTTGGAACTGGCGAATGGCGTGAAGTGCCTGCCATCAAAGGTGTTCTGTCCGACACGGAACATCGTTGGTGTGCCTCGGAAACCCCGAGGGGCGGGTGAGTTTCGGCTCACTGGTCACTCGGGGTTTTCGGCCGTCCGGGGACAATTTTAAATGAACTCCGAAGCGATCAATAGATCCAGTACCGGCGAACGAATTGATGGTCTTGATTGCCGAGACCTTGCTCAGCTTCAAGGGGGAATAGTGACTCAAAGATTCCTCCGCAACTCTCAATGGCCCGACGCGAAGCGATGTTGTTGTCGCCGCACGTCAAGAGGGTTCGATCAATCCCTTCAGCCCGAGTCAACACGAGGGCTTGGCGCAAGATCTCGGTCGCGTAACCCTTATTGCGGCGCGTGGGTATCACCGCGTAGCCAATGTGCCCACCCGTCGTGGCCAAAAACCCGCTGAGTTCGAAGCGCACCGAAACTCTGCCGACGAGCTCACCATCAACGTCAGCAACGAGTTGCACCGCGCGGACTTGATCCTCTGAAAGGTTTGCGCCACGGCGCTGATCGTCGAGTACTCGCAGAAAATCTGACCACGATTTTGTAGCGTCCCAGGAGAGGAGGAAGTGGAAGTCATCGGCGAGCAACGCTTCATGCGCGGCGAGTGCTGGCGCTTCGTCGTCAACTTGGTAGGGGCGAAGTCGTAACGTCATCGATTCAGCGTATCGGTGGCCAAAGGTTTCGAATAGTCGATTGCTCGAATCATTTCACGACGAACGAAGCGCTCACCCTTTTTAAAAGTGACTTATCAAAACAGCGACTGTGGCTCGAGGGGTTCAGTGAGTTCGGGTCCATCGTTCTTCACCGATCCAACGGCCGTACCGACGCCGTAGTGGCTGAGCGTGCCCTTGGGCGCTGGGCGTAGCAGCAGCATTCGCTCATCGGGTCCGTAGTCAGCGACGTTGAGCCATGTTTCAACGTCCTCGGGAGCGAGCACGACTGGCATGCGGTCGTGAATCTCGTCCATGTCGACGTTGGGCGTCGTCGTGATAACGGTGCACGTCGCGAGAGGTTCGCCGCCCTCGTCCTCGGGGTTGCGCCAATGTTCGTAGAGTCCAGCGAGGAGGAGGGGTTCTTCGTCGCTGCGTGTAAAGAAGTGGGGTTGGCGATTACGAGCGGGGCGATGATCCCATTCGTAAAAGCCATCGACGGGCAGTACGCAGGGGCGCTTCGCGAAGGCGCTACGAAATGATGGTTTCTCGGCGACAGTTTCACCGCGTGCGTTAAAGAGTTTGTTGCCGATCTTGTCGTCTTTCGCCCAACTCGGCACCAGTCCCCAGCGGTAGCGATTAAGCACGCGCGTTTCGTCATGCTCACTGACACCAAAGAGACGGCGCTGGGGACCGACGTTCCAACTGGGGTGTCCCTCGGGATCGATGCCCGCGGCTAGGGCCGCGTCGAGGAATCGAGCCAGTCGAGCCGGTGGGCTAAAGAGGGCGACGCGACCACACATAGGACTAGTTTGTCTTGATTTGCTGCCATTGGCGCGTGTTACGCCGAGTGACTACTCGGTGACGTGTAACTTGACAAACCCAGATTTACGTGGGACAATTAGGCATGGAGAAAATCACCTTTAGCAATATGGCCCTTTGGATTACTAGCGAATCAGACGCCTATGAGTACATGGAGAACCTCCGTTGGCCCGATAAGCCCTACTGCCCTCACTGTGGGTCTATCAACGACCACTACTTCTTAAAGCCCGACAATGGGATTTCTCGCAAAACCACCAGAGGCGCAGTCTCCGAGCGTCGGGTGTGGAAGTGCAAGGACTGTCGCAAGCAGTTCTCCGTGACCACCGGGACGGTCTTTCACGGCTCCAAAGTCTCTCTGCGAATCTGGCTCTTTGTGTTCTTTGAGATGTGCGCGAACAAGAACGGGATCGCCGCGAGAGAGATTTCTCGCAAGTACGGCGTCGCCCCCAAAACGGCTTGGTTTATGACTCAGCGAATTCGTGAGGCCATGATGAACGACTCATCGGGCAAGTTGTCAGGCAACATCGTGATGGACGAGACCTACATTGGTGGCAAGCCTGAGAACTGGCACAAGAACGACCCTCGCAGGGCCAAGAACGGCAACACAACCTCTCCGAAAACGGCTGTCGTTGCGCTCATCTGTAAGGAGTCTGGCGAGGTGCGCACAAAGGTACTCACCACTGTTTCAGGGCCAAACATTCGCCAGATCATCAAAGAGAACATCGAGACTGGCACGTCCGTACTTCACTCAGACTCAGCCGGTGTCTATCGCACCATTGGTAAAGAGATGGTGGCGCACCGCGTAGTGAATCACCACGCCGGTCAGTACGTCACGGAGCTTTCGGACGGAACCAACAAGGCCGAGAATTTCTTTAGTCAGTTGAAAAGGTCCATCAGTGGGACTCACCACAACATCAGCCCAGAACACTTAGGTCGTTACCTAAGCGAGTTCGCGTACCGTCATTCAACCCACGCGATTAGTGACACGGAACGAATGGTGCGACTTATGGGTCAGGTTCACGGAAAGCGCGTTAGCTATCGGCCACTAACGCAAAGCTGAGCGCGCTCTTCTAACTCTCGCCACGCTTCGAGGGCGTCGCTGAATCGTCCTCGCGCTTCTTCTTGCGTTCCCCCGACAACACCAATCCGATAGGGGAAGTCGGGGGCCGAATATGCCATCCATCCGGCAGGTGTCTCTCGGCACAACGGTTCACACAGTCCTCGCATCACGTCACCCTTTCAATTTTGATGACTTTCATTCAATAATTTTAGTGCCAATCACCTTTAAATTAAAGGATTTTCTGCGTAGTAGTATTGTGAGTTGACAAGGTAATACGTTAGTAGTAGTATTATGACTACTACAGAAAGGACCGTAATCATGCCACTTCAGCCCGCAGGCCAAGCGCCATACACTTCAGTCGCCGCAGCACTTATAGCGATCGAGACTTTTCGTGATCGTGGTTTCAGCCCACTCACGCCAGATGCGCTGATTCGCGCAGGAGTCCCAGAAAGCCTTGCCCGCCGTACTGTGCAGAGCCTACGTCTTCTAGATCTGGTTGATGATGATGGCAAACCGACTGCACAGTTTGAGGCTCTTCGACAAGCACGTGGCGAAGACGAGTTTCAGGCCCGGATGCAAGAATGGATTCGCGGCGCTTATGCGGACGTACTTCAATATGTAGACCCATCAACTGACTCCTACGACCGTGTGGTTGAGGCGTTCCGTACATTCGAACCTCATGGTCAGCGACGATCGATGGCATCGTTACTTGTCGGTTTGTGGCGTCGCGCGGGTCTTCCAACTGAGGCAATCGGGGTTGGTGGAGCTTCAACGGAAGACTCGGCTCGCGCACCACGGAAGCGAACACAGGCGAAGAAGATCGGGAGCGTGTCACGTTCGGCATCCGTTGCAAAGTCGTCAACACGAAGTCAGTCTCAACAATCAGACTCAACGTCAGAACTACCCCCCGGACTTGTTGGGCTGCTACAGCAAATCCCTAAGGGAGGGAAGCCATGGACGCTAGAGACACGCTCGGCCTTCCTTGAGGCGTTTACCGCCGTTCTTAATTTCACCGTTCCGGTTGGTGACCCCGAGTCGCACGATCTCGACCCCGAAGAAGAGGAGCATTGATGCGTAGAAGATGAGTCGCTCCCAGACCCTTTTGTGGACTGGACCTCTTTTAACGGGTGGTCTCGTCGCGGTCTGGGAGCTAACCCTTCGGGGCACGTCTGGTTGACTGCCGCTTCCTGTCATGTTGCTGGTATCGGGTCCAATCCCCGAGTGCTCCACTCAGAAATCATCACCGCTTCCGAACGCATTCTAGTTCATTTTTGGGTTTCTGTTTGTAACTTGTCAAACCCAAAGTAGAATCGTGTTATGCCACGCGAAGCCTTTGAGGGCTATGACGAGCCAGTCAACATTGACATGGACCCCGAAGAAGCGTTGAAACTACTCTTGCAACAGCGCGCGAAAGACGTTGTAGAGGTTGATAAAAACTAAGGGGTCTTTCGACCATCGATTCGCACGTCCTTACCTTGAATGTCCCCACTCTCCTGGACAATGGCAGTCCCGCAGTCGATGAATCCAACTCTATTGAGGTTGACTGTGCCCCCCTGGTTGTGAATTCCAATTCCAAAATTTTGGAGGTTTACGTCCGTCATGTTCACGCCACCGCCCGGCCCAGTAATTATGGCCGGGACTGGGACAATAGTGCTCGATTGCGAAAGTCGCGTTCCTGGCAGACACGGGATCCGCAAGGCAGGAGTTGGTGGCTCAACAAACTTCTTGGTGGTCACGCGACCAGTATTAGAGCCGCTTTTCGTCCTCTTCACCATAAGGTTCCCCATCCACTGAGAGCCCCTTTGAGCGTAGTTCTCCTCCGGTTTGTTTGATCCCTGTATCCATCCCTGTAATGGTGGTGTCTTCGAAGTACGCCGTTCCGCCACGAATATCTAATCCAGTACTCCGCTTTGATGGTGCGGAAGTTTTCACCGCCTCCTTGGATCTCCATCTCCTGATAGGAGATGACCGCCAAACCGTCACACTGATAAAAAAGACGAATAGACCAAGGGAGGGATAGCCGATCCACGTAGACCAGTGAAAAGCGGCGGCGGCAATGCTCAGAAAGCCCAAGGCCAGACCTGCGCTTCCCTCTGCTCTGGTTTCTTGTCGAGGTGAGATGCGCGCCATCTCGCCACCCTACCGTGGCGTGGGTTTGTCAAGTTACACGTCACCGACTACTCTTACGAACATATGTTCGCTTTTTCACCACCTCGCCCCTCCCTTTCTCCAGAACTCCTCGCCACCTTGCGGCCCGTGTCATTGGCGAAGAGCCGCACGTTGCCCCTCGGTGAGCCATGGCGCGCGCTCGTTCCAGGCGGTGCCCTGCGGCGCGGTTCAACCGTCGTCGTGGAGGCACCGATTGGCCTTGGGGGGCTCAGTCTCGCTCTGAGTCTCTTGAGTGAGTCCAGCACGCTTGGTCACTGGGCGGCTGTTGTTGGCGTGGATGATCCCGGCGTCGTCGCGATGGCCGAACTCGGTGTTGATCTACGTCGCGTGCTTTTCGTGCCGCGTCCAAGAGGTGCGTGGGCGGAGTCGGCGGCCGATCTTCTTGACGGTGTTGATCTTTTGCTCGTGCGCCCGCCTTCGCGCCCCGCCCACGGGGCCGTGCGTCGCTTGATGGATCGGGTGCGTGAACGTGGCACCGTGTTGATCGCGCTGAGCGAACCTCGCGCCCCCTGGCCACTGCCAGCCGACCTCTTCTTCAGCGTCACCCAAGCTGAGTGGGTCGTGTCGTCACGACTCGACGCGCGCTATCTCACCGTTCGCGTGAGCGGTCGCGGTGAAGCGGCCCAGAGTGGCGAGCACGTGGTGGTCGTGCCGAATCGTCGCGGACGCGCCGAGGCGAGTTAGGTGGAACAACTACTCGCTCTTTGGATCGAGCCGCTCGCTGTTGAGCAGTCCGACGGTTCGACGCTCCGCGACACACTTGCCCTGCTCGACGCGTTAAGCGCGCTCTGTCCCTTCACCGAGGTGGTGCGTCTCGGCCTGTTCGTACTACCACTGCGCGGACCGAGTCGATTCTTCGGTGGTGACGAGGCGGTCGTGCGCGCAGTAGGGCAGATAGTTCTTGACGTCCTGGGTACGGCGCCGCTACTTGGTGTCGGTGAAGGACTCTTCTGTGCCGAACTCGCGGCACGTCACGAGGTGATTGTGCCACTCGGTGCGAGTGACGTCTTTCGCCGTGCTCAACCGCTCAGTGTGCTGGGCCGTAAAGATCTCGCGACCACGTGTGAGCGATTGGGGCTGCACACGCTGGGTGCCTTCGCCGACCTCGAACCGGCGCGGGTCGCGGAGCGTTTCAACAAGCACGCACTCGCACTGCACCGCGTGGCGCGCGGCGAACTCTCTGAGATGGAGGGCCAGCGTGATGTTCGCCTCGCGAAGCGTCTCGCGCAGTTGCGAGGCGAGGACGATCTCTTCGAAGAGCAGACGGGTTTCTTTGGTCAGCGAGGCGCCGGCGACGATCGAGCCGACGCCGCCGCGCACCGGGTGCGCCGACGCCTCGGCGCCGACGCCATTGTTGTGGCGAACCTGTGTGGCGGCCGCGCACCTGAAGATCGTGCCACGCTCGTGCCTTGGGGCTCACCGCTTTCGAACGTGCGCGATCTTGCACCGTGGCCCGGTCAGCTCCTGGCGCCCTCGCCAGCAACGACGCTGGCTCATCAGGTCCCGGTGCAACTGCGCGACGTGAATGATCACCCCGTGGTGATGGGGGCTCGTGGCTCACTGAGCGCCGAGCCAACGGCGATCATCTTCTCCTCGCCACTTCGTCGCGAGATCGCCTGGCACGCCGGCCCCTGGCCCCTCGTTGAGCGTTGGTGGTCGCGTAAGCGTCACCGTGCGCACGTGCAGATGGTGCTCGCGACTGGTGAGGCGTTGTTAGTGGTGGCCGAAGCTAGTCAGTGGTGGCTCGTCGGAATCTATGACTGATGGGGCTGTATGGAGAACTACACGCTCATTCGGGCTTTAGCTTCTTAGACGGCGCGAGCGACCCCGAGGAGTTGGTCGTTGAAGCGACGCGCCTAGGGCTCTCGGGCCTCGCGCTCTGTGATCATCACGGGCTCTACGGCGTGGTGCGTTTTTCTGAAGCGGCCCGTGCGCTCGGCCTTAGAACCGTCTTTGGTAGTGAGATCACAATTGGCGCGAGCGATGAGCGCGTCGGCGTGAGGGACCCCTCAGGTGAACACCTCGTGATACTCGCTCGCTCGCCCGAGGGCTACGCGCGTCTTTCGAGGACACTCGCGATCGCGCACCTCGAACGGGGCGAAAAGGGCGCGCCACGTTTCACGCTCGACGAGGTCGCGAGCAGCGCGCACGGGTGGTTGATATTGACGGGATGTCGCAAGGGTCCTCTTACGAGAGCGTTGATGGACGAGGGGCCGCGCGCCGCGCAGCGTTCTTTGTCACGACTGATTGAGCGCTTCGGTCGTGAGAACCTGGCGGTTGAGATCTGGGACCACGGCGCGCCCAATGACATAGCTCGCAACGACGTCTTGGCCGAGTTGGCCGTGCGCGCTGACGTGGCGGTCGTGGCGACGAACAACGTGCACTACGCGACGCCGCGTGACTTTCCCAGGGCCAACGTGCTCGCGGCGATACGAGCGCGCCAGAGTCTCGAGGAGATGGAGGGCTGGCTCAGTGCGTCGCCCCTCGCGCATTTGCGAAGTGACGCCGAACAGCGTCGACGTTTCGCTCGCTGGCCGGGCGTCGTGGACCGCGCCGGTGAACTCGTCGCCGAGTTA
>Ga0208357_1002806_pt1 | contig 11232 bp, 10 predicted proteins | sample NGESurdeep092012_6_FD_184487 | JGI IMG/M metagenome (GOLD analysis project Ga0208357, IMG submission 184487) | Arctic peat soil microbial communities from Barrow, Alaska - NGEE Surface sample F52-2 deep-092012 (SPAdes) | ecosystem: Environmental > Terrestrial > Soil > Wetlands > Peat ... | reverse complement strand
CCGGGGAAGGGCCGCCGGGGTCCGTCCTGTCGGCCATCCGGGGGCTCGGTCGGATGACCGCCGGCGCCCGCACCCGGCTCCCCGAGGCCAAGGTCGCCCTCGATTCCGGCGCCCGCCGGATGGGCGGCCACGCCGGCCGTTTCCAACGCGCCTGGCGCCGCGCCGCACGCTGAGAAGCGGCGGGCCCGGTCCCTCCGGGCCTCCCCCAATGACCCCCATAGGATCGGTCGAGGGAGCCGAAGCTGGAGGTGGATGGTGGCGGACGATGTCCTGGAGGTGGCCGACAAGCTCTGGCGGGGCGAGATCGACGTCACCCAGATCCACCCCGTCGGGGGCTACATCGGCGGTCTGGCCGAGGTGGCCGACGGTGTGGCCTTCGTCCCTTCGTTCGCCAATGTCTCGGCCTTCGCCACCGGTGACGGTCTGGTCCTCGTCGACACCGGATCGGCCTTCGTGGCCGCCGCCGTCCACCAGACGTTGCGGGGATGGTCGGATCTCCGACTCGACACGGCCATTTACTCCCACGGCCACATCGACCACGTCTTCGGCGTGTCGGTCTTCGAGGAGGAATCTGTCGGACGGGGCTGGCCGGCGCCCGTGGTCATCGCCCACGACGCCCTACCGGCCCGGTTCGACCGCTATATCTTCACCGCCGGCTACAACGAGATCATCAACCAGCGCCAGTTCGGCGTCCCCGGCCTCCGGTGGCCGACGACATACCGCTACCCGGACCGCACCTACGCCGACCGGTTGTCGCTAGAGGTCGGTGGTCAGGAATTCGATCTTCACCATGCCCGGGGGGAGACCGACGATCACACCTGGACGTGGATCCCCGACAAGAAGGTGCTGTGCAGCGGTGACCTGTTCATTTGGGCTTCCCCCAACGCCGGCAACCCCCAGAAGGTCCAGCGCTACCCCCGGGAATGGGCCGTCGCCCTGAGGGAGATGGTGGCCCTCGGCCCCGAGGTTCTCCTCCCTGGCCACGGCTTCCCTGTCCTCGGCGCCGATCGGGTGCGCCAGGCCCTTTCCGATACGGCCGACCTCCTGGACTCACTGGTCGATCAGACCCTGGCCCTCATGAACTCCGGTGCCCGGCTGGACGAAATCCTCCACACCGTCACGGGACCTCCGGCCCTGCTCGACCGGCCCTATCTCCGGCCTGTCTACGACGAGCCCGAGTTCATCGTCCGGAACATCTGGCGCCTCTACGGAGGCTGGTGGGACGGCAACCCCGCCACCCTCAAACCGGCGCCCGAAACCGCTCTGGCCGTCGAGCTGGCCGAACTGGCCGGTGGCGCCGGCGTCCTGGCTGACCGGGCCTTGGCGCTGGCCGAGTCGGCCCCAGCTGGTCCGGACATGGCCACCAGCCTGCGCCTGGCCGCTCATCTGGCCGAGCTGGCCACCCTGGCTGCTCCGACCGATCCGGGGGCACACAGGGTGCGGGCCAGGGTCTTCACCCTGTGTGCCGAGGCGGCGACCTCCACCATGGCCAAGGGCGTCTTCGGCTGGGCCGCTCGCCAGTCCGACGGGCACATCGAGGACAGTTCCTGAGGCTGACCGACCAACTACTACTTGCCTGGCGCGGTTCGCTAAGGTCGGCGCCGTGAACGCCCCGACCACCGGCTCGACCGGCGCCGCTGCGCTCAAGCGTTACCCTCGGCGTCTGGCCCTGGCGGCCGCCGTCGCTCTGCCCTTCGTCCTCGGCGGCTGCCAGCTCCCGACCTTCTGGGGCTACCGCGGCTCTACCGCCCAGGCCCACGACGAATTCCGGCTGTGGTCCGGCACCTTCATCGCCGCCATCGTGGTCGGCGTCATCACCGGATTTCTGATCATCTGGTCGATCGTCCGCTACCGCCGCCGGTCCGACGACGTCCCCCGCCAGTTCCAGTACCACTTCGGCCTGGAAGTGGCCTACACGGTCATCCCCGTCATCATCGTCCTCATCCTCTTCGGCTTCACCGTGGTCACCGAAAATGCGGTGGACGATGTGGCCCCCCACCCGGCGGTCAGCGTCGACGTCAACGCCTTCCAGTGGGGATGGCAGTTCACCTACGCCGGCAAGGGTGTGAGCATCGAAGGCGAGACGCTCAATGACCCCGACCCGGTGGGTTTGAACGGAGCGGCCTGCGCTCCGGCCGACCACTGCCTCGGTCCCGGGCTCGTCGTCCCGGCCGGCAAGACGGTCCGCATCTACCTGCGCTCGAAAGACACCATCCACGGCTTCTACGTGCCTCAGTTCAACTTCAGCCGTTACGCACAGCCCGGGGTCCTCAACAAGTTCGACCTGACCGTCCAGCATTCAGGGATCTACCGGGCCCAGTGCACCCAGTTCTGTGGGCTCTACCACTCTGAGATGTTCTTCCATGTGGTGGCCCTGCCGCCGTCGCAGTTCCAGGCCTGGTTGAGTACCGAACAGAGCGCCACCACGGCCGCCGCCCGATCGAGCAGCGTCTCCGGCCAGGCCGCCACCGGCGCCACGGCGGCGACGGGGCACATATCCACTTCAACCAGGAAGGCGGCAGCATGACCGTTCTGGCCGAACGCCACGCTGTCCACGAGCACGCCGAGCACCACGAGGGTCCGACCGGGCTCCTCAAGTGGATGACGAGCACCGATCACAAGGTGATCGGGATGAACTACATGTACACCTCGCTGGTCATGTTCTTCCTGGCCGGGCTCATGGCCCTGGCCATCCGGCTCCAGTTGACCAGCGGAACGGGCGGCGTCCTCGGATTGTCCAACCAGCAGTTCGACGAGCTCTTCACCATGCACGGCAGCCTGATGCTGTATCTCTTCGCCGGGCCCTTCGCCTTCGGTGGCCTGGCCAACTTCATCGTGCCCCTGCAGGTCGGGGCGCCCGACATGGCTTTCCCCCGCTTGAACGCCCTCTCCTACTGGTTGTACCTGAGCGGATCCATCACCATGGTGCTCGGGTTCCTGAGCGCCGGCGGTGCCGCCGCCTTCGGCTGGGTCGGTTACGCCCCTCTGTCCGAGGCCACCTTCTCACCGGGAGCGGGGCCCGACCTCTGGATCCTGGCCATCGCCCTCACCGGCTTTTCGGCCATCTTCACCGCCGTCAACCTGGTGACGACCATCTTCTATCTGCGTTCACCGGGCCTCACCATGTTCCGGCTGCCCCTCTTCACCTGGGCCATGCTGGTCACGGCCATCCTCATCCTCATCGCCTTCCCCATCCTGACCGCAGCCATGGTCATGCTCTTCTCCGACCGGCACTTCCAGACCCACATCTATACGGTGGTGGGAGGAGGGGTGCCCGTCCTCTACCAGAACCTCTTCTGGTTCTTCGGCCATCCCGAGGTGTACATCCTGGCCTTGCCCTACTTCGGCATCGTCTCCGAGATCATTCCGGTCTTCTCCCGGAAGCCGATGTTCGGTTACAAGGGCATGGTCTTCGCCACCATGGCCATCGCCGCTCTCTCCACCGGCGTGTGGGCCCACCACATGTTCACCACGGGAACGGTGCTGCTCCCCTTCTTCTCGCTGCTCTCACTCCTGATCGCCGTGCCCACCGGCATCAAATTCTTCAACTGGATAGGAACCATGTGGCGGGGCCAGATCAGCTTCAAGGTCCCCATGCTGTTCTGCGTGGGGTTCCTCTTTGCCTTCTTGATGGGTGGCCTCACCGGCGTCATGCTGGCCTCGCCCCCCATCGACTTCGCCACCCACGACACCTACTTCGTGGTGGCCCACTTCCATCAGGTGCTCGTCGGCACGGCCGTCTTCGCCGGCTTCGCCGGCTTCTACTACTGGTACCCGAAGTTCACGGGCCGGATGCTCCGCGAGGGCCTCGGCCAGTGGCACTTCTGGCTCATGTTCGTCGGTTTCTGGGTGACCTTCATGCCGCAGTACAAATTGGGACTCGAAGGTATGCCCCGGCGGGTGGCCACCTACGTGCCCGGCCTCGACTGGCAGAACCTGAACATCGTCTCCACCGTGGGCGCCTTCGTGATCGCCATATCGTTCGTGTTCCTCCTGGTGAATGTCTGGGTGTCGTGGCGTAAGCCCGTGCCCGCCGGTGACAACCCGTGGGACGGTCACACCCTGGAATGGTTCGCCTCGTCGCCTCCCTCCCACCACAATTTCGAGAGGCTCCCGTCGGTGCGCTCCGAGCGCCCGGTCTGGGACTTCCACCACCCTGACGACCTGGTCATAACCCACAGCACCAACGGCAACGGCAAGCACCGCCACCCGGTCACCGTCGGTTCGGGTTCCGACGGCGGACACGAGTAGCGGAGGAGACGAGCCGTGCGCATCGAAGCCCTTTTCCTGATCGGTATCGCCATCTTCTTCGGCATCGTCGGCGCCGTCTACTGGTTCTGGTCCTACGAACAAGGTGGGACGGTCATGCTGGCCGGGACCACCCTGCTCGGGCTCCTTCCCGGTAGCTACTACCTCTGGTGGTCACGTCGGATGAAGCCACGACCGGAGGACCGGACCGACGCCTCCATCGAGGAGGGCCACGGTGTCATCGGGTCCTTCCCGAATTCGAGCATCTGGCCTTTTGTTCTCGGCATGGGGCTGTTCCTGGTCGTGCTGTCCCTCGTCTTCGGGCTCTGGCTGTTGGCCCCGGGCGCCGCTCTCGTCGTCTCCGCTCTGATCGGTGTCACCGTCGAGAGCCGACGCGGCGGCACCATCTGATCCACCGACGTCTCTCCGATCGGGCGCCGTCCGCCTGATCACGTTTGGGACGATCGAGTAACACCCTCCCGACGGCTCGGAAATGCGCGGTACTAAGGTGTCGCCGTGGCGGGAACGGTCTTCGAAGATGCCAAGCTCGGACCGGTCACCCTGCGGAACCGGATCATCAAGGCGGCCACCTTCGAAGGCGTGATGCCCGATGGGCTGGTCAGCGACAAGTTGATCGACTTCCACCGCCGGGTGGCGGCCGGGGGCGTGGGTATGACCACCGTGGCCTACCTGGCCGTCTCGCCCGAAGGTCGGACCGACAAGCGGTGCATCTGGCTGCGCCCCGAAGCAGCCGACGGGCTGCGTCGCCTCACCAATGCTGTCCATGATCAGGACGCCGCCGTGGCCGCCCAGATCGGACATGCCGGGCCGGTGGCCAACGCCCGGTCGAACGGATCACCGGCATTGGCCCCGTCGAAGGGCTTCAGCCCCATGGGCTCGCGACTGCACGGGGCGACCGTGGCCGACATCGAACGGATCACCGAGGACTACCGACGGGCCGCCCTCATGGTGCTCGAAGCTGGTTTCGACTGCGTCGAGATCCACCTCGGCCACAACTATCTACTGAGCGCCTTCTTGAGTCCGAAACTCAATCGCCGATCCGACGGCTTCGGCGGGAGCCTCGAGAACCGGGCCCGGTTCGCCCGCCAGGTGGTGGAAGTGGTGCGCCAGGCCGTCGGCGACCAGATGGCGGTCACGGCCAAATTGAACATGTCGGACGGCGTGCCCGGGGGGCTGTGGCTGGACGAGAGCGTCGAGGTGGCCCGGATGCTCGAGTCCGACGGACACCTCGACGCCCTGGAACTCACCGGGGGGAGCTCCCTGGCCAACCCCATGTATCTCTTCCGGGGCGAAGCGCCGCTCCGGGAGTTCGGCGCCACCCTTCCCCCGGCGCTGCGCTTCGGCTTCCGCTTCTTCGGCCACCGGTTCCTGCCGTCCTATCCCTTTGAGGAGGCGTTCTTCCTCCCCTACGCCCGCCAGTTCCGCCAGGCGCTGACCATGCCTCTCATCCTGCTCGGAGGTATCAACCGCCTGGACACCATCGAGGGTGCGCTGTCCGAAGGCTTCAATTTCGTGGCCATGGCCCGGGCACTGCTCCGCGAACCCGACCTGGTCGACAAGATGCGCCGAGGCTCCTCGAAGCAGTCGCTCTGCATCCACTGCAACAAGTGCATGCCCACCATCTACCGGGGTACCCGCTGCGTCCTCGTTCCCGACCCGGCGGCGGCGCCCGCCGGGCCGGGGTGAGCCGGTGGGCATCGCTCCCTATATCCAACGACTCCGGTCCCTGGTCGGCCACGAGCTCCTGGTCCTTCCGTCTGTAGCCGTTCTCCCCCGCGACAGTGAAGGGGGGATGCTCCTGGTGCGGATCATCGACACCAACCAGTGGGCCACCATCGGTGGCGCCATCGAACCGGACGAATCACCGGAGATGGCGGCTGTCCGCGAGACCCGGGAAGAAGCGGGCGTCGACGTGGCCCTCGGCGACATTCTCGGGGTCTTCGGTGGCCCCGAGTTCCGTCTCACCTATCCGAACGGAGATCAGACGTCCTATGTGTCCATCGTCTTCGACGCCACCGTCACCGGCGGTCGGCCCACACCGGACGACGACGAGACGTCAGCCGTGCAGTGGTGGGCCGCCGACGAGCTCCCCTTCGACCAGATGAGCGCCTTCACCCGGGCCTTGTTCCGGGGCCTCGGTTTTGATGGCTCCCCTCCCCGACCGGGGACACCGCCATGAACCACCGCCAGCGCATCGTCGTCGTGATCGGGCTGGGTGTGGTCCTGGGCGCCTTCGGAGAGTGGGTGTCCAGTTGGCGTGACGGATTCGGCTGGGCCGGGTACGCACCGCTCAGCCAGGCCACCTTCTCCCCGCCCAACGGGATAGACCCCTGGATCCGGCTGGTGATCTGGCTGGCTCTGGCCGCCGTCTGGACCGGGAGCTCGGTCTGGCTCCTGCGGTCCTCGGCCGGATCCGAAAGCCCCTGAGCGGTCAGTGGGACCCCGTGAGGGCCAGGATGCCGACGGCCCCGGCCATGGACAAAGGAACCGACAGCAGGCCGAGCAGGCTGGCCCGGGCCACCGAGGGTTCGGCATCGGCCGTCCGGGCCGCCCGGCGCCACAGGACCCAGGCCAATGACCCGGTGATGAAGAGGTTCGGACCGATGTCCAGTCCGACCAGCAGCGCGTAGGGGCGGGGCGGCACCCGGGAAGCCAGGAGCGACGCCGCCGGCAGGTTGTTGACCAGCAGGGTCGACCCCGCCGCCACCGCCGCTGTCCCCCAGGCGTCGAGGTGCGTCAGCACAGTGGCCGGACCGGCCCAGGAACGCCCGAGGGCCCCGAGGGTGACGGCCACACCGAACAGTCCGACGAGCACCGGGAGTCCGAGGACGGCCCCGGCCCGGTCCCATGTGAGGCGCCGTGACGCCAGCCTGACGGCCACCACCACGATGCCGACCGAAGCCACCGGAAGGGCCGGTGACCGGAGTACGAGGACCAGGACGGTCACCGCCGCCACGGCAACCAGACCCAGACCCAGTGTCGGATCCGGTGGCGCCGTGGCCTGGCCGGTGCTCCGGCCGAGCGACCGGCGTTCCACCAGGCCGACAACCGTGGTCGTCACCACCACGGCCACCACCCAGGCCGGGGCCATCCGGATGAAGAAGGCGGCCCCCGAGACATGGAGATGGCCGGCCACGATGAGGTTGGTCAGGTTGGATCCGGGCAGAAGGAGGGAGCCGGCGTTCGACAAGAGCAGACACCCGTAGAGGAGGGGCTTCTCGTCCTGACCGCGGCTGCGGGCGGCGTGGACCAGAACGGGGGTGAGGAACACCACCGAGGTGTCCAAGTTCAAAACGGCCGTCACCACCGCCACCAGGACGGCGGCGCCGACGAAGAGCGAGACACCGTTGGGGGCCATGCGGGCCAGCCGGAACCCGGCCACCCGGAAGAGCCCGTCCCTCTCGGCCACCAGGCCCACCAGGAGAAGCCCGGCCACCAGGACGAACGGTGACCAGACCTGGGTAGCAGCCGATCGCGAAGCGTGCGGGTCCAGGCTGAAGGCCACCACCAGGGCGGCCAGACCGACCGCGGCCAGCAGCCATGCGGGCCGACGGGCCAGGATCCCGGCCCCGGCCAGAGCCCGCCCCTTCGTCGTCGGGTGCGCGGGTCGACCGTCCTCCGCGGTCATGAGGGTCCGAGCAGGCCGGAGGTGATCACCGTGCCGCCCCGGCGTTCCGGGGCCGTTTCGGGCCGCGGGAACGAGGGTCGCACCGGCCTAGGGTGCGAAAGTGACGGAAGCCTCGATGCCCATGTCGTAATAGATTTCGCTGCACGGGCCGCAGGGGCCGGTCTCGCCCATCTGCCAGAAATTGTCCTTCGCTCCCAACTCAAAGATGCGATCTTTGGACACGCCCACGTCGAGCCAGAACTGATAGGCCTCGGCATCTCTGGCGACGCCATTTTCGCCCTTGAATATCGTGACGTAGAGTTTGTCTTTATCTAGGCCGAACCATTTCTCTGACGTGACCAGCTCCCACGCATAGGCGATGGCCTCTTTTTTGAAGTAGTCGCCAAAGCTGAAGTTGCCCAGCATCTCAAAAAAAGTATGGTGGCGGCGAGTAAAGCCTACGTTCTCCAGATCATTGTGCTTGCCCCCGGCGCGGACGCACTTCTGCGCGGTGGTGGCGCGGGAGTAGGCGCGCTTTTCCGCACCGAGAAAGACATCCTTAAACTGGTTCATGCCCGCGTTGGTAAAAAGCAGCGTGGGGTCATTGTGCGGCACCAACGAAGAGGAGTGGACGCGGGTGTGTCCTTTGCTCTCGAAAAACTTCAGGAACATTTCCCGGATTTCAGAGCCGGACATGGGAGGTTTTGGCGTGCTGGACATGGTTGTTCCTAGTCTAGCAACTGCGGAGAGTCTAGCAACTGCGGAGGGTAGGAGCTGCATTTATCCCAGGTCTCAAAAACGAGACCCTTCGGCAAGCTCAGGGCAGGCTCTGGCTTTGGGGCACCTGGTTCTTGATTGATTCCAGACTTCCTGCCTTACGCTTCCTGGTACTCCACTTCATCTTCCACGCCGTAGCGGCGCAGCAGGTTGGGAAGATTCTGCGAGAAGGCCGAGCGCGGCATTACTACATCGCAGCCAGCTTCAGTGGCCTTCACCTTCAGGTCGCCCTGCAGGTGCGAGAGAAATCCAATGATTGAGGCGGTGCGCTTCAACTTGGCCTTGAGCTTGGGAATCAGCGTCAGCGGCTTGGCGTTGGCATTGTTCAGATCGAAGACAATCAGCGCGGGGCGCTCCAGCTCCGGCGCATCGGCCAAGCGCTGCACAATATCCTTATCATTTTTGACGAAGACCACCTTGACGCCCAGCTTGCGCGCCGTCTCCTGAATTTTTGCCAGGAAGAACAGGTCCTCAATAAAGCAATAAATGCGCGTGGGAACTTCGGCGGGAGCTGCGACGCCAGCGACACCTGCTGCGCCCTGCCCCGCAACACCCTCGATCGGCAGGCCTGCCTGCTGCAATCCGGCATGGGGCGAGCCATACCCGTTGTGGTTGGCGTTGTAATTTCCATTGCTGTTGCCACGCTGCAACTCGGTGGTCGAAGGCGGTGCCTCCGCGTAGTTGCCATTGGCCGCGCGATAACTGTGATCCATTGGCCCAACAAAGGTGCGCGGCTGTCGCCCGCCCTGTTTGTTGCGGCGTTGCTGTTGATTGTTGCCGGGGTTCGCGCCGCCGTTCGATTGCTTTTTAAAGAAGCGCTTCTTACCCGGTCGCTGCCCCTGCGGAGCGCCATTGGATCGGGGATTGCCCTGCCCTTGCACGGACGGGGATGCGTTCTGCGTGGAGGGCTGCGATGCCTGGGGGTTGTTGTTCGAAGGGCCTTTGCGCTTACGGCGCCGACGACGAAACGCTGGGTTAGGACTTGCCTGCTGCGGCAAGGTTGGTTGTTCTATGGGTTCCATTGTCATCCATGCACTTCCTTGGTACCTGCAAACTGCGTACACACTGCCAACGGAAGTAAGGCGCGGCCTGTACAGCCGTCCTCACGCATCCTTCCGCTCGCTTCGTCGTGTTGTCGCATTCGGGTGTTCAGTTTCGGGGCTGTCAGCGAGAATCCTTGGCGTTCCCAAGTCTTCAATGTCCTTCACGCTGCACAGGCTCTCAACCCTCGACAAGTTGTCACGCTACTTCGGCGCATACACTCGTCCTTTTGGGCCGTCCCCGTTACTCTATCTTTGCGTCCACTCTTCTCAACGTTATCGGCGAGCTACGCTGTAAGGAGAACCCGTAGCATCAGCCAAGATGATGGGCAACTCGAATACTACTCCGGGCGGGCAAAGAGGGCAAGCCCTGGCCGGGAAAGCATTGCAGATGTTGAGGATACCTCAGCTTTGGTTTGGATCGTGTCGAATCGTGTCTGCCAGAACCCGAATATCCCTATCCTTGACAGTATCCAGAGATTACTGCAAGCCAGCGCCTACGCAAACCAAGCTTGAAGCTGGAAACAACTGGACGAGCGGCTGATGATTGAGATTCTGGGGTCGATCCCGTACCAAAAGCAGACGGGTCGCTGGCCTCCCGGTCGGGTCAACCCAAAACTGCCGATGCTTGGAACTTGGGTGTTTCCACAGGTCAAACTTGCTGGGTCGAGTGTCTCTCTGCCGGTGGCTTCCAGATCTTTGCCACGACCCGTTTGATTCTCTGTGTCACCCCGAAGGGTGAAGATGCCTCACTGAATGCACAAACCTAGTATGCAATCGGGATTCCAAATATAATATCAATTATATTCAACAACTTGTGTAGCAGGGTTGAGCTGAAATATACGCGATTCCATAAAAAATCATGTGAAAATTATGAAAACTCATATCCCCACCTTTGTATCTTTCTATACAGAGCTTCCATGCTTCTCTGCCCAAGGCAGAAATGCCGCCCCCAGAATGCCGGAATCGGCCCCCAATTCCGCCTGCACCAGATGCGTTTTGCCGCGTGCGTGTTCGATGCACTCCTGTCCCGTTGGTTCCGTTGCGCGATAGACGTAGGAGCGCTCATGCAGTTCGCGCTGCATGGCGGGCGCAAACAACGGCCATGCCGCAGCGCTGCCCCCGCCCAGCACATACAGCGGAAGATTCAGCGTGTTGACCAGCGCCGCCAGCGTCAGCCCCAGACAGCGCCCCATCTCCGTAAAGATGGCCTGCGCCTGCGCATCGCCGCCCTCGGCAAGATGCGCAACATCTTTGGCCTGAAATTCTGGATTTTCTCGCGCCAGACGCGCCAAGGATGTCTGAGCTTGCCCGGCAGCTATGGATTCGAGCGCCATCCGGCGCAGCCCGGTCGCCGAAGCATACAACTCCAGACAGCCGCGACTGCCGCAGCCACACGGAATGCCCTCTGGCACCACAGCAATGTGTCCAGCCTCTCCAGCCATGCCGCTCATGCCGTGCCATATATGGCCGTGGAGAACGATCCCATTGCCCACGCCAGTTCCCAGGGTCAACATGCAGAGTGAATCGACATCGAAG
>Ga0208357_1002805_pt1 | contig 11237 bp, 11 predicted proteins | sample NGESurdeep092012_6_FD_184487 | JGI IMG/M metagenome (GOLD analysis project Ga0208357, IMG submission 184487) | Arctic peat soil microbial communities from Barrow, Alaska - NGEE Surface sample F52-2 deep-092012 (SPAdes) | ecosystem: Environmental > Terrestrial > Soil > Wetlands > Peat ... | reverse complement strand
TGGCCATCCGGTGTATACGATCAGCGATCCGCGCAACGAGGTCATCAAGGGTGTCGCGCGCGAGCTGTCCAAGGCGCAAAAGAACATGAAGATGTTCGACATTGCCGAGCGCCTCGAATCGACGATGTCGGACATCAAGGAGATGTTCCCGAATCTCGACTGGTTCAGCGCGGTCAGCTACCACATGATGGGCGTGCCGACCGCGATGTTCACGCCGCTGTTCGTGATCTCGCGCACCTCCGGCTGGAGCGCGCACGTGATCGAGCAGCGCATTGACGGCAAAATCATCCGCCCCGCCGCCACCTACACCGGCCCCGAAGACCTCCCCTTCCTCCCCATCGACGACCGTCCATAGCCATCACAAAAATGTAATCATTTTTGCTTACAGTGGAGTAGGATATGAAAAGCAGCGAGATGAAGCGGTGGCTGACCAAGCTTGGAGCTACGTTCAGCCCAGGAAAAGGAAGTCACTTCCATGTCACGCTGAACGGACGAAAGAGCATCATCCCGATGCACAACAAGGAGCTTGGCAAAGGACTTGCTGAGCAGATCAAGAAGGACCTCGGACTCAAGTAAGGAGAACCATGCGCTATCCGGTGATCGTCCATAAGGAAAAAGAAGGTGGCTGTTGGCTCTCGTTCCCTGATGTCCCTGGGACATACACCAACGGCAAATCCGTGGAAGACGCAATGTCTCACGCTCTCGATGCCTTGGAGACGATGTTTATGTACACCTTTGGCACCGGCGAGATGATTCCGCTGCCGTCCCTTCCAAAACGCGGTCAGAAGCTGGTCGAGCTTCCGCCAACCGTTGCTGCCACCGTTCTACTTCACAATGAGATGCTTCGCCAGAAGGTCCGTCCGATCGATCTCGCGAAACGCATGGGCATCCCTCGCCAGGAGCTCACGCGCATGTTGAACCTCCGCCACAAGACGAAGATCGACAGCACAGCAGCCGCCCTCGCCGCCCTCGGCAAGCGCCTCGAGCTCCGCGTCGCATAATGAAATTCAAACCCGCAATTGTGTCCTTCGTCGCGCTTACGCTAAGCGGCTGCTTCCCGGGCGCCACCATGACTCTATGGAAGTCAGCCGTGCAATCGCCGACGGGGAAATACACAGCTCTGGTGCAAACGGATAACACGGACACTATTGGGAACGTCGAGTACACCATTGTCCGTATCAAGAAGAACAGTAGTTGGCGTGTGCCTAAGAAGCTCATCGTTTTCGACGGGGGCATCGACTACGAGCAAGATTTCCATGTGAAGTGGGACTCACCTTCACACCTTGACATTGTTGTGGATGGTTACGGACCAACTCCTACGCCCTATCACGCGGTAGATCAAATAGCTCCCATCACATTTTCCGTTCATTACGTTCAAAAGCCGTATCAACCAATTTCATAGAGACTTCGAAAGCCCATGTCATCCCCCATCAGCAACATCCGCCCGCCCTTCGACCAGCCCCTCATCGACATCGTCGACTACGCTCTCAACTACACAATCACCAGCGATCTAGCCTACGAAACCGCCCGCTACTGCCTCCTCGACACCCTAGGCTGCGGCCTGCAGGCCCTCGACTTCCCCGCATGCACCAAGCTCATCGGCCCCCTCGTCCCCGGCCTCACCATGCACCAGGGCGCCCGCGTCCCCGGCACCTCCTACGAGCTCGACCCCGTCCAGGCCGCCTTCAACATCGGCACCCTCATCCGCTGGCTCGACTACAACGACACCTGGCTAGCCGCTGAGTGGGGCCACCCCTCCGACAACCTCGGCGCCATTCTCGCCGTCGCCGACTGGCTCGTTCGCAACGGCGCGAAACTAACCATGCGCGACGTCCTCACCGCCATGATCAAAGCCCACGAAATCCAGGGCTGTCTCGCCCTCGAAAACTCCTTCAACAAGGTCGGCCTCGACCACGTCCTGCTAGTCAAAGTCGCGAGCACCGCCGTCGTCTGCCAACTCCTCGGCCTCACCCGCGACCAGACCCTCAACGCCGTCTCCCTCGCCTTCGTCGACGGCCAATCACTCCGCACCTATCGCCACGCGCCCAACACCGGCTCGCGCAAATCCTGGGCTGCCGGCGACGCCACCTCCCGCGCCGTCCGCCTGGCCCTCATCGCCCAAACCGGCGAGATGGGCTACCCCTCGGTCCTCTCCGCCAAAACCTGGGGCTTCTACGACGTCAGCTTCCACGGACAGCCCTTCAAATTCCAACGCCCCTACGGCAGCTACGTCATGGAAAACGTCCTCTTCAAAATCTCTTTCCCTGCCGAGTTCCATTCGCAGACCGCGGTCGAAGCCGCCGTCACCCTCCACGCCCAGTTAGCCGCACTCGGAAAAACCGCCGCCGACATCAAGAGCGTCACCATCCGCACCCACGAAGCCTGCATCCGCATCATCGACAAGCACGGCCCGCTCTCCAACCCCGCCGACCGCGACCACTGCATCCAGTACATGGTTGCCGTCCCGCTCATCTTCGGCCGCCTCACCGCCGAAGACTACGACGACGCCCTCGCCCTCGACCCCCTCTGGGGCAAACGCATCGACGCCGTCCGCGCCCTCATCACCTGCGTCGAAGACCCGCAATTCACCGCCGACTACCACGATCCCAACAAGCGCAGCATCGCCAACGCCCTCACCGTCCACCTCACCAACGGCGTCACCCTACCCGAAATCGTCGTCGAGTACCCCATCGGCCACCGCCTCCGCCGCACCGACGGCATCCCTCTCCTCCTCGACAAGTTCCGCACCAACCTGGCCCGCCGCTTCACCCCAGCGCAGCAACAGACCATCCTCGCCGCGTCACTGGACCAATCCACCCTCGAGTCCACCCCCGTCGACGAGTACGTCAGCCTCTACGTCGTCTAAACAACCTCTGCAGCAATCGCTTTGGAGCGCTAGGACCTTCCTATGCGACAAGTCCTTCCGATGCGACAGGTCCTTCCGATGCATCAGAACCGTTTTGAAGGGGCGGGACTTCAGTCCCGCCGTTACCCTGCATAGCAGCGCGGCTTCAGCCGCCGAGGGAATGCTCCGGCACCACCTCGAAACATCCCCTGCGAGCTACCTCGCTCTAACCCTCGCCGTCCGCGCAGAACGACCTACTCCACAGCCACATCCACCACTTCAATCGTGTATGCCGGCACCGTATGCTTCAGCTCGGCTCCGCTGAACCGCAACACGCTATCGACCGGATGAATCGCCGTCGGCGTAGAAATCGTATTCGTCGCCTCAAACGTCGCCGCATGCAGCGAGATCATCTTCGCCTCATGCGCTCCCGCCTTCAGCCCCTTCAGCGAAATCTCCATCGGCTGCGCCATCGTCGTCGCATTCACCAGCTTCAAATGCAGCACATGCGTCTTCGACGAAACCGTCGCCGAGTAGAAAAACCGCGCATTCGCATCCACACCCGTCAGCTCACTCTTCGGCTGAACATCCCCCATGTGCGCTCCAAACATGCACTGCGCATAGTAGCTCGGCGATCCATAGCTCGTTAGCGCATCATACCCAATCAAATCCGTCGGCCACTGCATCGCCCCCGGACTCACATTCACCAGCAGCGGAGCATAGCTCGCAATCTTGATCAGATCGCTGTTCCGTTCCATCGCCGTCATCCACGCCGCGTCGCCCAGCGCATCGCCAAAGTTCGGCGTCGGCGATCCCGACCGCGTCGCCCACTCTCCCACAAACACCTGCGGCCCGATCCGCGGAGCATCATCGTAGTGATGCACCAGCGCAAACATCTCCGCCGGAGACTTGTAGTAATGGTCGTCAATCAGATCCGGCTCATCGCCCGCCTTCACCTTCACCGGAGTCGTAGCAATCAGCTTGTACTGCGGATACTTCTTCCGCAGCGCTTCGGCAAACTGCGAGTACCGGGCATCATAGCTTCCACTCTTATCGAACTCGTCCTCGTTCCCAATCTCGATATAGTGCAGCTCGTACGGCGCAGCATGGCCATTCTTCGCACGCTCCGCTCCCCACTTCGTCGAAGCATCGCCCGTCACATATTCCACTTCGTCCAGCGCGTCCTGCACATACGGCTCCAGGTCCTTGCCCGGCTTGATGTGTTCACCCTTCAGCGCATAGCCTGCATACACCGCCAGCACCGGCTCCACATGCAGCTCCTCGGTCCAGTTCAAAAACTCCTGCAGGCCAAATCCATCCGTCGACCAATAGCTCCACGGAGCCTGGTGCCCTGGCCGCTCCACCAGCGGTCCAATCGTCTTCTTCCAGTTGTACCAATCCTCCAACCGGTCGCCCTCAAGATAGTTCCCGCCCGGCAGCCGCAGAAAATTCGGATGCATCGCAACCATCTTCTCGATCAGGTCTGAACGATTCCCATTCGGCTGATTGTCGAACGTCGGAGGAAACAGGCTCACCAGCTGCAGATGCAACGACCCCGGACGCGCCACCGTCAGCTCCAGGTGATTCGTCGCCGACGTCACCACCGCTCCCGTCGTCAACGTGTACTCATGCTTCGCCCATCCACCCGCGCCCAACTCCACCGTAGCTGACGCCAGCACCGCGCCCGTATTATCCGCGATCAACCGAGCCGTCAACGGCCCTATATCGCCATCGGCCTTCGCATAAAACGATCCCTTGTACGTCGTATGCGGCCGCACCGCAATCCCCCAATAGCCCGGATTGCTCACGCCGGCATCATTCCCTGCCGAGGCCTCCGTCACCTTCAACTCCATGCTCGTCGGCAGCGCCGTGCTCGGCCCGTCTGTCTTGTCGACCTCCGCCGTCGCCTGCGCATTGCCCTTTACCACCATGCCCCAGCTCTCAATCCCATCCCACGATCCGCGAAAGGTGTTGTTGCTCAACAGCTCCGCATACAGCCCGCCCTCATACGAGTGATTGATCTCCTCGGTCATCAATCCATACAGTCCCGCGCTCGCAGGTTTTGCGATCACACCGGCATCCACATCCAGGTGTGCGACCGGCTGCACATGTGCAGCCCCATGGCTCTGTGCCAAAGCCGCAACGCAGCCGGCAGACAACAACACAGTAAAGACAAAACGAGAAGCAGCAGACATTTGGAAGCGCATAGCGGTGTTCGCTCACAATCAAAAGATAGAAGTGCCAACCGCGAAATTCTACCGCAGAAATCGTTTTCTTGGCTCGCCTTCTTGAAACCTGTGATCTTTTGACTCCCGCCGTCCGCGCAGGACCCCTGTATCCTGATCACGCCATGCACCCACCCGACTACGCCGCCATGCTCGCCGTCGCCCTCGAAGAAGCCCGCCTCGGCCTCGCCGAAGGCGGCCTCCCCATCGGCGCCGCGATCTTCCGCCCCGACGGCACCCCAACCGGCACGCTCGTCAGCCGAGGCCACAATCGCCGTATCCAGCAATCCGATCCCAGCCTCCACGGCGAAACCGATGCCTTCCGCAACGCCGGCCGCCAGCGCTCCTACCGCGACCTCATCATGGTCACCACGCTTGCCCCCTGCTGGTATTGCAGCGGACTCATCCGCCAGTTCGGCTTCCAAACCGTCGTCATCGGCGAAAGCCAGAACTTCTCCGGCGGCGTGCACTGGCTCCGCGAGCTAGGCGTCAGCATCATCGACCTCGCCAGCCCCGATTGCATCCACATGATGCGCGACTACATCGCCGCCAACCCCACCCTCTGGAACGAAGACATCGGCGTCGACTAACCTCGGCCTTGCCTCTGCCTCTGCCTTTCTAGCTGTCATCTCGACCGAAGCGCAGCGGAGTGGAGAGACCCTGCATTTGCATTTGTTCTTGCTGTTGCCTTTCTGGCTGTCATTCCGAGCGCAGCGAGGAACCTGCTTCTCGCTCGCGCAGCGAGCGCCAACTCCTAACCAACTACCGGTTCGTCAGCCCCCGAATCATCTCCGCCTCACCCGGCCACTTCGCAATCAACTCCTCCGCGCCTGCATCCCTATAGTCCACAAACTCAAACCCCGGACTCACCGTACACCCCAGCAGCGCCCACCCCTCCGACCTCAACAGCCGAGACCCCTGCCAAACCCCTCGCCGCACCACATGCTGCGGCCTCTCCCCAGCTTCCAGATCGCAACCAATCACCACCCGCTGCGAACTCCCATCCGCAAGCAACTGCAGCATCTCCACGGCCCCACCCATGTAGTGATGAAAGATCTCGTCACTCCCCAGCACGTGCATCTCGCTGAACGTCCCGGGCTCCAGCAAATAATAAATCGCCGTCGACGTCCGCCGAGCCCCGTCGTATCTGCCTTCGTCAAAGCACGAAGCCGCCACCAACTCCTCCGACTCCCAGGTCCGCACATACCATCCACCCTCGCGCGGATGCTTCACCAATCCCAGAACTTTCTTCACGTCCTCAACATTCATGGCTTCATCCTAAGCCATGCCCCAACTCCTCACCCGCCCGCGATACACTCATCCTCACACCGTCACCTCGACATCCGGGCCCCGTCACCGCATCTCTGCGCCACACCCTGCGACCGCCGCAAAGGACCCACGCATGATCGACGTCCACGCACCCCACGAAACCGTCCACACCTGGCGCGACTTCTTCATCCACATCGCCACCATCGTCGTCGGCCTCATTATCGCCGTTGGTCTCGAGCAGACCGTCGAGCTCTTCCACCATCGCCGCGAGCTTCAGAAAGCCCGTGAAGAGCTCCGCGACGAGATGAACGCCAATCGCCGCGGCGCTGCCGCGCAGTTGGTCTGCATCCATCAAGTGCAAGCTGAGTTGAATGCCGACATGGCACTCCTCCTCGCCCACCGCGCCACCAACCAACCCCTCGCCGGCAAACTCCACTTCGACTGGAGCTTCCGCCGCACGCGCTCCGCAGCCTGGAACGTCAACAAACAATCCGGCGCTCTGAACCTGATGCCTCACCCCGAGATGGCCTACTACGACTACACCTTCAGCGTCGGCGAGGTTGTCATGGACTCCGCCGAGAAGTGGGAGACTTCCCTCGAGACCGCCAAAGCCATCGCCACGCGCTCCCCCGACGGCACGCTCTCACCCCCGGACACCGCCGAACTCATCACCGCCATCTCCGACACCCAGGGCCAGCTCGCCCGCACCGAACGCCTCATCAGCTTCGCTCAGTCGGCGCTCGACGAGCGCCTCTTTGACCACTGATCCTTTACCCCGGGCACACCACATTTCGATTTTGAGATGTGGTGTTGCAGCCTCAGGTATTCTGTCCTCACCACCCAAAATCCTCGCACCACGAAGGGCCTTCTGCAGCGCATGAAAGCCAGCCTCGAAGCCTACTTCAAATTTACCGAACACCAGACCACCTGGCGCATCGAGCTCCTCGCCGGCTTCACCACCTTCATCACGATGGCCTACATCATCTTCGTGAACCCAGCCATCCTCCACGAAACCGGCATGCCCCTCGCCGCCGTCACCACCAGCACCTGCCTCTGCGCCGCCTTCGGCTCCATCATGATGGGAGCCCTCGCCAACTATCCACTTGCCTTAGCGCCAGGAATGGGCCTCAACGCCTACTTCACCTACACCGTCGTCAAGGGCATGCACGTCCCCTGGCAGACCGCTCTCGGCGCCGTCTTCATCTCCGGCATCATCTTCCTCCTGCTCACCATCGGAGGCATCCGCCAGCGCTTAGTCGGAGCCATTCCCCACGAACTCCACGCTGCCGTCGCCGGAGGAATCGGCCTCTTCATCGCCTTCATCGGCTTCGTCAACTCCGGCATCATCATCCGCAGCGACGCCACCACCGTCACCCTCGGCGACCTCCACCAGCACGCCCCGCAACTCGCCATCTTCGGCATCCTGCTCATCGCCATCCTCCAGGCCTACAAGGTCAAAGCCTCCATGCTCATCGGAGTCCTCGGCACCCTCCTCCTCGGCATCCTCCTCCATCAAGTCAAATACCAACCGTCGACATTTAATCCCTTAGCCATCCGCGCCACAGCCTTCCACCTCGACATCCGAGGAGCCCTCCACCTCAACGCCTTCGAGATCATCTTCGTCTTCCTCTTCGTCGACCTCTTCGACAACATCGGCACCCTGGTCGCCGTCACCGACCGGGCTGGTTTGATAGCGGCAGACCACACCATCCCCCGCCTCGACCGCATCTTCTTCGCCGACGCCACCTCCACCGTCGTCGGAGCCCTCGCCGGCACCAGCACCGTCACCAGCTACATCGAAAGCTCTGCAGGCGTAGCCGCCGGAGGCCGCACCGGAGTCACCGCCATCACCACCGGCATCCTCTTCCTCGCCGCCATCTTCGTCGCTCCCCTCGTCGGTGCCATCCCCGACTTCGCCACCGCCCCCGCTCTCATCCTCGTCGGAGCCCTCATGCTCGGCGGCGCCTCCTCCATCGACTGGAACGAACCCCGCATCGCCATCCCCGCCTTCCTCACCCTCATCACTATCCCGCTCACCTACTCCATCGCGACCGGCCTCAGCTTCGGGCTCATCAGTTTCGCCATCCTCGAAATCGCCACCGGCCGAGCCCGCCGCCAGCACTGGATGCTCTACCTGCTAGCCGTCCTCTTCCTCTTCCGCTTCATCTACCTCCGCGCCTCCTAACGCGCCATCACGTTACCGCGTTTGCTTTTGCCTTTCTTTCTGTCATTCCCGAAGGGAATCTGCTTCACCCGCCGCCAGCCACATGGAGTAGCAGCTGCCTTCAGCCCGCGTGGCCGCCTGCTCCATTGCAGTGGTTTACCCCCCCGGCCTCTCCCAAGCGCGTAAAATTTACATGCCACGCATCTTCCCACGGCATCCAATTCATCAGCGACAATCGCACCTCAAGGAGAATCACATGGACCGCAAAGCATCCGCCCTCTGGAACGGCGACCTCAAAGCCGGCAAGGGCACCATCTCGACCCAAAGCAACACCCTCAAAGACACCCAGTACAGCTTCAAATCCCGCTTCGAAGAGGGCACCGGCACCAACCCCGAAGAGCTCATCGCCGCCGCCCACGCAGGCTGCTTCTCCATGGCCTTCGCCAACGAGCTAGCCAAGGCCGGCCACACCGCCACCTCGGTCGACACCACCGCCACCGTCACCCTCGAAATGCTCCCCACCGGCCCCACCATCACCAAAATCCATCTCACCAACAAATCCGTAGTCCCCGGCATCGACAAAGCCCAGTTCGACGAGATCGCCGCAGGCGCCAAAGCGAACTGCCCCATCTCCAAGGTCCTCGCCGCCGCAGCCATCACCCTCGACGCCACCCTCGCCTAACCCTCCGCTCCACAAACAGCAAAGGCCGCCATCAGGCGGCCTTTCTCTTTGCGCTCTCTCTACCCTCTATCCTCTGCACTCTATCCCCTGCTTCAATGCGCGTGCACCTCTCCCGGCCCGTGATGATGATGCGAGTGCCCATCCACCTCCGCCACCTCGGGCGGCGAGCAGCATCCATCCACCGTCGGACAATCCGTCACCTCCACCTGGATCGTCGCATGCTGAATCCCAAAATGATCCTTCAGCTGATGATTGATCCGCTCCAGCACCCCCTCGCACTCCGCCATCTGCATCTCCACCACCTGCACATGGCACGCCAGCGCATGGCTCTGCGACGTCAAACTCCACACATGCAGATCGTGCACATTCACCACACCCTCCACCGACTGCATCGCCGCCCGAATCTCCGCCATGTCCACACTCCGCGGAGTTCCTTCCAGCAGAATATGCAGCGTCTCCCGCACAATACTCCACGAGCTAGCCAGGATCATCGCCGCAATAATCAGCGACAGCAGCGGATCAATCCACTGCAAACCCGTCACCGAGATCGCAAACCCACCCACAATCACCGCCGCCGTCGACACCGTATCGCCCAGCATATGCAGAAACACGCTGCGAATATTCACGTCCCCTGAAAACTTCCAAAGCAGCCCGGCAATCAACCCATTCATCACCACGCCAGCCGCCGCGACATACATCATCAAGTGCGGCCCCACCACCACCGGATGAAAAAACCTCTCCACCGCCTCCACCGCAATCCACACCGCCAGCAAGATCAGGCCCAGCGCATTCACAAACCCCGCCAGCACCCCGGCCCGCTGATACCCAAACGTCCGCTGATCGGTCGCCGGTCGCATCTGCAGCCACACCGCCGCAAAGCTCAACCCCAAGGCCAGAAAATCCGAAACATTGTGCCCGGCTTCGGAGATCAACGCCAGCGAATGCGCCCTTAGCCCAAAGAAAAACGTAGCCGCAATATACAGCGCAGTAAGCACCAGCGACCCCTTCAGGATCGTCTGCATCCGCGTCTTCGACTTGGCCCCGACAGGCATCCTTAATAGTGTAGAACGCCTCTCCCGTCAACACGCCGAACCACACCAACAATCAGCAGCCTGCCCGCCAGCGACTCTTTCCGAGCACCTCACCCTGCCCGTACGATGGCTGCATCGCCTCACCGCATCCAACCCACCAGGCAGAGAAGCTGCTCAACCAATCGAAAGGAAGTTTGCCGCAGTGAGCACTCCATCCCAGAGGCGTTGGTTCGATTTCGCGAAAAGCTTGTGGCGCGAAATTGACGACGACAATGTACTCGATGGTGCGGCCGTTCTTGCCTTCTATTTTCTGCTCGCAATCTTCCCGGCGGCGATCTTTGTCCTCTCGCTCCTTCCTTACCTCGCCATCCCCCACCTGCAGCAGGCGATTCTCGATCTCCTCCACCAGGTTCTGCCCACGCAGTCCGCCGACATCTTCGAAGCGACCGTCCAGTATGTAGCCTCGGGCAGCATGGGAGGCCTACTCACCTTCGGCCTCATCTTTGCGCTCTGGTCAGGTTCCACCGGCGTCTACGCCATCATCGAGCAGCTCAACGTCATCTGGGACGCCACAGACCGCAGACCCTTCTGGAAAGCCCGCGGCATCGCGATCCTTCTCATGCTGTTCTTTGCCGTGCTGACCATCGGCTCTCTCTCCCTCGTCATCTTCGGAGGAGCGATCCAGTCCTGGATGGCGTACCTCATCGGCTGGAGCCGGCCGCTGCTCTTCTTCTTCGCCACTCTCCGCTGGATCATCCTCGCCGCCGCGTTGCTCCTCGCCCTTGCCGTCGCGTACTGGTTTGGGCCCGAGGGAAACGCGAAGTTCCGTTTCATCTCGCCCGGCAATGTCTCTGCCGCCCTTCTGATCGCCCTCGTCTCCATTGGCTTTCGAGTCTATGTCTCAAAGTTCGCCAACTACAACGCCATCTACGGCAACCTCGCCTCCATGATCGTCTTGATGCTCTGGATGTATTTGGCCGGAATGGCCCTTCTCATCGGCGGCGAAATCAACAAAATCCTG
>Ga0208357_1002804_pt1 | contig 11237 bp, 9 predicted proteins | sample NGESurdeep092012_6_FD_184487 | JGI IMG/M metagenome (GOLD analysis project Ga0208357, IMG submission 184487) | Arctic peat soil microbial communities from Barrow, Alaska - NGEE Surface sample F52-2 deep-092012 (SPAdes) | ecosystem: Environmental > Terrestrial > Soil > Wetlands > Peat ... | reverse complement strand
GGTCGAGGCCGTTCGCGAGCCTATCCCCGGCCGCGTCGTGAAGGTCGGCCGGTTGGGTGAAGCGAGCGGGGGGCCGCTCAGCTGCCCTGATGGTCCTCGGGGCCACCCACGGGACCCGGGGCGACCGCCCGTTGCTCGGCCACGCCGTCCACGGTGGTCGCCGCCTGCCCGACCCGCACGAGGCGCGAGCGGTCGTGCAGGTGGAGGTGGTGGGTGTGCTCGGCCGTCCGGTGGTCGAGCGAGCCGGGCCACCAGAAATGCCAGCGACGCATGCCTGCCATGGCCGGGATGAGCCGAGGGGCCATCACGAAGGCGGCCACGATGATGCCGATGGCCACGCCCGACCCCAGCTCGGTCAGGGTGGTGATCCCGGTCAACAGGAGCGAGGCGAACGTGCCGGCCAGGATGATGCCCGCGGCGGCCACGGTGGGCGCCCCGTGGGCGATGGCCAGGCTCACGGCCTCAGCCGGCTCCTTGCCTGAACGGAGCTCCTCCCGGACCCGGGCCGTCATCAAGATGTTGTAGTCGGTGCCGATGGCCACCACGAAGAGGTACAAGACGATCGGGATCGAGAAGTCGAGACCCACCAACCCCGCTGCTTTCTGGAAGATGAGGACGAGGATGCCGAGGGTGGCCAGAAACCCGAGCCCCACCCCGAGCAACAGATAGAGGGGTCCGATGACCGCCCTCAGCAGTAGTCCCAAGATGATGGCGATGATCAAGGCCGCCACCGGGAAGATAAGCGCGAGGTCATGGTTGATGGCGTTTCGGATGTCCACGGACTGCGACGTCGCCCCTCCCACCAGCACCGTGGCCCCCGGGATGGAGCCGTTGGCCGCTGATCGGATGGGACCACCGACGTCGGCCAGGGCCTGGCCCGAGTAGGGATTGACGTTGAGCGAGACGGTGATGAGCGCGGCCGTGCCGCTGGCGTTCATCTGCGGGGGAGCGACGACGGCCACCCCTTGGGTGTGGCGCAACGTGTTGCTCAGGTCGGTGATGGACTGGCTGTTCAGCGGGGTGGAGCTGTTGCTGGTGGCGATGACGTTGGTCGGCCCCACGTAACCGGGCGGGAAGTCCCGCTGCATCTGGTTGTAGGCCACCACTGACGGGGAGGTGGTGGGAAGCTCGCCCACCTCGTCGTAGTCGGCTCGGAAGCCGAAGGCGGCGATGGCCAGCACCAACAACACGCCGCCGTAGCCGGCGACGATGCGTCCCGGGTGGCGCCCAACGTACTTTCCGATCTTGGACGAATAGGTCTCGGCGCCTGCCGGCTTCTGCCGGTGGGCAGGCCAGAACACGTGGCGACCCAAAAGGGCGAGCACCGCGGGCACGAGGGTCAAGGCGCTGAGCAGCATCAGGGCGACCGAGATGATCAGCCCGGGAGCCAGTGTCCGCAGTAGTCCGAGCGACGAGAGGAGCAAGGCGGCGAAGGCGGCGATCACCGTGAGCGCCGACGAGGATATGACCTCGCCCACCACCTCGGTGGCGTGCTGCAGGGCCTCCATCGGCTCGAGGCCGCTGGTCAGGTTCTCTCGGTAGCGGAAGACGAGGAAGACGAAGTAGTCGGTCCCGATGCCGAACAACACCACGATGATCAGGGGGCCGAGCAGGGTGCCCACGTCGAAGCTCAGGGCATGGGCCAGTGCGGCCACTAACGAGGTGGCCACCTCGTGGATGAGCCCGATGAGCACAACGGGGAGAACGGCGATCAGCACGCTGCGGAAGATGAGTCCCAACAGGATGATGATGAGCAGGACGGTGGCGATGGCAATGATGTTCTCGGCCTTGGCGAAGGCGTTGGAGGTGTCGAGGGCGATGGCCGATCCACCGGTGAGGCCGGCAGTGAGGCCGGTCCCCGCTAGTTGGCCCGGAACCGCGGCCCGAATCGCCTTCACCGTGTTGTTGACCGCAACTTCGCCCGGCTGACCCTGCAGGGTCAGGTTGACCAGTTGGGCCTTGCCATTCGGAGACAGCAGTGCCGAAGAGGTGAAGGTGCCGGTGAGCCCCTTGATGTCCGCGTGGGTCAGGTCCGTGGCGAATTTCGTGACTTCCTCCTGGTCGGAGGGGGTGAGTGGCGCGCCATCGGCGCGCTGGACGACCAGGAGGTCGGTGTTGCCCGACTGCTTGGGGAAGTCCTTGGCCAGGGACGCTTGCGCCTGCACCGACTGATAATGGGCGGGAAGGAAGCTGGCGGAGTTGGCGTTGGTGACCGAGCTGATGGATGGGGAGAACACCACGATGGCCACGGAGGCCACGACCCATATGGCAATCACCCGCCACGGGTGCCCGGTGACCATTCGGGCTAGGGATGCGAACACGATGACCTCCCACGGGTCCTGGGCACGCTCCCCGGTCTCGCGTGCGGGCCGATGTTAGGCCGTCGGGACCCCTACGCACTGGGACGCTCGGGCCGGGCGCCGGACCAGAGTGCCTGCGTATGGGGGTGAACCACCCAGGCCACGCCGTTCCGCTTGCACGAGCAAGCGGATGGTAGAGTGGCTGGGAAACCTCTGGAGGAGCTGCCATGTTCGACGGCCGCTGGCGCGACACCGTGGACCGGGCGACCGGTCCGGTCGGTCACAGGCTGCAGCAGATCGGGGTCACCGCCGACGTTCTGACGGCAACTGGCCTTATCAGTGCCACGGCGACTGCTGTCGCCGTGGCAACCGGTCATCTGCACCTGGCCATCCTCCTTCTGATCCTGACCGGCCTCCACGACCTCTTGGACGGACCGGTGGCCAAGGCCTCGGGAACGGCCTCGGTTCGTGGGGCCTTCTTCGACTCGGTCACCGACCGAGTGGCCGATGCGCTGCTGTTCGGCGGCGTCGCCTGGTACCTGATGTCGACCCATTCCGGTCATCTCGCCATGCTGCCGTTCGGCGTGCTGGCCGTCACGTCATTGGTGTCCTACCAGCGGGCCAAGGCCGAATCGCTGGGCATCTCGGCTAAGGGCGGAATCATGGAGCGGGCCGAGCGGATGATCCTCCTCGGTATCGGATTCCTGTCCGCCTCGTTCCTGGTCCCTGTCCTGTGGGTGATGCTGGGGCTGACAGTGCTCACTGCCGTGGGCCGCTTCGTCAAGGTGTGGCGCCTGGCCGAAGCGCCGGCCCCCGTGGCCACCACCCGCCGGCCCCGCCGGGAGGGCTCGATGGCGCGCAACGCCCGTCGCCGTCCGGTCGGTTCGTCCTCACGGTGGCGAGCCCGTCGGCAAGGCGAACTGGCCAGCCGATCCGGACGCACCTGGCGCGCCCGCCAGGCCCGCCAGAGTCTCCGTCATCGGGCCTCGTCCCGCCGCAACGGCTGATTCCTTCCCCGTCTCTCGTCCGTACTTGATCGAAGGAGCACGGTGGTTTCGGCCCGTCTGACGTTTCGGACGTACAGCACTCTGGGACGCGCCCTGGCCGCCGTCCCCGAGCCCATTGCCCTGGGGATCGCCAGGGTGGTCGGCGATGTCCTGCACCAGGTCCGCCGTGATTCTCGGAGAAATGTGGAACGGAACCTTCGCCGGGTGGTCGGCCACGATCTGGATCAGGCTTCACTCGATCGCTGGAGCCACCGCGCCTTTCGGGCCTATGCCCGGTACTGGGTGGAAGGGGCCCGGCTTCCCAGTACGTCGCGCCGGGAGGTTCTGCAGCGCTTCGTGGTGGTGGAGGGGTTCGAGCACCTGGTCGAGGGAATGGCGTCGGGCAACGGCGTGGTCCTGGCCTTGCCCCATGTGGGGAGCTGGGAGTACGGCGGGACCTTCTTGGCTGCCGTGGGCTATCCCATGACCTCGGTGGCCGAGCGCCTCGAGCCACCCGAGTTGTACGACTACTTCGTGGACCAACGAGCGGCCATGGGCCTGACCATCGTGCCTCTGGACGCCGCCTCGGGTGGGACCGTGATGCGGACGCTCCGAGACGGCGGTTTGGTGGGCCTCTTGTGCGACCGGGACCTCCTGGGCAACGGTATCGATGTGGAGTTCTTCGGGGAAAAGACCACTATGCCCGCCGGACCGGCGACGCTGGCCATGCGGACGGGGGCCACACTGCTGACGGCCGCCGTCTACAGCGGTCCCGGTCAGGACCATCACGCCGTGGTCGGCGGCCCGATCGACCTGACCCGCTCGGGTTCGCTTCGCAGCGATGTGTCCCGTGTCACGCAGGACATCGCCGATCGGTTCGAAGCGCTCATCCGGCGGGCCCCCGAGCAGTGGCATGTCTTTCAGCCGCTGTGGTCCGCCGATCGGGACGAGGTCGACTCGTGAGCGGCGACCCATTGCAGCACCCCACGTTCTCCGCTGGTCGGGACCGGTTCCGGGCGCTGTCCGAGCATGTCGACGACATGGCCTTGGTGGTGGGGATCGACGGGCGGTTGCTCTATGTCAGCCCGTCTGCTCAGAACCTCCTGGGGTACGACCCGAGCGGCGCTATCGGCACCGACGTGTTCCAACTGGTGGACGACGACGACGAGGGAGCGCTGCGGTCCTCGTTCGGCGAGATGGTGGCCGGTCGCCGGCTCACCGTCGCCCTCGAGTTGCAGGCCATCACGGCCGACGGGTCCCCGATCGATGTCGAGATCGTGGCCACGGGCCCCAACGAAGCGGTCGGTGGCATCGTAGTCAACGTCCGAGACGTCACCGAACGGAAGAAGATCGAACGGGAAGCCCAAGAGGACAAGTCCCGTTACGCCACCATCATGGAGTCTCTGGTGGACGGCGTCATGATGGTGGACGCCGACGGAGTGATCGTGGCCGTCAACAACGTGTTGGTGGAACTGTTCAACGCGTCCAAGACGTGGATCCTGGGCCGATCGCTCGAGGAGGTGCTGCGCCTGGGACGGGAGGCGGGGTGGATCCCCGTCGACGCTGATGGCGTGGAGGTGCCGGTCGATGTGTACCCCGTCTTCCGGAGCCTGGCCACCGGGGAACGCTGCGACGGATTCGTCCATGGGATCCAGCGTCCCGATGGACCGATGGTGTGGATGCGGATCAACTCACAGGCCATCGGGGGAGAGGACGGTCGCCCCCGCCTCGGCGCCGTGGCCTCGTTCAGCGACATCACCGAGGCCCGTATAGCGGCGAGAGCACTCCGTCAGGAGCAGCAGTTCCTCCAGGTCCTGTTGGACAACCTCGAAGAGGGGATTGTGGCCTGCGACCAGGACGGCGAGTTGACCCTGGTCAATCCGGCGGCGCAGCGACTGTTCGGGTTCACGGCCGAGACCGACCCCACCGGTAGCCGCCCCATCAGCGTGTGGCTCCGAGGTCGGGACGGCTCACCGATGGCCCCGGAGGAGAACCCGCTGATCCGGGCCCTGGCCGGGGAACGACTCCGGGAATCCGAGCTGGTGCTGGTGGCCGGGTCGGGATCCCGCAAGCTCATCAGGGTCAATGCCCAGGCCCTGTTCGATGACGCACACCACAAGCTCGGAGCCGTCGCTGCCATTCACGACGTCACCGAGCAGAAGCGCAACGAGGAACGCTTGGCCGATCTGGCCCTGCACGATCCCCTCACCGGCGTAGCCAACCGGACCCTCCTGGCCGATCGTCTGGGCAAGGCGGTGGGCGATCTGACCCAGGAGCGAGAGCAGGACGCCGCCCCTGAGGCTGCATCGGAACACGAAGGCTCGATCGCCGTCTTCCTGTTGGATCTGGACGATTTCAAGGAGATCAACGACGCCTTGGGCCATGACGTCGGCGATGAGGTCCTGGTGGCCGTGGCCCGACGCCTCCTGGCCATCGTGCGTCCCACCGACACCGTGGCCCGATTGGGCGGGGACGAGTTCGTGGTGGTGTGCCAGGTAAAGCGGGGCGAAGAGGAGATGCAGGGAATCTCGGACCGAATCGCCACCGCCCTGAGCGAGCCGTACCAGATCGGCGGACGATCGCTCATCGTCTCGGCCTCCATCGGGGGGGTGCGGACCGATGATCCGTGGACCGACCCGTCGACCCTGCTGGCCCGGGCCGATGACGCCATGTACAGCGTCAAATGGAGCCGACGCCGAGCACTGCCGCCGACGTCCACCTGAGAGGCCGATGCCGGTGTCAGCGGAGGTTGGTTCGTCCGGGCTGCGCGTCGCCCTGGTCTGTCCCTACAGCCTGAGCCGGCCGGGCGGGGTCCAAGGACAGGTGGTCGGACTGGCCCGCGCCCTTGGCGCCCGGGGACACCGAGCCACCGTGTTCGCCCCGCTCGATGACCCCGGTGACGCCCCGAGCGGCATCGACCTGGTGGTGACCGGCCACTCGGTGTCGCTTCCGGCCAACGGATCGGTGGCGCCGGTCTCGGTGTCGCCCGGCGCCGTCCGCCGGGCACTCAGGGCTCTCCGGATCGGACAGTTCGACGTCGTCCACGTGCACGAACCGTTCTCGCCCGGCCTGCCCTACGGCCTTCTGGTGGCCAAGGGCCTGCCCCCGGAGGTGGCCACCTTCCACCGGAGCGGTGGAAGCCCGTTCTATACCGCGCTGCGGCCCCTGACCACGAGCCTGGCCCGGCGGAGGTTCGCCGTTCGCTGTGCCGTTTCCGAGGCCGCACGGGAGACGGCTCACGCTGCAGTGGGCGGGGACTATGTCGTGCTCTTCAACGGGGTGGAGGTCGACCGGTACGCCGGCGCAGTGCCCTGGCCGACAACCGGCCCGACGGCCCTCTTCCTGGGGCGGCACGAGGAGCGAAAGGGACTGCGGGTCCTGCTCGATGCTTTCACCCAGCTGACGGGTGCCCCGGTGACGGGCAATGGCACCGGGGGAGGGACCGCTGCCGTCTCCCCAACGCTGTGGGTGGCCGGGGACGGGCCCGAGACCGATTCGTTGCGCCGCCTCTACCCCGACTCGCCCTCCATCCACTGGCTGGGCGTGCTCACCGAAGAGGAGAAGCTCCGGCGCCTGGCCGGCGCCGACGTGCTCTGTGCCCCCTCGCTGGGTGGGGAATCGTTCGGAATGGTCCTCCTCGAAGCGATGGCGGCGGGGACACCGGTCATCGCCAGCGACATTCCCGGTTACCGGGACGCAGCCGGGGGCAGAGCCCGCCTGGTCCGCCCGGGGGACGCCTCGGCGCTGGCCGACGCCCTTCGAGGGGTGCTGGGGCCCGCAGACGAGGTCGAGGCCCATCGCCGCCAGCAGGTCCGCGCCGATGGTGCTGCTCGGGCCCGGGAGTGGTCGATGGACCGATTGGCCGAGCGGTACGAGTCGCTGTACCGGGAGGTTACGCAACCGGGGGAGTCCTGAGCCGTCGTACACTGCTGAGGTCATGAGCGTCACGCCTCCTTCCTCCGAACCGTCCGATGGCCCCCGGGGCTCAGGCGGTGGGGGGTCTCAGCGCTCGGGTGGTGGCGGGGGCGGTGGCAATCGGAACCGGGGTGGCGGACAGGGTCGGCGAAGCGGCGGCCGCGCCAATCAGGGTGGCTCAGGAAAGGGCGGGTCCGGGGACCGACAGCGCAGCCAACAGCGGAGCGGGCAGCGCTCCGGTCAGTCCCGTTCGGGTGCCGGGCGCTCCCCATCGGGCGGCCGATCGGGCTCGGGCTCGGGCTCGGGAGGACGATCCGGTTCGGGAAGCCGAGGCCCCGGTTCGAGGGAGCGCACCGAGCCACGCCAGGAAACCGTTCCCGTCGGCACGCCGAACCGACCTCCCGAGGCCACCGATGAGGACCGCGCCGCCGCGGCCAACAGCCGCCGGGCCCTGCTCATCTGCGCCACGCCTTCAGCGGTGGTCGGTCTCGTCCTCGGCGCGGTGGTGGCCGCAGTGGCGGCCCCGCTGATCGGGGTCATCGTCTTCGTGGCCGTCACTATCGTGCTCACCCTGTGGTTCTGGGCCCGGGCACCGCACGTGGTGCTCCGGATCCTGGGTGCCCGTCCGAGCGACGAGGGCCAACATCCCCGAGTGCACAACCTGGTCGAGGGACTCTGCGCCACCATGGGCCTTCCTCGTCCCACGATCTACGTCATCGCCAGCCCGATTCCCAATGCGCTGGCCGTGGGCCGGGAGCCACGGCTCGCCGCACTGGTGGTCACCTCGGGCCTCGAGCAAGCCCTCAGCCTGGTTGAGCTGGAGGGCGTTCTGGCCCACGAGCTGGTGCACGTCAAACGCCGGGACACCGCCACCGCCGGTGCCGCCGTGGCCGTGGTCGCGCCCCTGGCCGCCATCACCGGTTCCGGAGCAGGGCTGGTGCGGACCCTCGTCGGCGCCGGGCGAGAGTTCGTCGCCGATCAGCGGGCCGCGTCGGTGGTGCGATACCCGCCCGGGCTGGGGTCGGCGCTCGAGTCCATGACCGTTGGTCCCCCGCCCGCATCGCCGTGGCCTCCGGGCCCGAGCCGTTCGGCCGGGATCACCCGGTGGCTGTGGATCGACCCGATGGTGGGGGCACGGAGCGAGGGAGCCGAGGGCAACCTGGACGACACCGCAGTGCGAGCCGCGGCGCTGGCCGAACGCTGACCCTCCGGCGCTCGCCGTCGGACCTGCCGCTACTGCTCGGTTACTGCTCGGCTATTGCTCAGTAGGGCACACGTCGGGAGCGGCGGGGTCGAAGTCACACCGGACCTCACCCCCGAAGAGGTGGTCGCGGAGCTTGCGCAGCAACGCCTCCAGGGTGTGCTCCTCCTCCAGGGTGAGCACACCCTGCAACAGCTCGTCGATATGGGCCACGTGGCGAGGGATGGCTTCGTCCATGACCGCCTTTCCCTCTACCGTCAACGCCGCAAATGCCCCGCGTCGATCCTCAGGGCAGATCTCTCTCACCACCAGGCCGGTGTCCTCCAGCCGATCCACCGACCGCGTGAGGCCGCTGGGAGAGAGGGTGGTCTGGGCCGCGAGCTCGCTCATCCGGAGCCGGTTTCCCGGCGTGCGCGCCAAGCGGATGAGGACGTCGAACGACTGATTGGAGAGCCCCGCATTGGACTCCAGCCGCCGTTCGAGCACTTGGCGGAGGCCGGCAGCCGATTCGAAGAGCAGACCGACCGTGGTCAGACGGCGGTCGTCCCGAGCCCCGATGTTGAGGACGGAGCCGAGTTGTGGACCCTCGTGGATGCGATGGTCTGCCATGACCACACCCTATCCGATGAGTCAAGGTAGTTGCGTTCGCAACCATCATCTCGTATACTTAGTTGCAGGAGCAAATAATCGAGCAAGCGGGTACCCGGCTAGTGGAAGCGGGTGCCCGAACAGACGAAGACGACAGCCCGGAGGCACGCCATGAGTGAGACCACAGTTACCAGCAGAACGATTGACGGCGTTGAACTGCCCGCAGCAGGGACCTACGCCATCGACGAGTCCCACACCCACGTAGGGTTCGCCGTCCGGCACATGGCCGTGTCCAAGGTACGAGGACAGTTCGCCAAGGTGGACGGGACCCTGGTGGTGGGGGAGGACCCCATCCAGTCCTCGGTCCAGGTGACCATCGATACCAACAGCGTGGACACCAGGGACGAGACGCGTGACAACCACGTGCGGACGGCCGATTTCCTCGATGTGGAGAACCACCCCACCATCACCTTCACGTCGACCGCGGTCCGTCCCATCGACGCCGGATCGTGGAAGGTCGACGGAGACCTCACCATCCGGGGCGTGACCAAGCCCGTCGTCCTCGACGTCAACCTCGAAGGAGTGGTGCAGGACCCCTACGGCAACCACCGGGTCGGGTTCAGTGCCACCACCGAAATCAACCGCGATGACTTCGGCGTCTCCTTCGGTGCGGTCATGGAGGCCGGCGGCCTGGTCGTGGCCAAGAAGGTATCCATCGAGATCGAGGCCGAAGCCGTCTACCAGGCGTGACCGGCTCGGCCCAGTCATCCTGGGCGAGCAGCGATGATGAAGCCATGATCAATGGACTTTCCACACTTGCGACTTCCTTATGGGAAGTCGCAAGTGTGGGTCCGCGCTCCCGGGAAGATCGGATGGGAGGACGGCGCCGATGACAGGTAATTCGGACCGGCATCCTGTGATCTTCGTGGGGCACGGCAACCCGATGTACGCCATCGTGCCCAACCGTTTTGCTGATGCCTGGGCGACCCTCGGCATCGAGCTCCCGAGACCCCGTGCCGTGCTGTCGGTGTCGGCGCATTGGTACGTGGCCGGTCTGGCCGTGACCGCGATGGCGGAGCCCCGGACCATTCACGACTTCGGCGGGTTCCCCCGAGAGCTCTTCGAGGTCTCCTACCCGGCGCCGGGGGACCCCGACCTGGCTGATCGGGTCCGGTCGGTGCTGGCGCCGCTCGAGGTGGTGGCCGACACGTCCTGGGGTCTGGACCACGGCTCGTGGTCCGTGCTCCGACACCTCTATCCCGAGGCCGATGTGCCCGTCGTGCAGCTGAGCATCGATGCCCGACGGGAGCCCGCCTATCACGCCGAGATCGGGCGCCAGCTGGCGCCGCTGCGGGACGAGGGCGTGCTCATCATGGGGAGCGGCAACGTGGCCCACAACCTGCAGCTGGCCCAGTTCGGCCAGGACGTACAGCCATTCGACTGGGCGGTGCGCTTCCAAGCCGAAGTGCGTAGCCGCATCGAAGCCGGCGATGACGCCTCGCTGGTCAACTATCCCGACCTCGGTGAGGATGCCCGGCTGGCCATTCCCACCCCGGACCACTACTACCCCCTGCTGTACGCCCTTGGGGCGCGACACCCCGACGACGTGGCCCGCTTCCCGGTGGAGGGCATCGACGGGGCATCGCTGTCGATGCTCTCGATGGTCCTGGGCTGACCGGACGGCTCCCCCGGTCGGTGCGAGGGCTCCGGCTGCCGGCTCCGGGTACCACCAGCAGTACAATCGACTCCATGGGTGACCAACCGATCGAGACGCCGGCAGCCGCGGGAGCGCGTCCCACCGGGACGTTCACCGTGAAGCGCGGCCTGGCCGACATGCTCCGAGGCGGCGTGATCATGGATGTGGTCGACGCCAAGCAGGCCAAGGTGGCCGAGGACGCCGGCGCAGTGGCGGTCATGGCCCTCGAGCGGGTGCCATCGGACATCCGGCGCGATGGCGGCGTGGCCCGGATGAGTGATCCCGCGCTGATCGAGGGGATCAAGGCGGCGGTGACCGTACCGGTCATGGCCAAGGCCCGGATCGGCCATTTCGCCGAGGCGCAGGTGCTCGCCGCTCTGGGCGTGGACTACATCGACGAGAGCGAGGTGCTCACGCCGGCTGATGAGGCCCACCACATCGACAAGTGGAGATTCGACGTTCCCTTCGTCTGCGGCGCCACCAACCTGGGCGAGGCCCTTCGCCGCATCTCCGAAGGCGCGGCGTTGATCCGGTCCAAGGGAGAGGCGGGG
>Ga0208357_1002803_pt1 | contig 11239 bp, 11 predicted proteins | sample NGESurdeep092012_6_FD_184487 | JGI IMG/M metagenome (GOLD analysis project Ga0208357, IMG submission 184487) | Arctic peat soil microbial communities from Barrow, Alaska - NGEE Surface sample F52-2 deep-092012 (SPAdes) | ecosystem: Environmental > Terrestrial > Soil > Wetlands > Peat ... | reverse complement strand
GAACGGCGAAGCCGGCCCGAAGGGCGTGCCGCAGGAGCGACACGTAAGGCAGTTGGGGGTGCTCTTGATCCTGCTTTTGCACGGCGAAAAGCGCCCCCTTCCACCCTTCGGGCACCTTCCCCCGCTGCGCGGGGACGAGATGGCAGGATTGCCATCTTGAGCAGCAACGCTGCCCGAAGGGCTGATGCCATGGATGGCATCAGTTCAAGCAAGAGCACTATTCACAGTCTCTCGGAGCTTGTGAAAAAAACCACTTTCTGTGGCTTTCTTCAATCGATCGTCGGCAAGCTTGCCACGCCGGCCTCGATGCCGGCCTGATGCATCAGGGTGCGCGGCAGGATGCGGGCGAAATAGAACGTCGCCGTGTCACGCTTGGCCTGTTTGAAGGCGGTCGATTGCGTGCTGGTTTCCACTGCCAGCACACTGCGTGCCCACAGATAGGCCAGCGCCACATAGCCGGAGTAATACAGATAGTCGTTCGCGGCGGCGCCGAGTTCCTCCGGGTTGGCCCGGGCGCGCTCTGCCAGCGCCAGGGTCAGATCACTCCAGTTGCGCGTGGCCACGGCCAGCGGGCCGATGAACGTCTTCAGCGATTCGGTCTGGGCGTGCTGCTGGCAAAACGCGCTGATCTCCTCCAGGAAATGCTTGAAACCCACACCCTGCAGCTGGAGGATCTTGCGACCGAGCAGATCGGCCGCCTGGATGCCGGTGGTGCCTTCGTACAGCGTGATGATGCGCGCGTCGCGGACGAACTGCTCCATGCCGTTCTCGGCGATGTAACCGTGGCCGCCGTAGATCTGCAGCGCTTCCTTGGTGCACTCCTGCGCCAGCTCGGTGACCATGCCCTTGGCAATCGGGATCAGGAACGCGACCAGTTCGCCGGCCTTCTTGCGTGCAGCTTCATCGGCATCGCGGTGCTCGATGTCGGTCTGCAATGCGGTGTAAAGCACCAGTGCGCGCGAGCCTTCCACGAACGCGCGCTGGGTCAGCAGCATGCGGCGCACGTCCGGCTGCACCAGCAAATTGTCGGCTGGCTTGTCGGGGAACACGGGACCGGAGAGCGCACGCGACTGCAGTCGCTCACGCGCGTAGTTGAGGCTGTTTTGCAGCGCACGCTCGGCCAGCGCCAGGCCCTGCACGCCGACCGACAGGCGCGCCGCATTCATCATGGTGAACATCGCCATCAGGCCCTTGTGCGGCTTGCCGATCAAATAACCTTCGGCGCCATCCAGGTTCATCACGCAGGTGGAGCAGGCGTGGATGCCCATCTTGTGCTCGATCGCACCGGCGGCGATGGTGTTGCGTTCGCCCAGCGAGCCGTCGACGTTGAGCTTGAACTTGGGCACGATGAACATCGAGATGCCGCGACTGCCGGCAGGCGCGTCGGGCAGGCGCGCCAGCACCAGGTGCACGATGTTCTCGGCGAGGTCATGCTCGCCGGCGCTGATGAAGATCTTGGTGCCGCTGAGCCGGTAGGTTGGACGGCCGTTGGCATCGGCGTTGCCCGGTTCGGCGCGGGTCTTGAGCAGGCCGAGGTCGGAGCCGGCCTGCGGCTCGGTCAGGCACATCGTGCCGGTCCAGCGGCCGGCCACGATCGGCTTCATGAAGTGCTCGCGCTGCCATTCCTCGCCATGCTGTTCCAGCGCGTGGGTGGCGCCCTCCGACAGCAACGGATACAGGCTCCAGGCCAGGTTGCCCGACTGGAAGATTTCGGTGGTGGCGGTGCCCAGCACGCCGGGCAGCGCCTGGCCGCCGTAGGCCTCGGGATTGGTCAGGCTGGTCCAGCCGCCTTCGGCAAACTGCCGGAACGCCTCCTTGAAACCCTTGGGGGTGGTCACCTCGTGGGTAGCCTTGTCGAAGTGGCAACCTTCGGCATCTGCGGGGGCGTTGGTGGGCGCCAGCAATTGCTCGCTGAGCCGACCGGCTTCTTCCAGCACGGCATCGAGCAGGTCGCGGCTGTGCCCTTCGCCGCCTTGCAGCGCAGTCAGGGTCGATTCGGCGCCGAGCACGTCAAACAGGGCAAAGCGCAGGTCGTCGAGGGGAGCCTTGTAAACGGTCATGGGGATTCCTTGCAAAGAGTCGTCGTGAGGCGCGGCTTGGAGCTTGTGAAAAAAATCACTTCCTGTGATTTTCTTCTGTCGCGAGTCCGGTACAAGCCCGTACTCGCTCACGCGAATCAAGCACTTGCGTGCTCGATTCGCGCCCGGCCATCCTTGGCCGGCTGAGAGGCTGTTGTGTCACAGCCTCTCAGCGCCAAGTGTCGGGGATGCCCGGTACCGGCGATATCCAGCCGTTGCCATCGAAATCGAACTCGCGGGCGCGCTTTTCCTGTTCCGGTTTGGCGCTGGCGCTGCCCTTGATCTGGTATGCCACCGAGCCGGCGCTGCCCTTGCCGGCGGCTGCCTGCAAGGTCTTGTTCATTGCGGCGGTGGGCAGTACATCAAGCAGCAGTACGTCACCGGCCAGCTCGGGGATGTCAAGTTCGAAGGTGGCGTGCACGCGGATCGGGGCCAACGCGCCGATCTTCAACTGCCCCTCCAGCGACTTGAAATCCATCTCGCCGTAGCTGTTGTTCTGGATGCGCAGGGTCACCCGCCACTGGCCGTTCGCCAGCACGGTCAGTTGCTGGATGCTCAGCGTGGGTGGGAACACGCTCTTCTTGGTCGGGCCGCAGGCGACCAGCCCGGCGCCGAGCAGGATCAGCAGGAATCCGCGTAGCAGTCGTTTCATGGCTCACCTCAAACGATTGTTTGAATCTTAGCAGGGATTGGGAGTTCGGGATGACCAGACAGTCGTCTGTTGAAAGCCGGGATTGGGGATTCGGGATTCGGGTACTCGCGAATCGTGGGTGTCCGTTCTGCTGCTCATCGTTCGCGGCGGTTTCCATTCGGCGTGGCAATCGGCATCATCGTCGTTCTTTCCGATACGCCAGCAGAGTTTTCCATGCCGCAGGTTTCACGTCCACGCCGCTTCGTCGCCCGCCGCTCGCCCATCCATGGCAATGGCGTGTTCGCCGCTGCTCCAATTGACAAGGGCGAGGAGATCATCGAGTACAAGGGCAAGCTGCTCAGTCACGCCGAGGCGGATGATCTTTATGGCGACGGCGGCGAGACCGGCCACACCTTTCTGTTTACGCTCAATGACGACTACATCATCGACGCCAACCAGCAGGGCAACACGGCGCGCTGGATCAACCACAGCTGCGCGCCGAACTGCCGCGCGGTGGTCGAGGAAAGTGCCAGCGGCGACCCGCGCCGCGACAAGGTGATGATCGAGGCGATGCGCAGGATCGAACCCGGCGAAGAGCTGACCTACGACTACGGCATCGTGCTCGAGATTCCGCACACGGCGCGGCTGAAGAAGTTGTGGGCATGCCGCTGCGGCTCGCCAAAATGCACCGGTACGATGCTCAAGCCCAAGCACCGCTGAGCCGGGATGCCGCCGCGGCACACCACGTCTTCCGCGCTGATAGTCGGGTTGAAACCCGACCTACGGCCGTCGCACAGCACGTGGGTCGGGATTCATCCCGACATCGACCGCACCGGAACACCCATAGTCGGTGCTGGCCAATCCGGAATTCGCTTTTATACTCGAAGCGGTTGCCCGACATGGGGTAGGGCACGAGGACAAGGGGGCGCGAGATGGAAGTCGATCCATACGCTGCACCGGCGGTCGTGGTCGTCGAGCGCGGCCTGCTTGTGCTGCCGATCTTCGGCGCCGGGCGTCGCGGCCGGCATGACCTGATCGCCGACACCATCGTCATCGACGTTTGATGATCGATACGATCCGCGAGATCGAAACCCCCGAGGGCATCTCGCTGCGCCTGCGTGCGGCCGGTGCGTTGCCGCGCGCGCAGGCGTGGACGCTCGACCTGCTGCTGCGCGTGGGAATGCTGTTCTTCGCGACGATTCCGCTGTCACTGTTCGGCCTGGGCGGCAACGGCTTGGTCCTGTTGCTGATATTTGCCCTGATGTGGGCGTATTCGGTGGTGTTCGAGGTGTGGTGGAACGGGCAGACGCCTGGCAAGCGTGCGCTGGGCCTGCGCGTGGTCAACGCGGACGGCACGCCGGTGACCTGGCTGCCGTCGGTGGTGCGCAACCTGATGCGGGTGGTGGATATTCTGCCCGGCGTATACGGCGTCGGTCTGGTCAGCACGCTCATCGATCCCCATGCGCGCAGGCTTGGCGACATCGTTGCCGGCACGCTGGTGATCCATGCCGGCGAATTGCCCGCCGGGCAGCAAGTGCCCGCGATGGAGGCGATTCCGCTGCCGGTGGTGCTGGCGGTGGACGAACAGGCTGCGCTGGTGGAATTCACCGAACGCGCGGGTCAGCTCAGCGTGCCGCGGCAGGAGGAACTGGCGAACCTGCTGACGCCGCTGACCGGCCTGCGCGATACGGCGGCCATCCGGCGACTGGTTGCCCATGCCAACTGGCTGCTGGGGCGCGCATGAAGCAGGAACGGTTCGTCGCCCTGCATGGCCGCGAGTGGGACAGCCTGCAGTCCTGGTTCAGCGCGCTGGAGCGCCAGCCGAAGCGCACGCTGCGCCAGGAACAGGCGCTGGATTTTCCGTCCGCGTATCGACGCCTGTGCCATCACCTGGCGCTGGCGCGCGGGCGTGGTTACAGCCACGAGGTGACTGACCGCTTGCAGCGCCTGGCGCAACAGGGCCACCGCGTGCTGTACCGGCCGCCGGCACCGCGCTGGCATCGCGTGGCCAGCTTCCTGGTTGCCGGTTTTCCGCAACTGGTGCGTTCGCAGTGGCGCTGCATGCTGGCGGCGGCCGTGCTGTTCTATGTGCCGGCGCTGGTCATGCTGGTGCTGATGCAGGTTCGTCCCGAGCTGGCGCACACCGTGTTCAGCAGCGCCCAGTTGGCGCAATTCGAAAAAATGTACGACCCGGCGAATCCGCGTATCGGCCGCAGCAGCGGTACCGACCTGCAGATGTTCGGTTTCTACGTGATGAACAACGTGAGTATCGCGTTCCGCACGTTTGCCTCCGGGCTGTTGTTCGGCGTGGGTGCGATCTACGTGCTTGGCGCCAACGGCATGCTGATCGGCGGAGTTGCCGGGCATCTCACCGCGATCGGTTATGGCGCCCCGTTCTGGCGCTTCGTGGTGGGGCACTCGCCGTTCGAATTGAGCGCGCTGGTGATCGCCGGCGGCGCTGGCCTGCAGTTGGGCCTGACCTTGCTGGCACCGGGGCGGCGGCGGCGCGGCCCGGCGCTGGTGGCCGCCGGCTGGATCGGTGCGCAACTGGCGCTCGGCGCGTTCGCGATGCTGCTGGTGGCCGCCTTCATCGAGGCGTACTGGTCATCGATCGCGGCACTGTCTGACCCGGTGAAGTTTGGCAGCGGCGCGTTGCTGTGGGTATTGGTGCTGGGATGGCTGTGGCGTGGCGGCAGGGCGGGCAGGCATGGAGCTTGAGCGGATCAGCGTGGTGCTGCGTCCGCGCGTACCGCGCGAGGCGCTGGATCTTGGCGCCGCCATGCTGCGCGCCCATGCGCGTGCGGTATGGTCGGCATGGTTCGCCTTCACCGTGCCGGTTTTCGTGCTGTGCAATGCCGTGGGCGTGTTGCTCGGCGTGCCCTGGCTGGGACTGGCCCTGGTGTGGTGGTTGAAACCGATCTTCGACCGCGTGCCGCTGTACGTGCTGTCGCGTGCCGTGTTCGAACAGACGCCGCGCTGGCGCGAGACATTGCGCGGCCAGCGCCGGTGGAGCTGGCGCAGCACGCTGGCCGCGCTGACCTGGCTGCGTATCGACAGCCATCGCGCCCTGCGCCTGCCGCTGGACCTGCTCGAAGGCGCCACCGCGCGGCAACGTTCGTTGCGCTGGAAAGTGCTGCGCCGACGCATCGGCGGCGTGACCAGCATGCTCACCTACAGCTGCCTGCAATTCGAACTGGTGTTGTTCCTCAGCGTGTGGCTGTTCGCCCTGTTCCTGATACCGCACGAATGGCGGCCCGAGTCCGTGGCGGACTTCTTCCGCGATGACGTCCACCACGCCGCGACCCTCTGGACGCTGGCTGCCGCGGGCGTGACCTATCTGGCGATGAGTGTCATCGAACCGCTGTATGTGGCTTGCGGTTTTGCGCTGTACCTGAACCGGCGTACCCAGCTGGAAGCCTGGGACATCGACCTGGCCTTCCGCCGCCTGCGTGCACGGCTTGAGGGCCTGGGCAAGGTGCTCGGTGTTCTGCTTTTGTGCAGCGGCGCGCTGGCTGTGCCAGCTCGCGCGGCCGCCGCGGCTCACGCAGCAGGCGCGTCGCCGGCGCGGATCCAGACCAGCATCGAGCAGATATTCCATCAGCCGCCGGACCAGCATGACGTGCGCTTTGCAGCTGCCGCCGCGCACGTCTATCGTGACCCGCGCTTCGGCGGCGAGCACACGGTGCGCCGCTGGGTGTTGAAGTACCCGCCGAGATCCGAGGCCACGGCAGGGATGCCGTTCCCGCTGCTGGGCAAGCTCCTGGCGGGAGTATTCAAGGCGCTGCTGTGGCTGCTGCTGATCGGTGCGCTCGGTACCCTGTTGTGGTTTGCCTGGCGCCATCGCGGACGCTGGGCGCGGGAGCCGGATGAGGTCGCGCCGATGGCACCGGCCAGCCTGCAGGCAGGCGTCGACCGGGAAGTCCCGTTGCCGGCGGATCTGGCCGGCGCGACCCGCAAGCTGTGGCAGTCGCAACGGCGGCGCGAAGCACTGGCCTTGCTGTATCGCGGTTGCGTGGAGCGGACCGCGTTGTTGTTGCAGCTGCCGCCGTCGATCGATGCGACCGAGGCGGACTGGCTGCGCCAGGCCGCGGCGATGGGTGATCCACTGCGTGCGCAACAGGTCATCGCGATCGTGCGCGCCTGGCAGTTCGCGGCTTATGCCGGACGCTATCCGGATGACGCCGCCATCGAGAACCTGCTCAGCGGCTGGCCGGTGCAGGCCGGAGGCGCAACATGAATCGCCGGCCGCTCGATATCGGCCTGCTGGTGCTGGGCGCGGCGCTGCTGGTGGCCGGCTTCCTTGCCACGTTCGAACACAAAGACGTCACCGAGGCTGCGGTTGCCCATGGCGAGGCGCGCTACAACCCGTTCTTCGCGCTGCAGCTCGCGCTGAATCGATCCGGTCTGCCAGCGCGTTCGCTGACCACGCTGGACCCGACCAGACTGGCGCTGCAGCCCGGTGACACGCTGCTGCTTGGTGCCGGCGCGGCGCGTGTGGATATCGAACAGGCCACGCGAATCGCGGCGTGGGTGCGTAGCGGCGGACATTTGCTGGTGTCAACGGGTTCGGTCAGCGTGGCGCGCACGCCCCTGTTCGATGCGCTGGGTCTGCTCGATCCGCGCCCGGCACCGTTCGGCTGCGCCAGGATGCATGCCGGGAACGCTGCCCGCACCGATTACTCGGTGACTTGCGCGACAAAATTTCGGCTCAAGTCGGTGGCGGTGGCACGCGTCGACGCGGCCATTGGCACTCCGCGGGACGGATACCTGTTTGCACGCACCCGGCTCGGCGCGGGCACCGTCAGCCTGCTGGCCAGCTTCGATGACGTCACTCGTCTGAGCCTCAAGAACGTATGGGAACAGCAGTTCGCGTGGCGCCTGCTGGCGCCGAATCGCGGCAAGGGAACGATCTACCTGGTGTACGCGCTGGATGGTCCCTCGTTCCTGACCGTGCTGGTCGTCAAGGCCTGGCCGGCGCTGTTGGCGCTGACGCTGCTGCTGGCCGCCTGGATGGCGATGCGCAGTGCGCGGCTGGGTCCGCTGATGCCGGCGCCATCGCCGCACCGGCGCGCCCTGCTCGAACACGTGCAGGCGGCCGGTGAGTTCCTGTATCGCCGCGACGCCGGTCGCACCCTGCACCGCCTGGCCAGCGATACCGTGCTGGCGCGCCTGCGCCGGCGCGATCCGGGCTGCGCGATGCTCAATGGCGATGCGCTGTACGCGCGCGTGGCCGAACGCAGCGCGTTGGACATCGCGCAAGTCGCCCAAGCCTTCCAGTCACCCGCGAACGCGCAGGCGTTTCGCGCATCCATCATCACCCTGGCCCGACTCAGGAGCCGTCCATGACCATTGAATCCCCTGCTGTCCCGGCACCGCCGCCGGCCTTGTTGTCGATCGCCGAACTGGGCGAGCGCACGCGCGCGCTACGTGCCCAGGTGGCGCATGCCTTCATCGGCCAGGAGGTGGTGTTCGACCAGGTGCTGCTGGCCTTGCTGGCCGCCGGCCACGTCCTGATCGAGGGCGTGCCCGGCCTGGGCAAGACCTTGCTGGTGCGGGCGCTGGCCGCGGCGGTCAGCTGCAGTTTCGGCCGCGTGCAGTTCACTCCCGACCTGATGCCCGCCGACGTCACCGGCCATGCCATCTACGACCCCAAGACCGAGCGCTTCCAGATTCGTCGCGGCCCGGTGTTCGCCAACCTGCTGCTGGCCGACGAGATCAACCGCGCGCCGGCGAAGACCCAGGCCGCGCTGCTCGAATCGATGCAGGAAGGGCAGGTGACCATCGAAGGACGCCGCATCGCGCTGCCGCAACCGTTCATGGTGGTCGCCACGCAAAATCCGATCGAGCAGGAAGGTACCTATCCGCTGCCCGAGGCGCAGCTCGACCGTTTCCTGATCAAGGTGGTGATCGGCTATCCCACGCTGGAGGACGAAAAGCGCATGGTCGCCGGCGTGGTCAACGGCAAGGTCGCGGCCGACCTCGATGTGTCCAGGGTACGGGGCGTTCTGGACCAGGCCGAACTGCTGGCGCTGCAGCAGGGCGTTGCCGCGATTCGCATGGACGCGGCGGTCACCGACTATGCCGTGCGCATCGTGCGCACCACGCGCGAATGGCCGGGCGTGATCGCCGGTGCCGGGCCGCGCGGTGGCTTGGCGCTGGCGCGTCTGGCGCGCGCGCAGGCGGCAGTGGATGGACGCGATTTCGTCACCCCCGACGATGTGCGCGCCGTGGCCCTGCCGGCCTTGCGCCATCGCTTGATGCTGGCGCCGGAAGCCTTGATCGAACGCCAGCACCCCGACGACGTACTCAACGCGTTGCTGCACAAGGTGCCGGCACCGCGCCAATGAGTTTCCACCTCCATCCAGCCCATTGCCGTAGGAACGCACCCTGTGCGCGATGCGCTTCGCCACCTGACGAAGAGCTATCGCGCACAGGGCGCGCTCCTGCATGCGTGGCGAGGATTCGTTGATGCGACCCGCGCCAACGCTGTTGTGGTTGCTGTGCGGCTGGACTGTGCTTGGCGTGCTGACCAGTCTGGCCTGGCTGCCGCTGAACGCGTGGCTGGCCTGTGGCGCCGTCATCGCGTTGCTGGCGCTGATCGATGGCTGGCGCCTGCAACGCATGCCTGCGCCCAGCGTGCGGCGCGAGGTGATGCCGGTAATGCCGCTGGGGCCGGAAGCGCTTGTCGGCTTGCGCCTGCGCGGCGCTACGCGGAGGACGCAGAAGCTGCGCCTGCATGATCTGCATCCGGGCGGCTGGGCGGTGCGCGGGATGCCGCGCAACCTGGCCTTGCCGCCGGGCAGCGACGTCATGCTGGACTACGCGGTGACTCCCGATGCGCGTGGTCAATTCACCTTCGCGGGCTGCCAGGTGCAACTGCGATCGCCGTGGCATGGCTGGACTGCACGCCGCGTGCTCGGCGAACCGTCGATAGTGCGCGTGTATCCCAATTTCGCGTCGCTGGTCGAGCTGGCCGGGCTCAGCGTGGAGCTCGCTTCGCGCAGCGTCGGGGCGCGCCTGCAGCGACGCCGTGGTGAAGGCACGGAATTCCAGGAGCTGCGCGACTATCGCGTCGGCGACAACCTTCGCAAGATCGACTGGAAAGCCACCGCCCGCGCGCGCCGGTTGATCTCACGCGAGTACCGTGACGAGCGCAACCAGCAGGTGGTGCTGATGCTCGATTGCGGTCGGCGGATGCTTGCGCAGGACGACCAATTGGTGCATTTCGACCATGTACTCAACGCCTCGCTGGCACTGGCCAGCATCGCGCTGCGGCAGGGTGATGCCGTGGGTCTGCTCGCGTGCACCGGCCAGGACCAGCGCTGGCTACCGCCACAGCAGGGCAGTGGCGGCTTGGACATGCTGCTGCGCGCCGGTTACGACTTGCAGCCCATGCCGCTGGCCACCGATTACCTCGCCGCCGCCAGCGCCTTGCAAACACATCAGCGGCGGCGCGCGCTGGTGGTGCTGATCAGCAACGTGCGCGACGAGGACGATACCGAGTTGCGCGCCGCGATAAGCATGTTGTCCAGACGCCACCTGGTGATGCTGGTCAGTCTGCGCGAACTGGCGCTGGACCGCGCCGCCGCCACGCCCGGGGAAGAACTCGAAAGCGGCATCCGCAGCGCGGCGGCCATGCACTACCTTGCGCAGCGCGAGCGCGTCCACGAGTCGCTGCGCCGCGCAGGTATCAACACGCTTGACGTCAGCTGCAACGAATTGTCCGGCGCTCTGATCGAGCGTTACCTCGCATTGAAGCGGAGTAGCCGGCTGTAATTCCACTTCTATTTCGTAAGCGCATCAATAATCCACGGCCAGGCGACGATGGAGCGCACCTTCCCGGTGGCTTCTTCGGTGGCGTGTAGAGAAGCGACAAGATGATCTTCGAGGGCATCGAGGCTGTCGAAGACCCGGTTGTGGAAGTGTTTCTCGCGCAGCTCATCCCACAGGTGCTCGACGGGATTGAGTTCGGGCGCGTAGGGTGGCAAAGGAAGCAGGTACATGTTGGCAGGCGTGCGCAAGGCGTTGCTGCAATGCCAGCCGGCGCCATCGAGCACCATGACGATATGTTCGTCGCCATGGCGCTGGGCCACCTCATCGAGAAAAACTTGCATGCAATCCGTGTTGACGTGCGGCAGGACCAAGGTGTCGAGCACACCACGTTGTACGTCCACCGCGGCATACGCGTAGGTGTACTCGTGGGTGAGCATGGCTTGGCAGAGTGGCCGTATCGGCTTGGGTGCCCAGCACCGACGTACGTCGTTGATGCGCCCGAACCGCGCCTCGTCCTGGAACATCAGCGTGATCGGCGCCCCTTGGGCCCAGTCTTTGCGGATCTGTTGGATTTCTTCGGGGAGTTTTTTTTCCAGTCCTGCTGCGCTTGGGCGTCGCTTTGCGGATGCTGTTTATCGGGAGCGAGCTTGCGCCACCCGTGTCGATGCAGCAGGTTGTACACCGTCGACAGTGCCATCGGACGACCCAGCGCCGCCTCCAGCAACGGCTTGATCTCGGGCACCACCAATACTCCACC
>Ga0208357_1002802_pt1 | contig 11239 bp, 13 predicted proteins | sample NGESurdeep092012_6_FD_184487 | JGI IMG/M metagenome (GOLD analysis project Ga0208357, IMG submission 184487) | Arctic peat soil microbial communities from Barrow, Alaska - NGEE Surface sample F52-2 deep-092012 (SPAdes) | ecosystem: Environmental > Terrestrial > Soil > Wetlands > Peat ... | reverse complement strand
TCGGCCCGTCCGGATGCGGCAAGACCACCACCCTGCGAATGATCAACCGTTTGATTGAACCGACGTCGGGGCGGATCCTGATCGGGGGCGAGAACGTCCTGACCAAGGACCCGGTTCAGATGCGCCGGGGAATTGGCTACGTGATTCAACAAGGGGGTCTCTTCCCCCATCGGCGGGTGTTCGACAATGTGGCTGTCGTTCCCCGCCTGCTCGGGTGGGATTCCTCCCGGATCGAGCGCCGCGTCAATGAACTGCTCGAACTCGTCGGTCTCGACCCTCAGAACTACGGCCGCCGGTTTCCGCACGAGCTCTCCGGTGGGGAGCGTCAACGGGTCGGGGTGGCCAGAGCCCTCGGAGCCGATCCCCCGGTCCTCCTCATGGACGAGCCCTTCGCGGCGGTGGATCCGGTCACCCGGCAGCGGCTCCAGAACCAATTCCTCGATCTGCAGAAGCAACTCAAGAAGTCGATCGTCTTCGTTACCCACGACATCGAAGAAGCGGCCAAGCTCGGGGACCAGATCGCCGTCCTCTCCAAAGGGGGCGTCCTCGAACAGTACGACACTCCGGCGGAGGTCCTCGGGCGTCCGCAGACTCCGTTCGTGGCCGATTTTGTGGGCGCAGATCGAGGCGTCCGACGCCTTGCCGTCGTGAGGGTCGAGGTCGGTGATCTGGCCGAACCGCCTGTCATCGCTCCTACGGCGACGATGGCAGAGGCCCGATCAGTGGGTGGGAGTGCAGCGGCCCGGACGGCGGTGGTGGTCGACGATCAGCGCCGCCTGATCGGTTGGGTCTCACTGGACCCAGGACTGGATGGTCCGGTGGGAACCCATGTCGAGAAATTCGCGGCCCAGGTTCCCGTGGGTACCAACTTGCGCACCGCCTTAGGCGAGATGCTCCAGCACGATATTCGGTGGATTCCTGTGGTGGACGACGCCGAACGTTACGTCGGCGTCCTGACCCCCAACCGGCTTCATGCCGCCATGAGGCGTTCGGTCGGTGGTACGGCCGTCGAGTCCTGAGCCTGAAATGTGTCGGAAGTGCGGCCAGTGATCGTCCAGCCTTGAGTTGGACGTCATGTCGGAGGCTCGTGTGACAGATCCGATCATGCGCCGCGTTGACTTTGGGTACTTTGTGCGACACGCCGAGGAGACCGGATCGGGTTCACCAAGAGTCGAGCCTTGTCTCGGCTACCTCATCGATCACCCCTCTGGTCTATTGCTAGTGGACAGCGGGATGGGAATGCACCCCGATGTCGATGCCCACTACGGCCCTCGACGACGGTCTCTCTCCGCCGCTCTACATGAGGTCGGTGTGCGGCGGGAGGAGATCGCTTTCGTCGTCAACCGCCATCTGCACTTCGATCATTGTGGTGGCAACCCCGAACTGACAGGTCGTACCGTTTTACCCAACGCGTTGAACTGGAAACGGCCCGGCAATCGTCTGACTACACCCTGCCTGAACTCGTCGATGCTCCTGGTCTGGTCTACGAGGAGCTCGACGGCGAAGCCGAAGTGTTGCCGGGTGTCTTCGTCGTGCCGACTCCCGGCCACACTGCGGGCCACCAGACCCTGGTCGTTCGTCGCCGTGACGGCACCATCATTGTGGCTGGGCAGAGCCACGATACGCCCAGCGCCTATAGCGCCGACTTTCCGCCCTGGCGCGCCGACCGTGACGCCCATGGATCATCGCTGCTGGTGGCGCCAGCCTGGATTGATCGACTGCAGGAGTTCGACCCGGCCCGTGTCGTGTTCGCCCATGACCGTGCCGTTTGGGAGCTTTGATCCGCCGCCCTCGGAACCTTGTCGGAGACAAAGCCCATCCGGCACCGGCTCCGTTCGCAGCGACAACCCCCGAGCGTGGCCGGCCGGACATGGGTAAGGAGCAGCCGTGAAGAATGACGTGACCGACGATTTCGTACATGTCCGAGGGGCCAGTGAGCGCAACCTGAAGGACGTGGACGTCGACATTCCCCGGGACGCCATGGTCGTTTTCACCGGAATCTCCGGATCCGGAAAGTCCTCGCTCGCTTTCGGCACGCTCTACGCAGAGGCGCAACGCCGGTACTTCGAGTCGGTCGCGCCATACGCCCGCCGATTGCTGCATCAGGTCGGGGCACCCCATGTACGGGAAATCACCGGATTGCCGCCAGCTGTAGCTTTGCAGCAGCGCCACGGAGCACCCAACTCCCGGTCAACGGTGGGCACCCTCACCACATTGTCCAACTTGCTGCGGATGCTCTACTCGCGGGCCGGGACCTATCCGTCCGGAGCCCCGCGGCTGGAGGCCGAGGCATTCTCCCCCAATACCGCCCCCGGAGCGTGCCCGCGGTGCCATGGGCTCGGAGTCGTGCACGACGTCACCGAGGACCTGTTAGTCCCAGACACGTCGTTGAGCATCCGCCAAGGTGCGATCGCGGCGTGGCCAGGTGCCTGGCAGGGCGCCAATCTCAGGAGCATCGTGAGTGGTCTCGGGATCGACGTCGATAAGCCATGGCGCAAGCTCAAGAAGAAGGACCGGGCTTGGCTCCTCTACACCGACGAACAACCGTCCGTCCTCATCGAGCCCGAGCGAGAACGCATCGACTACGGCTATTACGGGAAATTCTGGAGTGCTCGCAAGCACATCATGTACGTCCTCGCTGACTCCAAGAGCCAGCAGATGCGCGATCGGGCGATGCGATTCGTTCGGAGCGTGGCCTGTCCCGCATGCCAGGGCGCCGGCCTTCGGCCTGAAGCACTGGCGGTGACCTTCTCCGGTTGCTCTATCGCGGAGGTCAACACCATGCCGCTTACCGAAGTCGCCGCACTGCTACAGCCCACGGCGGAGCTGTCCGAAGCCGGAGCGGCCACGTCGAGCTCTCTGTCCGGGGAGACAACCGAGGTCGCGGTCCGGATCTGCACCGATCTGGTCGCACGCGTCGAGGTGTTGCTCGACCTAGGCCTGGGATACCTTGGCCTCGGGCGCCGCTCGACGACGTTGTCATCGGGTGAGGCGCAGCGTCTTCGGATCGCCTCCGAGCTGCGCTCCGGGTTGTTCGGCGTCGTGTACGTGCTCGACGAACCCTCAGCCGGACTGCATCCGTCCGATGCGGAGCCGCTGCTGGAGGTGCTCGATCGTCTGAGGGCTTCGGGCAACTCGCTGTTCGTCGTGGAGCACGACATGGACGTCGTACGACGAGCGGACTGGGTGGTCGATATCGGTCCCGGTGCGGGGGAGGACGGCGGACGTGTGCTCTACTCCGGTCCTATCCCGGGCCTCGAGAAGATCAAGGACTCAGCCACCAGCCGCTATCTGTTTGGGCGCGTCCAGGCTCTCGACTACACACCTCGCACGCCGCCCGGCTGGATGCACCTGGTCGGCGTCACCCGACACAACCTGCAGGCCATGTCGGTCGATGTGCCTCTGTGTGTACTGACAGCCGTCACCGGGGTCTCCGGTTCGGGCAAGTCGACACTGGTCGCGCAGGTACTGGCCGAGGTGGTGCGCAGGCACCTCGGAGGTCCAGCCGAAGAGCTTGACGGGGCGGAATTCCCGGTCGAGGTGCAGAAGTCCTCGGGACTCGAATCGTTCAACAGGTTGGTCCTGGTCGACCAGAGACCCATTGGCCGAACGCCGCGGTCCAACTTGGCAACGTACACGGGTTTATTCGATGCCGTTCGCAAGTTGTACACGGCCACGGACGAGGCGCAGGCGCGTGGGTACACAGCCGGCCGGTTCTCCTTCAACGTGGCGGAGGGGCGATGTGATATCTGCCAAGGTGAAGGATTTGTCGCTGTCGAACTGCTTTTCTTGCCCGGAACCTATGCGCCCTGTCCAGCCTGCGACGGCGCACGGTACAACGCCGAGACGCTCGAGGTGACCTACGGCGGGAAGAACATTGCCGATGTGTTGGCGATGTCCGTTGACGACGCCTCGAACTTCCTGGCCGGAGTTCCCGCTGCCTCGCGGAGTTTGGAAACACTCCGAGATGTTGGACTGGGGTACCTGCGGTTGGGTCAACCGGCGACGGAACTCAGCGGGGGTGAGGCCCAACGCATCAAGCTGGCCACCGAGTTACAGCGAGCCCGTCGCGGTCACGCTCTCTACTTGCTCGACGAGCCGACGTCTGGTCTTCACCCTGAGGACGTTGCCCTCCTGTTGCGACAGTTGCACCGACTTGTTGACGCAGGCAACACGGTGGTGCTGGTCGAACACGACCTGGACGTGATCGCCACCGCCGATTGGATCATTGACCTCGGCCCAGGCGGCGGAGACGCGGGAGGCCGGGTGGTGGCCAGTGGTCCTCCCGGCGTGATCGCCAAAGCGAAAGGGAGCGCAACCGCGCCCTATCTCGCTGGGCGACTAAAACGTTCCTGACCATTCTTACTTTTAGTCGCGAAACCCGTGGCGTTTTTGCTCGCCAGTGACGAATGGTGCCCCGAACTGGAGTCCTTCAGTTGGATTGGCTCCAGGCATCACGGCCGCTGCTCCGTGCGCCAGTCGTGTCGAGATCGGTAGCGTTCTGGGGTGAACCTCACGCCGTGCTATAGCTGCAGGTCGCCAAGATGAGCAATCACACGACCATCCGGGCATCGCCAGATTGCCGCCTGATTCTCGTCCACAATTGCCTGCAAAGGGTGCGTCCCGTGGTCAGGGCATATGGGCCATCCGCCCCACAGCTCCTCATCGAGAGTGAACTCGCACAAATAGTCAGCGAGAGCCACCATGAATTCCGATTCGCCGGTAGGGAAGTGGCGTCCGAATGAACCAACGGGGTGCTCGTCGAGAAATACATCGACGTCCCACCATTCGTCGATTCCAGGGTGGAAGAGCAAGAAAAGGGTCAATCCAGTGGTAGCAAGTAGATCGTCTGCGATGCTCTGCCAACGCGGGCGGATCGCAGCAGGTTCCACGGAACCAAGACCTTACGTCACTCTTCGGATTCGCTCGGTCGGTCATTGTCGGAGTGCGCCCGGCCAATGCCTACGTGCGGAACGAACTCAAGGGGAGCCAGGATCCGGACGGGCGAGCGGCTGGATTGATGGCGCTACGCCGATACGGCATAGATCAGGGTCCGCCCGACCCCAGCGTGACGCTCCGCATGGCCGGTAATCGGGCGGCTCAGCCGTCCCGACGATAATCTCATCAAGTATGCCGAACAGCAACCAAGAGCGATCAAACCGAAACTCGCAGAAGGGCGACGATCCCTCCCAACTTGAAGATTGGCGGGGCGTCACGCTCTCCCGAATTCGCAACTTGATCAAACAGGCGGATCCCGACGTAGTTGAAGAACAGAAGTGGAGCAAGCCTACAAATCCAGAAGGTGTCCCGGTCTGGTCACACGGTGGCATGATCTGCACGGGGGAGATCTACAAGAGCCACGTGAAGGTTACCTTCGCCAAGGGTGCATCCCTAAAGGATCCGTCACACTTATTCAACTCCAGCCTCGAGGGCAATGCTCGCCGTGCTATCGACATTCGAGAGGGTGAGGAGATAGATAGCGAAGCATTCAAGGCTCTGATCCGTGCCGCCGTCGCCCTGAACGGAGACTCCGTCCGCCGCAAATGAATCGAAGAGACGAATGATCATTCCGATAGGGATGGGCAACGTCTCTACTCTCTCAGGGAGATCTCAACGCGTCCGCGACGGATCGTCCGGCTCAGGTGCTCATAGACAGCCCTCTGGTGACCGTCAACATTCCGAATCACGTCGCACGCGTCTTTGCCGAGCCTCGGATCCGTTGGTCAGCTTTTGGAACGACCGACTTCCTGGCGGAAGCCAAGGACGTCAAGCGAAGCGATCGGATCGTGAGAGAAATGGCGCGAGGGCACACTGGTCGCGACCGAACTGCGACAATTTCGCCTTCAACACTGGGGCATAAGGGAGTTCGAACAGCTGCTTCTCGAAGCAGGGTTCAGGGATGTCACCGTAACGGGCGACTATCGGGACGATCCGGGGCCCGGACCGCACAGCGATCTCTGGACCTTCGTGGCCACATTGTCGTAACCGAACACTTCGCCGTGGCTGAATTTGGACATCCAGGGAGTTCGTCTCCACGCTGAATAGGACACGCGCTATGAGAACGAGCCGCTCGGAGGCCAAAAGGGCGCGCAAAGAGCGCAGCCGAAAGCCCGCCTCTCGTGATCAGGTAATCATGCCGCTAACAACGGCGGTCCAAGGTCCGACGGAGCTCTCTGCACACACGTCTGAACAGAATGGCTCAGGGGCGACGCCCGTCCTGGTACGCCTAGTGTAGCACGAGGTGCTACACTAGGCGGATGCGGGAGATAAGCCAACGAGAGCTACGCAACGAGAGCGGTGAAATCATGCGTCGACTCGATGATGGGGAGACCTTCGTGGTGACCAGAAATGGAGTGCCTGTCGGGGAGCTCACTCCTCTCCGTCGGCATCGGTTCGTACAGGCCGACACCGCCGTTGCCGTTTTCCGCCAGGCGCCCAGCGTCGACTACGCGCAATTCCGTGAGGATCTCGACCGCGTGAGTTCCCAAGATCCGAATCCACCGCCGCATGGCTGACCAGGCTCGCCCACCTCGGGGCATCATCGACACCTCCGTTCTCATTGATCTCGAGCGCCTCGATCCCATGACCTTGCCCCTCGAGGTAGCGGTCAGCGCCATTACGTTCGCTGAGCTGGCAGCTGGCCCGCACGCGACCGAAGATCCCGACGAGAGAGGCCGTCGGCAGGATCGCCTCCAGCGCGCCGAAGCTGCCTTTGACCCATTGCCGTTCGATAGTGACGCAGCACGCGCTTACGGCCGAATCTATGCGGCAGTCACTAGTCTTGGTCGGAAAGCTCGAGGCCCTAGAGCGGTCGATCTCTTGATAGCCGCAACCGCCTGTGCCGTCCATCTGCCGCTTTATACGCGTAACCCGGACGACTTTCGAGGGATCGACGATCTTGTTGAAGTCGTGTCCATATGAAGCTCGACCATTGCCGCGTCGTTGGGACCACGGGGCATACGGGTACCGCCAGACCGCGGCTTACCACTCGCGAATGTCGGCGTTTAGGACGGCCCACACGTCCACGCGGGGTGATGGCGCCATCGAGGGTGTATCGGCCATTGCAATCAAAGATGCTCCCGCTGAGCTCGATCCCGGGCAGGCACTTGTAACGGAGTCCCGCCCGTCTTTGAACGGCTCTGTCGCCGAACCCAAGGTCCTGCGCCTCCGAGGCCGCTCCGATCCGGCTTCACCGACGATCGTGTCCCCTTTGCGGGCGATGGCGAGTGGGTCGACGACGAGGCCATCTTCCAGCTTGTGGAAGGCCTCAACGCCGTTGACCTGGTCGTTTATGGTGCGCCCCTCGGGATTCGAACCCGAAACCTGCGGATTGAGAGTCCGTTGCCGGCGAGTCGACCAAGTCGGTTCTGGTGCGTTCACCCTGCAGTTGCATCCAGCGCCGCGTCCATCAAGTACCGGTGTTTCCAGCCCGTATCCCTGACATTGTGGGTTGGATAGTGGGTTGCGTCCATGGCGTCCATGCGGTGAAGCGACAGATGGAAGGCCGTGTCACACGAGCAAGTCCGGACCAGCCCGCCTGGTCCGTGAAACCGAGGGTGCGCTGTCGGGCGGGCTGGTCGGGCGTCACCCCGGAGACCGGGTCGACGGATCGCTGTTCGGAGCGCGCCTTCTACGCTGTTTCAGATCCGTTGGTCAGCCTGCCGGAACTACTACGAATCGCTGCCGTCCGCGAATTCGATATATGTGAAAGTCCGCATCGAGTGAGAAGATCTTGCGCTGGCCCGTCTCTTCGGCGAGGGCAACCAGGGTGGCGTCGGCGAGGTCCATGGGCGTGTCCGCGTACTTATCCATCAAACGAGCCCTGCGGTCGACGGCAGACGTCGAAAGGTCGGTGATGACGAGCCTGCCGGTGTGAACCAGCTGCCACAGGGCCCGTTGGCCAACGCCTCAACGGGTCGTTCTCCCAGGCGGAACCTGGTGCACACCTAACAACATGTTGCTCTTGCCAGGTTTGGCGTCTAGGGAAAACTTGTCACAATGTTACGAGTGTGGGCCCCCCAGAAGAACTAGTAGCGTGCGTGGTTGGACCAGCCATGACAACCAATACCCGCACTACCGCGTCTCCGGCAGTTGATGCTTCCACCGGGATCATCCACACCGTCGACCTCACGAAGGTCTATGCGGGTGCGGATTTCCGGGCGGTCGACGAGCTCAACCTCACAGTGGCAGCGGGAGAGATCTTCGGCCTTCTCGGTCCCAACGGAGCCGGGAAGACGACCACTGCGGGGATGCTCACCACCCGGGTCATTCCGACTTCGGGGAGCGCATTCGTCGCCGATATCGACGTGGTCGCCCACCCGGCACTTGCGAAGCAACTCATTGGCACGGTCTCACAGACCAACACCCTCGACCGCCAGCTCAACGTCTGGGAGAATCTCTACTTCCACGGTCGGCTCTTCGGCATCGGTGCCGCCAAATCCCGCACGACAGCCGACGAGCTGCTCGAGAGGTTCCAGCTCTCGAAATGGGCGAAGGCGTCCGTCTACGCCCTGTCAGGCGGTATGGCTCAGCGCCTCATGGTGGCCCGGTCGATCTTCCACCGTCCGGCGGTCCTATTCATGGACGAGCCGACGGCCGGACTCGATCCCCAGAGCCGTTTGGCGTTGTGGGACATCTTGCGCGAGCTCAATGCCGACGGCCAGACCATCCTCCTCACCACCCACTACATGGAGGAGGCGGACGAACTGTGCCGGCGGGTGGCGATCATGGACCACGGCAAGATCCTGGCGCTTGATACACCCACCGGACTGAAGCAGGGCGTTGGGGCGGACACCATCGTGACTGTCAAGGCCGCCGGGGACCAAGAGCGGCTGGCTGATGCCCTTGAGCGAAGCATCGACGGGGTGACGCGCACCCACAAAACTGAAGCCGGACTCGAACTCCACGTCCGTGGCGGCGACCGCCTACTGGCCCGGGTCGTGGCCGCCGCCGAGGGAGAGGGCTTCGAAGTGGCTGACCTGTCCGTCGCCGAACCAAGCCTCGAGACCGTATTCATCAGCCTGACCGGAAAGGAACTTCGCGAATGATGGCCACGACCACGCCCGGTCCCGCCGGCCACGTTCAGGTCGCCACCAGACCGACCCGGTCGGCATTGGCCGCCAGCAGGGTCGCCCTGGGTGCGCTGATGCTGCGCGACCTGGTGGTCCTACGGAAGCATTTCGCTGAGTTCGCCATCCGCACGCTTGTACAACCGTTCCTGTTGTGCTTTGTCTTCCTCTTCGTGTTCCCGAAGATCGGTCAGGCGGTCGGAGGCAGTCAGGGCGGACCCCTCGCCGAGTCGGCATTTGCAACCGTCCTCGTCGCCGGGGTGGTCGGGATCTCGATCATGTTCCAAGGCGTCCAATCAGTGGCCTTGCAGATGTCGCAGGAGTTCGGCTTCACGCGCGAGATCGAAGACCGGGTACAGGCGCCCTGCCCGATCTGGCTGGTGGCTGGCTCCAAAGTCCTGTCGGGCACCATTCAAGGAGTCATCTCCGCGATCATCGTCCTGCCGATCGCCTCGGTCGTCCACGCGGCGGGGGTGGAGGCCCAGATCAACCTGCACTGGCTGATCATCCTCACCATCGTTCCTATCTCGTGCGTCGCCATGGCATCACTGGGTCTCGTGCTCGGGACGAGCTTTGAGCCTCGCAACATCGGCTTGATGTTCGGCTTTGTTGTCCTCCCGATCACCTTCCTCGGTGGCACCTACTACGAATGGACCCGGCTGGCTCCGGTGGAGATAGGTGGCTGGCACTGGTTGCAAATGGTAGTGCTCATCAATCCTCTCATCTACGTGAACGAAGGTATGCGAGCCGCATTCACCAACGCTCCGCATATGCATCTTTACATCGTCTACCCGGTGCTGGTCGGGTTCTGCGTTGTCTTCCACGGGATCGGGCTCCGTAATTTCAGACGCAAAGTCCTGTCCTGACGGTCGGCGTCCGGTCCAACCATTTGAGCGTTCTCCACTGCTGCCTACCTTCACAACCTCGCAGCCGTGTCGATGTCAACAGGTGGTCTCATGGGACTAGCAAGCGACCGGTGTGCCGGGACCTCTTCGGACGAGCCGACAGTTGCCACGCGGCGCGCGCGTCGGCACCGAAGACCCGGGCGCGGCGCTACGGATGTCGGAAAGCGAGATCTCAGCGGTGGTGTGTTCCTCACACTGCTCGCAGTGCTCAGTGTGCTGCCAAGATCGCAGCTGTTGCGTGCCTTCCGCATTCAGCCACACGGCGAAGAAGCCAGATTCCCAATCGAGATCCAAACGGTAGTACCGACGCCAATCCGTCATGACCGGACCGCGTCCCAATTCGAGACCCTTCAGGACACGGCGATATCGCCTTCTTGCTGGATCAAAGGTCCATATGCTGTGACATGAGTCCATAGCAAACAGTTCACTCTGAAGTTCGACCTCGTCGGACAAGAACCTCGATTCGACCACGGGCATCGTCACATCCGGGCAACCCGATTCACGGGCACTTGTGCTCGTCATCATTCCGAATCTTCGACGATGCGATTGTTCGAGAGCGTTTTCCCCGCTGCCAGAACGCGGGATCCCAGTTCCCACAGGCTTCCGAGTTCCGGCGCCTGTGTCCCCGAACGCGCCAATTTGGTTGTGGTCCTCTCGGTCCGACAGCATGGACTGAATCTGACGCTCGATCATGATTCCTTCTCTCATTGAGGATTCGCTTCATTTTCACCACCAGCCAATGCCATTTTGCTGAGAACAAACCCGCAATCCTCTGTGCTTTGGCTGAGATAGTCGAATCTGATGACACGGTGGCGCCATCTGTGAGCATCCGAAGAGATCTGGCACGACCCCCGCCCCACCAACGTGTGGGTCGTGCGTTCATTGTCTCTTCAGGTTCGACGGATTAAATGGACGATGAGGGCTCCGCGCTGGACTCGCCGGCGCGTGGTCGACTGCAATCGAATGACGATCGTGAGATCACTGTCAAGCGAGGAGATCGATTATGGAAGACGACCTAGTGAAATGGGCCGTAGGACATCCAGGCGTGAACGCCGGAGACACTGTAGAGGTCCGGACCCACTATCAGGAGAATCAGTGGGCTCACGGGTACGAGGTTGCCGAGGTCCTAGAAAACGGCTATCGGATCCTTCGACGCGGATCGCAAGAGGTCATTCCGGATATCTTTGGAATCGCCGAAGTGCGCTTGGACGGCAGCGCCGTTCTTGGCAGTGACTCCCGGCGCGGGGTCGGCGGCGGCGTTCGATA
>Ga0208357_1002799_pt1 | contig 11245 bp, 9 predicted proteins | sample NGESurdeep092012_6_FD_184487 | JGI IMG/M metagenome (GOLD analysis project Ga0208357, IMG submission 184487) | Arctic peat soil microbial communities from Barrow, Alaska - NGEE Surface sample F52-2 deep-092012 (SPAdes) | ecosystem: Environmental > Terrestrial > Soil > Wetlands > Peat ... | reverse complement strand
CCCATTTTACAGGTGTTTCAGGATGGCGTCTCCCAATCCGACCTGTTCGCAGATTCCAACCAGTTGATTCTGTTCGACTTATAGCCGGACAGCAGTGATAAAAAACATGAGCAGCGCGGAAGAAGTCTATACCAACCCCATAGGGCTGGATATCGGTACGAGCCGGATCGTGGCGGCACGGGCGGGAGGCAAGAAATACGTGTACGAGGCGCAGTTGAATGCGTTTTTCACGCTGCCTTACTCCCGGCTCGCGGAAAGTCTGTTACAACGCGAGAACGTATTGCACCAGGTTACCCGCAATGAAATCGTGGTCGCGGGCGACGATGCGGAGAAACTGGCCGAAGTCTTTCACGCGGAGACCCGAAGACCCATGAAAGAGGGTGTCCTGAATCCGCGGGAACCGCACGCTCTCGACGTGCTTCGAAGCCTGGTGACCAGGTTACTTGGCAAAGCAGCGGCTCCCGGTCAGAAGGTATTTTTCAGTATCCCGGCGCCCATCGCCGGCAATGAAGGTGGCATCCGTCATCATCAGGAGTCGATTCGCCAGATTCTCTCGGAACTGGGCTACCAGCCCACTCCGGTCGAGGAGGGCCTGGCCGTGGTGTTCGGGGAAATGACGGCCTCCAATTTCAGCGGAATCGGCATCTCCTGCGGAAGCGGGCTGTGCAACATATGCCTGGCGATCCTGTCGGTACCCGTGCTCAGCTTCAGCGTCCTGAAAGCGGGCGACTTCATCGACGCCCAGTCGGCGCTGGTGACGGGCGACGTGGCCACGCGCATGCGCGTACATAAGGAACAGGGGTTCCGCCTGAACGGGATGAACGGCAACCGCGTCAACAATGCGCTGACGGTTTACTACGACCAGGTCATCGAAAACCTGGTGATGGCCCTGAAGGAAAACATCTCCTCGGCGACCCGGTTGCCCCGGCTGACACAGCCCATTCCCCTGGTGCTGGCGGGCGGGACCGTCATGCCGGACGGCTTTTTCGAGCGCTTCAAATCGTCCCTGCAGGCGAACGAGCTTCCCGTGAAGCTTTCCGAGGTTCGTGTCTCGGCCGAGCCCCTCAGTTCCACGGCGCGCGGCCTTCTGATGGCTGCACTTTGTTAATTGGCGCTTAATCGCCTCGCGCTTCCGTTAACGGAACGGCTTGGCGCGCTCGTTGTGCCTTTGATGAACGTCGAGCCTCTCCGACGGTCGATTCCGCCCAAATCATCCGCGGAAAATCGAGATTCGGCACTCGGCAGACGGGTCGGCCGCGACAACGGCCAAGTGCTTGCTCCGGATGTCGATGAATGTATCACCACATAAAAAAATTGATGTATACGGTCCGGATCGGCCAGCCGGATCCACACTTTGGAAACATGCTCCTTGAGCAGTTCGGAGGCGCAAACGGCGAGCTTGCCGCTGCAATGCAGTATTCGATTCAAGGGCTTAACTGCGACGATCCCGAACGCAAGGATTTGCTTATGGACATCGGCACCGAGGAATTGAGCCATCTCGAAGTGGTCGGAACGCTGGCCCGGATGCATCTTAAACCCCTCAAGACGGACAGAAATGCAGCACAGGCAGACCCCCTCATCGCTATTGCGGGTGGTGGCGGAGTGGGTTTAGTCAACTCCATGGGCGACGCCTGGACTGCGGACTACCTCAAGATTACCGGCGAACTTGACGTCGATCTCCGCAGCAATATCGCTGCGGAAGCCCGCGCCAAAATTGTTTACGAACGCCTGATCAACTTCACCGACGACCAGGGAACGATAGACACTCTGCAATTTCTGATGACGCGTGAAATCACGCATATGAAGGCGTTTACGGCCGCGCTGGAAAGCATGGGGAAGCCTGCCTTCTCGATTGGCACGATTCCGCCGACACCGGGTCTGGTCGATCAATATTTCAATGACTCCACCGGCATAGGCGATCGCGGCGAAACCGACGCACGAGGTCCGTGGAATGAGGGAGGCGACTGGGAAATGGTTACGGCACCGGCGTTCCAGGAGTTCGAATCGGACAAAGCCGGCACACGCGTTCCCGGCGCCGATACCCCGCGGTTGATTAACGGTCATAAGTAACGCTTGAGGAAAGCGAGGAGGGCGCGGAAACCATTGAGGAAGGCAAGGATAAGGAACCGGTTGCAGCGGACCTGGCCCTGATTACTGCTGCGCAAAAAGTGGAGCACTATGAAATTTCCGGCTACGGCACGGCTCGCGCGCTCGCCCGGCAGATCGGTGAGATAGAAGTGGCGGCTTTGCTTTCGCATACGCTGGGCGATGAGGAAAGCGCTGACTTTCTACTTACGCTCATCGCGAAACCGTTAATCCAGCAAGCCACCCTGGAGGATGCGCGCGCGGAAGTTAATCTGGAGACCGTTCCAGTGAAGAACAGCGACAGCTCATTACCGCGGAAGAAGAAGGCCTTGAAATAAAAAGAAGCGGGAAGTAAACACTGCCAGCTCTCCACCCCGAACATCCGATTGCACCGGGATGCATAGTGACGCGGCGTTCCTTGACGGGAGCTGCCGCAGCCGGATCGATGCCGGACAGCTATTCGATGCGGTAATTCGGGGCTTCCTTGGTGATGATGACGTCGTGCACGTGGCTTTCGCGCAATCCGGCCGAAGAAACCCGGATAAACTGCGCTTCCTCATGCATTTGCGCGATGGTGCGGCAGCCGCAATACCCCATCCCGGCCTTCAAACCGCCGGTAAGCTGATAAATCAGGTCTGCCAGCGGCCCCTTTGAAGCCACGCGGCCTTCAATCCCCTCCGGAACCAGCTTCTGCATCGGGTCGAGCGCGTAGCGGTCCGTATTGCCGGACGCCATGGCGCCCAGGGATCCCATGCCGCGATAGCTCTTGAACGTCCTCCCCTGATAGAGGATCGTCTCTCCCGGACTCTCGTCGGTGCCGGCCAGCAGACTGCCGATCATGACGCAATCGGCGCCCGCGGCGATCGCTTTTGTTACGTCGCCCGAGAATTTGATGCCGCCATCGGCGATCAGAGGAATGTTTCCGTCGCGCGCTGCCCGGCTGCACTCGGAGATCGCGGTGAGTTGCGGCACGCCCGCACCGGAAACGATGCGCGTCGTGCAAATCGAACCCGGCCCGATTCCGACCTTGATGCCATCCACTCCGAGCGCGATCAGTTCGCGCGCGCCTTCATAAGTGCCCACGTTGCCCACGATGAGCTGCACGTCCGGCAACGCATTTTTCACCGCTCTCACGGCGTCGATCACCCGTTGGCTGTGCGCATGGGCCGTATCGATCGCGAGCACGTCCACTTTCCGCCGGACCAGTTCCTGCGCCCGCTCCAGAAAATCGCCCGTCGCGCCCACCGCGGCGCCAGCCCGCAGACGCCCCTGCTCGTCCTTGGCGGAGTTCGGATATTTGAGCTTCTTCTGAATATCCTTTACCGTGATCAGGCCTTTCAGAAAGTACTGATCGTCCACCACCAGAAGCTTTTCCACGCGATGGCGGTGCAGGATCTCTTCCGCTTCGTCGAGCGTGGTGCCGACGGGAACCGTGATCAGATTCTCCCTGGTCATCACGTCCGAAATCGGCAGATCGAAGCGCGACTCGAATCGGAGGTCGCGGTTGGTCAGGATACCGACCAGTTTGCCGTCGCGCGTGACGGGCACGCCCGAGATGCGATAGCGTTCCATGAGCGCGAGCGCATCGGAGATCTTCTTGTCGGGGGCTATCGTGATGGGGTCGACAATCATCCCGCTTTCACTGCGCTTGACCCGGTCGACCTCCTCGGCCTGTCGGTCGATCGGCATATTGCGGTGAATGAACCCGATCCCGCCCTGCTGCGCGAGCGCGATGGCAAGATGCGACTCGGTGACGGTATCCATTGCCGCGCTGACGATGGGTACATTCAGCGGAATTTTCCGGGTTAATCTGGTTCGTGTGTCTGCCTCGGCCGGGACGATCGCGCTGCGGGCAGGCAGAAGAAGTACGTCGTCGAAGGTGAGCCCCTCGGGAATCGACTGTTGAATCATGGGCTGTGAATTCAGTGTAACGTGCGGGGTGTTTATTACAGCGCGTTTACTACAACTCCATGGCCGCCGTGGTGCGATCCACCGAGCGGCGGGGCGGGGCATTCCCGGCGGAGGCTTCCGCTTTCTCGAGACGCCTGGTTTCCTGCCACGTATAAATCATCCGGTGGATCACCGTGATGTTCGACAGGATCGCAATCACCCAAAGCACCTGTGCCATGCGGTTGAACAGCGCGCCGATGATGATCAGCACCACTCGCTCCGGCCGCTCCAGAAAACCCACTTTGCACTTCGGGATGGCGTTCTCGGCGCGAGCCCTCGTGTAACTCACCATCACCGTTCCGGTCATCACGATTGCGGTCAGAACCACATAGAAAAACCGGCTGATCGAGGCATAATAAACCAGCAATCCGACGAGTACCCCGAGATCGGAATAACGATCGAGCACCGAATCGAAGAAGCCGCCGAAGCGCGTGACGCGATTCGTCTCGCGGGCCACGCGGCCATCAACCATATCGAACAGGCCCGCGCCGATTACGACGATGCCGCCTGGAACGAACTTACCCGCGGCAAACAGAAATGCGGCCCAGATATTAATCAGCAGTCCGATGAACGTGAGAACGTTCGGATGCACTCTCGACAACGCCAGCGCGCCCACGATTGCGTTGATGATCCGGCCGCAGAACAGGCCGATGCCGCGCGTGACTGTCATTGCCTTTACTTCTTCTCGAGCTCGTGGATGGTCTGCAGTTCCAGAATTTCCAGATCCTTCGTGCCGCCGGGAGCCTGCATTTTCACGGTATCGCCCACTTGCTTGCCCAGCAGCGACTTGCCGATCGGCGAACTGGTGGAGATTTTTCCGTTCGGCGCGTCCGCTTCTTCGCTGGTAACCAGGAAATAGGTGATCTGCTCATCCTTTTTGACGTCGAGCACCACGACTCGCGATCCCAGCCCCACGCGATCGTGCGGGATCTTGGTCATATCGATCATCGAGAAATCCGCCAGACGCTTCTGCAACTGGCCGAGACGCGCGTTGACGAAGCCCTGCCGCTCTTTAGCCGCATGATACTCGGCATTTTCGCTCAGGTCTCCGTGGGCGCGTGCCTTCAGAATCTCCCTTGGCAGCTCGTTGCGCAACTCATATTCGAGTGCGGTGATTTCTTCCTGCAGTTTCTTCTTGATATCGAGCATGGACCGGGGAGACGCCTCTGCGGACATTATAGCTGGCTTCAGCTCCGCATCCTTAACATGAGATAGAGGCCCGCAATTGAGAACAAGACGTCCGGCGCCCACGCCGCCACCACCGGCGGCAGCAGGTTAACGTTACCGAACTGGTCGAACAGAAGGCCGGCCGCCAGATAAACCATCGCGACCCCGATGCCCACGCCTACGCCCGTCATGGCGCCCCGGTTGCCCACCAGAAATCCGAACGGAACCGAAATCAGGGCCATAATCAGGGCAAACACGGGCACGGCAAACTTCTTGTAGTACTGGACGTGCAGCTTCACCGTGTCGAAACCGCTCTCCTGCAGGTCCTTCATGTAACGGGCAAGCTCCGAGTAGTTCATTTGCTTGTCCAGCTTCACTTCCTTCAGAAAGTCGTCGGGCGTTTCGAGGACCTCGGGAAAAGTGGTTGCGGTGAAGTTCTGCACTTTGCATTCGTCAACGCCGCAAATATCTATGGCGGTGCCCTGTTCCCAGACCCACGCGTTGATGTTCTGCTGCCAGCGCGCGCGATTGGCGCTGATCTCGCGGACCAGGTGGAAGGTCTTCGGATCCAGTTCGAAGACATATGGCTGGACCATTACCTTCTCCGACGGGTCGAAATATTTGACATAGAAAATCCGGTGATCGTGAATGATCCACCGGCGCTCGGGGTGCAGGTAAGTCTGGCCCGGCCGCCCTTTGATCTCGTTCAGGATTGCGTCCTGAATCTGATTTGCCTGCGGGATATAAGAGTAGTCGAACGCAAACAGCAGCGCGGCGAGCGCGCAGCTGCTTAACAGCACCGGCACGCCCAGGCGGCGCACGCCGATTCCGCACGCCTTGAAGGCCGTCACTTCATTGTTCTTGGTCATGACCCCGAAAGTGACGAGGACCGCTAACAGGACGGAGATAGGCACGGTATCGTAGATCAGTTCCGGCGTCAGAAAGAGGTGATACCGGATTACGTGCGACATCGGAATGTTGTTCTTGACGATATCGCCCAGCAGGTCGAAGAAAGTAAAAACCTGGGTCATCGTGATAAAGCAGGCCAGCCACACCACGAAGTAAAAAAGGAAGTTCGACAGCACGTAAACGTCGAGTATCCGGAACACCACGAACTTCATTCCGCCGCCGCCGACCGACTCGCGTTTCGTCGTCGCCCGGTGAGCCCGCACTTTGTTTGTCATTGCGGCAAACCAGCCTGCGACGGCCTGGCGAAGGTTGCCGAAGAGATCGCGATCCCCCGGCCTTTCCATGCGGGCGATCATCACGGCGCCGGCGAGCCCGAACGCGGCATTCGGCAGCCACGACGCCAGGTTCACCGGCATGGAATGAGTACGCGCGAGGCCGGTGAGCGTGATATAGGCGAGATAGTAACAAAAAAACGCAAGGAAGATAGCCCAGACATAGCCCGCGGAGCGGCCACCCTTTCGGGACGAGGTTCCAAGCGGGATTCCCACGAGCGCGAGCATCAGGCAGGCCACCGGAAGGGCAAAGCGCCGGTTCAGTTCGATGCGCGCGTCGGTGCCCTCCTGCGTCGCGAGAGGCGTGACCCGGATGTACGCCCGCAACTCCCGCGTGAGCATCTGGCTCACTTCTTTGGCGCGTTGTTGCTGCTGCGGTTCGGGATGAAGGGCCGTGCTCGAAGTCGGCGCGATCGAGTGATAGGGCGGTTCGTGAAATTCGTAGTCGCGCAGGGTGAGCTGGATACGGTTATTCTTGACGTCGGGCACCGCCAGTGCCTCGCGCGCCACCGTCACTCGCGGTCCGGGTTGAGAGTCCTTCAGGCCGGTCTTGCGGTCGGCTGGAGGCGTCAGGTCCGCGATGAATACGCGATCCCAGACGGCCACCGATCCGGTCTCCGATTTCACGTCGTCGACATAGAGGACCGTGTTGTCGTTGGTGAACTGCTCGACGAAGACACGCGGCTCGACGTTCGCTGTCAGTTGTGCCGCGGCCACGGCGTTCAGGATCTTGTACTCCGCCCGGATCGCCAGAGGATTCAACCAAACCGCGCAGGCTCCCGAAACCAGTGTGGCGGCAATGGCGAACGTCACTACAGGCGCTACCACGATTCGGGTCGAGACGCCACCGGAGCGCATCGCGATCATTTCGTTGTCGCTCGAAAGACGCCCCAGGCCGACCAGAATGCCGACCAGCACGCCGAAAGGAATACTCAACAGCAGGATCGGGGGCAGGGAAAGCGCGAAAAGCTCGATCACCGCGGGCCCCCTGGCGGAGCGGACGAGCAATTCGAACAGCTTGCCGATGCCTTTGAGAAAGATGACGAAAGTCGCGAGCGCGGTAGCGAGAAAAGAACTCGTCAGGATCTCACGAAAGACGTACCGGCTCAGAATCTTCATGAACGGCGGGGCGCGGCCATTCCTTCAGGGGCGCGGCCCGGCAAGCGGAAGCGAGGCACTCTGGGCCTCGCCCGTACTCCGCTCCGATACTACGGACGGCGACGGGACGATGGGAAGCTTCGGCATCTCGTCGTCGTCTTTCGTCAATTCCAGGTCGTCGATCAGGACCGAGGGAGCCACCACGCTGACCTCGGCCGCTCCGGAGCCGTAACCCAGCAGGGCGAACGGCGCGCCGTTGTCGAGATAGTTGAACGTCACGCTGTCGTCGCCCGCGGCCAGAATATCCTTCAGGGAGCGTGCGTTCACGCCCTTGAAGCGTTCGCCGCGCACCAGTTCCTCGTGTCCGTCGGGGTACAGGCGGTAGGCGTAGAGAGGGATACTGACCGGCCGGCTGGAGCCCCCCGCGGAACCGGCGGAGAGAATCTTCCGGGCTTCGTCAAGCGAGGCGGAAGAAGGAAAATCCATCTTGCGCACGATCATCCCGTAGGGAAGGTCGCGCTGCTGGATCAGATCGAGCAGCTTTTTCTTGAGATCGGCAATCGAACTGGTTTCCCGGGCAGTGATCAACAGGTTCGTCGGCACCGGGGTTTCCGCGCCATAGCTGCCGGGAAGGCGTGCGCGTCCATTCGAATCGCTGTAACCGCGCACCGGCTGGCGGGTGCGCAGGAAATCTTTCAGCACGCCTTTCTCGACCAGAGACAGGGGCTTGTCCGGAACGCCTTCATCGTCCACTTCTTCCTGACCGAAGAGAGGTTTGGAGGGGTCGTCCGCGACGTCGAAGAAGTCGGGCATGATGCGCACGCCGCGCCGGCCTTCGAGTTCGGTGGAAGGGGCGGGCGCCGTGCCGCCGGGGGGCGCCAGCGGCTTGCGCGCGATATAGAGATTACGCCCGAGGAGTTCAGCCAGCAGTTGCGCGGAGGCAACGCCTTCGAACAGAATCGGTCCCGTATAGTTATCGCCCGCGGGCGCTTCCGCCAGTTTCAAAACCTGATCGCCCATCGCGCGCGCCGACTTCAGGAGTTCTTCTTCGGGGAACATACGGGCGGCATCGCGCGTGTAGAACACATCCAGATCTCGCACGATCATGCCGTCCGCGGCTTGCGCGGCGGCCTGGATTTCGACGGTCCCCAGGGTCTCCTGCAAGCGCACCTGAGTGCCTTCATTATTGACGAACCGGTGAAGGGAATCGATCGCACTGAACTGTACCGACGAGTTGCGAAGCGCGGGAAAATCGTTAAATACGGCGGAGATCCGCTTGGTTCTGTCGATCCATGTCTTGTCGTCGAACTTGATCGGGGTATAGTCGTGAATCCCGACGTAAGGCTGAACGTGGTTGAAATCGGGCAGCACCTCGTTCAGGGTAACGTTGCGCAGCGCGGCGCGCTTGCGGGCGATTGACTGCAGGGCCCCTTTGAACGCCGAATCCGTGGCCAGCCATAAAAACTGCCGGAACACGAGCGGGTTTTCGTCCTCGATGGGGAAATTCCGCAGATCGTAGCGTGGCCCCGCGGCGCCGGCGCCGGTCCAGTTCGAGTTGTCGAACTTGTAGTCGCCCACGCGAATCCGCAGCCGGGGAATGCGGAAATCGCTGCGGTTGGAACTGATCAGGCCACCGAGGGTGGCGGCTGCCGACCACGTATGTTCGTCATCCACCGCGTAGCTGAGAAAGTACGGCTTGTCGAGTTGATTCAGCCTCAGCGTCATGGAACGCTGCAACTCGGCTTTCATGGCGTCGAGGACAGGGTCTTTCTGGGCGGCAGTCAACGGCGGTGCAGCCGCAAACGACAGGCACGCGCAGAAACCCGCAAGCGCAACGGTTCCGATTCTCATCTGCCACCCGTGCTTGCCAGCAGCGGAGAAGGCAGCAGGGGAAGAAGGTCCTGCGACGCCTCCTTCTTCTCGATTTCGATCTCGGAGATCAGAATCGCGGGCGACACGGCCGATACCGGCACGCTGCCGGATTCCGCGCCGCAGTATCCATTGAAGACTTCCTGCTTATCGGAAGTAGCCAGAATCTTGGCGAAGCTGGCGAGCGGCGTGCCCACAATATCGGCGCCGCGGATCAGTTCGTCCGGCCGTCCGTCCGCATACACACGATAGACGATCACCGGGATTACTTTGAAGGCCTGCAATCCCGCCCGCTGGGTGGTGGTGAACCCGCCCGTGATGTCTTCGAAATAGAGACCGTAAGGTTTGTTCTGCCGCTTGATTTCATCGATGAGCATCTGGCGGAGCTTTGCATCGCTCACCGCGCGCGTGCTGGTGACGATGAGATTCGACTGCCGCGAGACAATTTCGAGCCCCGGCTGTCTGCGTCCGTGCCCGTTCGAATGGTCGAAGCCGTCGATGGGCGAGCGCGACATCAAAAAGTTGCGCAGGATCCCGTTGTCAACAGACACCACCCTCCGTGCCTTGACGCCCTGGTCGTCATACTCGTAGCTGCCGTTCAGATCCACTCCCCCGATCCGCTTGATGGTTGGATCGAAAGCTACGGAGAGGAAATCCGGAAGAACCTTTTCCCCGACGCTCTTCGTAAAGGTCTGGCCTTCGGACTCGTCCTTTTGCCTGTGTCCCTCAATGCGGTGACCGAAGATTTCGTGGAAAAACACGCCGGATGCCCGGCCGGAAAAGATCGCGGGGCCCACGAAAGGCTCGGCCGTCTTCGCTGCCAGCAGTGCTTCGACGTGCACGCCGACCTTTTTTACGGCAGCCCTGATGACATCGTCGGAGGGAAGATCCTTCGGGTCGGCGGCTTCGAAGGATTCGAAATCCGAGACATCCATTCCATCCTTTGCCTTGGCGCTGGCCGTGATCATGACGCGGGCAAAATCGCGCCCGTGCTGCACTCGCGTGCCTTCGGTGTTGGCGAAGTAGCGGTTATCGGATTGAACCGAAACCTGCACGTCGGAAGATAACAGATCGGGGTATTGGAGGAAATCTTTCGAAAGATCCCGGGCGCTTTTCGTCCAGCGCGCGGAATCGAATGAAACGGTGGAGGGTTGTTCCCAGTGAGCATAGCTCTCCTCACTCGAAAAGTCGTTAGATTGATCCCGATCCGCCGCTTTGACCTGCTGATTGGTCTTGATCTTGATCAGGCGTTCCGCCGAGGCGCGATACACGCGGTCCGTTTCGAGCCAGATGCGCTGTTTGAGGGCGGCGGGATCGTCGCCGAGCACAACGGAGTCGCCGGAGGTGAATTGGACGCGATCGCCCCGCACGCGGCGGAAATTGTCGAGTTTGGGGCTGCCCACCCGCACGGTGACATCAAGGTAGCGGTTGTGCGAATCGCCCGAATCGTCCAGCACGCCCAGGCTGGCGCTGACCGTGTGCGTATGGTCGTCCGTGATCTCGTACGCCATGAAATAAGGCGGGGGATCGGCCTTTTGCTTCAACACCTGGAAGTTGCGCTGGAGTTCACCGGCCATGGTGTTGAGAACCACGTGATCTTCGGCTCCGAAGGCGACCGCGGAGACGGTCAGCAGGGCCGCAGTTTGCAGGATTTTCACAATGTTTGACGATAACATGAAATGGATTCGGGCCCGGGCACGCGCACCGGTGCTGGATGGGTAGATGCCTGGGCGGGGGATGTGGTTCCACCGCAGGCGCGATTCGCGCGGGGATATTTACCGCCAGGGAAATGACAGTACCTCAGGTGACTTCGGCGAAGTCTTTTGTTTTGTTCG
>Ga0208357_1002798_pt1 | contig 11246 bp, 5 predicted proteins | sample NGESurdeep092012_6_FD_184487 | JGI IMG/M metagenome (GOLD analysis project Ga0208357, IMG submission 184487) | Arctic peat soil microbial communities from Barrow, Alaska - NGEE Surface sample F52-2 deep-092012 (SPAdes) | ecosystem: Environmental > Terrestrial > Soil > Wetlands > Peat ... | reverse complement strand
TGTCGTTCGGCGGCCAGCCGTGACAACCCGAACGAGTCCCCCCGGGCGTCGGCCCAGACCATGACCTCATCGCGCTGATAGTGGTGGCCCAGGATGCACAGGCGCGAACCCAGGCTGGCTTTGGCCTGGCCGATCCATTCGGTTAGTTGGGCCGGAGACGCGTCGGAATAGCGCTCGGGAAGCGCATGCTGCAGACGGAGCATGGTCGAACCCCCTTCGGGGAGCACTCCGATAGCGGCCGGTGGGGACAGCCTGGTCGCCCATCCACGGGTATGTCGGCCTCGGAGTGTTATGTACGCCGGGATACCAGGCCGGCGCTACCACCAGGATATCGGGCCGGAAGGGTGGGCATAGCCCTTGGCCTGTCACCGCCCGGTTCCCGCCTGCGGCACAGTGGGAGCGTGCGCGACCGGCCCCCTCCGAGCCAGATCCCCGATGGCCCCGGCTCCTATCAATTCCTGGACGTCGACGGACGGGTCCTTTACGTCGGGAAGGCCAAGTCACTGCGGAGCCGGGTGTCGAACTATTTCGCCGATCCGGCCACCCTTCCGGCCCGGACGGCCCAGATGGTGGCCACCGCCGACCGGGTCGAGTGGATCCAGGTGGCCAGCGAGGTCGAGGCCATCCTGCTCGAGTACGCCCTCATCAAGGAGCACCGGCCCCGTTTCAACATCCGGCTGGTGGACGACAAGAGCTATCCCTGGCTGGCCGTCACCTTGCCCGATGTCTGGCCCCGAGCCGCGGTGGTCCGGGGCCGGCGACGGTCCGGCATCCGCTACTTCGGACCTTTCGCCCACGTGGGGGCCCTACGGGACACCCTCGACCTGCTCCTGCGGACGTTTCCCATCCGGTCGTGCTCCGACTCCAAGCTCGAGCGTCACATCAAGCTGGGCCGCCCCTGCCTGATGTATCACATCGAACGTTGTAGCGGTCCCTGTATCGGTGCCGTTGAACGTGAGGAATACGACGGCCTGGTCGAGGACGTCATGAGCTTCTTCGCCGGCGCCACCGAGGATGTCGAGCGCCGGCTCATCGGCGAACGCGATGAAGCGGCCGCCGCCCTCGACTTCGAGTGCGCGGCGCGTCGACGCGACCAGCTGGCCACTTTGCGGATGGCCGTCGAGCGCCAACAGGTGGTCACCGAACGCCCCGAGGATCTCGACGTGGTCGGCATCACCGACGAGCCGCTGGAGGCGGCCGTCTGCGTCTTCCACGTCCGCCGCGGTCGGATCGTGGGCCGGAGGGCCTTCATCGTCGACAAGGTCGAAGACCTGACCTTTCCCCAGTTGGTGGGCCGGGTCCTGGAGCAGCTCTACGGCGACGCCGAGCCCTCTTCGGCGCCCCCCGCCGCCCGCCGCCGGGCCCCGAAGGGAACCGACGGGAGCGGGTGGACCTCAGGGGCGGGGGAAGTGATGTGGGGGACCGACGGCTCGGCCGACCCCGGCGTTCCCCGTCAGGTCCTGGTGCCGGAGCTTCCCGAGGACACCGACGCCTACGAGGCCTTTCTGGCCAGCCGTCGCGGCGCGCCGGTGGCCCTCCGGGTTCCGCAACGGGGCGCCAAGCGGGGCCTGATGGAGACGGTGGCCCGCAACGCCGGTGAGGAGCTCGTCCGCCACCGCTTGCGGCGGTCGTCGGACTACGACAGTCGCGTCCAGGCTCTCGAGTCGCTCCAGTCCGCCCTGGAGCTTCCGGCCGCGCCGCTCCGCATCGAGTGTTACGACATGAGCCACAACCAGGGGACGGCCTACGTCGGCTCCATGGTGGTCCTGGAGGACGGTCTTCCCCGACCGGCCTACTACCGCCGTTTCCGCGTCCGCGAGGTTCCCGGTAACGACGACTACGCGGCCATGGAGGAAGTCCTCACCCGTCGACTCACCTCCCTTCTGGAGGAGCGGGCCCGTAACGCCGACGGCACGGCCGGGCGGAAACGCTTCGCCTACCCGCCCCAGCTCATCCTGCTCGACGGGGGCAAGGGCCAACTGGGTGTGGGTGTGCGGGTCCTCGAACAACTGGGACTGACCGACGAGATCCCGGTGGCCGCTCTGGCCAAGACCTTCGAGGAGGTCTTCATCCCGGGACGCTCGGAGCCGGTGTCCATTCCCCGCGGTTCTCCCGCTCTCTTCCTGCTCCAGCGGGTCCGTGACGAGGCCCACCGGTTCGCCATCACCTACCACCGCCAACTCCGGGGCAAGGCCATGACGGTCAGTGCCCTCGAAGGCGTCCCCGGACTCGGTCCCGGTCGTCGGACGCGGCTGCTCCGCCAACTCGGGAGCCTCCGGGCCGTCCGGGCCGCCACCGTGGACGACCTGCTGGCCCTTGCCTGGCTACCGGACACCGTGGGGCGGGCCGTCTACGAGCACCTCCACACGCCCCGGCGCCCCGGTTCATGACGCCACCGGCACCGAAGACTCTGTCGGCACCGGCGGTGTAAAGGTGGCCGGCACGGCCGGCCGCAGGCGCCGGACCACGCTCCGGCCGGTGGCGGCCAGGCCGGTGGCGGCCAACACCACCAGGGGGACCTCGAACTCGGCCCGGAAGCGAACCTGGCCGTAGCCGGTCATGGCCACGAAGGTGACGATCCCGGCGATGACCAGCAGGGGCCAGACCGGGATCCGGCGCCGGCGCAGCGCCACCAGCCCGATGAGGGCGAAGGGCAGGAGGGCGTAATACGAGAAGAGTCCGGCCCGGGCGGCCGGAATGGGTCGGCCTTCGTTGACGTCCACCTTCACCATCTGTAGGGGCTGGTAGAAGTCCCAGACCCGACCGGCCCGGGCCAGCGCCACCAGCGGAAGCCGGCTCAGGTGTTTCTCCATGTAGTGCTTGGCCGCGTTGTACTGGCGGGTCGATTCGACCGATTGATCCTTGGCCGGGGGGACGTCGATGGAACAGGGAAGGCTCCAGCTCCCCAGACCCGGCCCGCTGTAGGTCTGGGCACAGTTGGCCCCCAGCAGCAACGGTCCCTGGCCGGTCGAGAACACGGTGGTGTCTTGGAAGGAAACAAGGTTGCGGCCCACCCACGGGCCGACCACCAACCCGGCCACCAGTGCGCCCAGGGCGACGTGGAGGAGCCGGCGCCTCCACGACACCGTTCGGGTGGCCAGCGCGGCGGGAAGCAGGAGGAGCGGCACCAGGACGAGGAGCTCGGCCCGAACCAGTATCTCCACCCCGCAGCCGAGCCCGAGAATCACAGCGTTGCCCCATGTGGGCGCCCGCCGCAAGCGGTAGGTGGCCAGGAGGATGAAGGCCATGACCAGCATGGTCAGTGTCTCCGACATGATGATCCCGTTGGGGATCCACATATTGGGATAGACGGCGGCCAGCGCGGCGGCCAGTAGGCCCACCCGCCACCCGGCCAGTCGGCGTCCGAGGAGGCCGACCAACAGCACGACCACCGCTCCGAGACCGGCCATGGTGAGGCGCTGTGGTGTGAAACCGGGGGGGAGTTTGAAGAAATAGGTGGCCGGGGTGAGGACGATGGAGGTGAGTGGGGGATGAGCGGCGTCGGGGCCGTGGCCAAAGATGACGGGAAAGAAATGGCCGGTGGAGAGCACCAGACTCTGTAGGAGGTACCAGGCGTCGTCGTAGAACTTGCTGTTCTCATGGCGGGTCACGACCAGGACGTAGAACACGCGTACCCCGAGCCCGATGATGACGATCAGTGTGAGCCCGAAGGCGAAGCGACGACGTTCACGTCGCTCGGGTGATGAGCGTGGCCTCGGGGCCGCCGGCGGGGGAGCGATCATCGGCGCCATCGTTGTTCCGGTGGGTGTGAGCTGACCGGCGACGGACTCTGACACGGCCGACATCATGACCTATCGTCGGCGGACGACACCGGTGGCCCAGGGCACGCCGCCGGAGGGAGGCCATTGGTGTCGCTCAGGACTTCGCCGGTCGTCGTCGCTCTCACGCGTGTGGCCGCCCATCTCGGGGTCATTCTCGTCTTCACCGTGCCCGCCGTGGCCTTGTGGTGGCACGCCTGGAGCGGCGGAGCGGGGTCCACCATCCGGTGTCTCTGCCTCGACCCGGGCCAGCAGGTCTGGTTCGTGGCCTGGCCCGCCTACGCCATCAGTCACGGACTGAACCCGGTGTCGTCGACGTGGTTGTGGCCGCCCCATGGCGTGAACCTGCTCTCCAACGCCAGCGCCACTCTGGCCGGGGTCGTCCTCGCTCCTGTGACATGGATCTTCGGACCCTTCGTGTCCACCACGGTGGCGCTGACACTGGCTCCGGGCCTGAGCGGGTGGGGCTGCTGGCTGGCCTGCCGCCGAGTGGTGTCGTGGGTGCCGGCCTGCTGGGTGGCCGGCTTTCTCTTCGGCTATTCGCCTTTCGTGGTGGCCAGCGTGACCCAGGGCCATCTGTCGGGCGGATTGCTCGTCATTCCTCCTCTCATCTTCGTGGTCCTCCACGAGATCTTGGTGCGGCAACAGTGGCGTCCCGTCTGGTGCGGCATCGCCCTGGCCCTCCTCCTGACGGCCCAGTTCTTCATCTCGGCCGAGATTCTGGCCATGACCGTGATCACGGCCGTCGTCGGCGTGATCGTCACCGCGGTGGTGGCACCGCGCCGGGCGGCCACGGCCGTCCCCTTCGCCGCCACCGCCTTCGTTATGGCCGCGGCCGTCACCGCCGTGCTCTTGGCCGCCCCCGTCTGGTACATGACCGACGGCCCCGAAGCCATCAAGGGCGCCATCTGGTCCGGCACCCAGGTCCTCTCCGTCTCGATGCTGTTCCATCTGTGGACGGCCGGGCCCTACCGCGCCGCTCCGGTGGGGTTCCCCCGCGGATCGGGCGGTGGACCGCCGCTCGAATTCCTGGGACTCGGTGTGTTGGTCGCCGCCGGACTCTCGCTCCTGATGGCCTGGCGCCGGCGAGCGGCCTGGGTGGTGGCGGCCGTGGCCGTGTTCATGACGGCGTGCTCGTGGGGCGGGGCCATCTTCCTCGGCCCCCATCATCTCGTCCACGCCGGTTGGCTGCCCTGGCCCCTGGTCTGGATGCGACCGCTCTTTGACAACATCCTTCCCGACCACTTCGCCGCCCTGGTCGACCTGGCCGTGGCCATCCTGGTGGCCATCGGGCTCGACGCCGCCCACCGGTGGTCCTTCTGGAAGAGAGTGCCGGCCGTGGGATGCGCCCTGGTTGTCCTGGCCGTAGCGGCGACCATGCTCATTCCGTGGTGGCGCACCTACGGCGCGCCGGTGGCCGTGCAGAAGGTGGTGGTGCCATCGTGGTTCAAGACGGCGGCCCGCGGCGTCGCTCCCGGATCGGTGGTGGTGTCCTATCCCTTTCCGGCTTCGGCTGCCCTGCGCTCGCAACCGATGGACTGGCAGGCGGCCGACGACATGCGCTTCCGACTGGCCGGCGGCTACGTGAAGGTTCCCGGTCCCGGTAAGGGAGTCATCGGTCTGGGGCCTCCGGACTCGGCCACCAACGTGCTGGATATCCTCAGCCTGGTGGGGGGGTCCCCCGATGTGACGGTCCCGCGACTGCTCAACCTGCGCAGCGCCCTGGAGAACTGGAAGACGACCTACATCGTGGTGACCGACACCGGCCACGCGCCGGTCCAGGCGGCGGCGCTCTTCACGGCGGCCACCGGCATGCTGCCCCAGATCTCGCATCGGGCCTGGGTGTGGCACCTCACCGGCCGGTCCCTCGGGACCCCCTCGGCCGCCACCGCCGCCTCCTTCCGAACCTGTCAGCTCCCGGCTCCCCGTCTGGGCGATGTGCCCGCCAACCAACCCCTGCCCCAGGCCGTCAACGCCTGTATCGCCGCCGCCGCCCGTTTCTGAGGGTCCGGATGTCCGACACGCAGACATCGGGTGTGCCTGCTGGTAGCGGGAACGGGTGTGCGAGCATGGATTGATGGAGCTCGAGACCCAGGTCGAGCCGGCCAGAGGGGTCCCCAAACTCCCTCATGTGCTCGGGCTCGACGGCCTCCGGGCGCTGGCCGTGCTCTCGGTCATGGCGTATCACAACGGGTTCGCCTGGCTCCCCGGCGGTTTCTACGGCGTCGATGCCTTCTTCGTTCTTTCCGGCTACCTGATCACGTCGCTTCTGGTGGTCGAGTGGCGCGGCACCGGCACGGTGCACCTGGGCCATTTCTGGGCCCGCCGGGCCCGCCGGCTCCTGCCCGCGCTGTTCGTCCTGGTGGCCGTCCTGGCTCTGCTCCATCTGCTCGGACCCGGGGTGCTGCCCTGGCCCGATCCTCTGCCCGACGCCGCCGCCACCCTCGGCTACGTGGCCAACTGGCACTTCGTCATGGCCAATGCCGGCTACTTCGCCGCCTCGGGACCCCAGTCGCCGCTCCTCCACACCTGGTCACTGGCTATCGAGGAGCAGTTCTACCTTCTCTGGCCGCTCGCTCTCTGTCTCGTCCTGGGTGCACTGACGCGTGTGGTCCGGCGCCCGGCCGATCCGTCCGAACGTCGTCGGCGCCTCCAGTGGCTGGGGGTCTTCTGCGTCGTGGGGGCACTGGCCTCAGCCGGCTGGATGTGGCTCCTCACGCCGGCCTTCGCCAATCTGAACCGCGCCTATTACGGCACCGACACCCGGGCTCAGGCTCTCCTGGTGGGGGCGGCATTGGCTGCTCTGTTGGCCGTCGTTCCCGCGCCCACGACGCGCGTCCGGAGGGGTGCGGGCATGGTGGCCGGGGCCGGTCTTCTCGGGGCCGCCCTTCTGTGGCACCTGGTTCCGTTCTATTCGAACCTGGCCTTCCACGGTGGATTCCTCCTGGCCTCGTTGGCCTCGGCCGCGGTGATGGCCGGGGTGGTTCTGGCCCCGGCCGGCGTCGTCAGTCGCGCTCTGTCGATCCGTCCTCTGCGTTACGTGGGCCGGATTTCCTACGGCGCCTATCTCTGGCACTGGCCGGTGACACTCGTCATCACCGCCGAACGAACCCACTGGAACGTGTGGGCCCTCTTCGCCGCCCGGGCCTCGGTGACGCTGGCCATCGCCGCCGCATCGGCCGCCTTCATCGAGTTGCCCATCCGCCGTGGTTTTCTTTCACGCCGGCGCGCCCTGGTGGGGGCACCCGTCGCCATCGGGCTCTCGCTCACCTTGCTGGCCGTGGCGCCCACCCCGGTGCCGGTGGCCACGCTCCCGGTCCGCACGGTGGACGCACCCAAGTTCCACATTCCGGCCATTGCCCGCGTCAGGGTCCTCCTGGTGGGCGACTCCATGGCCGGCAGCCTGGGGGCGGCCCTGGCGCCGGAAGCCCCGGGCTATGGCGTGCAGATCATCAACGAAGGCCATCCGGGATGTGCCGTCACCACCGACTCCGATTTCCACCTGCTGCTCTTCTCGGCGCCCCCGGGAGAACCGTGCCAGATCGGTCAGCCCGGCGCCCTGCTCGACAAATGGCGGCAGTGGGTCGACCAGTACCGGCCGGACGTCGTCGTCTATCTGGCCCGCACCGACATCCTGGACCAGAACTTCGACGGCACCTGGACGTCCATCGGGAACCCGGCTTTCGACCGCTTTCTCCACAGCCAACTGAGCAAAGGCCTGTCCATCCTGGGCCGGCGCGGGGCTCGGGTCGTCCTCATGACGTCGCCTTATTACGACTCGACCGTTCAGGCCGGTGGCTCGGTACCCGAGGACACGCCGGGTCGCGTGATTGCGGATGACCAGATTCTCGAGCAGGTGGCCAAAGCCACCCCGGGGGTGACGGTATTCCCGCTCGGCAACGTCCTCACGCCCGACGACCACTACCAGCAGGACGTCAATGGTGTCGATGTCCGCTGTGCCGATGGCGTCCACGTGAGTGCGGTGGCCGGTCGTGTGGTGGCGCCCCGGTTGTTTCCACTCCTCTTGCACCTGGGGCATGCCGCCCACGTGGCTGCGGCCACCGATCCGCCGCCTATTCCTCGGGCCGTGCCTCTCTGGTACGCCAAGCTCCAGTGCGGCCCGTGAGCGGCTCTTACTGCGGAGCGAAGTAGATCGGAAGCACTCCCTGGTTGATGCTGGCTCCCCCCGTCTTCGCCTCCTGGAGATGGCCGAGTTCCTCCCAGTAGGGGAGGATGGCCGGGGCCAGGTAGGCACCGCCGGTGTGGGGCTGCGTGTAGTCGAAGTGCACACCATCGGACGCCCGCACCGGGACGCCGTGGAGATCCTGGTGGTAGGTCCCGTCGGGGCACACGTAGGCGTTCAGGTCCTGGACGTCGACGTCGCTCGGGTGAGCGGCGGCCACCTGGCGCAGGAGCGAGTTGTACAGCTTCTGCCGGGCGGCACTGTCCTCGGGCCAGGGATCTCCGTTCGGCTGTTCGCCCGTGCTCTGACAGGGCTTGGTCATGAAGACCATGTCGGCACCGCCGGCGGTGGCGATCCGGACGGCTTTCTCCAGCTGGCTCTTCACGTAGGCGGCGAACGTCGGATCGAGGATGGTGGTGGTCCGGCCCTGGTACTGGCGGTCGAGTACTTCGCCCCCGCCACCCAGATACACGACGACGTTCGGTTTCATCTCCTGCACCCACTGGGCCCACGCCTTGGTCCAGGACTGACAGGGCACGTGTCGATCGGCGCCGTAGATGCCGCCGGGCGGGCAGTTGCCCCGCTGCGGATAGGGCGTGCACGGCCAACCGACCAGGAACTGGGTTCCCCGCTGCACCCCCGTCGTCCCGTCGGCCACCCCGCAGCCCGGGATCCCCTCGTCGAGGATGTCCATGTTGTCGTAGCGAACGGGATCCGCTTTCACGGCGGCCTGGAGCCCGATCCCGAGGGTCAGCGCCTGTGAGTCGCCGACCAGGAGGACCCGGACGGGCGCGTGACGCTCGGCCCCCGGAACGGCGCCGACCAGTGCGGTGGCGGGCACACCACCGGTGGCTACGTCTCCACCGGTGACGCTGGCCGTGGCCGGCAGGGTGGCCAGGAGGGTGGCCACCACCACCACGGCCACGGTGGGGACGACGACGGTGAAGGCCCGGATGGAGCTGAAGAAGGTCCCCCGCCGGATGGGCCGTTCGACCAGAAAGAAGGAGGCGGCGGCCAGAACCATGGTGGGAATGACCCGCACCACCAGCAGAGCCCATCCACTGAGGCCGGTCCGGGCGTGGTCGATGAAGAAGAACAGAGGGAGGTGCCAGAGGTACATCCCATAGGAGATGCGGCCCACGAAGGTGATGACGGGAAAGGACAGCAGCTTGGCCACGGGGGAGCGCGGCGCGCAGGCCACGCTGAGCAGGACGGCGGAGGCGGCCAGCGAGGCCACCAGGAAACCGCCGCGATAGGTGAAGGCGTCACTCGAGTTCACGAAGATGTACATCAGGGCCGTGCCCGCTATCCCGGCCACGCCCAACGCGGTGAAGATGACCCGGGCCCACGATGTCCGGGCTTTCCAGTCCTGTTCGTTCCCTTTTCGTCGACGTTCGGCCCACAGAGCCAGGCCGGCGGCCAGGGCCACCCCGACCAGAACCGACTGCATGTGGGTGTCGGTCCCGAAGTAGAGCCGGGTCAGGTCGGTGTGGTTGAAGAGCAGAGCCATCTCGAGCGCGGACAGAAGGGCACCGGCGACGCTGACGATCAGCAGAGCCCGGACCGACTTCCAGATGGTCATGACGGCCAGGAAGACCAGCGGCCAGAGCAGATAGAACTGCTCCTCCACCGATAGGGACCACGTGTGGATCAACGGCGAGGGCAGCCCGGTGGCATTGAAGTAGTTGGATCCGGCCACGATGTAGTGCCAGTTGGCGAAATAGAAGAGGACGGAGAGGGCGTCGCCCCGCAGGGTCGGATACGTACCGGGAGCGACGAACAGCCCGTACAGGACGGCCACCCCGAGGAGCATCACGAACAGACCGGGGAGCAGCCGACGGGCCCGTCGGGACCAAAAGGCGGCCAGCTTGACCGTCCCGCTCGTGCGCCACTCGGCGATCAACAGGGACGTGATGAGGAATCCCGACAGGGCGAAGAAGCTGTCCAGAATGTAGAAGCCACCGGCCGTCAACCACACACCACCGTGGACGCCCATGATGTTGAGCATCCCCACCCCTCTGATGCCGTCGAGAGCGGGCAGATAGGAAAGGGTGGTTCCCGTCCGGGGCGCGTCGGGGGAGAGCCGCTCGCTCATCGGAGGGGGGCTGCCTTGGCCGTAGGAGTCAGCCCGGCGCCACCGGTGGAAGTGGTGGCGGCCCGCGCCTCCTGGGCGGCCAGACCGAGCGCCGCCACCTCGGGGTCGATGAACCCCCGCATCAGTTCGCCTCCGTCGATGGAGACATGGACCCCGTCGGTCGACCGCACCGTCACCCCGTCGATGGTGGCGGTGTAGACGCCGTGAGGATCGAGGGCGCGGTTCAGATCGATCAGCGCCGTCACCGGCGCGTAATGAGCGGCTACCTTCCGCACGATGGCGTTGTAGGCGCGAACCCGCGACGGTTCGTTCTCGGAAAAAGGAACACCGGAGGGTGACTCAACCGGGGGATCGATGTAGGGCATGGTGAAAAGGGCCACGCGCGCCCCGTGGGCCGACACGACACGGACGGCCTGGCCCAACTCGGCGGCCAGATGGTCGTCCCACAACGGTTGGCCGACATGGGTCCACTGACCGTCGAAGTAGTGGTCGGCCACCTCCCACCGGCCGAGCAGGATCCCCACCACATCCGGGCTTTTCCGCTTGACGTCGCCGGCCCAGACCACCGGCCAGTTCACACATCCCCGGGTGGCCGGCGCCACCGCGTCCGAACGGTGGATCCGGAGATTCGGATCCAGGTCGCATCCGAGAGCGGCCTCGTCGTATTCCCGGACCCCGTAGTGGCTGGCCGTGTCCACCGAGAGGCCCAGGCCGAGGGTGAGAGCCACCGAGTCACCGAGCAGCAGCAAGCGGATGGGCCGGCTGGTAAAGGCGTGGGCCGCCTGCAACTGACTCCTCTCGCTCAACGACAGGGCCCCGGGCCGTGGCGGGGGAGCGGCCGGGAAGGCCGGTACCGAAGTGGACGCCACCACGGCCACCACCACCAGGCCGGTGACCACGGCCGACAACGGCGCCACCACCCGGACCGGAAGGTGCTGGCGTCTAATCGGCGTCTCGATGACGAACCACGACACGGTGGCGGCGGCGAAAGTGGCGGCCAGGCGGGCCCATAGGAGCTCGGCCCCGCTCAGCCCGGTGTGGGCGTTGTTGATGACCAGGAAGAGTGGCCAGTGGTAGAGGTAGAGCCCGTAGGAGATCCGTCCCACGAAGACCAGCGGCGGCAGCGACAGGATCCGGCTGAGCACGGCGGTGGGAGCGGTGACCACCGTGGTGATGACGGCACCGGTGG
>Ga0208357_1002797_pt1 | contig 11246 bp, 10 predicted proteins | sample NGESurdeep092012_6_FD_184487 | JGI IMG/M metagenome (GOLD analysis project Ga0208357, IMG submission 184487) | Arctic peat soil microbial communities from Barrow, Alaska - NGEE Surface sample F52-2 deep-092012 (SPAdes) | ecosystem: Environmental > Terrestrial > Soil > Wetlands > Peat ... | reverse complement strand
TACCAGGCACAACGCAGGGCCCATGTAGTACGAAGAGGAGAAAAGAATGGCTAAGAACGAAAAGCGCATCCAGGTGACCCTGGCGTGCGAGGACTGCAAGCGGCGCAACTACATCACGACCAAGAACAAGATCAACGACCGCGAGCGCATTGAGATGAAGAAGTTCTGCCAGTGGGAGCGCAAGCACACTGTGCATAAGGAGACCCGCTAAAGGTTCGAGTTCCAACGGCGCCACCGGGTGTTGACAGATGTACAACCTGGTCGTGCGCGACCTAATTGGTTCGCTGAAGGATCGGTTGTCAAACCGGTCGCACGATTCCTCGTGGTTGTTGATTCAGTACTGAATATCGAGCGAGTAGCGCAGTGCGCGGTCAAGCTGAGCCCGTTTGGCAACGCTGAGTTGGCCGATCCGGTCGCTCGCGAGAATGTCCTTCGGCAGGGTCACGATGTTGTCGAACGTGATCACACTTACTTCGAGGAGTCCTTCGTCAGGGCCAACTTCGACCTCCGAGCGAATCCCGCGAACCGTTCGCGTAATCGGAGCGCAGGTCACGGCCGAGAGAACTTGAGTGGCGGCGTCACGAGTCAACACGCACACCGGACGTCGTCCGGCGCGGCTTCCCAAATCGGCCCAGACAATGTCGCCTCTGGCTACCAATTCGGGATTGTCTCGGTAGAAAGTCGAGCGGCCGGCTGGTTTGGTCGTTGTCTTATTACGGCCGCCTCACGACGGCGAACTCTTCCGGTGGTGGTTCTTGACCCCCAACGTGGGCACCAAGGTGCGGCCCAAGGTCGGTCGTTAAGCACCGACGGCGTTACTCAGTGGTGTCAACGATGAGGACCGAACAGGAGGCCCCGTGGGCGATGGAGTTAGGCACGCTGCCGAGCACTCGGCGTACGCCCTTCATGCCTCGATTTCCCACGACAACGAGGTCGGCGGAAACATCGTTGGCCGTTTTGATGATTAGGTCGGCCGGGTCGCCCTTGGCCGAGTGCAGAACCGGTTCGACGCCAACTTTCTTCGCGATGAAGGAAAGAGTTTGCAGCAGCGCGTCGACGTCACTCGCAGTGGCCAGGACTTGAAATTCGCCCCCGGTGGGGGCGCCGTACACTTTCGAATCGAACGCCGAGACGATGTGTAACTGACCGGACGATACCCTTGCTAGCTCGACGGCGACCTCGACGGCGCGGCGTGCGGTCGCTGAATCGTCGGCTCCGACTACGACAGTGTGGAACATTATCGATACTCCTCGTCGTGGCACCCACGTCGGCAACGGCGTTGTCGACCCTTGTGCGCTATTGCTTAAGACTAACGGCGTATGTCCGAGCTGTCCTGATCAATTGGTCGCGGCGTCGGTCAACTGGTCGAGCCGATCAACCATTGTCGTCGCCCCGATCTGTACGAAGATGTCGCGCGCCTCTTTGGCTATCGTGGCGTCGGCGTGATCGGCACCGAGCACGAGCACGAGATCAAGTTCACAGAGCGCGAGATCTAACACGCTGTCGACGATTCGCCACTGTTCGATCGCGTCTCGATAGATCTCCGCGGCATCACCCGGGCGACCCTCCAGCGCGGCAAGTCCCGCCTCGGTGGTGCGACGTTGCGCCGATAAATATCGCCCGCGCAGCCGCTGCATGGCGCCAAGTAGGTCGCGAACTTCGTCAATCTCTCCTAGCCACAAAGCGGCTCGCGAGGCCATGCTGAGGGCAACGGGTGTGTTAATACCCATGGGATCAAGTTCTATGGCACGACGCGCGTGGCGAAGCGCGCCAGTTAGATCGCCCGAGGCGAGCGCCGTGAAGGCCAACGTCGTCAACCGTGTTGTCTCTGAGGCCAGTTGGCCGCCCTCTTCACCACCCGCCACGACGATTTCCTGGAGTGCTTGGGCGAGGAGATCTTGCGAGAGTTCGGCCTCGCCACTCATCGCCGCCAGTACGGCCTCGAGCCCTTTGAGCCACTTGGAGTGCCACCCAACGAGTTCTCGTTGCAAGAGTTCTTCGATGGCGATACGTGTTTCGGCCCAAAGACCGAGGTAGAGCGAGGTCTCGGCGATGTTCAGGAGGTTCGTGATCTCGAGGCCGCGGGTTCCGGCGCGACGCGCGAGTTCAATCGCCTCGTTTGCCGTTACGATCATGGCCCGCGGATCGTCGGGCAGCATGTAAAGACTCAGTCCCGTGCGCGAGCGAGCTTGCTCAATCAGGGCACCGGCTTCGTCGGCAATGGCGGCCATACCTCGGGCCAGAATCACTGCCTCGCGGTGTCGTCCCATAGTGAACAGTGCTAACGACTTCGAGCCGAGTGCGTTCGCCAAAAGTGCGCTGTTGTCAAGCTCTTCGGCGAAACTGAGAGCCACCTCGCTCCACTCGAGCGCGCGTTTGACCTCACTGGTGTGACAGAGCACGCTCGCTATTGCGTCGGCGAGTGCAGCGCGCACTCGCGACTCCGCACCGTCGACGCGTTCGAAGGCTCGTTCGCAGCGCTCCACCGCTTCGACCGCGCGTTGAAGAGTTGGAAGTGGCAACGCCAGTTTGGCAATTGCGAGACCGGTGGCGTTGACGTCGCCGAGAGATTCGTAGATCGCGATGGCCCGTTCCAAGTACGTAGCGCACTGCGCTGTCTGCTGGAGGCGGCTCGCCGCCTGACTCGCGAGTTCGAAGAGTCTGGCCCGAAGTCGATCGTCACTCGCTAGTTCGATGGCTTGGTTGAAGAAGACGGCAGCCTGTTCTGGTGAGCCGAGCGAGAGTGCTCGCTGGCCCGCGCGCTCCGTCCATTCAAGTGCTCGCGGTATGACGTGATCACTGTCTGGTTCCTCCGGCGTCGCCCGGTAGGCCTCGAGGTAGTGGGCCGCGACGACGCCGGCGAGTTCTTCATCATCAAGGAATTCGGCGTAGCGCGCGATAGCGAGATGTTTCGCTCGACGGTCTCGACGCGCGAGCGTGCCCACGGCGACTTCACGAATGACGCCTTGGACGAAGCCGTACTGACCTCGCTCGGGGGAACGAGGGTCGTTGTCAGCGAAGAGGAACTCCTTTCGCACGAGGTCGCGAAGTTCGCTCTCGATCTCCTCGGCCACCGCGCCGTTGACGACACGGAGACTTTCGACGGAGAACGTCGAGCCCACGACCCCGGCGTCTTGGAGCAGGACTCGTTGACGTGGCGGCAGGGAGTCCAAACGCGAGGCAATGAGTGCGTGAAGTGTTTCGGGAATTTCCAACGTGCTGATGTCGCCTTCGACGCGGTAGCCGTCGTCCGACTGCACTAGTGCGCCTCGGTCGACCAACATGCGAATCGTCTCTACGGCGTAGAGCGGCACGCCTTCGGCGCGAGCCAGCACCTGGTCGGACACGTCGCGTGGGAGTCCGTGGACGAAGCCGTCGAGTAATTCGCGCATTGCGATGGACGACAGGGGTTCTAAGTGAAGTGACGTGAAGTTACGAAGTCCCGCGCCCCATGACGCGCGCCGTTCCATCAACTCTGGACGCGAAAGGGTGACGATAAGCAGCGGGAAGTTCTTCGACCATTCGAGAATGGACTCGACAAAGTCGATGAGTCCGGCGTCGGCCCACTGGAGGTCTTCGAAGACGAGCACCGTCAGTCCCACGGAGGCGATGCGTTCAAAGAACTTTCGCCACGCCGAGAACAGTTCTTCGCGGTCACTCGACATCGCGTCGCTGAGTCCGAGCAGGTGAGCGAGACGGGGTTCGATCCATCGGCGCTCTTCGACGTCAGGAACGAAGAGGGTCAGACTCGTGTGCAACTTCTCGAGAGCGGACGTTGCGTCTTCGGCGTCGAGAATTCCGGCGCGCATGCGCACCATCTCACCGAGCGCTCCGAAGGTCACTCCTTCGCCGTAGGCGCGCGAGCGACCTTGGTGCCAGTAGACGTCGTCGGCCAACCCGTCGACGTACTTAAGAAACTCCCATGAGAGTCGGCTCTTCCCGATTCCGGGAACGCCGGTCACCGACACCAAACGTGCTCGCTGCTCACGTTGGGTGGCGTGAAGGAGATCCTTAATGAGCCGAATTTCTTCCTCGCGTCCAACGAAGGGGGGTTCGAGCCGTTCGCTTCGGCCGAGCCCCTTTCTTTGTGCGACGACTCGAAGTGCGCGCCAGGCATTAATCGTGAGCGACTTTCCCTTCAGTTCAAGTGCTCCCACTTCTTCGAAGGCGATTGCGCCCGACGTCGCTCGCCACGTGGATTCGTCGACGAGCACCGTTCCCGGCTCGGCCACGCTCTGTACTCGCGATGCGGAGTTCACGGTGTCGCCGAGCACCATGCCTTCGGCAACCTTTCCTATCGTGATGGCCACTTCACCAGTCACCACGCCCCCGCGAGCACGAAGGCCACCCAGTCCCGTGTCGTTGTCGAGTTCGGTGACCGACGCCACAAGATCCAGGGCGGCGCGAACTGCTCGCTCCGCGTCATCTTCGTTCGCGACTGGTGCGCCCCACACCGCCATGACGGCGTCGCCAATGAATTTTTCTACGGTTCCGCCGTAGTTATCGATAATTCGCTGAGCTCGCACGAAGTACTGCGAAAGGAGCTCTCGAACGTATTCGGGATCCCGCGACTCGGCCAACGGTGTGAATCCCACAAGATCGACAAACAAGACTGAACACAGTCGCCTCTCGGCCACCGGTTCGACGGTCGCTGTTGAGGGCGACGACGTAGCTCCCTGATTCGCACCGCTCAGCGTTGAGGGCGCAAGGGCGCCCGAAACTGCCGTTCCGCAGTTTGCGCAAAAAGGTTTCCCTTCGAGAATCTCAGCGCCACATGATGAGCACTGCGGCGCGACTCGGGCCCCACAGTTCGCGCAGAACGGTTTGTCGCTCGGAGTATCCCCTTCGCACGCCCGACATTGCATAGTGGCCCTCCTTGGCTCGGCATTCTACGACCCAGAGCTGCTCGCCCGCACTCCTTCGCACTCGCTGGCCAGGGAGAAGGGGGACGCGGGCCCTTGAATCGCGGGGAGCCTAAACGCCGCGGGACCAACACAGGTGCGTTGTGGGGCGAGTTGAGGTCACTCGGTGGCCAGTTATGCTTGGCCCCTGGCAATTTCTAGACTGTGGCGCTCATCCACCAAATGAGCGTCGTCGCGAGAATGGTAAGATTGACGTCCCTAGGGACACGTCCAATTTCTTGGTGCGTGACGATAGGGCAGTGGCTCAATTGGTAGAGCACCGGTCTCCAAAACCGGTGGTTGGGGGTTCGAGTCCCTCCTGCCCTGCTCGGCGCTGTAATCCAAATAGCTGTAACGAAGTTTGAACGAGAGACGTGAGATGAACCGCGAACAAAAGCGCATGATGCAGCGACAGGGACAGGTGGGCGCCGACGGCGCCGCTGCTCCACGTCGCACGCCGCAAGACGTTCAACGTCGTCGCAGCGACCGCGCCACCCCCGCGGAGTTCTTTCGCCAAATTCGCGAAGAGATGCGCCAAGTCTCCTGGCCCACACGACCCGAAGTCATCAACTACTCGACCATCGTGCTTTTCGTACTGATCTTTATGACCTCGTTAATTTTCGGACTCGGCTTTGGTTTCTCCAAGTTCGTTTCGTTCCTCTTTACCAAGTAGGCAAATATGAGTGATCTAGAAACCCCCCTCGACGAAGTGACCGAAGACGTGGTGCTCGACGAAGAGATTCTCGACGTTACGATTCTCGACGACGAGGACGACGAGCCCATTGTCGAAAGCGCCTTCGACCGCCCCGGTCGCTGGTACATCGTGCACACTTTCGCTGGTCACGAGCAGAAAGTCATCGGCGCGCTGAACAACATCATCAAGAGTCGCGAGTTGAGCGACTCGATCTACGAGATCTACCTGCCCGAAGAGGACGTGACCGAGTTCAAGTCCGGCAAAAAGGTCACCGTCTCTAAGCGCATGTTCCCGAGCTACCTCTTAATTCGTTGTGAACCAGATCCCGAGATCTTCTACGTCATTGGCTCCACGCCCGGCGTGACGGGCTTCGTGGGCGCGGAGAAGACCAAGCCGACGGCGCTCACCAAGCGCGAAGTCGACAACATCATTCGCCCCCACGTCGAAGGCGTCGAGGTACCCACCGCGAAGCGGCGCATGCCGACCCACGAGTTCGAAGTCAACGACACCGTCCAGATTAAGACCGGACCGTTCGCTACCTTCTCGGGTCACGTGGCCGAGATCAACGAAGATCAACTCAAGGTCAAGGTGTTGGTGGACATCTTTGGACGTGAGACCCCCGTGGAGCTTGACTTCACGCAGGTCACGAAGCTTTAGAGAACTGTAAGGAGAACGGCCATGGCCAAGAATATTGTCGCAGTAGTCAAGATTCAACTCGAAGCGGGTGGCGCGACGCCCGCACCGCCGGTTGGTACGGCGCTTGGGCCGCACGGCGTGCAGACCATGGAGTTCTGCAAGCAGTACAACGCCGCGACCGAGTCGATGAAGGGGACTGTCATCCCCGTCGAGATCTCGATCTACGAGGACCGCACGTTCACGTTCATCTTGAAGACGCCTCCGACCCCGGTGCTCCTTCGCCAAGCGGCTGGTGTCGCCAAGGGCGCGAAGCTCGCGGGCCGAGAAGTCGTCGCCACGGTCACCATGGATCAGGTCGAAGAGATCGCGAAGACCAAACTGAAAGACCTCAACACCGACGACGTCGAGATGGCCAAGCTTCAAGTGGCCGGCACGGCGCGCTCGATGGGCATCACGGTCGCGGGCTAGGAGAAAAGTAATGAAGCACGGTAAGAACTACAAGAACGCCCTCGCCCAAGTCGATCGCGAAGAGCTCTTGACGGTGGTCGAGGCCATCGACAAGGTGAAGCACGTCTCGACGGCCAAGTTTGACGAGACCGTCGAGCTGGCGATTCGCCTCGGCGTCGACCCGCGCAAGGCCGAGCAGATAGTGCGCGGCACCATCTCGCTGCCCGCGGGCACCGGTAAGACGAACCGCGTCGCGGTCTTCGCTTCTGGTGAAGCCGCCCAGGCCGCTCGTGACGCCGGCGCCGACGAAGTCGGTGCCGAAGACCTCGTCGCTAAGGTTGCTGGTGGATTCCTCGACTTCGACGTCGCGATCGCGACGCCGGACCTCATGGGTCAAGTCGGTGGTCTCGGTCGAGTACTGGGGCCACGTGGTCTGATGCCGAACCCCAAGACCGGCACGGTCACCACCGACGTCGCCAAGGCCGTCACCGAATTCAAGGGTGGGCGCGTTGAGTACCGCACCGACAAGATCGGTAACGTGCAGCTTCGCGTTGGCAAAGTGAGCTTCTCGCGCGACGACTTGGTTCGTAACGTGCAGGCCGTCATCGACGAAGTCCTTCGTGTCAAGCCCGCGAGTGCCAAGGGTCGCTACGTCATGAGCATCACGGTCTCGTCCACGATGGGACCTGGCGTCAAGATTGACCCGGCGCGCACCCGTGACCAAGACGAGGTTCTGGCCTCGGCCTAGTCGCCCCTTTTGACGACGTAGCCGTTTCGTTAGTACGCTGGACCACCTTGCACGAAGTCGGTGCGACAGATTTGTAAAGAACGCCGAAGACATCCGGTGCACGCGAGTGCGTAAAGGACGAAAGTTCGCCTGACGAGGAGTTCGAGTTTCCTTGTGGAACTCGTTCGCTTGGATGTTCGAGGCCCGTTACCGGGCGGCATCCGGTGAAGGAGTCACTATGAACAAGGTTCGTACCGCCAAGGTCGCTACCGTCGACGAACTGAAGGCCAAGGTCGACGGCACCTCAACGGCGGTCGTCACCGAGTACCGCGGCATGACCGTCGCGGAGATTTCGACGCTGCGCCGTCAGCTGCGCACCCTCGACGCCGACTACAAGGTCTTTAAGAACACGCTCGTTCGTCGCGCTATCGAGGGGACGTCCGTGGCGTCGCTCGACGAGTTCCTCGTTGGTCCTACCGCGATTGCCTTTGTGAACGGTGACGTCTCGGCCGTGGCGAAGGCGTTACGCGATTTCGCCAAGGCCACGCCAACGTTGATCGTGAAGGGCGGCGTGCTTGGCGGCAAGCCCCTCTCGCTCAAAGACCTCACGGCACTGGCCGACCTGCCCTCGCGCGACGTATTGCTCGCGCGCTTCGCTGGTCTGCTCGCTTCACCACTCGCGACCATGGCCGGTCTCTTAAAGGCCATCCCGCAAAACTTCGCCTACGGCCTCTCGGCCTTGATCGACGCCAAGGGTGGCGCAGCTGTCGCCCCGGTCGTCGAGCAAGTCGAAGAGACCGCCGAGACTCCGGCCGGGGTCGAGGAAGCTGCTCCGGCAGCGAGCGACGACGACGCGACCTTGGTCGCCGAAGTCGCGGACGAGATCCCCGAGGCCCTTGAAGCCACTGAGGTCCCTTCCGACACCGAGACCTCCGAGGCGTCTGATGACGTCGCGAGCGAACCGGCCGAATAACCAACAACGAAATAAGAAGAGAAAGGAATCACCATGGCTGCAACCATTACCAAGGAACAGATTCTCGACGGCATCGCGGAGCTTTCTGTCATCGAACTGAGCGAACTCTTAAAGGAGTTCGAGGAGAAGTTCGGCGTGACTGCTGCGGCTCCCGCGGCTGCTGCCGCGGCGCCCGCCGCGGGCGGCGGCGACGCTGACGCCGGTGTTGAGGAGAAGAGCGACTTTGACGTCATTTTGACCAGCGGCGGCGACAAGAAGATCCAGGTCATCAAGGAAGTACGTTCCTTGACCAGCCTCGGACTGAAGGAAGCCAAGGACCTCGTGGACGGTGCCCCCAAGCCCGTGCTCGAAAAGGTCTCTAAGGCCGACGCCGAAAAGGCCAAGGCTGCCCTCGAGGCCGCCGGCGCGACGGTAGAAGTCAAGTAATTATCGCTGTTTGGAGGGCTCCGGCCGGGTTCTGCCCGGCCGGAGCTTTTTCTTAGGTTTGAAATACTTGACCTGAGCGGTGAACCTGCCTAGGGTGAGCGCAACCGTTGTGCACGGGCGCGTATCTCCTTTGGGGAGCGCCAGTTGCGCATTCTCAGGCAGAACCACTAGAGTTGTAAGACCGTGTTCCTGCCCTCAACTTCGTCATCCCTTGACGCCGTTTTGTGCTCGGACCCGGCGCGTACCACCCACCCACTCACACGGAGGATGACCGTTGACGTCTCGGTCCACTAGCCCGGAGCGCTTTAACTTCTCGGCATTGGGTGAAGCACACCCCCTGCCTAACCTTCTCGAAATTCAGCGCGACAGCTTCGACTTGTTCATGAAGCAGGGTCTGCGCGAGGCTTTCGAGGCGATCTCGCCGATTACCGACTTCACGGGCCGACTTTCGCTCGAACTCGAGTTCGACCCTGATGACGCCGACTTAAAGAGTCCGCCCAAGTTCACCGTGGAAGAGTGCCGTCAGCGCGCCACCACGTACTCACAACCCATCTTCGTTCGCGCACGCTTCTTGAACTCCGAGACCGGTGAGATCAAAGAGCAGACCGTCTTCATGGGTGACTTCCCGATCATGACCGAGCAGGGCACGTTCATCATCAACGGCACCGAGCGCGTGGTCGTGTCCCAACTCGTCCGTTCGCCCGGCGTACTCTTTCAGCCCGGTAAGGACGAGAAGGTCGCCTTCGAAGGAACCATTCACCCCAGTCGTGGTGAGTGGCTCCAGGTTGACCTAGAAGAGAAGAAGAACAAGTCCGCGAACGCCGGTGCGCGCATCGCTCGCAAGCGTCGCATCTCGATCTTTACGTTGCTGCGCGCGCTCGACACCGCAATGGACGAGAAGTTCTTTGAGAAGTTCATTGCGCACTTCGACTTCCTCGAGGACCAGTTCCACGTGGACTGGAAGAAGGCCCACCTCGAAATCTCTAAGCACATGGAAAAGTACAACATCGACGACACGCCCGAGAACTTTTTGCGCGCGAGTCAAGAGACCGCGTGGCTCGAGATCTACCGTCGCGCGCGTCCCGGTGAAGTCCAGACCGTCGAGGCCGCTCGTCAGTACTTCGAGGGCGCCTTTTTCTCAGAGAAGCGCTACGACCTCAGTCGTGTCGGTCGCTACAAGCTCGACCGCAAGCTCGGTAGCGAAGTCGCGAAGAACGTCGAACTCTTCGGCGACGTGCTCGAACTGCCCAACACCGCCCTGCACGTTTTATCGAAGGCCGAAGTTCTGGCCACGGCTACGTACCTGTTGAACTTGGCGCGCGACCGCACCGCCAAAGAGACGACGTACCACATCGACGACCAGGACCACTTCGCCAACCGCCGCATCCGCAGCGTGGGCGAGTTGATTCAAAACGCACTTCGTACGGGCCTTTCGCGTATGGAGCGCGTGGTACGTGAGCGCATGAACACCCAAGACGTCGAGGCCATCGCGCCCCAGACCTTGATCAACATTCGTCCCGTGATGTCGGCGATCAAAGAGTTCTTCGCTACCTCCCAGCTCAGTCAGTTCATGGACCAGAACAACCCGCTGTCGGGACTCACCCACAAGCGTCGTCTCTCGGCCCTGGGACCAGGTGGACTTTCTCGTGAGCGTGCCGGCCTGGAAGTTCGAGACGTCCACTCCTCGCACTACGGGCGTATGTGTCCGATCGAAACCCCCGAAGGCCCCAACGTCGGTCTTATTGGCTACCTCGCGACCTACGCGCGCATCAACGAGTACGGCTTCATTGAGACGCCGTACCGCGTGGTGGCGTCGGGCAAAGTCACTGGTGAGATTAGGTACTTCACGGCCGACGAAGAAGAGCGTTTCGTCATCGCCCAGGCGAACACCGAAGTCGACGACCACGGCACCATCAAGGCCGACCGCGTCCTCGTTCGCCGTGGCCCCGTAGGTACGGGACTGCGCGTTGGTTCGTCGAACAAGTCCTCCTCCACCACGTCCGAGATTGACTTCGTCAAGCCCGACGAAGTCGAGTTGATGGACGTCTCCACCAAGCAGATTATTTCGGTCGCGACCTCGCTGATCCCCTTTGTTGAGCACGACGACGCCCAGCGCGCACTGATGGGTGCCAACATGCAAAAGCAGGCCGTGCCGCTCATCATGCCCGAGGCTCCGTTCGTCGGAACCGGCATGGAAGCGCGCGCCGCACTCGACTCGGGTGACGTGCTCATCGCTGAGGGCAACGGTGTCGTGAAGTCCGTCTCGGGCGACCGCATCGTCGTGGAGTACGAGAAGGACGTCACCGATCGTTACGGCAAGGCCTTTGGCCGCAAGCAGTACAACCTCAACAAGTTCCGTCGTTCCAACCAGGACACGTCGATCAATCAGAAGCCCCTCGTCTTTGGTGGCGAGAACGTGAAGGCTGGCGACCTCTTGGCCGA
>Ga0208357_1002796_pt1 | contig 11248 bp, 12 predicted proteins | sample NGESurdeep092012_6_FD_184487 | JGI IMG/M metagenome (GOLD analysis project Ga0208357, IMG submission 184487) | Arctic peat soil microbial communities from Barrow, Alaska - NGEE Surface sample F52-2 deep-092012 (SPAdes) | ecosystem: Environmental > Terrestrial > Soil > Wetlands > Peat ... | reverse complement strand
GAGCGCACGAGGCCGACGAGCGCCTGTCCGATCGCCAAGAAGACTGCGCCGCCGAGAACCGAAACCACAAGCACGAGCGCGTACTCGCCGGCGGACAGCGAGAGATGGTGGATCTGCGCGCCCACGATGACGACGACAATGGCGATGACGAGGTTGGCCACGATCCGCATCACGAGCCGGCTCACCATGATCGTCCACGTCGGTGCGGGCGTCACGCGAAGGCGTTGGAACACTCCTTTCTCACGGTCGCGAGCGACGGTAAGGGCGTAACCCATGATCGAGGTCGACACGAGGCCATAGGTGATGCAGAGCCCGACGATGAACGTCGAGCCGTCGAGGCGCTGCTCTGCCCTGTTCGTGTTCGTAGCGAACAGCAGCAGAATAGGAAGGAGAACGCTCAGCAACACCGCACGGCGATTCCGCATTGTGACGAGGAAATCCGCGCGCAGCAGAGCTTTGAAGAGCGGACGCACACCCGAGTCGGACACCGGACTACTCACGAATATCGCTGCCGGTGAGCGCTATGAAGACGTCCTCGAGCGTCACCTCTCCCCGCGCGACGGCAAGGGCTCGCGGGTCGTCACGGTGCTCCTCGACGAGACGGCTCGGCGCGTCGATCGCGACGATCGTCCCGTAGTCGATGATCGCTACCCGCTCGCACACGGCCTGGGCCTCCTCCATCGAGTGCGTCGTGAGCAAGATGCTCCCTCCCCCGTCGCGTATGTGCTCGATCCGACTCCAGAGCTGCCGACGCGATTGGGGATCGAGGCTGGTGGTCGGCTCGTCGAGCAGGAGCAGCACCGGCTCGTGGAGGAGCGCTACGAGCAGCGAGAGTCGTTGCTGCTGGCCGCCCGACAGGTGCTTGAAGGGCCGGTCCGCATCGTCGCCGAGACCGGACGACCGCAGTCGCTCGAGGATCTCGTCGTCGGTGAGCCCGATGCCGTAGAGGCCGGCGTAGAGACGGACGATCTCCCGGATCGTGAGCTCGGACTGGAAGCTCGTCGCCTGGAGCTGCACGCCGAGCTTGCGCTTCGCCTCGATCGGCCGGTGCCAGACGTCGAGGCCGTCGATCTCGATCGTGCCCGTTCTCGGGCGAACGAGTCCCTCGATCGCGCTGAGCGTGCTGGTTTTCCCAGCACCGTTCGGGCCGAGCAGACCGAAGATTTCGCCGCGACCGATCGCGAAGCTCACGCCGTCGACCGCTCGTTTCGGACCGTAGGTGACCGTGAGATCGCGGACGTCGAGGACGGGCTCGCCCACTTGAGTGGGGGATGGAGGAGCCGTGCGTCGCACGACCTTTGGGGCAGCGCCATCGGCAGGGACCGGGCGTCCGCCTCCACCGTCGTCCTGACGCGTTCCCATCCTCCGCCGGCGAGTGGCGCCAACACCAACGCGAACGACGATGAGCGCACCCACGACGATGAGCGCGAGGTGACCACCGCCCAGGGCGCCCGCGATCACGCTGCAGCACCTCAGGTCGCGGTGACGATCATGACGTCGCCTCGGCGTGCATTCGCGCCCAAACTTTCGGGGTGAGTCGCTCTCCGAGGAACTCAAGCGCTGCAAGGACCTCGGCGAGCTCGTCCTCATAGTCGCTGCCGAGCACTCGCGCGATCGTCTCGTCGATAGGGTCCGGCGCTCGCTGGACCATACGACGGACGAACGCCGGAGCCATCCGCACGAGCGTCCGTCGGCGGTCGCTCGGGTCGGCCTCGGTCTCCACCACGCCGAGCCCTCGCAGTTTCGCCACCGACGCGGAGACGTGGCTCTGGGGGAAGCCGGTCCGCTCGGTGATCTCACTGATCGAGCTCTCGGGATGACTTCCAATGTCGATCGCCACCGACCGCACGCTCGGCCCGAGCTGTCCCTGCGGGAGCACTACTTCGGCGAGCTTCATCAGCTTGCGGCCGAGAACGAAAAGCTCAAGGCCCGTCATATCAGGAATGATACATCAATACTGATGGATTCCGGTTCCGGCGAATAATCACTCTTAGGGTCCCCCGAAGTGCTTCTGCTTGGGCAGGCGCGAATCCCGAACGCGCGCTCGTAACACCGATAAGTTCGAGATGCCTGCCGCGACATATCGACGGTTCGGGAGTCAGAGCCGCGTCCCATAATGCGTGACGAGATCCGCCCCTAGGAGTGCCACCGGTTCGCTGTGCCACCCCGATTAATCAGTTCGAGGACTCCGTCGAGCGTTCTGAAGCGCGACCGCATCTTTCCATTTCAAAGGAAGTTCGCGCCCGAGGAGCGGGAAATACACGAAGATGCTCTCTTGGCGCATGCTTCCGGCGAATTTCGCCATCGCATCGTTGTGATGAGCTTGGGCCACGAAGGCGCGAAGTTGAGACCCGCTTTCCCACGCGGAGAGCGTATAAAACTCGAGTTTCAGAAGATCGGCGGCCAATGACCAACCAACGACACCTGGCGCTGCGTTCGCCTGCTTCTTGATCCTCTGGGACTGTGCCAAGAATCCGGGCACACTGCGCATGGAGGCGAGGAAGAACCGCGACGTGAAACCTAGGTATTCATGGTCAGGATCAACGTCGCCAACCGCTTTCCAGGGCGTTGGAGGTGGAAACATCAGCTGTCTCCCTTTGGAAGTCGGAAGTATTCCGACTGTGAAACTTAGTCACTTCGGCCAGCCAAGTAATGCTCGACCGCGGATGCCCCAGATCACCTAATACACGTGCGATCCACTCCGAGTTCGCTGGTACGCGAATGATCCACGAAGATGCGGTTGCTTGGGGAGCCGGCCGTTCCATGCTGAATAGGCGGCACCCTCTCCCATTAGACGCAGAGTGATCGACATCCGATCGCTACAGACGTCCTAATTCGATCCGCCTACGCTTTTTTCGAGGCTACGAGGCCCTAGTGGCAGGGTGGTATGCGACACCGCGCTAACTCCATCCGTATTGGATTAGCCGAAACGTCGACATCGCGTCGAGGACGTAGAAAGGGGTGCCTTGTGGCACTTGGAATTTATGTGGTGCTCGAAGGATTGACGCCTGACAAGTACAAGAGTGCGATCGCGAAGCTTGAGGCAGCGGGAGCTGGCCAGCCAAAAGGGCGCGCCTACCACTTCGCCTTGGAATCTGATGGTGAGATCCAGGTTTTCGACATCTGGGACTCACAAGAGGACTTTGACGCCTTTGGACAGACGATGATGCCAATCGTCACCGAGGTCGGCGCCAGCATCAAGGGGGAGCCTCTGGTGGCGTCTGTTCACAACGTCATCACAGGCTAGGCAGTCGGTTGATCCGGTAAAGAACACGCACAGGATCGCCACAGAACGCGCGCACTCGCCCTCGATACACCATCCTGACTGCCCTCCACCGAGCCGAAGGCGAATGCCTGCGAACCAGTTCGTTGCATCGACGATGTAGCGGTGTCGTCAGAATCTTCAAGACACTCTCCCGGGTGCGTCCCAGATGTCAGGCCGTGCGTGACGAACCGCCGATCGCCGCGGTCGAGAGTGACCCACAACCGCCTCCGACATCCGCCAAGGTCGCGCCCTCGAAGCGCCGATAGATGCGCCTCAACCCGGTGTTATGGGACCCCAGTCCGCCAGTGAACGAGTCTCGCAAATTCAGACCGCCATTAGTGCGCTGTCCAAATGAGGGCCACCGAGTCGAGTTTTCGACGAGTGCCCTAGTTCGAGGTCCAACAGCGGATCAGGGTTAGGTCAGTAGGTCACCTCGAACAGTCGTAACCGCTTGTCCTGCAATGTGTACGCGGTCACCAGAAAGTCGAACCCGCATCGTGCCACCGCGTAGAGACAACTGTCGACTTACGAAATTATCCACGCCGAGCCGGGGTGCCCACCACGGCGCGAGTACGCATTGGGCAGAACCGGTAACGGGATCTTCAGGTATTCCATAGCCTGGCGCGAACACTCGGCAGACGATCTCGCCAGCTGATTCGGCCGTGAGGATGAAACAGCGGTTTCTCGCTGCGAGGGCCGCGAGATCCGGTGTCGCCGCCAAGACCTCTGCCTCTGTCGCAACTTCCACGAGATCGAACGTGCTCGTTGCTGTCCGCACCGCGTCGACGCCCAGCGCTTGTACGACATCTGGTTCAAGCGGCCCCTCAACGGCACTCCTGGATGGAAAGTCCAGTTCGATCCATCCATCATCGAGTGACGTAGCGCGAAGCGTTCCGCTTCGGGTTCCGAACTCAAGCGGGCGGGACCGCGGCTCGTGCCCCTCAGACCAGAGCACGTGCGCGGTCGCCAGCGTCGCATGGCCGCACAATTCGACTTCGTTTAGTGGCGTAAACCATCTGAGGCCGTGAGGTTCTTTGCCTGTGATGAAGGCGGTCTCCGAGAGATTCATCTCGGAAGCAACGAGCTGCATCCACTTCTCATCGGCTGGTGCGTCGAGTAGACACACCGCGGCGGGATTGCCTCGATACGCATCGGCGGTAAATGCGTCGACTTGGAAGATCGAAGGCACGAGATCATCATGGCATCTCCCGTCTGATTGCGAAGGAGCGTTGAATGACAAGCCGACAGCGCAGCGCGCGAGTGGCGCCACACACCCCCGGCGGTATGAGGCAGATCAGGCAAGATCGCGGAGCACGCAAACGCGGAGGTTGAGATCGAGACCTAGCGCTGTTTCGTGCTTCCGGAGCGCTTGAAGTTCGGGACCAATCTCGGTGACCTTGAGAAGGCGAAATCCCAGGTGCTCATAGAGAGGCCTATTCCACAGAACCGAGTCGAAGGTCGTCAAGGTGAGCGCCGTTAAGGCAAGTCCCAGCGCCCACCGGGCAACCTGATCGATCAGAGCTCGCCCGATTCCTTGACCTTGCACTTCGGGCGAGACACTCACCTGGTCGATGTGAGCCCGACCGTCAACCGTGCTGACGAGCACGTACCCGGGGAGGCAATCGTCTCCGTCGACAGCAGTCCAGGCGCGCCCTTCGTTGGCGTATTTAGCGAGCAATGTCAGGGGCGGCGGCTCATCGCCAGCGACGTCGGACATTTCGACTTCCTCAAATCGCTTGCCCGCGGCGATCTCGATCTGTTGTTGCGCAGGACCGTCTTCGACGCGCGCCCGGCGAACAGAAATGACCATCGATCCGAGCATCGCACGACTGCGCGGAGGACGTCCACCACCCGGTGTTGTGGGGCGCGGTCTCGGTCGTCCTGCGCAGCCCCGCTTGAGACTCAGCATGATGAGCAGTCCTGAACAGTTCCATTGCGACCCGGCGACCTACCTCGAGGCCGTTCGGTCCGAGGCCCACTCGCACGACGAGCTCTAAAGACAGATTGCGCTCGTGTCTTCCGCAGGTGGCGGTATTGGCTTGGCCGCGACCTCGACGTCGTCGCCTCTCCCGACGCATCGATCACTGACGCGCAGATCGACTGCCAGACCGTCTCGGGCAATCTTCTAGGAGCTACACACCCGCGTGGGCGTCAGCGTGACCGTGACCTACGAAAGCCACAAGACCGCCCCGTTCTACCTGCTCCCGACGATCCGCGTCGTCGGAACTGCCACCCTGCCGGCAATCGGGACACCAGAACCGAGGGCGATCACATTTCGATGGCACTAGACCAGCCCGCGAGCCGTTATCGAGTGCCTCGATCGATGTATCCCAAGTTCGTTCAGCTCGAACAGTTTGGCGAGAGGCTTAATGGCCACATAGCGCTGCACTTCCGGCACTATCAACCTGGCACCGAGCCCGCCCCGCTGCGTCGCACGCGTGCATGATCATTTTCAGGCCCTGGCAAGGTCAGCCGACCGGGAGAAAGCTCGGGTCGAGAACTCCGGCGGCCGCCTCATGTTGACCGGGATCCAGCAGCCCAGCGAGCACCATGAGCTCCGCAGTGGTTGCGATCGCCGCTGGCGTGGTCGCAAGGCCGAGCGGCCACATCTCCATATCGCGCGTGTAGGTGAAGCCGCGCTGAGCAAGCTTGGGCTCCTCGGGGGTGGTGATCCGCTGGTAGATCGGGAGCGAAAGAGCGTCGTGTGCCGGGTCGTTGACGAGGTCATGCGCTTCGGCCAGGGCGGCGAGCAGGCGTTCGACGGCATCTCGATGCTCTGCAGTCCAGGTCGTGGTTCCGATAATTGCCGCGAAGAGGATCTCCGGGATTGCGTCGTTGATCTCGCAGAGCATGCGGTAGCCCTCTCGTTCGGCGAGGAAACTCCACGGGGCGGGCTGGGGAGCGCAGTCGATCTCGCCGGCTTGCAGCGCGTCCCACCGGCTGGTGTGCATTCCGGCGAGGACGAACTCGTAGTCGCCTGGGTAGAGCAATCCAGCGCGCGAGAGCACGACCTGGGTATAGATCGCCGTCCCCTCGGTCAGCGAGGAGGTGCCGATTCGGGCACCGCGCAGTCCGACGAGACCTTCGATGTCGGGCCGGGCTACGAGCGACATCGGCAGGCGAAGCGCGTTGGAAGCGACGACTCGTAGTGTGCCACCTGCGATGTAGTCGCTGATTGCACCCTCCGGTGGCGTGATAGCAAGATCGGCGGTGCCATCGCGCACCGCCGAGGTGGCCTTGTCAACCGTCCCCAGTCGCAGGTACTCGACCTTTAGACCGTGCTTGTCAAATAGCCCCTCTTCTTCGGCGATGAATACCGGGAGCCAGTTGAAGCCCTGCGCGCCACCGGCGACGCGGATTTCGGTGAGGTCGGTCATAAAGCGCGCCTCCGGGAGGTCATTTGGCTATTAGAACCCCGTTACAGACTGACGCTGACTTTACTCGGGACTGGAAAGACAATCTCAGGCGTGTTTGGCTTTTGTTGCTGGCGGGGAGGGCTCGAACCTCCAACCCCTTGATCCAAAGGCTCACGCCAGGCATCCAGCGAGGACCCAGCAGTCCAGACGGATGTCTCTGATCAGGGAGAACGTCCAGGCCGTACGAAGCGGCCATCCATGGACCGTCGTGCTTGGCTACACCGATGGCTACACAAGCCGCTCCCCGCTATACCCCTCATCGGCGGCTAATGGGAAGTGAACGGCTTGCCACTAGGCCCGCAAGGGACTCGACCACATCTCGATGTCCGCGGCAATGTGCGCTGTCGTCGCCTCGGGAACTCCTGCTTCATCAGCGAAGTTTCGCCACTTTCCGACGGTTTCGAGGACCTGATCGACGATGTCGGAAGCACCCGGAACGGCAAATCTGTCTGCGACCTCCATGACGTCGGCGCGGCCGATTCCGACGGACCGCCCATTCACGGCCATCAGATGCTGGCGCGTCCACTTGCTGTCAGGTGCATGCGCGTGCGTCACGTCGTACGCGGGTGACAACCGCCACCCTTCGCCTTCTGGCAGAAGGAAGGCGAAGTTCTTCGTGTGATCATCACAGATAGCGGACGCGACGTTGAACGTCATGCGCCGGAATACCTCGGCTCGCGAGTCGGGGCCAAGGTCAAGCTGATCCAGCAATAGGAACAACTGCGCGTAGTCGTGCGCGCCGATCTGACGAAAGTCCAGATGGCTCATGGCGCACAATGTCTGCGCGTGGACCTTGCGCCCATCTGCCTGACGGTCGAAGCGCCGAGTCATGAAGTGAGCGCGTCCGCCTTCCTCCAGCAGCCGACACTCCATCATCTCGATTCCAACGGCAATCGCCATCAGGTGGTAGGCGTACTCGATGCGGCCGAAGTTTCCTGTCGCTCCTAGGTCGGGGTCGCTTCCGACGCCGTCGAATTTCAGCAGCCATTGCTCAAAGCCCGGGGCAGCCGGGACTTGGCCTGATCGCAACTCTCCGGTCGTGCGGTTGAGTGCAACAACCACCTTCGCGCGGGCACCGCCAGCGGAGGTGCCGATGGCGATCAAGTGCTTGAGCGCGTCGGTGATTCCGGCCTCGGTGCCGATCTCACCGGCGAGCGCGCTTCGTGCCGCAACCACCAGTTCCGACAACTTGATAGCAGTCGCCTTTCGTGTGCGAGGTCCTCGTATTGGATGGAACTCGAGTGCTCCCATTCCACGGGTGCCGAGGTATGCAAGCCGATCCAGCGGCGTGATCTCGTCCGGCCGGATTCCTTCGTTCGCGAGGTACGCAGTCGTCAATGCGTTGCCGAAGTCGTCCGGGAGGGAGTCGGCAATCAAAGCCGGCAACCGACTGAATGTTTCCACGGGCAATGTTGGAAAGATGAAGGGTCCCCCAACGGCTTCGACTGTAGGCAGGGCGATTGGCGCCAACTCAACGCCAGATCGTGCCCATCTGGGGTCGTACTCGAAGGCGTAGAACCCGGACGCGGTGTCCAGAGCGAGCGCTCCCGCTCGCGAGCCCCAGCACCGAACCTCGACGACGTCGACGGGCTCGTAAGCCATCAGCTAGCCGGTTCCGGCCGCGCCTTGCGGCTTGCTCGTACGCGTTGCCTAGGTGTCTTTTGCTTGGCGCGTAGCAATTGCATTGGTGACACGCTGATCGTGGGGGCCAGTGACTCGAGCCAGTCCGTCCGCCCCAGAGCACGAAGGACTGCGATCAGCGTTCGGAGCGATGAACCCCTCCCGCGCTCGAGATTGGAGACCGCGCCGATGGAGACATTGGCGAGCTCCGCCAGGCCCGCCTGGTCCAAGTTCTTCGAGATCCGAACTCGGCGGATCTGGTCGCCGACGAGAGCCTCCCATTCGCCGAGTGTCCGGTGGCTACGCTGTACCTGCATCTTCCTCTGTCTAAACGCCTAAAATATCTATTACTAATAGAATAGTACTTGTAATGCGGAGGTCAAGTTACTAGAGGTAATCCATAGAAATCTAGATGTACACCACCAATACCGCTTCAACCCACATAATTATATGTGCAGTCAGCAGAATAATCGGATCGGCCGTAGCCAACGTAAGAGCCCGGCCTGATCAGACCGGTCGCCCCAGGCTCGGGCATTGCGCCGATCATGTCATCCGCGCTTAGGACGGTTTCGAGCTGCATTCGTCCGCCGCCGCGTTTCCACGACGTCCTACGACGGCTGGCCTCCCCCAAGGCGCCAGCGGTTCCCGCGGGCGCAGAGGCTCCGATTTCTCCCTAATCCGGCTTAGACACCCCGGCAGGTTCCTCTTCGAGGAACCTGCGCGCTCCGCCCGCGGGCGGCGATCTCCCGCGCGGCCCTGGTTGCTATGAACTAGCCGTGATCTCGCGCATCCGCGACATCACGTCCTGGACCGCCGCGATTACCGGCACCAGAGGATCTGATGCTTTCCCCCAGAAAGCATCTTCGGACACATCTGCGCGCCGCGGCATCTGGTCGGTCAGCACATGCAGGCGCACCCATCCCTGTTCGGGCAAAGTCCCGTCATCGGCGGATGCAAAAGCGTCGAGATGAGCTTGGACAACGGCCAGAAGTTGTTGGGTCGAGGCGGCCACAGCTGGGCGCTCCCCGGCTCCGATGGTTCCACCGCCGGTGCTGGTGTACATGCTCGTCGAGTTGTCCCCGAGAGCAACGATGGTCGCGTACCCGCCCTGAGCCGGAATGTCAGCCACCAGCCCGAATACCTCGGGGTGATCACGATGAACGGGGATCACTCCGCTAACCGCGGCTTCAAACGCCATCGACCGAAGATCGCGGTACATCTCCGCGGGCGACGCAGACTCCTGACCGCTTCGCTTCCGACGTCCAAGCATCGACCGCAGTCTTGCATCGGTTGATCTCACCGCCGCGCGTTACTCCTAGAACATGACGGACAGGTTCCATTTGGAGGCCGAGGAGAGGACAATGAGTGCCTTTTCAGTGCTTCTTCAGTGCCTTCTCAGTGCTCCTCGGAGCACTGCCGCCCGCAGAGCGGGCACCGCAGGTTGCGCAACGCGCAACCTGCCAGGGTGTCTAAGCCGGATTAGGGAGAAAACGAGGACCTGAACGCCGTAGGAAATCCTCTGGCGTCTTGCGGGAGGTGGGGTGCCGAGGAGGCAGCGCAAGACGGCAAGAAGTGGCGAAGGGGAGCACTTTCGGGAGGCCGACTTCAAAAAAGGCAGTGAGTTGGGAGGCCAACTTCGAAAAAGGCACTGAGTTGGGAGCTTTGTTGGGAGCTTCGTTTCGGAGAATGGAAGAGCCACCATGAAGACCTACCCCACCCCCACGTCATCCAGCTGCCTCAGTCATCCCTCCGCTGGCAGACGACAGCATGATCGCCCGACACAGTTCGAACTAATGGCCACGGTCGCCGCGCCACTCGACGACACCAGCGATGTCGGTGACCCGCGAGGAGGATTCGACGCCCGACACGCGTCGGATCCGAATGCCACCCTTCCGAGCCGGCTCAGCTCAGATCGACTGACGATGACCGTGACCGAAGCCGCCGCGGTGCTTGGGATCTCGAGAGCACTCGCGTACGAACTCGTCGCCCGAGGCGAGATTCCAGCGATCCGACTCGGTCGCCGCATCGTTGCACCGACGAAGCGACTCGAGGAATTCGTCCTTGGAGGAGACGCCTCGGGCGTGCCTCGAACATAGGACAGAGAGCTTCGAGATTCGGTAACGAGCGGCGTTCGCGCCTATCCCCGTCCGCATTGGGGACAGGTCCCTCGGCGGTTTCTCAGTTGGCGTAATGGGTCTAACGATCGGGAATAGTGTCGACGAACATGGCACACCAGATGTCTGGCGACGAACTCAACCAATTTCTTGCCGCTGGCACACGCACGGGAAAATTAGCCACGACGCGAGCCAATGGAAGTCCGCACGTCGCTCCCATCTGGTTCATCCTCGACGGCGATGATCTCGTTTTCATGACCGGTGAGAACACGGTGAAGGGAAGAGCGATGCTGCGCGACCCGCGAGTGGCAATCTCGATTGACGACGAGAATCCACCTTTTGCCTTCGCGATCATCGAGGGGGTTGTCTCAATATCCCGTGATCTGGAAGAGATGCTCCCGATCTCGATCGCCATCGCTCGTCGCTATATGGGAGATGAGCAGGCCTACGAGTACGGCCGACGAAATGCTGTGCAAGGAGAGCTGCTTCTGAGGTTGCATCGAGTAAAGGTGACCGGGGTTGCAGAACTCGCCGATTAGTTCGTTCCCGTTGCAGCGCAGGTAGAGGACTCCCGGCCGACGAGCGGCTGTACCGGATCACCGGGACAGTGTCACCACACGCCACTGATGCCACAACGGCACGAACCGCCGAGGATGGTATGAATCGCTTTAGAAATCGGCTTTACCTCGGACGTGCCTACGTCTATTCCTCTAGGACCTCGCTGGTGCTCCCTCGCCCTTAACGCTGCCGGATGGCGCCTGATCCACAATCGCTGCGGCCGGGGTGTGGCCCGGCGAGTATCGGGCGTTGAAATCGGTAGGGGGGAGAGCGAG
>Ga0208357_1002794_pt1 | contig 11255 bp, 9 predicted proteins | sample NGESurdeep092012_6_FD_184487 | JGI IMG/M metagenome (GOLD analysis project Ga0208357, IMG submission 184487) | Arctic peat soil microbial communities from Barrow, Alaska - NGEE Surface sample F52-2 deep-092012 (SPAdes) | ecosystem: Environmental > Terrestrial > Soil > Wetlands > Peat ... | reverse complement strand
CTGGCGCCGGTTGGCCAGGACTCCGGTGGAGAGCAACGTATAGTATCGTGTTATAACGAGGGCGATGAACGAGACCGTCCGGCTCACCGAAGGCAGACAGGTCGGCTATTCGGCCTGCCCGCACGATTGCCCGTCGACTTGCGCGCTCGAGATCGACATCGTCGATGCGCGCATCGGCCGGGTGCGCGGCGCCAAGGACAACGATTACACCTGCGGCGTGGTCTGCGCCAAGGTCGCGCGCTACGCCGAGCGCGCCAACCATCCCGACCGGCTCCTCTATCCGATGCGCCGGGTCGGGCCGAAGGGTTCCCGCCGGTTCGAGCGGATCGCGTGGGACGATGCCCTCGATCTTGTCGCGGAGAAATTCAACGCCGCAGAGCAACGTCACGGCGCCGAAAGCGTGTGGCCGTACTACTACGCCGGCACGATGGGCTTGGTGATGCGCGACGGCATCAACCGCCTGCGCCACGTGAAGAAGTATTCCGGCTATCATTCGACGATCTGCGTCAACCCGTCCTATTCGGGTTTCGCTGCCGGCGTCGGCCGCGTCGCCGGGCCCGATCCGCGCGAGATGGCGAAGTCGGACCTGGTGGTGATCTGGGGCACCAATCCGGTCAACACGCAGGTCAACGTGATGACGCACGCGACGCGCGCGCGCAAGGAGCGCGGGGCCAAGATCGCGGCGATCGACGTCTACATGAACGGCACGATGGAGCAGGCGGACCTGCCGGTGTTGGTGAAGCCCGGCACCGATGGAGCGCTCGCCTGCGCGGTGATGCATTGCCTGTTTCGCGACGGCAAAGCGGATTGGGATTATCTCGACAAGTACACCGACGCGCCGCGCGAGCTCGAGGCGCATCTGAAGGCGCGCGATCCCGCCTGGGCGTCGGCGATCACCGGCGCGCCGGTCGCGACCATCGAGGAGTTCGCGCGGCTGATCGGCGAGCGCAAGCGCGCCTATTTCCGTCTCGGCTACGGCTTTGCCCGCTCACGCAACGGCGCCGCGTCGATGCATGCGGCGAGCTGCATTCCCGCCGTGACCGGCGCATGGCAGTACGAAGGCGGCGGCGCCTTCCACAACAGCGCCGACATCTTCGGCCTCGACAAGAGATTGATCGAGGGCCTCGACGTCGTCGACCCGAAGGTGCGCGTGCTCGACCAGTCGCGCATCGGTGCCATTCTGACGGGCGATGAGGAAGCGCTGTTCGGCGGTCCGCCGGTGACGGCGATGCTGATCCAGAACACCAATCCGGTGTCGGTCGCGCCCGATCAGACCAAGGTGAAACAGGGCTTCGCCCGCGACGACCTGTTCGTCTGCGTGCACGAGCAGTTCATGACGGAGACGGCGCAGGTCGCTGATATCGTGCTGCCGGCGACCATGTTCACCGAGCACGACGACATCTATCGCGGCGGCGGCCACCAATACCTTATTCTCGGCCCCAAGCTCGTCGAGGCGCCGGGCGAATGCCGCGACAATCATTTCGTCATCTGCGAACTGGCGAAGCGCGTCGGCGCAAAGCATCTCGGCTTCGACATGACGTCTCGCGACCTGATCGACCGGATGCTGCGCGTCTCCAACCGGGGCACATTGGCCGAGCTTGAAGCCAATCGCTGGCTCGATTGTCAGCCGTCGTTCCGCGCCTCGCATTACCTCGACGGATTCCCATGGCCGGACGGCAAATTCCGCTTCAAGCCGGATTGGAAGACCGTGCCGTTCCGCAGCCCGTATCTGTCGGGTCCGGTGAACAAGCTACCGGCCTTGCCCGACTACGCGACCACGATCGAGCTTGCCGACGATGCGCATCCGTTTCGGCTTGCGACATCGCCGGCGCGGGGCTTCCTCAATTCGACCTTCACTGAAACGCCGACCTCGCGGGCGAACGAGCAGCGGCCGACGGTGATGATCCATCCGGACGACGCGTCCATGCTCGGCATCGCCGATGGCGACAAGGTCGTGCTCGGCAATACGCGCGGCCAGGTGCGCCTGCACGCGCGGATGTTCGACGGAGTGCGGCGCGGCGTTCTGATCGCGGAATCGATCTGGCCGAACGCGGCTTATGAAGACGGGCGCGGCATCAATACGCTGACCGGCGCCGACCCAATCGCGCCATACGGCGGCGCCGCATTCCACGACAACAAGGTGTGGATGCGGCGCGCCGCCTGATGCGGTCTACAGTTCTTTGCCGATCTTGGCGTCGATCGAGTAGGGGCCGCCGCCGCGGATGGCGATGGAAAACAGCACGATGCCGAGCAGCAGCACGTATTCGAAGCCGCCTTTGCCGGCGGCGAAGCCGTGCGACATGTGCACTGTGAGGAACGCGGTCCCCATTTCGATCGCCAGCGCGGCGGCAAAAAAGCGGGTGAACAGGCCGATCGCGACGCAGAGCGCGCCGATCGTCTCAAAGAACATTGCCGCCCCGGCGAATACGACGCCCGGGTCGAGACCCTGCTTGGACATGTAGCCGGAGATGCCGGCGAGCCCGGCGCCTGTGACCTTGCCCCAGCCGTGCATGAACATGATGTAGCCGATGATCACGCGCACCAGCGCATAAGTGATCTCGGTCCAACTGGCGTAAAAGCCGGCCAGTCCTGGAAATAGAAGCCGTGTATCGCTTTTCGATCCGATCATCGCGTTGTCCTTCGGCTGTCGCTGTCGGGTCCGCGGCCGTCCGCGCCCCCGCCAGAGGTAGAACACCTCGACCCGGCCAAAAATTCACGGCGCCGTGAACGGGCCCCCCGAGATGGCGCGGCTGTGGATAATTTGGCGCGGCTCAGGGGCGGTCGACGGGAGCCAGAAGGGCGGCCTCGCGAACCTGCTGCCCATCGACGAGGCAGCGGCCGTCCGCAACGGTGACGCGGCCTTCGGCGACCAGCCGCAACGCCTGCGGATAGATGCAGTGCTCGACCGTGAGCACGCGGGCGGCGAGTATCGCTTCGGTATCGTCCGCGCGCACGGGGACCGCGCCCTGCACGACGATCGGGCCGGCATCCATCTCGGGCACCACGAAATGGACCGTCGCGCCGTGCCGCTTCACCCCTGCTTCGAGGGCGCGGCGGTGGGTGTCGAGCCCCTTGAAGGCGGGCAACAGCGCCGGATGGATGTTGAGCATGCGCTGCGGCCACTGCTCGACGAACCACGGCGTCAGCAGCCGCATGAAGCCGGCGAGGCAGACGAGTTCGATGCGGTGCTCGACGAGAATGGCCTGCAATGCGCGCTCGAAGGCGGCGCGGTCCTTGCCGAACCGGCGATGATCGACCGACGCAACGGCGATGCCGGCCGCGACGGCGGTGGCCAGCCCACCGGCGCCCGGCACGTTACTGACGACGAAGACGATCTCGGCAGGATGATCCACGCTTTTCGTTGCCTCGATCAACGCCGCCATGTTCGAGCCGCGGCCGGAGATCAGGACTGCGACGCGCTTGCGGCTCATGCGTGTCAGCCCGCGAGATCGAGGGCGCCGCGATAGACGACGCGCGGCTCACCGTCGGCGCGGACGACCCGGCCCAGCTCGGCCACCGTTTCGCCGGCGGACTCGAATGCCTGTGCGACACGCGTGGCATCCGCCTGTGCGGTGACCGCGATCATGCCGACACCGCAGTTGAAGGTGCGCAGCAATTCTTCCTGCGCGATCATGCCCTCGGCAGCGAGCCACTTGAACACCGGATTAACAGGCACTCGGCCGAGCTCGATCAATGCGCCCAATCCTTTTGGCAGAACGCGCGGAATGTTGTCCGGAAATCCGCCGCCGGTGATGTGTGCGAGACCTTTGACCGCGCCGGTCGCACGGATCGCGGCGAGACAGGATTTCACGTAAATGCGCGTCGGCGCCAGGATTGCTGCGCCGAGTGTCGTGTCCGGTGCGAACGGGGCCGGCGCATTCCACGGCAGGCCGCTCTTCTCGAGAACCTTGCGTACCAGCGAATAGCCGTTCGAATGCACGCCGGAGGAGGCGAGGCCGAGGATGACGTCGCCTTCGGCGATATCGGCGCGCGGGAGAATGCCGTCGCGTTCGACGGCGCCAACGGCAAACCCAGCAAGATCGAAGTCAGGTCCGGCGTAGACGCCAGGCATCTCGGCGGTCTCGCCGCCGATCAGCGCGCAACCGGCATCCTTGCAGCCGGCGGCGATGCCGGCGACCACGGCGGCGCCGGTCTCCGGCGCGAGCCGGCCGCAGGCGTAATAGTCGAGGAAGAACAGAGGTTCGGCGCCCTGAACCACGAGATCGTTCACCGACATGGCGACGAGGTCGATGCCAATGGTCTCGTAGCGGCCGGTGTCGATAGCGATTTTGACCTTGGTGCCGACACCGTCGGTTGCCGCGACCAGAACCGGATCCTTGAAGCCGCAGCGCTTCAAATCGAACAGGCCACCGAAGCCGCCAATCTCGGCATCGGCGCCGAGGCGGGCGGTGGCGCGCACCAAGGGCTTGATCAGGTCGACCATCCGGTTGCCGGCATCGATGTCGACGCCTGCCTGCGCGTAGGTCATCCCGCGCTCATTTTTCGCCATCAGCGGCCCTCTTTTCGTGGGGGTCGTACGTTGGAATCGGAAGGCGTGCAATGGTCCGCCGCCGGCTATACTATAGCTACGAACATCGGCGCGGTCGGCCCGGCGGGGGTAGGGGCGCGCCGGCAGGCCGGGTCATTCCTTGAGCATTCCGAACCTCATCACACTGGGACGTATCCTCCTCGTTCCGGTCGTCGTCTGGGCGATCTCCTCTGGGGCGATGTGGATTGCGTTCGTCCTGTTCCTGGCCGCCGGGGTCAGCGACGCGGTCGACGGCTTCCTGGCCAAGCGCTTTGGCATGACGACGATGCTCGGGTCCTATCTCGATCCGCTCGCCGACAAGGCGCTCCTGGTGTCGATTTACGTCACCCTCGGCATCAACGGTCTTTTGCCGCGCTGGCTGGTGATCCTGGTCGTCTCGCGCGACGTGATGATCGTCGGCGGCGTGATGCTATCTTGGTTGGTCGGCAGCCCGGTGAAGATGAAGCCGCTGATCGTCTCCAAGTTGAATACCTTGGCCCAGATCGTGCTTGCCAGCGTGGTGCTGGGATCGCTCGGCTATGGATTCCATGTCCCGACGACGACGATGGCGCTAATGGGACTGGTCGCCGCGACCACGCTATTATCGGTCGCCGCCTATCTGACCGAATGGATGCGTCACATGAACGACGCGGTGAGCAAGCCGTGAGCCTCGTACCGCAACCTCGCCCGTTGCCGGAGCCGCACGCGCCAGGAGGCGACGTTTTCCAGCGCCAGATGAAATTCTGGCTGATCGCCTTCGCCGCCGTCGTGCTGGTGCTCTGGCTGCTGAGCGAAATCCTGTTGCCCTTCATCATGGGCCTCGCGATCGCCTACCTGCTGACGCCTTTTGTCGACCGCATGGAACGTGCCGGTGTCAGCCGGTTGTTCGCCTCGCTCCTGATCATTGGCATTGTCGTGCTGCTGTTCGTGCTGGTGATCCTGTTGGTGGCGCCAATCCTCGGCGGCCAGCTTGCCTCGTTCATCGACAACATCCCGCTCTACGTCTCCAAGCTGCGCGCGCTCGTTACCGATCCGAGCCGTCCATGGATCCAGAAGTTCGTTGGCGTCGGATTCAATACGGACAAAGGCATCAGCGACCTGGTGAGTCAGGGCGTCGGCTATCTGACGTCGTTCTTGCGGTCCTTGTGGTCCGGCGGGCGCGCGCTGGTATCGCTGTTCTCGCTGATGGTGGTGACGCCCGTCGTCGCCTTCTATTTGATCTACGACTGGCACCGCATGATCGCGGCGGCCGATAGCTGGGTGCCCGTCAATCAGCGCGACACCGTGCGTGCGCTGGCGCGCGAGATCGACGCGGCGATCGCCGGCTTCGTGCGCGGCCAGAGCGCGGTGTGCCTGATCCTCGGCTCGTTCTACGCGCTGGCGCTCACGCTCAGCGGGCTCAACTTCGGCCTCCTGATCGGCCTCATCTCCGGGCTGATCACCTTCATTCCGTATGTCGGCTCGATGACCGGGCTCGTGCTCTCGCTGGCGGTCGCGGTCGCGCAGTTCTGGCCCGATTACTATTCAATCCTCACGGTGCTCGGTATCTTCGTGTTCGGGCAATTCGTGGAGGGCAACGTCCTCTCGCCCAAGCTGGTCGGCGAGAGCGTAGGGCTGCATCCGGTCTGGGTGATCTTCGCGCTGCTTGCCTTCGGTTATCTGTTCGGCTTCGTCGGACTTCTCGTCGCCGTGCCACTCGCCGCCACGATCGGCGTACTGACGCGCTTCGCGCTCAGGCGTTATCTGGAGAGTTCGCTCTATACCGGCGAGAGACCTGAGACATGACCGTCTCCTTCGGCCCGCGGCAACTCGTGCTCGCGCTCGATCATGCGGTGAGCTACGCGCGCGACGACTTTCTGGCCGGCCCGTCGAACGCCACGGCGCTGGCGTTGATCGAGCGCTGGCCGGACTGGCCGAACCGCGTAATGGTCCTGATCGGACCGGAGGGCGCGGGCAAGAGTCATCTCGCTGCGATGTGGGCGGAGGCCTCGGGCGCGCGCGTCCTCGCCGCCAATCTGTTGACCGAGGATCTGGTTCCGGCCGCGCTCGCCACCGGCGCGCTGGTGCTTGAAGATCTGGAAGGCGACGGACTCGACGAATGCGCGCTGTTCCATCTGCTCAACCTTGCGCGCGAGGAGGGGGCCGACCTGCTGATCACGGCGCGCACACATCTGGCTGGATTCGGCGTCGGCATCCGCGATCTCGCCTCACGGCTGCGGGCGCTGCCTTCGGTCGCGTTGGCGCCGCCGGACGATGAGCTCCTGCGCCTGGTGATGGTCAAGCTTGCCGCCGACCGGCAAATTGCGCTCGACCAGACCGTGGTCAGTTATGTCGCCAACCGCATCGAACGCTCCTTCGCCGCCGCCCGCGCGGCAGTCCTCACCCTCGACGAGGAGTCCATGCGCCGGCACCGGCCGGTAACCCGGGCGCTGGCGGCCGAACTCTTCCGCGATCCCGGCGCCTGAAAGGCGAAACCATTCCGGGCGTTACGCCTTGACGGACCCCGGTCGTCTGGCGCGAAATGTCATCCGAGTGTCATGAAACCCGGATAATTCGAAGCTGTGTTGGCGGATCCCACGATGGTCCCGCGCGGACAAGCTGTTGCAGAAGTTAACGAAACGGCTCGTGCACAGACGGCGGGGGCCGCGCCGGAGGCTGCCGGGACTTCGCCGCGGCAGAGCCCCGATCGTTTCATAAATCGTGAGTTGTCCTGGCTGCACTTCAACCGCCGTGTGCTGGAGGAGGCGGCCAACGAGCATCACCCGTTGCTCGAGCGGGTGCGCTTTCTGTCGATATCAGCCAACAATCTCGATGAGTTCTTCATGGTGCGCGTCGCCGGGCTCAAGGGCCAGGTGCGGCAGGGCATTGGCACGCCGAGCCCGGAAGGGCTCACGCCCACCGAGCAGCTTGCCCGCATCGGCGAAGCCGTCGCCTCCCTCGCCAGCGATCAGCAGAAGCGCTGGCTGGAATTGCGCGCCGACCTCGCCAAGAGCGGCGTCATCCTCGTTGATGCCGATGATCTCCGGAAACCCGAGCGCGCCTGGCTGGAGGAGCATTTCCTCACCCACGTGTTTCCGCTTTTGACCCCGCTCGCGGTCGATCCGGCGCATCCGTTTCCCTTCATCCCCAATCTCGGCTTCTCGCTGGCGCTACAGCTCGCGCGCGTGAAGGACGGCAAGGCGATGAACGCGCTCATTCGCATGCCGATGAAGATCGAGCGTTTCATCCGCCTGCCCGGCAGTGGCGATCAGGTGCGCATCATCACGCTCGACGGCGCGACCTGCCTGTTCATCGGCAAGCTGTTCCCCGGCTACACGGTCAAGGGGCAGGGCGCGTTCCGCGTCATCCGCGACTCCGAGGTGGAAATCGAGGAAGAGGCGGAAGACCTGGTGCGGCTTTTCGAGACGGCGCTGAAGCAACGCCGTCGCGGCTCCGCGATCCGCCTCGAATTAAATACCTCGATGCCCGTCGAACTGCGCAATTTCGTACAGCGCGCGCTGGCGGTCGCCGACGACGAGGTATTCCTGGTCGACGGCGTGCTCGCCCTCAACGACCTGTCGCAATTAACGCGCATCGACCGGCCGGATCTCGAATTCGTGCCGTACAATCCGCGCTATCCGGAGCGCATCCGCGATCATGGCGGCGACTGCTTCGCCGCCATCCGCCAGAAGGATCTGATTGTCCATCATCCGTACGAGTCGTTCGACGTAGTGGTGCAGTTCCTCCAGCAGGCGGCGCGCGATCCGAACGTCGTCGCCATCAAGCAGACGCTCTATCGCACGTCGGCGGAGTCGCCGATCATCAAGACGCTGGTGGAAGCGGCGGAAGCGGGCAAGTCTGTCACCGCGCTGGTCGAGCTGAAGGCGCGCTTCGACGAGGAGGCTAATATTCGCTGGGCGCGCGACCTCGAGCGCGCCGGCGCGCAGGTCGTCTACGGCTTCATCGAGCTCAAGACGCACGCCAAGCTGTCGCTCGTCGTGCGCCGCGAGGGCGGCGCGCTCGCGAGCTATGTTCACGTCGGCACCGGCAATTATCATCCAGTGACCGCGCGCGTATACACCGACCTGTCGTTCTTCACTGCCGAGCCGGTGATCGCCCGCGACGTCGCGCGCGTCTTCAATTACATCACCGGCTATGCCGAGCCGGGCGAACTCGAAGCAATGGCGTTTTCGCCGATCAACCTGCGCAAGCGCGTCCTCGACCACATCGCGCAGGAGGTTGCCTACGTCAGGGCGGGACGGCCGGCGGCGATCTGGATGAAGATGAACGCGCTGGTCGATCCCGGCATCATCGACGCGCTGTATGACGCCTCGCAGGCCGGCGTGCCGATCGACCTCGTCGTGCGGGGCATCTGCTGCATGCGCCCGGGCGTGCCGGGCCTGTCGGACAACATCCGCGTCAAATCGATCGTCGGGCGCTTCCTCGAGCACGGCCGCATCTACGCTTTCGGCGGTGGTTACGGATTGCCGCACGCTAAAGCTGCAGTCTATATCGCCTCGGCCGACATGATGCCGCGCAATCTCGACCGCCGCGTCGAGGCGCTGTGCCCGATCCTTAATGCCACCGTGCACGAGCAGGTGCTCGGGCAAATCATGGTGGCGAATTTCAAGGACAACGAGCAGAGCTGGAAGGTCTTGCCGGACGGGTCATCGGCGCGCATAAAGGCCGGCCCGGGCGAGGAGCCGTTCAACGCCCATAAATACTTCATGACAAATCCGAGCCTGTCGGGTCGTGGCAAATCGCTCAAAGAGTCCTCGCCGCGCAGTCTCATCCGCCAGATCACGCGCGAAGCCTAGGCGCGCCGGCGCGCTTCCGAAGGGCCGCCTCGAAATCGGCCCAGCTGTCGCCGTCATCGACATCGGTTCGAACTCGGTGCGTCTCGTCATCTACGAGGGGCTGACGCGCGCGCCGACGCCGATCTTCAACGAAAAGGTGCTCGCGGGCCTCGGCCGTCAGGTGCAGACCACCGGCCTCCTTGCGGACGACGCCATCGAGACTGCGCTAGCGGCGCTCCGCCGTTTCCGTACGTTGTGCGACGTGCTCGAGGTCAGCAAGGTCTGGGCGATCGCCACCGCGGCCTGCCGCGACGCCGAGAACGGCGACGATTTTATCCGCGCGGCCGAGCGCATCTGCCGCACGAAGGTCACCGTGCTGTCGGGCAAACGCGAGGCGCACTTGACCGCGCTCGGTGTCATCTCCGGTATCTATCGGCCCGACGGCATTGTCGGCGATCTCGGCGGCGGCTCGCTCGAGCTTGTCGATGTGCATGGCAACCGCGTGCGCAAAGGGCTGACGCTGCCGCTCGGCGGCTTGGCGCTGCAGGACATCGCCGGTAAATCGATCAAGAAGGCAGAGAAGTTCGTGCAGGAGAGCTTCGCCGGCCTCGACATCCTCAGGCAGGGTTACGGCCGCAGCTTCTACGCCGTCGGCGGCACGTGGCGTGCGCTGGCGCGGTTGCACATGTGGCAGACAGGCTATCCCTTCCACGTGATGCACAATTATCGCATTCCGGCGCGCGAGGCGCTGGAGTTCTCGCGGCTAGTGCATCGCGTCGACACCGAGACGCTGTCGAAAATCGAAGTCGTCAACGCCGCCCGCCGTCCGCTGCTCGCTTATGCCGCGCTAGTGCTCGAGAATCTTGTGCGCAGGCTCAATCCGCGCGACGTGATCATTTCAGTGCTCGGCGTGCGCGAGGGCCTACTCTACGAACTTTTGAAGGAGCGGGAGAGGGCGGTCGATCCGCTGGTCACCGCCGCAGCCGAACTTAATCTGTTGCGCTCGCGCTCGCCGCAGCACGGCCAGGAGCTGGTCGACTGGACAGACCACTTCATCGCGTCGTCCGGTCTCGATGAGACCGCGGACGAGAAGCGGCTGCGCCACACGGCCTGCCTGCTCGGTGACGTCAGCTGGCGTGCGCATCCCGATTATCGCGGTGAGCAGTCGATGAATATCATCGCGCACGGCGCCTTCGTTGCCATCGATCATCCCGGACGCGCCTATCTCGCGCTTTCGGTGTACTTCCGCCACGTCGGCTTGAACGACGAGGACCTGTCGCCGCGCCTGCGCGAGCTCGCCACGCCGGCCATTCTCGACCGCGCGCGCGTGCTCGGCGCGGCGATGCGCGTCGCCTACATTCTGACTGCCGGCCATGACCGCGTTTTGCCGTACACGCCGATGAAGGTGAAACGTGGCAAGGTGACACTGCATCTGCCTGGCCGGTTCGCCGGGCTCGCCAGCGACAGGCTCGCCGGCCGCCTGCGTTCGCTCGCGCGTCTCGTCGGCCGCGAATCCACGTTCGAATTTTAAGGGAGAAAAACGACAAATGAAGAAGCTGCTAGCCTCGACCGCCATTCTCTGCGCACTGGCTCTGCCCGCCGCTCCTTAACGAACCAGTGCTGGGTCAGAACTGGATCCCCGCTTTCGCGGGGACGACCGGGGTTTGGACGTTCACCTTTGTCCAAGGATCGCGATGAACCGCTCGACTTCATCGGCGGCGGTCGCAAACGACGTCACGAGGCGCACCGTCACGGTCTTTGACCCGTCCGGCGCGGTCTCGGTAGCCCAGCGATAAAACGCTGCGCCGGCAGCCTGAAGCTTGTCGCACAGCGCGGGCGGCAACGCGACGAAGACTTCGTTGGCCTCGACCGGCCATGTCGGCGCGAAGCCGGCCTTGCTCAGGCCGTCGCTTAAACGATCCGCCATGCCGTTGGCGTGGCGCGCGATCCGC
>Ga0208357_1002793_pt1 | contig 11257 bp, 12 predicted proteins | sample NGESurdeep092012_6_FD_184487 | JGI IMG/M metagenome (GOLD analysis project Ga0208357, IMG submission 184487) | Arctic peat soil microbial communities from Barrow, Alaska - NGEE Surface sample F52-2 deep-092012 (SPAdes) | ecosystem: Environmental > Terrestrial > Soil > Wetlands > Peat ... | reverse complement strand
AAATGCCGGGATCATTATTGTCGACGATAACCGCCGGGGCCACGGGGGTGCAGTTGTTCGTCAAGATCATGGTGGTCGAGTCGCCCATGAAATACGGATAAGTATTGTATTCGACGATACCCGAGGTCTCGTAGCTCATCAGCCCCCAATTAAAGGCGTACTCATAGTTGGTGATGGTATTGCGTATCACCGAGCGCCCGATATTACCGCGCGTCGTCGGGTCGTCCGGCGAAATGAGTTTACCCGCCATCGTGCCGTCCATCGATTCCGAATCATCCAGAATCACCAGCACATTCGGATTCACCGGATTGGCCACAAACAATGGAATTGAGGAAATCTGTAGCGGCAGTTGCGGCCCGACCGCAAAGGCGTATGGCGTCAGTAGCAGCAGGCAGGACGCAGCGAGCACAGTGCGCACCAGAATGCCGGGATAAAAGTCGATCGTTTTCATTTTGGGACTCCCTCGCTACTTAACGAAGATGCTCTGCACGACAACACTGGTTTGTCCCGCCGCACCGGCCAAACCTCGATCACCAAAACCCACAGCCGTGATGCGGTAAGCCCATTGAGAAGGTGGCGGAGCCTCTCCGATCTCGACGGCGCCGACAACGGGGACGGGTAGTGGCTTTTCAACGATATATCGCGGTTGCTCGGAAATCGGACCCGGTAACGGTGCTACACCGGACACCGCACCGTACTGGACACTTTGCGCGCCCCAACTGAAGTCGGCCGTGTCTGCCCACCATTCGGTGGATGTGGGCGGTAACGCGCACGCGCCGCCCGCGCACGTGGGGCTATAGGAGAAATCCGGACCCCACGTGTGGTTCGCCACGTCGTTCTCCCCATCCCGCAATCCTGCCTCTGCGGCCTGAAAGGCGACGTTGTACTCGCGGGAATTACCCGCCATATGTTCTTCGAGCGTATTGGCCGTAATCACGGCCGCCCCGATCAGGAGAGCCATGACCACCATCAAGAGGACGGTGACGAGAACAACCCCTCGTTGGTCGCGAATACTGGATATGGGTTTCATAGTGGATGCGATTCGGCGGTTCGATAGTGTGGCTGGGTCAAGGCGTGCGATTGCGCAGGGTCATAACCGATTCAAAAGGCAGGTACAGCCTGTTGTCGGTCGCCGTTGTGGTCGCCCCATTGAAGTAATACGTCTGCGGTCCAAGACCTTGTGTTCCGTTCGTCTGAGGCGAACTCACCAGAAGTGACACTTGCAGGCTCACTACACGGCCGAAGTTAGCGACCGAGTCGGCGGGCCAGTAACCACTAGCAGCCACAGCGATGGGAGCGACACTCGTGTCTTCGCCATAGCGAACCTTCAGGTCGTCGACGTTTAACACCATTTCCTGCGGCGCTGGAACGCCCCCGACTGGCGCACCATCCGAACGTAAACACCAAAGCGAATTGACTCCAGGCAGAATGACACTCGGCGCGATGTAGTAGACGGCGGTGACCATTTTTACAACCTGGGCATCGGTCGAATAGACCTTATTCAAGGCCGCCGAGTTGTTGCCTGGGACGCCCGGACCCACCACATGATCAATCGGGTTCGCGCCTGGACCTGTGCTGGTCATTTGAAATACCGCTGCATTTTTACAGTCCGACACCATCAGAATGTCGCCGGTGGTGAATGGATTCAAAAACCCGCCACTCGCAGCGACCGGCAGTGATCCGCTGACAGTCAACATTGGCGCCGATAGTCCGATGGGCGCGGTGGACGGAAACCGGGTGACTAGAACATCGGTGTTGACGAGGGGAGGATGCGCAAGGCTGGTCAGAGTCGGATCCAATACGGGTATCCAAGTACCACCGACCCCATGATATCCCTGCACGCCACTGACGAAGTTGTAGAGAAGCGCCGTGCTATTCAGGTACGATATATACATGCTTGCCGCGCCGTTTGATCCAACGCACCCCTTGTAGCCCGCCATGCGAAAATCGTGCTCGATCAATTCCATTCCCAGGCGCGCGTTCTCCTGCATACGCGCTGATTGATCGTCGGTCGAATACATTCGCTTGGACGCGAGATAGGAGGATGCAGCAACGCCGATCACAAAAAGCGCGATGACCATCGCAACCATGAGTTCGATCAGGGAAAAACCACGGCAGCGAGTTCTTGTCATGGCCGCACCAACGTGTAGAAAAGTTGTAATGCCCCGCCGGCGGTCTTGTCGTCCAACCACCAAATTTTCACAACATACTGCGTACCCACTCCATCACACCCGGGTGTAGCCACGCCGGTGCCCGCGGCTGGCGTGCTGGTGATGCACACCACGCCTTGACCGCTTGGCAGATTCGCCGCCAGTTCGGTGTTCCATGTGAAGAGGTCGTTGGCCGCCAAGACCGTATTCGTGCAGCCGGTGCCCGGATAGATGGAGCACGCCGGTGCCGATATGGCAGCGCCCAAGTTGTACGACCCGCCGGGGATCGCAGTCTGATTGGCACGCATACGATCGACCATCTCATAGGCTTCTTGAGTCGCCACCAGCCGGTTTTTGGTGCTGGCGCCCGCGGCCATGGCGCGCACCTGCAGTGCGGCCAATCCTAAAAGCGCAATGCCGAGCACGACAATCGAAATCAGCACCTCAATTAACGTGAAGCCACGATGCCCGGAGTGCATGAAGGAGGGGGAAGAGTTAGAGCGCATAGGGTTTACGCACAAGGTTGATTCTTGATGGCAACGGTCGCACCTGAAACAAGAACGTTGATCTGATAGGTATTCGTCAGGACATCGGCATCGCACAAGGTGACCCGTGTCGGCACGCCCGCCGACAGAAACCCCGTGGGTGCGAACACGATCTCACCCGGCGTCGCCATAGCGGCCGTCACTTTGGTCAAAGCCGAATGGGTCCGAAGCGTATCCCCCGCCGCCCAGGCACCCGAATTGTTGTTATCCATCCACACAGTCCATCCGGTTGCAAAATCGGTACTGAATCCGGGCGGTGCGCCGGGCGTCATGTGAACGGTCAGGTTAGCTCGCGCCGCCTCCGAACGCGCGTAAGCCAAGGAAGACATGAAGTCGCTTTGTGCCGCGGCCAAGCGGTTGCCTTGGATGAAAGGCACCCAATTGGGCACCGCAAACGCGAGCATGATGGCCAGAACGAGCACCGTGATGATGAGTTCAATCAGCGTAAAACCCGCCGTCGTGCGGGCATAGCGCCCGGTGGGGTGGCGAATTTCGTTCCGAGAATCGGCGAATGGCATCAGCATAAGTTTGCGTGGACAAAGTTCGACAAATTGCGTGGACCGCCCCGAACTTGGACGAGCGCAGTGGGCACCACGACCTCGTCCGGGATCTCGATGCAAATCGTCACATGACAGGGGCAATCCGGCGCAACCGGTCATCGGCTAGACGACGCCGCCAGTCCTATTTAGTTGCCTTTTATTGCCAATAACTGCCCGGCCTGCGCAATTTTGGGGCCTGGGACCCCAGTCAGAGGTTAGCGCGGTCGCGCTTCACGAACCCTGGCTACGCCGCCGTCGCGGCCGAACCTCGCGAATCACATCCGCGAATTCATCGACATCCTCGAAGTTGCGATAGACCGAGGCAAAGCGAACATAGGCGATCTTGTCGAGTTTCTTCAGTTCACGCATGACCAGTTCACCCAGGCGTTCCGAGGCGATCTCGCGCACACCCAGCGACAGTAGTTTTTCCTCGATCCGGCTCATCGCTGCCTCGAGCGCTTCCGCGCTGACCGGCCGCTTGCGCAGCGCCAGCATGAGACTGGCATGCAATTTGTGTCGCTCGTAGTCGACCCGGCTGCTGTTTTTCTTGACGATGGTGGGCATTGCCAACTCGATGCGCTCGTACGTGGTAAATCGCTTGTCACAACCGGAACAACGGCGCCGCCGGCGAATCGAATCCCCCTCTTCGGACACCCGGGTGTCGAGTACTTGCGTGTCGGCATGCTGACAGAAGGGGCAGCGCACGGTGCGTTATCCCCGTTTCACGCGGATCGCACAACCGTCATCAGCCATAGACCGGAAAGCGCGATGTCAGGCTGGCCACGCGCGCTCGCACAGCACGGATGTTCGACTCATCCTGGGGCCGCTCGAGCACGTCGGCAATGAGATGGCCGACCTCGGCCGCTTCTTCGGTCCTAAACCCACGTGTGGTCATGGCCGGCGAGCCCAATCGAATCCCCGAAGTCACGAACGGCTTCTCGGGATCATTGGGGATCGCGTTCTTGTTGCAAGTAATGTGCGCATCCCCTAAAACTTTCTCCGCATCCTTGCCCGTGATTCCCTTGGAGCGCAGATCAACCAACATCAGATGACTCTCCGTACGGCCCGAGACAATACGCAGGCCTCGGCTGATCAAGGTTTTAGCCAGCACGTCGGCATTCTTGACCACCTGTTCCTGGTAACTCTTGAATTCGGGGGAAAGGGCTTCTTTCAGTGCGACCGCCTTGGCGGCAATGACATGCATCAAAGGCCCTCCCTGAATGCCGGGAAAAATCGAGCTGTTGATGGCCTTTTCGAACTCCGTCTTCATCAGGATAAGACCGCCACGCGGCCCGCGCAGACTCTTGTGGGTCGTGGACGTCACAACATCCGCGTGCGGAATGGGACTCGGATAGACCCCTGCCACCACGAGCCCGGCGTAGTGCGCGATATCGACCATGAAATATGCGCCTACTGCACGCGCGATTTCTGCGAATCGGGCGAAATCGATACGCAGCGAATAGGCCGAAGCGCCCGCCAGTACCAGCTTCGGTTTGTGCTCTTTTGCAAGACGCTCGACTTCGTCGTAGTCGATTTCTTCCTTTTCGTTGAGCCCGTAGCTCACGACGTTGAACCACTTGCCGGACATATTGACCGGCGAACCGTGCGTCAAGTGGCCGCCCATGGCCAAGGACATCCCTAGAATCGTGTCACCCGGCTTTAACAGCGCGAAGTACACCGCCTGATTGGCCTGGGAACCCGAATGCGGCTGAACATTTGCGGCTTGAGCGTCAAATAAGGTGCGTGCCCGCTCGAGCGCAAGCGTCTCGGCCACGTCCACGAATTCGCATCCGCCGTAGTAGCGCTTGCCCGGATAGCCTTCGGCATACTTGTTGGTGAGCTGCGAGCCTTGCGCTTGCAACACGGCAGGACTCGCATAGTTTTCCGACGCGATCAACTCAATGTGTTGCTCTTGCCGCAGATTCTCACCTTGGATGGCCGCCCAGAGTTGGGGGTCGCTCTGAGCAATGGATACGCTTCTATCAAACATAGTATTTCCCATTCACTGGCAGGAGGATCAAACGCAGCCGATGGAGAACTGCGCAATAAAGAGTTCGCGCGAGGGAGTTTGCAGCACAGAAGACCGTGGGTCAAAGGGACAGGCCGCCCAGCACAAGCACCATCCCCGGCTCGCCAGGCAAGCATTCCGAAGCACGGGCGCATTAAAATCTGCCTCTGTCTTTTCGCGTCTCTACCGCAGGAGACCCATCGCCCGTCATGGCGCCGAGAGGACGCGGCAAGCTTAATCGACGTCGCGCAATTGGGCAATCGTTCGTCACCTCCACGATTCATCGGAATTCAAAGTATCACCCCGAGCCTGTTCTCTGCATTAGATCGCCGCCCGGCCTGCAGGTCTCGGATCCCTTGCAGCGAGAAAGAAACTCCAAGACCCTATCCGCTTTTACCTTCCATCGGAGCACTACGCAACCAGAAAGTGACAGGCCCATCGTTGATCAAGGCCACAGCCATCGTGGCGCCGAACACCCCCGCCTGGACGAAAGCATGTGAGGCGCGGGCGCGGGCGACGAATCGCTCGAAGAGTTCACGAGCCGACTGCGGCTCGGCCGCAGTTGAGAAGCTCGGGCGAGTCCCACTTCGGGTATCCGCCGCCAAGGTAAATTGAGGGACGATCAAAAGACCGCCGTTGACGTCCTGAATACTGAGATTCATACGCCCATTTTCATCGCCAAAAACACGATAGGCCAAAACTCTCTTCAGCAGCGCATCACCATTGGCTGGAACGTCACCCCGCTCGGCACAGACAAATACGAGCAATCCCACGCCGATCGCCCCGACATTCTGCCCAAGAACCTCCACCCGTGCCTGCGTGACACGTTGAATCAGCGCGATCATCGCGCGCTCTTGGCATTGGCCGCCTCGAAAAGCGGGCGATCGTGCATTCCTCTGTCCAATCCTGCGCGTCAGATCAAAACGACGCGCGCAAACCGACGTTTGCCGACTTGCACCAGGTAGGTCCCCGCGTCCAGTCGGGCGCTCCGGTCACCCACCGTCGCGCCATTGATCTTCACTCCACCCTGCTCGACATTGCGCAGACCCTCGGTGGTCGATGCGACCAAAGATGCTTGCCTTAACACTTGCCCGATACCCAGCGGTGCGCCCGTGAGGTGGATCTCCGGCACATCGTCCGGGACACCACCGTGCGCCCGATGTTCAAAATCGGCAAACGCCCGTTCGGCGGCGACCATCCCGTGAAAGCGGGACACAATTTCTTGCCCCAACATCACTTTCGCATCGCGCGGATTGCGCCCGCCAAGAATCTCTGCCCGCAAGGATTCAATCTCCGCATCTGTCCGTGAAGACAGTAATTCGTAGTAAACCCACATCACCGGGTCCGAAATCGACATGATTTTTCCGAACATCTGTTCCGGTGTTTCCGTAATACCAATGAAATTTCCCTTGGACTTGGACATCTTCTCGACGCCATCGAGCCCCAAGAGAAGCGGCATGGTCAGAATGCACTGTGGCTCCTGACCGTAGTCCTTCTGCAGTTCGCGCCCGACCAAAAGGTTGAACTTCTGGTCTGTACCGCCCAGTTCCAGGTCGGCCCCAAGCGCGACCGAATCGTAGCCCTGCATCAGCGGGTAGAGCAATTCGTGAATCGAAATCGGCACACCGGACTTGAAACGCCTCGTGAAATCATCGCGCTCGAGCATTCGAGCGAGCGTGTATTTACCTGCGAGTTCGATCATGCCGCGCGCGCCCAGCGGATCGGACCACTCGGAGTTGTAGCGGATCTCGGTGCGCGTCGCATCGAGAATCAAGCTGCATTGGGCGAAATAGCTCTCGGCGTTTGCCTCAATTTGAACACGACTCAGCGGCGGCCGCGTCGTATTTCGACCGGAGGGGTCGCCGATCATACTGGTGAAGTCACCGATCAGAAAGATCACCGTGTGGCCGAGATCCTGTAGCTCGCGCAACTTATCCAGCACGACCACGTGACCCAGGTGCAAGTCGGACGCGGTCGGATCGCAACCGAGTTTGACCCGCAGAGGCCGGCCGGTGGTTTCGGCGCGTGCGAGCTTGTGCAGGAATTCGGCTTCGAGCAGAAGTTCGTTTGCTCCTTGTTTCACGAGGGCAAGAGCGGCTTGGACGGCCTGCGAATAGGTGTCCGAATCAGCGTTCATTATTGTTCGATCTGATTGCATGAATGATGGATGGCAGCGATGTTACGCGAATGCAGATAGAACGCCTTGGGCACAGCGCGAAATGTTCGTTCACAGTCGGTCGTTCAATGCCACATGTTAGAATTGCGCGGCCACGCAGATCGGTTTCTACGTACCCGACCTTCCCTTGCCGGCGATTCTGGTCACGCAACCCTTTTGCTCGCGAAACCGATTCTAGCCCAACGCATGACAAGACACGTGTTCCAATGCAGTGCGCGGCGTTCCTACGCCGACGTGATTCCCTTCTTGCAGGTTTCCCCGGGGCGGCGCGAAGCCATCCGATCCGCCGGCCGCACAACGGCGGGATCTCACCGCGTTTGCCGGTGCATTCCTGAGCGCCTGATGTATCGGGAATATGTCGAATCGCCGGGCACGTCGGCCCAATTGGCCCCCCATATCATCCGGCCATATGCGATTGTCCTCGTGCGAAACATTCGCGACTCCCACCGAGGCCGCAAATGCATGAAGCAATCCCTCCCATGAAACCAGCGCTCTATCTCGGGCTCATGTCGGGGACCAGTTTGGACGGAGCCGATGCCGTACTGGCTGATTTCGCGGCCGCGATTCCACGAATCATCGGCCATGCCTATGCGACCTTTCCACCCGCTCTACGCGCCGAATTGCTGGCGCTTCAAAGCGTTGGCCCCAACGAGTTGCACCGGGCAGCAATGGCCGCGAATGCTTTGGCGGATCATTACGCGCGTATCGTGAAGGAAGTCCTTCTGCAAAGCGGCGTACCGGGCGATGCAGTGATCGCGATCGGTGCCCATGGGCAAACGGTACGACATCGGCCTGACGCGGGCTACACCCTACAATTGAACGCTCCAGCCCGATTGGCCGAGGCTACCGGAATCGATGTCGTCGCTGACTTTCGAAGCCGTGACGTCGCGGCCGACGGACAAGGCGCACCCCTGGCGCCGGCGTTTCATGCGGCAGTTTTTGGCCACCCGGCTCGGTACAGAGGGGTACTGAACATCGGTGGAATCGCCAATGTGACGGCGTTGCCGCCTGGTCATGATGACCCATCCGCAGTGCGCGGCTGGGATTGCGGCCCTGGTAACGTGTTCTTGGACAGCTGGGCCGCGCGGCATGGTCACGGACCCTTCGATCGGGACGGCCAATGGGCCAGTACCGGCCACGTTTTAACTCCCCTCTTGGCCACGCTGCTCGAGGAGCCGTGGTTAGCGTACCCCCCACCCAAAAGCACCGGTCGCGATTTGTTTGGCGATGCTTGGTTAGAAGCCTGTATTGAACCGTCTGGCGCACGCGCAGAAGATATCCAGGCCACGCTCGCGGAATTCTCGGCAATCGCCGTCGCCACGAGCGTGGCCCAGCATGTGCCGCTCATGGAGGAAATGATTGTCTGCGGAGGAGGTGCGCGCAACACCGATCTTTTGGGACGGCTCGATCGGTGCCTAGGAGTCAAATTGGGTCGCCGCATCCCGGTTATTGACAGTAACGCCGTCGGAATCGCAGCGGATCATGTCGAGGCGCTCGCTTTTGCTTGGCTGGCCCGGCGCTGCCTGCTCAAAGAGCCCGGTAACCTGCCCTCGGTCACGGGCGCGCGGGGCTGTCGCATCTTGGGGGCGATTTATCCGGGGAGTCCAAATAACCTGCCCCAAACGCATTGATTCGGATACGCCCTTTGGCGATGGGTAAAAGACCCTTTTAAGCGAGCGCTTTTATGCCGAAAATGACGACCCGCAGCCGCAAGACGAGGTTGCGTTCGGATTCTTGATGACGAACTGGGCGCCTTCGAGGTCATCTTTGTAATCAATCTCGGCACCTGCCAAGTATTGGTAACTCATGGAATCGATGAGAAGCGTCACACCATTCTTCTGCATCGACGTGTCATCCTCGTTGACGACTTCATCGAAGGTAAATCCATATTGAAAACCTGAGCAGCCGCCCCCTTGGACGAACACGCGTAACTTGAGGTCCGGATTACCCTCTTCATCGATCAGATCCTTAACCTTGGCCGCAGCCGAGTCGGTGAACACTAACGGTGCGGGTAGTTCTGCAACAGCATTCATGGGGGAACTCCTTTCAATCTATAGCTGGGGTCGCATGATCCGCTTTCAACGGTCCGAAGCGGTATCTGCGCAGAAATTATCTCATCCGTGGTTGGAGGCGAGCTTTAGGCCGGGGCGATTTTCCGGGTCGGCATATGACAATGTGCCATCGACGATCGCGCCGTGGTGCATTTCGAGTATCTTGTACTCGACGTTCCCGGTTACGCGTGCCTTGGGCTGAAGCTCCAAAAGTTCGCCGGCAAACACCGGACCATTTATCACCCCATTGACGACCAGATGGGTCACATGGATCTCGCCATCGACGCGAGCATGTTCACTGATGACCAGCACGCTGGTTTGCTCGGGGCTCGCGATGACGTTGCCATTGATATGTCCGTCGATCCGCAATCCGCCCTCGAAATGCAAGTCACCATCGATCCGTGTGGCCGCTCCGATGAGACTGTCGATCGTGCTGTTGACGCCGCTTTTTTTGCCAAACATATCAGCCTCCAGATACCTGCCGCGGGTGCCGCCTCATGGACCGCCAGGTCAATCGAGCATTACTGTTTGCTGCGCTCGGACGACGCCTTTCGCAAGGATGCGCGCCTGTACCTGTTTGACCGAGGCGCCCGGTGGAATCTGAAAGTCGCCCTCAACGCGCTTGAAAAAGCGAAAGCTCATTTGAAACGCATTGCCATCGGTGCCAGGGGAACCGTTCGGCAAATCCATGATAACAGTTTTGCCTTGCTGCTGCAGTGTGACGATGAGCTGAAATTCGCCGACAAAGTCATGATCAAACTTGCCACCTTGCGTGATTAACATTCGATAGTGCATTTGTCCGGGCACTGCATCTTTCTCGACCTGCAAACGCTTTATTGCAAGCCCCGTGGCGGGGCCGACGGAGGAAAGATTCTCGAAGAAGGCTGCATCATCTTTGAGCTTGGCGTTTTCGCGTTCGAGCGCCATGATCTGATTTCCCAACTGCGCCTGCGTCGAGCGTTCTATATCGAGCCGACTTTCAGCGGCGCTGGCCGCAGCCGCAAGTTGTTCGTTTTGCGCCTTCAAAGTTTTGTTGTTCTCGCGCAGTTGTGCGACCTCACTTCGAAAGTTTTCTCCGAATCCGGCGACGCGGGCGCCGGCCTCGTAGAGCCATGTCCCCGACACGGCCGCGACAGCAACGAGGACCACCAGCAACAGCGACTTCATGCGCCAGCCGATGTGCGTCTTCACGGTCACGCGCGGCGCACTAATCGACAGTCGCTGACGTAACCTCTTGAATTTTTGCACGGGATTTCGCCTCAGGGCGAAACGGCAATCTGAAGTAGGCCGGCGTCTTCGGCCAAGCCGAACATGAGGTTCATGCATTGCACGGCTTGACCCGATGCACCCTTGACGAGGTTATCTTCGACGACGAGGATGATGAGGGTGTCGCCGCCGCCCGGCCTATACAGGGCGATGCGCATGTAGTTCGAGGCGCGAACCGAACGAGTCTCGGGAGTGCTTCCCGGCGGCATCACGTCGATAAACGGCTCGCGCCGGTAGTACTCCTCGAACAGCGCCTGGAAGTCGGTCGACATCGCGGCCGGAAGAATGCGGGCATAGAGGGTCGAATGGATACCCCGAATGATCGGTAGCAGGTGCGGGACAAATGTCAGCCCGATTTTTCGCTTTGCGATCGCTTCCAGCCCTTGTATCGTCTCGGGCAGGTGCCGATGGCCGTTCACCGCATACGCCTTGAAATTGTCCGATGCCTCGGCGAGCAACTTATCGATTTCCGCTTTGCGCCCGGCCCCGGATACGCCCGATTTGCAATCCGCGACGAGGTGG
>Ga0208357_1002791_pt1 | contig 11262 bp, 11 predicted proteins | sample NGESurdeep092012_6_FD_184487 | JGI IMG/M metagenome (GOLD analysis project Ga0208357, IMG submission 184487) | Arctic peat soil microbial communities from Barrow, Alaska - NGEE Surface sample F52-2 deep-092012 (SPAdes) | ecosystem: Environmental > Terrestrial > Soil > Wetlands > Peat ... | reverse complement strand
GACTTCTTTTCTCACTACCGGTGAAGATTCAGGAGGCCGAGGGTCACCCAGCGGGATATCTGAGCCAGGTAGCCTCACCTAGATCCGTTCCCGGTCTAGGGGCCGATGGCCGCGCCGCCTTCCGTCAGCGGGCGCCCGGCCAACCGAAACGGAGGGCCGAAGGAGGGTGGATGCCCGACGACATGATTCCCGGAGAACCATCCGACGCGGCCGATGAGCCCGAGCTCGGGGCCTCGGCCCCGTCGGGGACGCCGAGCGTTCCGTCGGACGAGCCGGAAACCGGTCCCGCCACAACCGGATCGGCCGACGAGGCCACATCGGTGGTCCCCGAAACTCCAGCCGCCGGAAACGAAGACGAGGCCACTTCAGTCCTGGCCGCCACCGCGGCAGCGGCCGGCGCCGGCACCGGAACGGGGGCGGCCGTCGATGAGGCCACCTCGGTACTGAACACGTCACCCCCCATGGCCCCGGACATGACGGCAGCCGGATCCAACGGTCCCCGTCATGCCAAGCGGTCGGGCATGAGCCGGACCTGGGTCATCGCCATCGTCACTGCCGTGGTCGTGTTGGCCAGCGCCGGGATCGCCCTGGCCGTCACGTCGGGCCAGAAGACGGTCAAGGCCACGCCCCCCACCCGCCCGCAGCCGACATCGGCGCCGAACATCCCGGCTCCGACGGGCGGACCGGTCTGCCCGCTCACCGGACTGCCGGCCCCGGGCGGAAAGGTCCCTCAGCGTCCGGCCCTGGCCTTCAAGGTCGATAACTACCCGGCCGCCCGCCCGCAGTCGGGACTGGAAGATGCGGACGTCGTCTTCGAGGAACCGGTCGAAGGGGGGATCACCCGTTTTGTGGCCGTCTTCCAGTGCCAGGGCCCCAACCTGGTCGGCCCCATCCGTTCGGCCCGGGCCATCGACGTCCCCATCCTGGACCAGCTGAGTAAGCCGCTCCTCGTCCATGCCGGGGGGATCATTCCGGTGATCAACCTCCTGAACGCCGGAGATCTGGTGAACGAAGACGTCTTCACCCACGCCTCGATCGTCCAGCATCCGTCGGGTCGGTACGCGCCCTACGACACCTACGCCTCGGCCGCCGCCGCCTGGGCCCTCGACCCCTTCGACACCACGCCACCGGCCCCGCTCTACACCTACTCGACCACTCTTCCGGCCGGGACCCCGGTGTCATCGCTCCACATCCCCTTCGCCGGAACGAACACCAACACCTGGAACTGGAGTCCCTTCAACAGTTCCTGGCTCCTCTCCATCGGAGGGGTGCCGGCCAACGTGGCCGACGGCGGGACCCGGATCGGGGTGGCCAACATCGTCGTCCAGACGGTCCACATCACCTACGGCCCGTGGTTGGAGAACAGCGAAGGTGGACTCGAGGTCCAGGCCCAGCTGACGGGCAGCGGACCGCTGGCCGTCTTCCGCAACGGTGAGGAGATCACCGGCACCTGGCAGCGGGCGGCTCTGACCGACACCACCAGTCTGGTGGCCACCAACGGCTCCACCATCGCCCTCGATCCGGGAAAGACCTGGGTCGAACTGGTTCCCTCCACCATTCCGGTGACGACAAGTCCGCCGGCATCAAGCAAGCTCTGACCCTCCTCCTGCGGTAGCGCGATCTACGTCGCCATCACCGTCGCGGCATGAACTCCCCGATATCTCCATAACCCCCGTCTACCGCTCCGACATCTCGGGGGACAACGAAATGCTGTCGGACTACCTGCTTCACCAGGACCACGCCCGGTTCGTCTCTTATCTGAACGCCATCGGCATCTCGGATCGCCTCGGGCCACCGGCGACCTGGCCCACCCCGCCATCGGGTAAGTCGCCGGCTGGATTCCCGGCCTGGGCCGACGGTACGCCGGTGGCCGCCAACGGCCCCGACGATGCCGCCAACTACGTTTCGGCGGTCAGCAGCAACGGCGCCATCACCTACGTGCCGTATGCGTACGCCTTGGAACACGACGAGCCGGTGGCCTCCGTCGTCAATGCCAGCGGGACTGCCGTGCAGCCGACGTCGTCGAACGTAATGACGGTGCTGGCCAAGGCGACTCTGGACAAGAACCTCCTTGCCAACCTCACCGGCGTCTTTCGGGACAGGAGTCCGAGCGCCTACCCCGTGTCCGGCTACAGCTATGTCGTCGCTCCCTGCAGCCCGGCTCTGGCCCGGGCCGAAGAGCCCGCCACCAGATGCGCGGGCGACAACTCCGGTTCCTCGACCTACCCGGCTGACCGCGGTGAGGCCCTGGGCGAGTTCCTGAACTTCATCGTGTGCCGAGGGCAGCAAAAAGTGGGCCTCTTGGGCTATGCCCCTCTACCCCGGCGGCTGGTGCGCCAGGCCTTCTCCGGCATCGGTCGCATCGACGGATCGGACGAACCGGCCATACCGACGGCGGCCAACTGCCCGTAACCTTCGTGACGGCTGGCATCCGCCTCTCGGCCTGGTGGCCGGGGACGTGCACCCCGCCAAGCGCTTAGCGTCGATTCTGTAGATCAGACCGGCGAGCCTTCCCGCATGGGCGGACGACTCCGGTAAAACCGGTGCCGCGCCATGCGGGAAGGTCGCGACTATCAGCCTTTCAGCGAGATGGGGACGTTGTCGCTTTCCACCGTGGAACCGTTGAGGTCGTCGTCGCTGTTGGCGGCCACGCCGACCTCCGCACCCGCTGGCAGCACCACGGCCGCCAGTTGGCTCCGGATCTTCTCGTTGAGCTCGATCATCAACTCGGGCGTCTCCCGCAGGAACTGCTTGGCGTTCTCACGTCCTTGACCGAGTTGCTCACCTTCGTAAGTGAACCAGGCTCCGGACTTCTTGATGAAGCCGAGCTCCACACCAACATCGAGAAGCGAACCTTCCCGGCTGATCCCGGTGCCGTACATGATGTCGAACTCGGCCACCTTGAACGGGCTCGAGCACTTGTTCTTGACCACCTTCACCCGGGTCCGGCTCCCGATCACATCGGCTCCGTCCTTGATCGCCTCCACCCGGCGGATGTCGAGTCGCACCGAGGAGTAGAACTTCAGAGCGCGACCACCGGGGGTGACCTCGGGTGAGTTGTGGACGACGACGCCGTCGACCATGTAGTTGTGGCTGTCCTCCACCTCGATGTCGAAGCGGTGCATCGATTTGGTCAGGGCCTTTACGTGAATGTCCGTCACCGGCATGGCCATGAGTTCGTAGCGCTTCGCTTCGAAGACTGGCTCCACGCCGAAACGTCCCCGGAACTGTGGGAGCAGCTTGTACTGCATGCTCGGGTGGACGAAGCGGGCGATCAGGATGTGCAGCTTCCTCGTCTCCTCCGAGGAGAAAACGAGGACCGCAACTTGCCTCTTTCCTGACGAGACCAACTTGGGATGGATTCCCCAGGTGTCGGTCAGGTAGTCCACCAGACGCGTCCGGGTGGCCGACTCCATGGCTTCGACACAGATCGTGGCGCGGCCGGTGACTCCACCGAAGCGCGTCTGCTTGCCTTGCGAGCGGATAGCCAAGGATCCGTCGTCCTGGTACCAAAGGGCCAGGGACAGCGGCGTCAGTCCCTTCAGATAGTCATCGTCAAAGGTCTTCTTTCCCTCGGTATAGACCGACCGCCGCAGTTCGGCCAGTTCCGGAAGCGGGGTGAAGTCGTAGGTCACCACCCCGTCCTTGCGGATCTTCCGGGAGCTGTTGACGTTGGCGAACAGAGATGCCTTCCAATCGGCATAGTCGGTCTGGCGCGCGCTGTGGCAGTACCGGAACCGAGCAGCATGGCCGTTGGTGTTCATGGACATGGATCCGTCGCCCATGAGCGTTCCCTGAAGCGCTTGCCGCTGGAAGGGTGACAGGTAACGCGGCTGCGAGGTCATGACGCTGTCGCCGATCTTCAGCTCTCCCGCTTCGCGCCATCCCGCCGGTGTCCGGATCAGGTGATTCGGAGTGCAGGCAAATTGTGCCTTGCCTGGCTTCGCCGGCTTGGCCACGGTGAACTGGAGGAACGTGTCGGTCTCGCCATTGTCGAACCAATTGACGACGCGCTTGGGAACGATGGCCCCCGCCTTGGGATCGTAGGAGAGCACTTCGACAGGAAGGCGTTGAGTGACAATCTTCCCGATCTCCTCTTTGGTCCCGTCAGCGAGAACCACTTTGGTCGAGTACTCAAAGCATCCGTAAAGGACACCGATTTTCTCTCTCAGCTGGTTAATGAAGAGAGCGATGGTGTCAGACTTGGACAACGTCCCCGTCAACTTCCGCAATGCCTGCGACATCAGCCGGGCCTGGAGACCGACATGGGCGTCGCCCATGTCACCTTCGATTTCGGCCCGTGGCGTGAGGGCGGCGACGGAGTCGACCACGATCACGTCGAGAGCGCCGGAACGGATCAGCATGTCGGCGATCTCGAGAGCCTGCTCTCCGGTGTCGGGCTGGGAGATGAGGAGGTCGTCGATGTTCACCCCGATGGCGGTGGCGTAGACGGGGTCCATGGCGTGCTCGGCGTCGATGTAGGCGCAGATCCCGCCGTTGCGCTGAGCCTCGGCCACCACGTGCATGGCCAGTGTCGACTTACCCGAGGACTCGGGCCCGTAGACCTCCACGATCCGGCCCCGGGGAAGTCCACCGATACCGAGGGCCATGTCGAGGGCCATGGCACCGGTCGGGATGGACTCAATGCCCATGTTGAGGTTCTCCCCCATCCGCATGACCGAGCCCTTGCCGAATTGCTTTTCGATCTGACTCAGGGCCACATCGAGTGCCTTGTCACGTTCCATTTCCTCGCCTCTCTTCGTTGTGTGCATGTCACCGGGTACGTCGCTCCGACCCGGCGGACCATACGAAGTGGGTGTGTCGGTCCCTGTCTGACTTACAGCACTGTAGTTGGCGAACAGGTGTTCGTGTGTGATGTTTATCACCCTACGCTGGCGCCGTGACCAGTCGACGGCCCCGGACCGTCTACGTCGATGAGTCACTTCGATCGGTACGGCTCGGCCTTTGCGTCGTGGCCGCTGCTTCGATTCTCGATTCGGCCTCTGACCAGGTACGACGCGAAGTGCCATCGGCGCTACGCCCTGGGCAGCCTCGTTTTCACTGGCGGGACGAGACCGATGTCCTGCGGATGAGAATGCTCGAAGCCATTGTCTCGTCCGGCTCGACGGGCAGGGCCTACGTATGCAGGGCCCCTGGCGTACGCCAGGTCAGGACGAGAACAAAATGCCTCACCAGGATGCTTTGGGACCTCAGCCAGATTGGCGTGGAGCGGGTGATATTCGAGAGTCGGGGCCGCCACAACGACAGAAAGACGCCCGGACCATCGGGCAGTCGAAACGGGCGGGCGGGGCCTCAACGGCGCTGAGTTACGAGTTCGCCCGTCCCCACGCCGAGCCGCTGTTGTGGATCCTCGATGCCCTCGACGCGCAGATGCCCGGGGTCCTGTCATTTCCGGCAGTAAACCCGGGCACCACTTCCAGCAAGCGAACGATGCTGACCCAACCAGGTTAACGGGGACCGTTGGAAGTTGTCACGACTGCGGGCCGGTCCCCAATGGAACCTGGGCCACGACCCCGTACTGGGAGCCGCCGGGGCCGAGGGTGGAGGACATGAGCAGGATCTCGGGGACCGTCCATTCGGCGCTGATCGGGGTCCCGGCCAGGTTGGCCGGGCCGGTCCCGTTCCGCCGGACCCGGGCCAGGGTCAGGTGGCCGGCGAAAGGCGGGTCCTCCTCGGAGCGTTCCCCCCAAGGAGCCGTTACCTCGGCCACCACCGAGGCCAGGCTGTCGAGACCGGTGACCGGGACATGGAGGATCCGGCGGCCCCGGAACCAAGCCGTGGCCGCTCCGAGGACGATCTCGATCTCTCCCACCCGAGCCTCCCGGAGAGCCTCGGGGACCTTCGTCAGAGCCTCGGCTACGGCTGAGGGCGAGGCCACTTCACCCAGGAACCTCAGGGTGATGTGCCACTGGTCTTCGGTCGTCCACCGGAGACTGGCCAGGTCGGGCCGGGGCAGATCTCCAACCAGTTCGATGGCATCGGGGGGAAGAGAGACAGCCACGAAGAAGCGCACGCCGACAGTCTGACGGACGGGCCACACGGGGACGGTGAGCCCTCCTTCCATCGAGGACGCTCAATCCTCTCGCAGGGCCTGGAAAAGGACCTGGAGGTGCGGCCTGGGCTCCTCTCGCCTGGACACGGCCCACCCCGTGAGCGGGGTGCTCACGTATCCACTTCTCGACGCGTCGCGAATGCTACGAAACGACTCATGATTGACCTCGAGTTGTTGGATCTTGTCCGCCAACTGCGTTCGGAGGGACGCTCCCCCAAGGAGATTGCCCGAGCACTCGGGGTCTCTCCGGCCATGGTGACCCCGATGATTCGACGGATCGCTAAGGAAGGTACGGTCACGGCCACGGCCCTGACGCGTCGGAGGTGCTGGATAAGCCCGGGCTGGTGCATCGGACTCCGTGTCGAGAGGTCCAAGCAGTGGCCCGGAAGCGAGGACGCCGGACCGGGTGACGGGGAACGTCCACCGGGTCAGGGGGGGATCGTCGGAGTGCTGGTTGTTCAGGATGACCGCTACGGAAAGGTGTCGGTCTGCGGGTACTTGGTGGACACTTGGTGCCTCGGGGTGAAGAACGCGCTCGGCCCCCGGATCATGAGCGAAAAGAAGTTGCAGCTCTTCCGAGAAACGTTCTTTGCCCCATTCGACTCAGCCCCTATCGACGCACCGGTCGAGTTGGCCCAACACGTGGTCTGGGGAGCCGTCGACTATGCACGTGAGTTGGGATTCGAACCGCACGAGGACCTCTGGTCGGCGGCGGGGCATCTCGAGCGTCTTCAGGGACCCGCTGCCATCACCTTTGGCAAGGACGGGCGCCCGTTCTACATCCAGGGTCCGTATGACGATTCTTCGCGAAACCTACGGACGCTCGAGCACTCGGTTGGGAGGGGCAACTTCTCCTTCGAAGTATCGGTCTTTGATTCGTTCCGGAATTCAGCCTGATTGCCCTCGTCGGAAGCGCCCACGGTCGGGCGGGTACGCGTCAACTGCCGATGAGGAGATCCACTCCCGCATTTCGACTGGCTGTAGCAAGTTTGTCATCGAGCGTGGCCAACGGGGCGGCCAGACGTTCGGCCAGAACAAGGTAGGCGGCGTCATAGGCGCTGAGGTCGTGACGTCGCCCAGCGGCCAGGAGGGCTGTGACGTCCGTCGGCGAGGCGTCGATACGGATCGGGAGCTGAGTGAGCAGGTCGAGGAACCGAGCGGCTTGGGCCTCGGTGATCCGTGACCGTCGTTCCGCCACGAGCAAGACATTGGTCACCTCGAACTCCCAGAGGCCGGGTACGACGGCTTCGTAATCCACCAGTCGATCAAGGATGGCGTCGCTCTCGTCGGTAGCTTCGTCCTCGAAACACCACGCCATCGTCAACGAAGTGTCGATCACCATTGGCATCAGCGGCGGCCTTCCTCGACCATACGGCGCACCGAGTGACGGCCCCGCCGCACCCCGCTTCGGGCGGCACGCAATGCCGCCACGACTGCATCCGGTGCCGCCGAAGGTCGGTTGACGGGCACCAGTCTGGCCTCATCTTCTTCTGCTGGCCAAGTACCTGCAGCGAGGTCAGCCATGACCTCAGCAGCCCACTGGTCCCACGCATTGAGAAATGCTGGTCCACGGAGTCGATTTGGACCGTCGATCCCGAGGGCCGAGAGATCGTCTTCAATACTTCGTGCCGCTTGATGAGTCTCAACAACAAGAGCGTCGTGCGAAAACTCTTCTGCTGTTTCGGCAATACTTTTGATAATTCCAACCACTCGGAGAAGAGCTAGCCAATCGGGTGCGATGGACGGAATCGCACCAACAAAGTTCGCAAGTCCTCGTGAGTTCGTCAATGAGTAGTAAAAGCGATTCCCTACAGTCTTGACTGCCAACACATCAGCTTGAACAAGTAGATCGCACTCTTCCGCGACATTGCGCTTCATGAAGTTCGTACTCTCTGCAAGAACTGCGGCTGTCACCTTGGAGCGCGGATTGAGCAAAAAGAACCTCAAGATTTCGGTTCGCGCCCCTACGCCAAACATGGCGCGCATCCTAAGAATCACAAGGGATGGTTCGGAAAGGGGCCTCAATCTCGATCGACCCGTAACCTTGTACGACGAACGTTCAACGGTTGCTCCTGGCCAGCGAGCTCCAGCACGAGCATTGACTGTCGCAGCGAATACTCCCCACGCCTCCGTCACTCGTTCGGACTGGAGTCGCAGAATATTTCGCAGCCGGATCTGGGAGACATAGCGCCGGTTGCGGATGCACCAATCCATCGCCTCATCTCTAAGACGTGGCTCTTCTTGGCCGATGACAGTAGTAAAGATGATGAGTGGTTCGGGATCGATCGCCCAATCCTGATGTGTTCGCCCCCAGCCCGAGACTCCTAGTTCGGCCCATGCTCCCCAGCAGAAGTCGTTGACAAGGCTTCCAATGGCCTTGCCCCCTCGATGTCGATTAGAAGTCAGCATCGTTCATCTCCACGCCGAGGGTACTGAGGCATCCAATGAGTTCCTTCCGGAATCCTTCAGAGGGATCGTGAGTGACCGTCCAGCGTGCAGCGGTCCTCAGCTCTTCAGGTGAAGGCTTCAGCAATTGCAGGTCCTTGAAATGCTTGTCATCCGGACCTCGATCAACGGCGGCGTACAGCTTGAAGCACACCTGGTCGAAGCGCGACGGAATGTGCACCTCTAGCCCGCCGTACTGGCGAACTTCAATCCGCTCTTCCCAGCCTGCCGGGAGTCCAAAGTCCATGAGTGATGCCGGTCCCGTATTCAGCCAGTCATCGGGGAGATCCAGCGCCTGAGCCACCTGGAGCGCTGCTTCGGCCAGAGGTCGGGGCAGAACTTCGACCTTGACGTAGTTGCCGTTGTCGGCCAAGCCCACGACATCAAGATCACCGGTGGGCCGGTGATCAGCCGCAGCAGAAGGAGCCCGCTTCCCCCGACCACAAGGAGGCTGTAGGGAGTCCGGCGTTGCTGGAGGACGGCCCCAAGAGACCGGAGCGCCTCTTCCAAGGCTTCGAGCTGAAACGGCATAGGTGCAGTCTACCTGCTTGATTCGTGTATGTATATCACTCGATACGAGCGGATAATATGCTCGATATTGGTCTCAAGCTGAGTCGGTATCGGCTATCTAGACACATTTTCCCTGGTCAGGCTAGTAGGACCTTAGCTATTCGCGAGCGAATCCTAAGCCCTTTCCCAAGCATCACCCTGGGCCGCCCCAAGCGTTCGGTCCACCGTCCTGAGAGCCTGTCCGTTAGCACCCGCCGGGGCGGCGTCGTTCCGCGCTGCAATCACCTCATCTTCGATTCTTGCCAGTATTGACGGCGACGCGGCTGCATACGGAGGCGGAAAATGATCATCGAAGCCGTCCTTGGTGACGTCACGGAGCAGGAGGTGGACGCCGTCGTGAACGCAGCCAACTCCCGGTTGGCCGGCGGCGGTGGGGTCGACGGGGCCATCCACCGGGCCGCCGGTCCAGCCGAACTCCACGCCGCCTGCGCCGTCTTCGGCCGCTGCGACCCGGGCCAGGCCAAGGCCACACCCGGCTTCGCTCTGAAAGCCCGTTGGATCATCCATACCGTCGGACCGGTCTGGTCCGGCGGGTCGTCGGGCGAACCGGAGACCCTGGCCTCCTGTTACCGGCAATCCCTGGCCGTGGCCGATGAACTGGGAGCCCGGTCGGTGGCCTTCCCGGCCATCTCCACCGGTGTCTACGGCTATCCCCCCGACCGGGCCGCCGCCATAGCGGTCACCACGCTCGGAACGACAAGGACAGCTGTCGAGCTCGTCCGCCTGGTGGCCTTCGACGAGACGACCCACGCCCTCTACGTCGGGCTTCTCGGATCAGGAGGGTGACGGATCCTCAGAGCGGGACATCCACCCAGCCGGCCCCGTCCCACCGCCTGCGGGCCGTCCAGGCCTGTCCGTCCCAGTAGGCCTGGTCGTTGTTGGTCGACCCCGACTGGTACCAGCCCCGGTCCTGGATTTTCGGCGGTGCCATGTCCCGGGGGCCCGGCGTCGGTCCCGATGCCACGGTGAGCCGGTCGGCCACGGAGAAGCTCTTCGGCTGCCGGCCGAGCGCCGGCCAGTCGGAGAAACCGAAGACGACGAACAGGATCCAGGAGGCCACGAAGAGGATCAGGGCCATGATCCCGACGACACCGGCGACGTCGAAACCGGTGGTGTTGATCCGAAAGGTCGTCCCGGGGACGGGGTGGGACCGAATGACATTGACCAACGAGTTGACCCCGAAAATGACGGAGGCGAAGGACAGGATCACCGCCGATACCGGCACCATGATCCACCAGCCCGAGTAGCCGGCCTTGGTGATGATCTTCACCGTCGTGACGAGGGTGAGGACGACCACGACGATATCCAGGAGGACCTCGAGAACCCCCATCTAGGTCTCTTCCGGGAGGGTGGCCGATTTCACGACGCCCACGATTCCACAGCGGGGACGGCGCGACACGGACATTGGACCCGGAAGAGTGCCCTCAGCTCTATGCCGGAAGGGTCAGTTCGACCTGCCCGACGTCGACACCGGCTGGCTCCGGGATCGGTAGTCCGTCGGCAACCAAACCCTCAAGATGCAGCACGATCGCTTCGCTCACGAGTCGCTCCGCTTCCTCATGGGTTGTGCTTGTGACACCCACGCCGGGCAGCGCAGGGACATAAGCGCTCCAGCCCGTGGCTGTTTGTTCGTATACCACGGTCCAAGTGCTCAACGTCCCTCCTTTATCAATCCGGCTTGTCTGAGGATGCTCCCCAGCGTACCGGGCGCGACGTCTTGGCTTGCCGGCAACCGTCACTCGACCAGGCTTGGTGGGGTGTCGATATTGGCCGTGGCTGCCTCGCTGGGCAACCTGTCGCCAGCCGTCGCGTTCAAGCACCTCGAGGAGTTCTCGGAACTTCATACGGCGGGACGCTAACTATCGGGTGCGCGTAGACGGTCGTCAGCTCGGTGGCGATCCGGGCCAGGTGGTGGCGGACCTCTTCCGGTTCGCCAAGCCCCCGGCGGTTCGCATCGCTCGGGGACAACCGGGATGTCGGCAACCCTTCTTGCCGATCATGGTTCGTTCGGCATCAACGGGAGAGCCGCAGGCGTTGGACGACCGCGGCCGGCGATTCCGCCAGTCCGGCGCCGAGCAATTGGGCATCGACGCTGACGAGCGAGATGCCAAGTGCTTCGGCCGCGGCAGCCCACGCCGCGTCGTAGAAGGTGAGCCGGTGTCGTTGGCCAAGTT
>Ga0208357_1002790_pt1 | contig 11263 bp, 12 predicted proteins | sample NGESurdeep092012_6_FD_184487 | JGI IMG/M metagenome (GOLD analysis project Ga0208357, IMG submission 184487) | Arctic peat soil microbial communities from Barrow, Alaska - NGEE Surface sample F52-2 deep-092012 (SPAdes) | ecosystem: Environmental > Terrestrial > Soil > Wetlands > Peat ... | reverse complement strand
GGACGCACCTCGACGCGCCCGTACTTCGCGCCCGGACACCTGGCCGCCCAGTCAAGCGCTGCGTCGAGGTCGGGGACGTCGATGATCTGATAGCCGCCCTGGTCGGATACATGCGTTAGGTCGACAGGACCTGCCCGCCGAACACCGTCATCTCCCGGCCGGTCAGCGTCTCCTCCCGCACGTACCATTCGGCCGTCCACGCCAGCACGTCGTAGGGCACCCCGCACGCCTCGCTCATCCTGGCCAGGCCCAGATTCGTAGCCATCGCGATCAAGACGGCCCGGATGCTGCGCTTCAGCTCGGCTGACCGGGCCTGCTTACGGCCCCCGGTGTGGACAAAGCAGTCCAGGAACCTGGTGCGCCGGTCCAGCTCGATCAGCAGCGAGGCGATCGGCGCGAACGGCAGCATCCCCGCCAGCTCGTCCTTAAGTTCCCTGGCCTCCGCGGGAACGTCCTCGGCCGTCAGCTTCGGGATCACCAGCTGATGTCGAGAGGGCCGTGGCGGCGGCCCGTGAGGGCTTCCGGGCCGTCCGCGAGCAGTTCGGGGAGAGCTGAGGCCGCATCTTGGCGTGTAATGGACTGACCGGCTGTAGCGATGGAGGCAGGCTCGATGACGTACCAGGTAGTGAACCCCGCCACAGGCAAGGTAGAGAGCGAGTACCCGACGGCGACCGACGCCGAGGTCAGTGACGTCCTGGAGAGAGCCGCCCGGGGTTACACCTCGTGGCGGCGTACCTCGCTGGACGAGCGCGCCGAGATCCTACGCCAGGTGTCCCAGCAGTACCGCGACCGCGCCGACGAACTGGCCGCGATCATCACCCGGGAGATGGGCAAGATCACCAAGGCCGCCAAGGGAGAGCTGCGCTTCGCCGCCGCTATCTACCAGTACTACGCCGACAACGGGGCGGCGCTGCTGCAGGACGAGCCGCTGGCCTCGAACCTGCCGGGCCGGGCCTGGGTGCGCAAGACCCCGATCGGGGCCCTGCTGGGCATCATGCCCTGGAACTATCCCTATTACCAGGTCGCCCGGTTCGCTGCGCCGAACCTGATGGCCGGTAACACCATCGTGCTCAAGCATGCGCCGCAGTGCCCCGAGTCAGCCCTGGCCATGGAGCAGCTGTTCCGCGACGCCGGGCTGCCGGAGGACGCTTACATCAACATCTTCGCGAGCAATGAGCAGGTCGCCGGCATGATCGCCGATCCGCGCATCGCCGGGGTGTCAGTGACCGGCAGCGAGCGGGCCGGGTCGGCCGTGGCCGCTGTGGCCGGGCAGAACCTGAAGAAGGTCGTCCTGGAGCTCGGCGGCTCGGATCCGTTCATCGTGCTGGACGGCGCCGACCTGCCGACGGTGGCCAGGACTGCCGCGGCGGCAAGGATGGAAAACGGCGGGCAGGCTTGCAACGCATCCAAGCGGATGATCGTCGCCGATGCGGTCTACGACGACTTCCTGCGCGAGTTCACCGCGGCGATGTCCAGCTACGTGACCGGGGATCCGACCGACCCGGCCACGAGCTATGGGCCGCTGTCCTCTGAGCAGGCGGCGCGGAACCTGATGGAGCAGATCGACGATGCAGTCAGTAAGGGCGCAACGGTGCACCTCGGAGGCCATCGCGCCGACGGTCCGGGCGCATTCGTGGAGCCGACCGTGCTGTCTGGCGTGACCCCGGGCATGCGGGCCTACCAGGAGGAGCTGTTCGGCCCGGCGGCCGTGGTCTACCAGGTGGCCGACGCCGATGAGGCGGTGGAGCTGGCCAACAGCAGCGCTTTCGGGCTGGGCGGGGCCGTCTTCAGCAGCGACGAGAATCTGGCCGCGGAGGTCGCCGACCGGCTCGACGTCGGGATGGTCTGGATTAATACCGCCGAGCTCGGCGGCCCCGAGCTGCCGTTCGGCGGCACCAAGCGATCTGGCGTCGGCCGCGAGCTCGGGCCGCTGGGGATCGACGAGTTCGTCAACAAGAAGCTCATCCATTTGCCGGCGAGCGCTCAGTAATCCCGGCCCGGGACCGCGTCCAATAGCGGCCGCTCAATGCCTGTCCCCTCCGGGCGCTAGGGTGACCGGCATGCGCTGCTCAACCCCGGTAGTGACGATGGCACTCGCCGCTCTTGCCCTGACGGGCTGTGCCACGTCCTCGGGCGCGCCGTCGCCTGCCGCCAGCTCAGCGCCGCTGATTTCGGCCGCTGACACGCAGGTCTGCAAGCGGCTGGTGGCCTACCCGAGGATCTCTACCGCGGCTGGCACGAAGTCGTACGCGAGCTGGCTGAGCCGCCAGGCCGCGGTGCCCGGCGTCAGCCAGGTGCTGTCCGAGGACCTGCAGGCCAGCTCCGCGGACCTGACTTCCTACCTGAAGGGGACCAGCACGCAGGCGCAGGTCGGCGCCGACGCGAACAAGCTGCGGGCGCTGTGCAGCGCCTACGGCGCCGGCTGAGGTCTAGCGTCGAAGCTGCGCGAGGATAAAGCGGATGAGCGGCCCGCGAGTGATCTGGGCGAAGGTCAGGTCACCGGAGACAAGGCGAGTGAACAGCGTCCACGCCGCGGGTACAAGGGCGATCGCAGCGAAGAAGACCCAGGGCCGTCGCCGGAAGATTCCCATGCAGAGCTGTCCGGCACGCATGTCCGCACCCAGGGTGGCTGATATCTGTGTGGCGTACGCGTTCATGGCGCGAGTGGCATCGGCTGCCGAGGTGGCTACGGCAACTGCGGCGGCGGCAGCGCCCGCCATGGTGCCAGAGCGCAGTGCGAATGAAATCCCTTCGCGAGTCCAGGGCTCCAGCAGGCCGGCGGCGTCACCGGCCACCAGGGTGCGGCCCCGGTAGAGCGGGGATCGTTCGGTCCGGCAGCGGGTCAGGTGGCCCGAGCTCACGGTAGGGGTCAGCTGGTCGAGGCCCAGCCTGACCAGGAAATCACGTAGGTAGGCCCGTGTCTGCTCGCCCTGGCCCCGGGCGGCTATGACGCCCACAGAAAGGCTGTCGCCCTTAGGGAAAACCCAGCCGTACCCGCCGGGTACCCGTCCCCAGTCGATAAGAACCCGGCTCGACCAGATGCCCGACAGCTCGGCTGGCAGCGGTATCTCGAGTTCGAGGCCCAGGTCCACCTGGCTCCACTCGACTCCCACATAGCCGGCCGTCCGTCCCGCGCTTCCATCGGCACCGACCACTGCGCTGGCCCGGATCCGCTGTCCGCCAGCGGTGGTGATCGTCACGCCATTCCCGTCCTCGGCGAGGCGCGTCACCGTGATGCCGTCGCGGACGGTCACGCCGTTATCCGCCGCGAACCGGACAAGCGTCGCGTCAAACTCGTCCCGGCTGACCATGCTCAGCACGGGAGCAGCGGACCGGCGCGTGCGCGCGAAGCGCCCGTTCAAGGAGAACGTGACTGCTCTGATGACTTCTCGGGCGGGCAGCGTCATGCCCGCTGGCAGGGCCTTCACCGAGGGACCGATAATCCCGCCGCCGCAGGTCTTGTACCTGGGAATCGATGACCGCTCGATCAGGACGACGCGCCGCCCCGCGAGGGCCGCGGACAGAGCCGCCGACGCGCCTGCCGGTCCAGCGCCGATAACGGCGACATCCCAGGTCTCTGCCTGCTTACTCGCATCAGCGCCGTCCACCGCGTCAGAATAGCCGCCTCCGGGCCGCCTGCTCGATCACTCCGGTGCGGGCCCGCGGTTGTCATGTCAGTTCCCTGGGCCGGTTCGCAGCGGGGTGGTCGCGAGATCTAGCGGCGATGCCGCTGATGGTGGTGGCGCGGTGTCGTTCGGCTGAGCGGCCGGGCTAGCGGCCGCCTGCCAGATCCGGGCCGCGAGGAGGACCATCGCGACTGCGAACGGCAGCATGAACAGCACGACCTTGGGGCCGCCGGATCCCTGTGTTTCGGCGATCTCGAGCCCGGCGGTGAACAGGACCGCGAGCCAGCGCGGCACGCTGCGGCTGCGCCACAGCGCGAGCCCCATCACGACCGGTGCGGCGTACTCGCTGAGGAAGTAGGCATACACGGCCATCTGGCTCGGCGCGGAGTGGAAGCTGGTCACCAGGAACCGGGCGGCCGCCTGCTCCGACATGTGGGCCGAGGCGGCGGCCGCCAGGTTGACCCCGGCCAGGACGTTCACCATGGCGCCGGCGAAGGCGCCCAGGGCGCCCAGCAGCGCAGCGACCGTGGCGAGCACCCAGCCCCGCCTGGTGACCAGCGCGGCGATCGCCGCATACGACACGGCCAGGCCACCGAGCGCCAGTACTGTCAGCGACCCCGATAGGTACAGCTGAGCCGAGTGGCTGGCCGCGACGGGCAGCACCCTGAGGGCGACGGCCGTGCTGGTGATCACCTGGTCGGTTCCCCTGGGATTCAGCGCCTCGGCGGCCACGTAGAGCACGGCGGTAGCGGGCAGGAAACCGGCTAGCAGCCGCAGGCGTATCCGGGCAGCGTTATTCATGACTCCTCCAAGGTCGTTATCCGTCAGCCTCTGGCACGGGTGCCCCTTTGGTGGCGGTGACGATGAGAACGCTACGATCCTTATGACCAGCCGGAATCTGCCCCAGGGCCACTGTTTGCCGGGCTGTCTAGGCCCTCAGGCATAGGCAGCGCGGCGGCGCCAGCCACAAACTCCGGGTCAGGCGAGAGCTGGCTCAGGAACGCTCGCGGCGCGTGAACTGCGAGACTGCAGGAGTGTCCTTCTGGAAGCCGGTCGGGAGCCCTGGTGCGCGTCCGCTGCGTTCCTGGGCTTTCGATATCGCAGTGGCGACCTTCGCGGGCGCAGCCTCGATGGCCCACTTCTCGTTCGGCCAGATGGTGCACCCGGCTGCGCTGCCGCTGGCGGGCGGCCTGACCGTCGCCGCGCTGACGGCCCTGGCGCTGCCGCTGCGACGGGTCTGGCCCGGTCCGGTATTCCTGTGGACAGTAATGGTGGCCGCCGTCCTGGCGCAGTGGCCGGATCATGGCGCGCTGTTCCCGGTCGCGCTGGCCATCAGCCTGTATACCGTCGCCACCATGATGAGACGAGCGGAGGCGCTCGCCGCAGCGGTTCTGGTGGCCGGCGTCGTGCTCGTCGTGGTTGCCCAGGATGGCACGCGTCACTGGGCGCTGTCGCTCTCGGACGCTGCCGGTTTCACGGCCGCTGTCCTGCTCACGGGCCTGTACGTGGGCACCCGCCGGGCTTACCTCGCCGAGTTGCGTGAGCGGGCCCGGCGCCTTGAGCGCGACCACGACCGGGACAGCGCACTGGCCGCGGCGGCAGAGCGGGCCCGCATCGCCCGGGAGATGCATGACAGCGTGGCCCACCACCTCACCGTGATCGTGGCCCTGTCCGACGGGGCCCTCGCAGCAGTCACCCGGGCGCCTGCCGAGGCGGCCGACGCGCTCCGCGACGTCTCGAGCACCGCGCGGGAGGCACTCGCCGAGGCCCGCCGCCTGCTCGGCGTGCTCCGGGCTGACGACCGGCAGGAACTCCGCCAGCCGCTGCCCGTCCTGGCCGATCTGGACGATCTCCTGGGCCGCGTGCGGGCCGCCGGCCTGCCAGTCCGCTACGAACGCGCCGGGACCGGCGGGTACCTGCCCCCCGGCATTCAGCTTGCCGTCTTCCGGCTTATCCAGGAGGCGCTGACCAACACGATGAAGCACGCCGGCCCGGACGCGAACGCAGCTGTCCGGCTCCGGGTCACGGCCACCGAGGTATCCGTGGAAGTCGAGGACGACGGCACCGGCCGCGCCGGGGAGCCCCGCGCCCCCGGCGGCGGCCTGACCGGGATGCGCGAGCGCATCAGCGCGCTCGGCGGCGAGCTGGACTGCGGACCCCGCCGGCCGCGGGGCTGGCGGGTCACGGCCCGCCTCCGTCTCGATCCCGCGGCCGCATCATGATCACCGTGCTCCTGGTCGACGATCACTCCCTGATCAGGAAGGGCTTCCGCCTGATCCTCAGTGCCGAACCCGATATCGAGGTGGCCGGCGAGGCTGCCGACGGGACCACCGCGGTCTCCATGTGCTCCGCGCTGCGTCCCGACGTCGTACTCATGGATATCCGGATGCCTGGCCGCGACGGCATCGAGGCGACGCGCGACATCGCCGCCGCCGGACTGCCGTCCAAGGTGCTGATCCTGACCACATTCGACCTCGACGACTACGTCTATTCCGGGCTGCGCGCCGGCGCCAGCGGCTTCCTGCTCAAGGACACCCAGCCCGATGACCTGGTCGCCGCCATCCGCACCATCGCCGCCGGCGACGCGGTCCTCGCGCCGAGGGCCACCCAGCGCCTCATCCGCCAGTTCGCCGCCACCCAGCCGCCCGAGCCGTCCAGCGGCCAGCGGGCCGCCCAGATCCGGCAGACTCTCACCGGCCGCGAGCAGGACGTCTTCTCCCGTATCGCCGCGGGGATGTCGAACAGCGAGATCGCGGCGAGCCTGCACCTGTCCGAGGGCACGGTGAAGATTCACGTCGGCCGGATCCTCGCCAAGCTCGGCTTGCGTGACCGCGTCCAGGCCGTCGTGCTCGCCTACGAGTCCAAGCTGATAACCCCCGGCACGCACCCGCCGCCCGCACCCGGGCACCAGCACTGACCGGAAACCGCACGTACTGATGCTTCTGTGGGCAAGGCGGCCGGAGCTGATGCACCATCTCTCAATTTAGGCTAGGCCTTAATTCACATACGGCCGGTCCGGAACCAGTACCCTGCTGTCATCATGACGCGCTACCGCTCCCAGGACGGCCTGTACACCGTCGAGATCGTCCAGCTTTCCTGGACTCCGGACCATCATGACGGCCAGTGGCTCAGGCTGCGGCACTGCGGCTTCTACCTGGCCGACGTCCGCACGGCCGGTGACCTGGAGCGTTACCTTCCGCTGGCCGACTTGCTGGAGGAGGACGGCTTAGCCACGGGTTCCGCTCATCTGCTCCCCTGGTGGCCGCTGGCCTGGTGACCGGGGGACTGATGATCGTCGAAGACCTTGGCGGCGAAGGCGGCGGCCTGGGTGCGGCGGTTCATGCCGAGCTTGGCGAACAGTGCGGAGACATAGTTCTTGACAGTCTTCTCGGCCAGGTACATGCGCTCGCCGATCTGCCGGTTGGTCAGGCCTTCCCCGATCAGCTCGAGGATCCGCCGTTCCTGCGGGGTCAGCTCGGCGAGCGGGTCGGAGCGAACGGCCTGGTCGCGCATCCGCTGCATGACCCGGCTGGCGGCCTCCGGATCCAGCAGCGACCGCCCGGCGGCGATCGTGCGCACCGCGCCCACGAGGTCCGTGCCGCGGATCTGCTTGAGCACGTAGCCGGCGGCACCCGCCATGATTGCGTCGAAAAGGGCCTCATCGTCGCCGAACGACGTCAGCATGAGGCAGGCGACCTGCGGCAGGGCCGACCGGATGTCACGGCAGACGCTGACCCCGTCACCATCGGGCAGCCGGACGTCGAGCACCGCCACGTCGGGCATCAGGGCAGGGATGCGGGCCAGCGCGGAGGCGGCCGTGCCCGCCTCGCCGATGACGGTGATATCGGGCTCAGTCTCCAGCAGCTCACGCACGCCACGGCGGACGATCTCGTGATCATCCAGCAGGAATACCCTGATCCCGCCATTGCTGGCGGCTCCGTCAGCCGCCGCCTGTGTCGGGTCGCTCATGGCAACACAGTAATCCCAGCCCGTAGGGCCGCCTCAGGGCCGAAAGTCCTCGCGTCTTCGCCAGATGTCACCCCTCATGCCACGGCAGGCGGGCGCTGGTCCCGCCAGCCAGGGCCATTGGGCCCTAACGGATTCGAGGACGACGCGGTCTGGTGGAGAGGATGAAACGTGCGGCCAAGCCGCCATCACTCCCGCTGCCGCCTGGCAGCCGATCATCGCGGCCGCTAGCCCTTACCAAGGAGTGTGCGCTTTGCCAGCAGATACCCAGGCCACGATGGAAAAGCTCGACGCGACTCAGTGCCTGCGCCTGGTGTCGGAGGGCGTCATCGGCCGGATTGCCTTCGTCGGCCGGTACGACATCACGGTCCTCCCGGTCAACTACCGGCTGGTTGACGGCGCCATCCTGTTCCGAACCACGCACGCCGGCCTGGCGGACGAGGATCTCCGCACCGGGATCGAGCACGCTGAGTACCAGGTGGCCTTCGAGGTCGACGACTTTGATGAGGCGGCACGCGAGGGCTGGAGCGTCCTGATCCAGGGGCCGGCCCACCACATCGGGGCCGGATCCGATCAGGCAGCAGCGCTGGCGGCGCGGGTGGATTCGTGGCCTGGCGGCGAGAAAGACCAATTCATCCGGATCACTCCGGTCCGTATCACCGGGCGGCGCATCCGCCAGGTCCCGTGAACACGGCGGGTACCGCCGCTGGTCGCGGCGAAGGGAGTTTCCCCATGGCACCCATCCGCCGGCTCGCGGAACTGACGAGGCATGAGTGCCTCGGGCTGCTCGGCAGCGTCCCCTACGGCAGGGTCGTCTTCACGTCCCACGCGCTGCCGGCGATCCGGCCGGTCAACCACATTCTCGTCGGCGAGAAAATCATTGTCAGGACCACCGTGGGTGCCGCTATTGCCTCGGCCGTGGACGGCACCGGGACGGTCGTGGCCTACGAGGCTGACCTGATCGACGCCGAGCAGCGGCTCGGCTGGAGCGTTGTCGTGGTCGGCCGGGCAAACCGGGTCCTCAGCGCAGCGCAGATTGCGCAATACCGGGAGGCACTCATCCCGTGGACCGACGCTGATACCGACGAGGTGATCACCATTGCCGCCGACGTAGTGACGGGGTACCGGATGATCTCCGCCGCGGGGGAGCCCGGGCCCTACCTCTCCGAAGTCCCGGCAGTCTGACGCCGGAGTACCCCGGGGCGCTGATGGGCGTTCCGGCGGCCGGCATCCGGCGGCGTTATCGTGGGTCTACTTTCTTCCCCGAGGTTGTGTCGCTGGAGCCGCTGATGGACTCGCCGGAAGCACCCCCCGTCATTCCGCACCTGAAGCTTGATGACCTGCTCGCCGAGCTTCAGGTCAGGCTGCATGCTGTCGTGACCGCGCGGGACCGGGTGCGCGGGCTGCTCGAGGCGGTGGTGGCGGTGGGTAGCCAGCTCGACCTGGAGGCGGTGCTTCGCAGGATGGTGGAGGCGGCGATCGGCCTGGTCGACGCCCGGTACGGTGCTCTGGGCGTGGTCGGGGAAAGCGGCAGCCTGGCGGAATTCGTCCCGGTCGGCCTGTCGGACGCGGAAATTGAGCACATCCACCACTGGCCGGAGGGGCGCGGCCTGCTGGGAGAGCTGATTACCAGCCCCGAGCCCCTGCGGCTGGCCGATATCGCCGGCCATGCTCGGTCATTCGGCTTTCCCGAGGGCCACCCGCCCATGGGCTCGTTCCTCGGCGTGCCGGTCCGAATTCGCGAGGAAGTGTACGGGAACCTTTATCTCACCGAAAAGCGGGACGGCGCCCAGTTCGATGAGGAAGACGAGGCGGCGGTGGTCGCGCTTGCCGCCGCTGCGGGCGTCGCCATCGAGAATGCGCGGCTGTATGAGGAGTCGCGCCGGAGTCAGCGGTGGCTTCAGGCCAGCGCCGAGGTCACCCGGAGGCTGCTGACTGGCGCTGCCCCGGGCGATGTCCTTGATCTGGTGAACCAGCAGGTCCTGGAGATGTCGGGTGCGGACCTGGCAGTGCTGGCGCTCCCGGAGAACGGGCGGGGCCTGGTGATCCGGCATGCGGCCGGCGCGGACGCTGCCAAGGCGCGCGACCTGGTGCTTCCGGCCGGATCGCTGTCTGCTCAGGTACTGGCGACCGCCGAGGCGGTGTCGGTGGCCGAATTCAGCCAGGACGAGCGGGTCGCGCTGGTGGCCAGGGAAGCCATGTCGCTCGGGCCGGCCATGGTTTTTCCGCTCGGTGGCTCCGGAAATATGCGCGGCGTCCTCACGGTCGGGCGCCGGCCAGGCTCGATGCCGCTGGCACCGGCCGCGATCGAGATGGTCGAATCGTTTGCCGCCCAAGCAGGAATCGCGCTGGAACTCGCCGACGCGCGACAGGGCGCCGAGCAGGTCGCGGTCCTGCGGGATCGTGAGCGAATCGCCCGGGATCTCCATGACCTGGTGATCCAGCGGCTCTACGCCACGGGCATGTCGCTGCAGGGCGCCATGCCGCTGATCACCCGGCCCGAGGCCGCCGAGCGGGTGAGCCGGGCCGTGGACTCCCTGGACGAGACCATCAGGGAGATCCGGTCAGCCATCTTCTCCCTGCAGGTTCCGCTGGAGACCGCCCGGCCCGGCACTCGGGAGCAGATCCTGGACGTCGTGGGCCAGATGACCGAGCCGCTCGGGTTCGCGCCGTCGCTGAGCCTGGCCGGCGACCTGGACCGTCAGGTGCCGCCCGAGATCGCTGAGCAGATGCTCGTGGCGCTGCGCGAGGGACTGGCGAACGTCAGCCGGCACGCCAGCGCCAGCCAGGTCCAGGTCCGGGTCCAGGTCGAGGCCGGGCGGGACCTGGTCCTGGTCGTCAGTGACAACGGCAAGGGCATGACCGGCGCTACGCGGCGCAGCGGGCTGGCCAACCTGACCGGGCGCGCCGCTCAGCTGGGCGGGACATTGCAGCTGAGCCCGGCCGGTGACGGCGGCACCGAGCTGCGCTGGCAGGTACCGCTGCCGCAGGCCTAGCCTGGCGCGTCCGATCCCGGTCGCTAGCTGGGGACTACCGCGCTGCAGGGGGGACCAACGACCCTGGCCGCGAATCGGCCGTTCGGCACACGGTGATGGTGATGCCGAAGGCGCGGTTGCAGGAGATTCTGGCCAAGTATCCGACCGATTACCGGTAACGGACCCGGTCACGCAGCGGCCCTGGAAAAGGAGCAGATATGTCTGGGCAGCCGGGGCAGAGCCGGCCAGCGGGAATCATGGTCGGTTACGACGGATCACCGGGCAGCGAGGACGCGCTGGCCTGGGCGGTGCGGGAGGCCCGGGCCCGGGCCCGCGTGCTCACCGTGTGCCACGCGTGCCCGGCCTACCCGCCGTCGGCGGCGGACGCACCCGATCTCGCGCGAACAGACGGCGAACGGGTACTGGCCCAGGGGATAAGGCGCGCGCAGGCTCTGCTGGGATCCGGCGAGATCCGGCCGCTGCTGGCCGCTGCCCCGGCCGCGGCCGCGCTCTGCCAGCACAGCGGCAGCGTGCAGCTGGTCGTGGTCGGCGCCCGCGGGCTGGGCGGTCTGCCCGGGCTGCTGCTGGGCGCGGTCAGCTCGCAGGTGGCGATGCATGCGCGCGGACGGGTCGTGGTGGTACGTGGGCGCTGGCGGGGTCCCGGCCACGCCCGCGAGCCCGTGGTGGTCGGCACGG
>Ga0208357_1002788_pt1 | contig 11264 bp, 7 predicted proteins | sample NGESurdeep092012_6_FD_184487 | JGI IMG/M metagenome (GOLD analysis project Ga0208357, IMG submission 184487) | Arctic peat soil microbial communities from Barrow, Alaska - NGEE Surface sample F52-2 deep-092012 (SPAdes) | ecosystem: Environmental > Terrestrial > Soil > Wetlands > Peat ... | reverse complement strand
CACGAACAGCAGCGGCGCGTTCTTGGCGGCCGCAAGAGCGGTACCGACCAACGCGTCGGGGTAGTTGTCCGCTCGCGCCAACACGACGGCGCCCGCGCTGCCATCAGTCGGGTACTCGGCGTTCATCGTCGCAACGGCGGTCAAAAAGCGGTCAGCACCGGCAATGCGGACGACGGCACCCGGCGTCGCTGCGGGTGCCACCGCGCCGCCGCCACCACCGCTACCACTACCGCCGCCGCCGCTAACCGCGTCGACTTCGTAGCTCAGCGCGGTGCTTGTCGACGTCGTGAACGCAGTCGGATCTGTCGGCGTGAACACGGCCGTGATCGAGTGCGTCACTCCGCCGCTCAACGCCGTCGTCGTGTCCGATGCCGTACCGCTGACCACAGTGACGGGCGAGCCCAACGCCGATGAGCCATCCATGAACTGCACCGTCCCGTCGGCAGTCGGGCTCACGGTTGCAGTGAAGGTCACGGACGTGCCGGCGGTCACCGGGCTGGCGGGTGTCGCGCCGACTGACGTCGTAGTCGTGGTCGGAGGAACGACCGGCGCAGTCGGCGTGACCGAGTTAGAGGACGCGGACGGCGCTGATGTGCCCACGCCGTTCGTTGCGGTGACCTTGAACTTGTAGGACGTGCCGTCAGTGAGTCCGGTCACCGTCGCGCTGGTGGCGCCGGTGGTCGTGGCGACGATGGCACCAAGAGTCGAGGTCACGGTGTAGCCAGTGATCGGCGAGCCGCCGTCGTACGGCGCGGTCCAGTTCACGGTAGCCGTCGTGTCTCCAGCCGTCGCTGTGCCGATCATGGGAGCACCGGGCGCTGTCGCGGCACCGGGGGTGAAGGAGAACGCGATGAGGGACTTGTCGACGAGGTTCTGGCTTTCCCACGTGGCAAAGGCACCAGCCATGTAGAGCGTGTGCGTGGTCTGGTTCACGTAAATCGCCTGGACGCCGCCGTTCCCGCCGTCCGCGTTGCCGCCCGATGAGCCCTGTACCGCGGGGTCCCATGAAGTAGCGGCCGCGTTCGTGGCGTCGAGCTGAATGCCGAAGTAGTTCGGCGAAGTCGCCGGGTCATCGGCGGTGCTGTTGTGGTAGCCCCCCACCGCGGTGTCTCCGACGGTTCCGACCGCCTGCGAGTCGCCACGCGTGCCGTAACGCCAGACACGCGCACCGGTTGTGGCATCGGTCAGGATCGTTTCGTTCGACGAGTCGCCCGCGGGCGCATTGCCGCCCGAACCGATGAGAATCTGGTTCGCATCGGGTCCCACCGACAACGAGATGATTTCCTCGCCGTCGTAGGACCCGTGGATGCCCACGCCGTCGTCAGGTCGCAGGTTCGCATTGAAGGTGGGCACGACCGTGCCATCGCCGAGGTTGACCTCGACCAAGCCGTGCTGCGTCACACCGCCGTACGTCTCGAAAAGTCCACCGACGTAAAGAAAACTACCGGTCTCGAGCAGCGCATGCACGCCACCATCGGTGACAGGCTGCGACCAGAGTTGGCGCCCGGTCGTTGCGTTGAACGCCTTCACGAATCCCAAGTCGCCGCCCATGTAGACGTCGTTCGAGTCAGCAGCGACGGCACGGATCGTGCCGGTCACGCTGGGCGCCCATGCAGTGGGGACAAACGATGCGTCGAGCGCTGCCACGTAGTTGCGCGGGACGAGAGTGCCGCCTTGGGCGCCGACCGAGGTGAAGTCGCCGCCGATGTAGGTGACGCCACCGAAGCTCGTGATGGCTCGCACGTAACCGTTGGTGGCCGAACTCGCCCCGGAGCCGACAGTCTGGCCGGCAAAGATGACCTGCCCCGTCAGCTCGTCGATGACGGCGAAGTTGGTAGCGGCGACATTGGTCCAGGTCACGGCCGGCGCAACCGGCGGCACGACGACGTTCGTGAAGTTGCCACCGATCGCCAGCTCGTTGTGGCCAACCTCGGTGATCGCGAGAATGTCGCCGTCCGTACGGGCGAAGGTCAGCGGGGTCGGGTTGATCACCGTCGTCGCGACGAGCGTGGCAGGGGCGAGTGCATTGGCGTGGACGGCGGGTGCGCCAGGGGTCGGGCAGTCGGCTGACGCAGGCAGGTCGTTCATGGCCTTGGGCGCGTCGATGGCGTTGCAGGTTGTGGTCGAGGCGGCGGACGCCGAGACGGCGAGCACCACGCTGGTCGTCAACAGGGCGGTCAAAGCCACGCCGGTGGCCATCGAAGCAATTGCCTTGCGCATAAAAACGTCCCCCAGGACGGAACTGAACGGGCACGTTGCCCACCGAGCGGCATGTCCGCGTCTTGGATGAATCCTCTGTCACGCCGTGCCCGCCCGCCACCGAAACCACCGAATTTGGTCCGATTGGCCCAGGAGACCGCCTGTTCGACCAAATCTGAACAGCGCCTGATCGGCACCTGAGCCGACCCTCGGCTAGTTACTTCGACCCAGACGGTCCCGCCGCCCAAACGACCGCAGGTCCTCAACGGGCGCAAGAACGCCCGCTGAAGACCAACGCTCGGCGGGTCAGGGTCGCCGCCGCCCCGTCGCCGCTCTAAGGCCCGCCCCCCCGCCGTCCAAGAATCTAGGTAGTACCTACGGCTCATCTGAGGAGGTCTCCCGATGCCGGCCCTTACTCCTTACGAGCACCTTGAAGTCAAGGCGATCACCACCCGGGTGATCGAGTGAGAAGGGGAACATCATGAGCACCACCACAGTCCGCGGCCAGGTCAGCACCGATCAGCCCTCGACCCACTCCAAGCGCAACGCCGTCATCGCACTGACCGTCATCGCACTCTCGATCCTGTCCTTCTTCGTCGGCCGCGTGACGGCACCCAGCCACGTCAGCTCGGCCGCCCAGGTCGCGACGCACGCACAGTTCAGCCCGGCTGACCGCGCCATCGTCGCGAACGACGTTGCCACCGGCCCTGTCTCCGCCAACCTCAGCCCCGCCGACCGTGCGATCGTCGCCGACGACGTGGCCAAGACCGGCCCGGTCACCACGGAGAAGATGAGCGCCGCGAACCGCGCCGAGATCACGAACGACATTGCTCCGCTCAGCAACAACGGCGCCAGCACGCTCAGCCCCGCAAACCGCGCCCAGATCGCCAAGGACGTCGCGCCGGTCACACCGCTCAGCCAGGCCAACACCACGTCATGCATCGCCGGTCGGCCCTGCTAAGTGACTGCCAGTGATGTCGCGCCGGCAGTAACCTCAGGTCAGTCGAGCCGGCGCATGGGGATGGGTGAAGCTGTGGGGGGTCGCGTCTCGTCCCCACAGTTCGTGGGCCGCGCCGAGCAGCTCGCGGTTCTGAGCGCAGCGTTCGAACAAGTAAGTAACGGCCGGACGACGACGGTGCTCATCGGCGGGGACGCCGGGGTCGGCAAGACGCGGCTCGTCGAGGAGTTCAGCACCGAGGTTCGCGGCGCCGGCGCACTCGTGGCCACCGGGGTTTGCGTCCCGACAGACAGCGGCGGACTCCCCTACGCACCCATCGTCGGCATCGTGCGTGATGTGCTCGGCCAAGTCGATACGGCGGCCGATGTCGCTGGCCCGGTAGCCCGCGGGCTCGCCATCGACATCTCCGGTGAAGCTCTACCGGTCGACGAGTTCGCCAAGACCCGCCTGTTCGAATCGATCCTCACCTTCATCACCAAGACCGCACACGAAGCGCCGGTCGTGTTCGTTTTCGAAGACCTGCACTGGGCCGACTCCGCGAGCGCCGAACTGCTCAGTTACCTGGTGCGCAACCTCACCGATGCGAAGGCACTTCTCGTCGTTACTTACCGCGCCGAAGAAGTGCTGCGCGATCACCCGCTGCACGGCTGGCTCACCGAACTGACGCGGCATCCGCGCACCACTCAACTGCGTCTGGGCGGACTCGACCGCGACGAGACCGCGACTCTTATCGGTGCGATCCTCGGCCAGCAGCCGAACTGGGCGCTCGCCGACGGAGTGTGGGCGCGTTCGCAAGGCAATCCGTTCTTCGCCGAGGAGCTCATCGCGGCGCGCGACGACCCATCGTTGTCGCCGGAGTTGCAAGGCGTGATCCTCAGCCGCGTCGAAGCACTCGCAAAGCCGACGCAGCAAGTGCTGCGGGTCATTGCCACAGCGGGGACGACGGTCACCGACCGTCTGGTGGCAGCGCTGCGCGTCCTCGATTCTGATGCTCTTGACCTTGCCCTAGCCGAAGCTGTCGACCGGCAGATCCTTGTAGTCGACGCCAGTGTTGCGGGTTACCGCTTCCGGCATGCGTTGTTGCGCGAGGCCGTGTACGCAGCGATGTTGCCTGGCGAAACGCGCCGGTTGCATCGCGCGCTGGCGACAACACTCACCGCGGATCCGTCGCTTGGAGCATCGGGGCCGGGCTATCGGGTCGCCGAACTCGCCGGCCATTGGTGGGCAGCAGGTGAGTGGCCGCAAGCACTCGCCGCGTCACTCGCCGCCGCCGATGCAGCCGAGGCCGTGTGGGCTTTCCCCGAAACACTCGCCCATCTCGAGCACGCGTTGTCAGCGCTCGATCGAATGCCAGGCGATGCCCGAACCGATCGTGTGCAGTTGCTCGCCAAGGTGTCGGAAGTCGCCCACTTGGCAGGCGCGGGTTCGCGCGCCGCCGAGTTAGCACAGGCAGCCATCGATGGTTCTGACGCCGCCGCCGATCCGTTTGGTGTGGCGCGGTATTACACGTTGCTCGGGCGCCACCGATGGGCACTCGGCGAATCACAGGCAGCCTTCGATGCGTACCGAACGGCGGCGGCGCTGCTTCCGACCAACCCCCCTTCGGTTGAGCTAGCCGGGATCATCGCGGAAGAGGCCCGGTGGCTCATGCTCGTCGCGCGCAACGGGGAGTCTGAGGCTCGGTGTTATGAGGCGATCGCCGTCGCGAGAGCAGTCGGTGCCCGCGGTGTCGAAGGACACGCCCTGAATACGTTGGGAGTCTGCCGTGCCGATCTTGGTCATCCCGACGACGGCATCCGGTTGCTGCGCGATGCACTCACCATCGCGCTAGAAGTTGGCAACGCGTGGGATCTCGATCGAGCCTTTATCAACCTCGGCCACGTGCTCACCGATTGGGGCGATCTCGAGGGGGCTGTGAACCTCGTGCTGGAGAGTCGTCTGGCCGGCGAGCAACGCGGATTTCCCCGGCTGAACGGCGTTGTCGTCAACGGATTGTGGGCGCTCGTTCGCCTCAGCCGCTACGAGGAAGCCGAAGCGATGCTGGCCAGTTGGGGGCGCAGAGGAGTCGGCACGTCTGACATCGCCCCACAGCTGGTGCCCGCGATTATCGCGATCCGTCGCGGCCGACTCGACGAAGCTGCTCAGATGCTGGCCGACGTGGAGCGGTCGACAGTCAACCTCAACGATATTCAGACGCGGGGGCTGCTCTACATGGAGATTGCCGAGTTGGCCATCGAGCGCGGTTTACCCGAGGACGCCTACGCCGCCGTCGAACGTGCACTAGCGCTCGTGACGGCGACCGATGACGCATCACGTCGTGCACACATTTGTGCGTTGGGCGTGCACGCTCTCGCCGACCGATTGGCCGACGACCGAGCTCGAGGCCGACAGGCCGACGTCGACACTGCCCAAAGGCTCGCCGCCGACCTGATCCAAGAGGCCAACCGACCGGTTGACGGCGGCGCAGGTTCCCGGGCGCCCCAGGCAAGGGCGTGCATAGCGATGGCCGTTGCGGAGCAGTCTCGTCTCACGCGGTCCGATGCGTTGTTATGGGCGGATGCCGTGTCGCTGTGGGAGGCCGCCCACGAGCCGTACCGCACCGCCGATTGCCAGTGGCGGCAGGCGGAGGCATTGCTAGAAAATCGAGTTGGACGCCGAGAAGCGGCCGATTGCCTTCAAGCTGCGTTTGCTACGGCCTCGCGGATCGGCGCGATCCCGTTGCGCACGCGCATCGAACAGCTCGCGCAACGTGCGCGCATCACGCTTACGGTTGACCTCGCCTCGGTTTCGCCTGCGTCCTCGGCTGACTCCCTCGGACTGACGCCGCGTGAGATGGAGATCCTTGGCCAACTCGCTGACGGACTCTCCGACCGCGAGATCGCTGAGGCGCTGTTCATCAGCAAGAAGACCGCGAGCGTTCACGTGTCGAACGTGCTGCGCAAACTCGACGTCAGCAACCGCGTCGAGGCAGGCCGAGTCGGCCAAGCACACGGCCTCGGAATGCGAGGCACACCCGCACCCGCCGCCGTCCGCTAGCCCACACAAGCCACTTTGCATCCCGAGTGGCTGCGTCCAGACCCGATTTGGGCCGGAATCACAACCACCAGGGATGCGAAGTGGGGTAGGTGGACAAGCGGCAAGCCGCGGCGGTCAGAAGCGGGCGGCTGCGGCTTTCGCGAGAGTGACCATGTTGGCCTTGATCGCGGCCGGGTCGGTCGTGAGGTTGGCCAGCGAGGGGAGCGTGAAGCTGAAGCCGCGGTCGCCCTTACGCACAAAGACCATCCCGGCGGTCTTGTTGAAGAACGCGTCGTCGCCGAGACCGTCAATGTGGTCGCTGCCGTCCTCGATCCCCAACGGCGTGGCCATGCTGTTCTTGTCGTTATAGACCTGCACGTACATGAAGAAGCTCGGGTCGTCGACGGCGCCGAATGCGCAGATCGTGTCTGCGCCACCGGTGAGCTTCATCGGCTTGCCGGCTCCGGCACTAACTTCGGCGGCGGTCGCGAGGTCGCAAGCGGATCCGTTGTTGGCAGCATCCGAGCCAGCCGCCGCATTGTTGCTGTCGCCAGCGGCTGCCGCCGCGGCCGCGCTCGCGGCAGCAACTCCGCCGCCGCCGAGATCGATGCCACAGGTTCCCTTGACGTAGTCCTGCAAGTGCTGTTCTGCCGCGGCGACGTCAGGTGCCGACAGACCCGCGGTATCGGCCGGGGTGAGTTTGCTGTAGTCGTAGTTCACCTTGGACAGTGCGTCGTACATGGCGTTCGATGCTTTCACCAGCAGTTGGACATCCGACTTGATGGCCCCCGGCGCATCGCCAACGATCTTGTTGGTGGCCGCGCGGGCTGCCAGGATCTGCGCCTTTGGATCGGTGCCGGCTTGCGCGGCCGATGCCGCCGACGAGTTCATTGCCGTCGCGAGCTCGGTGCAGAACTTTCCGCCGCCCGTGGCTTTGACCGGCGCGGCAGCGGCGGCTGAGTCAACCGGCGCTGCCGAATCAACGGCGGCGGCCGAGTCCGCGACGGATGCGTTGGCCGCAGCCGAGTCGGCGGTGGTTGCGGTAGCTGCAGTCTTCGTTCCGTTGCAACCGCTCACCATGACTGTCACACCGACGACGAACGCGATCGGGGCGAGACGCAGGGTGCGTGCACTGTTCATGGCGAGCCCTTCAGAGAATTGTTTGAGTGGGTTTACAACTTGGCGATGGCGAGCTTGGCGATCTGTTGCAGCTGGTCACCGTCGCCGAGGCTGCCGTAGATCTCGAGCATGGTTCCCTTGCTGAACACGAAAACGTCGATCTGCGCGTCGGCGGTGGCGGAGTCACCAAGACCAGGGACGGCGGAGTGGTCGGAGTCATTCGCGGTCTCGTCGAAGTACTTACGGTTCGCGCCGTCAAACACGCCGATGTAGATCTCGTGACCCGTTTGGTCGCTGGTGATGAGGTTGTAGCTGCAGAGGTTCTCGGTCACCGGCAAGTCGGCGCCGCCGATGCCTGCCTTCGGGTCAGCGACCTTGTGTGCAGCCGGGCCGCCCAGTGCAGTGCTTGCCTCGGCGTCGGTGAGCAAACTGCACGGGTCGACAGAGCCATGTGCTGGTGCCGCGCCATCAGCGGGCGTCGAGCCGTCAGCCGACGCCGAGGCCTGCGCCGTCGCATCGCTTGCAGCCGCGGCAGTTACGTCAGCTTTCGACGTCCCGGCTGAGGCTTGTGCATTGTTGCTTTTAGCGGAGCAGGAGGCGAGGCACACGCAGAGCGCAGCGAAGCCAACGGCAATGCTTGCTGGACGTCGAGTGGTCGCGGTCATCGAGATCTCCTCGTACTAGAGGGCGAGAGCGGGCAGCACTCTGGCCGCGGTTGCGCCAGCGCGTCGGAGGGCCTCCATGACGGTGGCCGCATCGTCGGCGTCCATCAGGCAGAGACAGGTTTGATCGGCAGGCACGTAAGTCGTGTGCAGGACCTTCACCGGCAGTCCGGTCGCTGTCATCGCCAATGCAGCGGCTTGGATTGCCGCGACTTCAGCTCCGAGTTCGGCGACTTCGCCGGCCCCGACCGGGCGCTGGATCAGGTAGGTGCTCACATCGGCTGACGCTAGGGAGCGGGGCGGTTGCCCGTATCCGTAGAAGGACTGGTCTTGGTACGTAGATGACACGCGCTTGACCTGACTGCGACACCTTGACCTGACTGCGACACTGAGAACGGCGAGCAGGCTGTGACACTGATCGCGACCAGCGATAGGTGCGCCGCAGCGCCCGACGGGTCGTGACACCTATGACAGGAACGGTCCCGGCCCCCGTTTCTGCCGTGCCCGCCTGTCGCCACGCCGAGAACGATGCGGTTGCCGCGTTCTTGAGTTCCCCGACTCCCGCCGCGCTGGTGATCGAGGGCGAGGCCGGTATCGGGAAGTCGACCCTGTGGGGTTTCGGAGTCACTGAAGCCATGCGGCGCGGCGACGTCGTGCTGTCGGTGCGGCCGGCGCAATCGGAGGCTCGGATGTCCTTCGCCGGGCTCGGGGATCTGCTCGATCCGGTGGCCGACATGCTGCTGCCGCGGCTCGGGGCTCCGCAACGGACCGCCCTCGAGGTTGCGCTGCTGCGACGAGTACCTGCCGGTGTGCCGCCGAACGAACGCGAAATCGGTGCGGCCGTGCTCGCTTTGCTGCGGGTCTTGGCTGCCGACGCGGCGGTGCTATTAGCGATCGATGACGTGCAGTGGCTGGATCGCGCAAGCGCCGAGGTACTCGCGTTCGCGCTACGACGACTGCGCAGTGAGTCCGTATCGGTCTTGATCACTCGGCGCACGGCCGATGTTGCCGGCGGGTCGGCGTCCGATCATGTTGATGCACGCGTTGTCGTCGATGCGCTTTCGGGACTTTCGCCGTCGGTGATGGTGCTGGGGCCGCTACCCGATGCCGACCTGTTGCAACTCGTGCGTTTGCATCTCGGGACACTTCCCTCGGGGAGCGATGAGCGCGCGATCGTGGCTGCTGCGGGCGGAAATCCGTTCTGGGCTTTGGAACTTGGCCGAACTCTGCAATCTGCTGGGTTGTCGCGTGGCTCGGAGCTGCCCGTGCCGGAGTCGATGACGCTCCTGCTCGGGCGCAAGCTCGCTCTGCAGTCTGGCGATGCACGTGCGGCGCTCCTGGTCGTTGCGGCGCTGTCACGACCGACGTGGGGTGCGACGCGACGTGGGTTGGAAGGCACGGTCGCCGACGCTGATGCGGCGATCGACGCCGCGGTGGCGGCCGACCTGATCACCGAGAGCGCAGGCCGGCTGCGTCCGACGCATCCATTGCTGGGTTCGGCAGCGCTAGCAGCGGAGTCGCCTGGCCAACGACATCGGCTGCACCGGCGACTTGCCGAAATCACCGCCGACCCCGAGCAACGCGCTCGACACCTCGCGTTGGCTACCGATGGCGAACCGGATTCGGAGGTCGCTCACTCGCTGGAGGTTGGCGCATCATCGGCCAGGTTACGCGGAGCGACTGCTGCGGCGGCCGAGCTTGCCGAGCTTGCGATTTCTTTGACCCCGCCATCGGACCGCGCGGCTCTGTCGCGGCGGCGACTGGCGGCGGCTGAGTTGCGTTTCTCTTCTGGCGACCTGGTGCGCTGCTGCGAGCTGGCCGAGTCGATCGTGCGCGACGGTCCGTCGGATTCGGAGTGGCCGAGTCTGCTGCCGCTGCTGGTCGAGTCGACGTATTGGGTGCGAGGGCAATCAGCCGCACAAGACTTGCTGCGCGCGCTGCTCGACGATTCGTCGGCGTCATCGCGCGTTCGAGCCGTCGCACTTGCGTGCGCCGCCGACGTTGGTGACGGCCGCGGCACCAGTCGTGGCGACCTGGCTCGCGAATCGATTGCGCTGTTCGACGGGCTTGGCGACACCGACCCGGGTGCGCTGTCGACCGCGCTTGTGTACCTTGCCGAGGATCATCTCGACGCCGGGCAGGGACTGTCTTCCGACCTGTTCGATCGCGCTGAAGCTGCCGAAGCGCGGCATCAACTCGCTGCATCGCATGCGACGCCTGTGCTCAATCGGGCTCGCAGCATTCGCGCCTATCAACTCAAGCTCGTCGACGACCTCGACGGTGCACGCATCGAGCTGCTGCACGCACTCGGCGTCGCTCGGGGTGAAGGCGACGACGGTTCTGTCCCGGCGCTCCTGGGCCACCTTGCGCTTACTGAATGTTGGGCTGGTAACTACCCGGCCGCGCGTGCTGCTGCGGACGAGGGACTAGCTCAGGCCGGAGGTGTCGCGCCGGCGTCGTTGTACGCGGCTAGAGCGCTCCTCGGCGTTCTGACCGGGGACATCGCGGCTGCTAGCGAGCTGGTTCTTGGCCAGCTCAGTCTCAGTGACGAGCGTGCGCTGTCAAAGAAAACCGTTGTGTACCAACATGTTCTCGGACTTGCAGCCTTGCTTCGTGGCGACGCTACCCGTTCGCTTGAGCATCTTGAGCAAGCGTGGTCAGCTGCGTTGAGTCTCGGGATTCGCGAGCCCGGACGCCGGCAACGGATGGAGGGCGACTTCGGCCAGGCCCTGATCGTCGCGGGTGAGTTCTCGCGGGCCAGCGACATCGCGGCTGAACAGCGCGAACTCGGTGCGCGGTTGGGTCGACCAACACTTGTCGGCGTCGGCTATCGGATCGATGGGCTCCGGCTGGCGGCGCAGGGCGACCTCGATTCGGCGGTCGTTGCGCTTGAGGCCTCGGTCGAGGCTCACCGGTTGTCGCCGTTGCCGTTGGAGCTGCCGCGCAGCCTGCTCGCCCTTGGCCAGGTGCAGCGACGGATGCGGGCCAAGGTCGCGGCGCGGGCCAGCCTTCAGGCCGCGGTCTCCGGGTTCGCTGCTCTCGGCGCTGCGTCGTGGCAGCAATTAGCGGACGACGAGTTGCGGCGGCTGGACGGGACGCGCACCGGCGCGAAGCTCACCATCGCCGAGGACAGGGTCGCGACCCTCGCTGCTGCCGGCCGCAACAACAAGGAAATCGCCGCCGAGCTATTCCTCAGTCCGCGCACAGTAGAGAGCCATTTGGCGACCATCTACCGGAAACTCGCGATCCGCGGCCGCGTCGATCTAGCCAACCTCGGCTAACTCCACCGCCCACCCCCCCGCCCGAACCCC